>Ga0316208_1000227_pt1 | contig 78155 bp, 58 predicted proteins | sample 3monopyrite_MG_FD_204944 | JGI IMG/M metagenome (GOLD analysis project Ga0316208, IMG submission 204944) | Microbial mat bacterial communities from mineral coupon in-situ incubated in ocean water Damariscotta River, Maine, United States -... | ecosystem: Environmental > Aquatic > Marine >... | reverse complement strand
ATCTTCACCACACTGTTGAGCCGAATGCCTCAGCTCGCCCGGCCAGCGAGGCCCCGATCGAAGAGGCCCTACAGAGCTGGTAGGGGAGCTCGTTCATGACCATTTGGGCCAAACGATGATCAAGGCCCCGCGCACCCCGTCCATGGCATCGCTCACCAGGGGCTGTAGCCGCTCCGCGAGGGGCGTCGGGAGCATCTGATTGCCTCGACGAACAAGGAGCGGATCCCCATAAACAACCCTCAGCTTGCCCAGGGTGGCGCTCATCGCGGACTGAGTCACGCCCGTGCGCTTCGCCGCACCCGACACGCTGTGGGTGAGCAACAACGCGTGCAGACCCTTGAGGAGATTGAAGTCCAGGTGACGCACATCACTGTCATTCATTCCGGATATCCAAAGTAGTGATTCGTATCTCTATCCCTATCTGGGCATCTTGGGGGGGAGCAACCGCTCAACTCTCAACCCCCACGGTCCGGAGGACCTCATGATGACCCTGTACACCCTCACTGGTTCCTGCTCGATGGCACCCCACATTCTCCTCCACGAGCTCGGGCAGCCCCACTCGATCGAGGTCGTCGACCTGAGGAACGCCAGCGACGAGTTCAAGAAGATCAACCCGCGCGGCCAGGTCCCCGCGCTCCTCGCCGAGGGCCAGATCCTCACCGAGCAGCTGGGCATCGACACCTACCTGGCCTCCCTTCGTCCCGAGCTCGGCTTGCTTCCCGAAGCACCACTCGACCGGGCCCGCGTGTACGAGGCCCTCGGGTACGCCAACTCCAGCGTGCACCCTGCGGTGGGGCATATCTACTTCCCGCAGCGATATGTCGGCGAAGACGAGACCGCCAAAGCGCAGTTCGTCGACGGCGCCAAGACCCGCTTCGTCAACAGCCTGACCGAGCTGGAGCTCCTGATCGAGGGGCCATACCTCCTGGGCGAGCGCTTCTCCGCAGCAGATGCCTACCTGTTCGTGATGTACCGCTGGGCGGTCGGCGGTGGCGTCGACATGGCCGCGCTGCCGAAGCTGTCTGCCCTCGGCGAGGCCATGCTCGGCCGGGCGTCCGTGAAGAAGATGCTCATCGCCGAGGGTCTCGCCTGACTCTGGCCCGGAGCGGGCTTCGACAGAGCGACCGATTCCGCACCCGGGGCTGAGTCCCCCGGCGAGCACGAATCGGTACGATAGCTCACCAAAAAACCAGGCTGGGGTTCCGGTCTGGGAGGCTTCAGTTAGCTTGGACCTGCGAGCGTGCGTAGGGCACAGTTCTGCGACCCCGACCCCACCAGGAGGCACCGAATGAGCCAGGAAGATCTTCCCGCCTATTCTTCATTCGACGTCCGTGCTCCCTGTACCGGCACCCTCGTGCCGTGGGTCGGCTCCGCTCGTCATCCTTAGCTGATCCCTCGGTTCGTTCCCGGGCTCTCCGCCGTCCATAAGGTCGGCTGATCTCCGCTCGGTTCCGCTCCACCGGATCCCCGCCCCGCTCCGGGGCTCCACGTTCTCACGACTCCACAGCTTTGTCTGCATACCCCACACTGGGTGTGAATACAGAGCTGCGTCTTAGAGGTGTGCCATGCAGGCGCAGCTTCCCGTCCCCATCGGACACCAGACCGTATTCCGTCTCGCCTGGCCCATCCTGGTCAGCATGCTCTCGTATACCGCCATGACCGTGGCGGACTCGATCTTCGTCGCCCAGCTCGGCACCACGCCCCTGGCCGCCATTGGCCTGGCCGCGACGGGGGTGTGGCTGCTCACCGCATTCCCGATGGGGCTGCTCACCGGGGCTCGGGTGCAGATCGCTCAGGCGACGGGGGCAGCAGAGCACAGCCGCGCCAGGCACCTCGCCTGGCAGGCCGTGTACATCGGGTCCGCAGCGAGCCTACTGGTGGTGTGCATCACTCCCTTCAGCCCCCTCTATATGGGCCTGCTGGGGGCCGAAGGCGAGCTGGCAGAGCTCGGAGCCGCCTACCTGGGCGTGCGCCTCGCGGGGGTTCCGCTGTTCTTCGGATCCTTCGCCCTCGCGGCCTGGTTCCAGGGACGGGGCGACACCCGCACGCCCATGGTCGCAGGAGTGCTCGCCAACGCCGTGAATATCGGGCTCGACCCGCTGTTCATCTTCGGCTGGGGCGGCTTTCCCGAGCTCGGCGTGCGGGGCGCAGCGGTGGCGACGGTCATCGCCTGGGCTCTCCAGGCCACGATCCTCGGCGCCCTCGCCTCCAAGCAGCTCCTCGCCCATCGGGTGGGTCTGCGTCGGGATCTGCTCGCGCGGATCTGGCGCACCGGACTGCCGATGGGCACCAGCCAGGTGCTCGATGTCGCCAGCTTTGTGTTGTTCTCAGCCATGCTCGCCCACGTGGGAGACGCGCAGCTCGCCGCCCATGTGATCGTGGTTCGCATCCTGATGGTCAGCTTCTTGCCGGGCTATGCCATCGGCGAGGCCGCGGGGGTATTGGTCGGCCAGGCGGTGGGCGCAGGCCGGCCCCAAGCCGCCCGCCAGGCGTGGTGGGCTGCGACCCAGCAGGCGGTGGGCTTGATGCTCACCCTGGGTGCGGTCTTCCTGCTCCTGCCCCGCCCCCTGGTGGCGGTGTTCGGTGCGGAGCCCCTGGTGGCCTCCATCGCCATCGAGGTGCTCGGTCTCGCTGCGCTGATCCAGGTCTTCGATGCCGCCGCAATGGTGGCCTTCGGAGCCCTGAACGGCGCGGGCGATACGCGCTTCACCATGACCTGGGGTCTGGCCATCACCTGGCTGGCCAAGGTGCCGATGAGCGCATTCGGAGTGCTCTGGCTGGGCTGGGGCGCATACGGCGCCTGGCTCGGTATCGCGGTGGAGGTGGTGCTCCTCGCCAGCATCGGTATTCATCGGGTCCGCGGCAGCCGCTGGCTCGGGGAGGTGGAGCCCCCTATCGACGCCGCAGCAATAGCAAGGGCAGCAGCCTGATCCCCCACCCGGGTCCGGACACCCCACTGCAACCGCAGGGGACCGGGCCCGGGTCCCGGGTGCGCGGAGCGAAGTCATCGTCGTCCAGGCGGTCGACGATGCCGTCCCCATCGGAGTCGGTATTCAACCCCTCCTCTGCATCCGACAGCCCGTCTCCGTCGCTGTCTTCGTCGAGGTAGTTGGGGACGCCGTCACCGTCGGGGTCGCCATAGCCCTCGGCCGCGGTGAGCAGCCCGTCGTCGTCATCATCCTCGTCCAGAGCGTCGATCAGCCCGTCTCCGTCGGAGTCTCCGGACTCATTGCCGTCGGAGATGCCGTCTCCATCGCTGTCCACATTCTCGGGGTCTGTGCCCAGCGCATCCTCTTCCCCGTTCGACAACCCATCCCCGTCGGCGTCCAGATCCGGAGGCAGCCCATCGTCGGCGTCGAGGAAGTCGGGGATGCCATCCCCATCGACATCATCGGCCCCCTCGACCGCATCGAGCTGGCCATCTCCATCGGAGTCATCGTCGAGGTAGTTGGGTATGCCATCGCCGTCGGCATCGCCTATCCCCTCGATGGAGGTGGGGAGGGTGTCCCCATCATCGTCGGCGTCCTCGGCATCGGGCAGCACATCGGAGTCGCTATTGCCGGGCTCGTCGATGGAGAGCACCCCGTCGCCGTCATCGTCCGGGTCGAGGTAGTCCGGCAGCCCATCGTCATCGGTGTCGCCGCGCTCGTCCTCGGTGAGGCGACCGTCGTCGTCATCGTCGGTGTCGAGGGAGTCCGCGACCCCGTCCCCGTCGGTGTCGTCATTGCTCGGGTCGCCATCCCCGTCGATATCCTCGTCCGCGGTCGGTACCCCGTCGTCATCATCATCCGCGTCGATGAGATCGGGAAGTCCATCCCCATCGGAGTCCCCGAGCGGCCACTCGAGCGCGTCGAGCAGCCCGTCTCCGTCGGAGTCGGTGGAGTTGGGATCCGAGCCTACGGACAGCTCCTCGGCGTTGGAGATGCCATCGCCATCGAAGTCCCCAGGAGCGTTCACATCATCGCCCGGGGCGAGGGGATCGAGCCCATTGTCGACCTCGGCCCCGTCGGGAGCGCCCCCGCCATCGGTGTCGGCGATATTCGGATCGGTGCCGACCAGGACCTCGGCCCCGTCGAGTAGCCCATCGGCGTCACTATCGGGGTCGAGGGGGTCGGTCCCCCAGGCGAACTCCTCGGCATTGCTCAGCCCGTCGGCATCGGGGTCTCCACCCGCCCCATCGTCGCTGGCATCGAGGTAGTCGGGGATGCCATCGCCGTCGGTGTCGACCGTGCCCTCGTCCACATCGAGCAGCCCGTCGTCATCGCTGTCCTCGTCGAGGTGGTTGGGGATGCCATCGGTGTCCCCATCCGGCGCATTGGCCTCGACCAGGGTGGGGATGGAGTCCCCGTCATCATCGGGATTGTAGTCCTCTGCGGGCCCCTCCACAGCGGATGGAATCGAGTCCCCGTCGTCATCCGGGTCGAGGTAGTTGTCCACCCCATCGCCGTCGAGATCCCCCGGCGGCTCCAAGAGCGTGGGGGTGAGGTCGTCATCATCATCATCGTCCAGCCAGTCGCCGATCCCGTCGCGATCGGAGTCGTCGCTGGTGGGGTCGCCATTGCCGTCCGGGTCTTCGCTGGCGGTGGGCACGCCATCGTCGTCATCGTCCGCATCGAGAGCGTCGATCAGCGCATCTCCGTCGGTGTTCTGGGGAGTCCCCCCCGGCCCGAACTCGACCGCATCGGGCACGCCATCCCCGTCGCTGTCGGGGTCCCGGGGGTCGAGGGCCCAGCTATTCTCGAGGTTATTCGATAGGCCATCTCCGTCGAGATCCCCCGGGGCGAGGTGGTCATCCCCCGCAGCGGTGGGATCGGTGCCGGCAGCGACCTCCACCCCATCCGAACTGCCTCCGCCGTCGGTGTCGGCCGAGAGCGGGTTGCTTCCGAGGGCGGCCTCTTCCCCATCGCTCAGCCCGTCCAGATCGCTATCGGGCTGGAGGGGATCGGTCCCGTCGGCGGCCTCCTGGGCGTTGCTGACCCCATCCCCGTCGGCATCTCCCGTCCCCCCATCCGCATCATCGAAGTCCGCGAAGTTGGGGATGCCATCGGAGTCGATATCTCCTGCACCCTCGACCGCGTCCGCGGTGCCGTCTCCATCGCTATCGTCGTCCAGCCAGCTGGGGATGAAGTCGCTATCGGGGTCGGGGTAGAGCGACTCGATGACGGTGTCGATTCCGTCGTCGTCGTCGTCGAAGTCCAAGCGATCGACGGTGCCATCTGCATCGGAGTCCCCGTAGAGCTCGAGATCATCGGGCACGCCATCGTCGTCGCTGTCGGGGTCGAGCCAGCCGGGCAGACCGTCTCCATCGGGGTCTTCACCGCCCTCGAGGGCATCGGGCAGACCATCATCATCGCTGTCGGCGTCGAGGGCATTCTCGATCCCATCGGCGTCCCCATCGGCGAAGCCGCTCTCGTAGAGAGTGGGGCGACCATCGCCGTCGTCATCGGCATCGATGCGGTCTTCGAGGCCGTCTCCATCGGTGTCTCCCGCCTCGATGGAGTCGAGCACACCGTCGTCATCGGAGTCGGTGTCGGCGAAGTCGGCGACCCCATCGAGGTCGGTATCCACGGGGGCATCACAGAGCCCCGAGCTGCCCGCTTCGACCGCGTCGGGCACGCCATCACCGTCGGTGTCGGGGTCTTCGGCTGCGGACAGGCCGTCCCCATCGGCATCGACGCCGGTGAACAGCTCGGCTGCGTCCTCGTCGACCACCCGGATTCCGTCCCCATCAGGGTCGTCATTCACTACGGTCAGGTGCTGAAAAGACCCGAGATCTGCGGGCCGAACCGGCACGGTATAGCGCCCACCACCCGAGTGGAACTGGATATCGAGCAGGTAGTCCGTGGCCGGCCCATTCGGGAGGCCGATGTGGAGGCGGGTCGTGCTCTGGCTGCCGTATCCGCGGCCGCCATTCACATCATAGGCCGGGGTGAGAGGAGCGCCGATCGAAGAGAGGAGCTGCACCGTGGCGCCCACATCCGGCCGGGAGATGCGGGGGTTGGGGCAGGTGCTGACCGAGGCCTGCACCGAGACCGCCAGGTAGTCATCCGCACCGGCATCATTCACATCGCTCTGGGCGAGGACGAGCAGGCCCGAGGCGACCAGCACCCCATCCAGATCGCCGTCATTGTCATAGTCGGCCAGGTTGACGCTGCGCATATCGCCCAGGGAGGTGAGCCCGATGTCCAGGGGGCTGAAGTCGATCAGCCCGACCGTGCTGTCGTTCTGGAGCGCCCGCAGCACACCGCTGCCCACGGCGACCAGGTCCAGATCCCCGTCATTGTCGATGTCGCCGCAGTCCATGTCGCGGTAGCCCGAAGGAGAGAGCATCTCGGCTTCGGTCGGCTCGCCGGTGACCACCCAGTTGTTGCCACTCTGGCGCCAGACCTCGTTGCTACCCTCGGGATGATCCGACCAGAACACATCGAGCAGGGCATCGCCGTCGAAGTCGCAGAAGACCATTCCGCCCTTGTCGCCATTGGATGCGTCGAGGTCGAAGCTGGAGGCGACCAGGCTGCGGATGCCATCATTGATGAGGATATCCGGAACCCCTGCGCTCTTTCGAAAGCCGAAGTCCACATCGCCATCGCGATCGATATCCGCGACCGCCACGAAGTCTCCGTTGTCCCCGTCCCCGATCCCGCCCGTGGCCGCCAGCACGGTGGCATCGTCGCTGATGCGGAAGTTGGCCGAGCCATCTCCGGGGTTCTCGAGCACCCGTAGCCCGCCGACCTGGGCCTCGCGGATCAGGTCGAGCCAGCCGTCCCCGTTCCAGTCGATGAGGCCCGCCCCCTCCATATTGAAGCCGCTCTCGTCGAACTCGTAGCGGGTGAACACCCACGCCGCCCCGGGGCCACCGTTGAGATAGAGCTCGTACTCGCGGAAGATATCGAGGTAGCCGTCGTGGTTGAAGTCGGCGACCAGCACCGTGCGCCCGCTGCTGCTATTGTTCGAGCCCGGGAGCCAAGCCCCGGATCGCTCGGTGAACACGGGCCCTGCGGGGTCTCCATCCGAGATCCACAGGTCCAGCCCCGCGGCGCTATTGCTGGAGTTGACCACCAGATCCAGCCAGCCATCGTTGTTCATATCGGCCCAAACCGTGCCGGTCGCGCCAACCACACCGGCCCCGCCCAGGCCCGAGGCCGCTGTGACGTCGGTATAGCCCGCGATGGCGGGGTTCAGAGCCAGGCTCAACAAAATGCTACTGAGCAAAAGGCCCTCCGTAGTTGCCGATATCGGAGCGGCTATTGTCCGGGTCGAGGATGCCTACATCTCCCGCATCGATCATCTGAGAGCCCGTCCCGAGCCGGTAGCTACCCGCACCCACATAGCCCGGAGGTACCGCAATATTCGTTCCCCCCGGAGCCGGGGTGCCGCTGAAGTCCGTCGTATTGCCGAACACATTGCAGTACTCCATGACCGGGTCGGCGTCGGCGAGGATGGGCTTGTCGATACCCACGCTATTGCCCGTGATCGCCACATTGCTGAGCACCAGAGAGGAGCCGGTGAGCTCGAGGGAGAGCCCCCGCGTGGCGGGCCCATCTGCGAGGGTGGCGTTGGTGAGGCTGGCGGACTCCCCCGCCGCGCCCTGGAAGTAGACCGAAGGCCCGATCGAGTCGCCCCAGGTGAGGATATTGAACAGATCGTGGTCTCCGCGCACATCGATATTCCCCCCTGATAGCGGGTTCGATGCGTCGATTCGCATGCTGATCATCCGGCCCCCCCGGTCCAAGAATAGAGCCGGACCCGGGCCGATATTGTTCACCAAGGTCATCTGGTCGATGGCGCGGAAGTCCGTGGTGCTGTTGAGCACACTGACCGCTCCCCAGCCGGTTGCGATATTGCCATCGACCCGGGTTCGATCCCAGTCCATGACCACATCATCGGCGTAGATCGCCGCGCCCTCCACGGCCTGGTTGCCCAGGAAGGTCGTGTCATCGAGGTCGGTATTGTATGCGGACTCGAGGTATATTCCGCCGCCTCTGCCGCCCGCGCTGTTGGAGTCGAAGAGGATGGAGCGGGGGTCGGAGTCCCACCCCAGCAGGTTGCGGTAGTACACCGCTCCGCCATCGCCTGCTGCGGTGTTCCCGATGAAATCGCTCTCCACGAGGCTGCCATGGTTGCCCACCGGGCTGTCGATGGAGATCGCCCCGCCATTGCCTGCCAGGGCGGAGTTGTTGGTGTAGGTCGAGCGGACCATATCGAAGTGGGAGCAGCCGATACAGGCCAGGGCCCCGCCATCGAGTCCCGCTGTACTTCCATCGAAGCTGCTATCCCCGACATAGATATTCCCGCCCGGCCCCCCAGCCAGAGCCCCACCGCTTCCACCCGCCGTAGAGCTGAGCACCTGGGAGTTGTCGATCTCCAGGGCGCCGGCCCCATAGAAGGCGCCCCCATCGAACACAGCAGAGGCGCCCACGACCCGGCAGTCTCCACAGGCGAAGCCCGTAGTGGCTGCGTCCGTGTGGACCGCTCCCCCATTGCCTGCGGTGCTGCAGCCGAGGAAGTCGGTGTCGGTGATCACCACATCGACCCCCGACCGGACCTGAACACAGCCCCCATCGACCCCGCTGCCATTCTGCAGGATGAGGTCGTCGAGGGCTGAGGTGCCGTCCATGATGAAGACCGGCCCCGCAGAAGCCCCGTCCACAACGGGCCGATTGCCGGCATCGACCGCATCCACGAACAGCTCCTTCCCGGTGAGGTCGAGGTTCTCGGTGTAGGTGCCGGGCTGGATCTTCACCACATCCCCCGGGCAGGAGGCCTGGACCGCCGAGTCGATGGTCGGAAAGGGCGCCGAGGGCACGAGGAAGGTGCCGCCCCCGCAGAGGTCCTCCAGCCCATCGCAGTCCGAGTCCACACCGTCGCCATAGTACTCGATCGCCCCTGGGTACCGGGACCCATCCCCGTCGTCACAGTCGAGGTTGTTGAGCTCCTCCCCGGCCAGGGGATCGCAGAGCGCGGCCCCCCCATCGAGGGCATCTCCGAAGCCATCCCCGTCGACATCGGCGTAGTAGAGCTGCTGCCCGCTCGCCCCCTGGGGATCGAGATCATCGGCGAAGCCATCGCAGTCGTTGTCCGCGTTGGCCACGTCGCAGAACTCGACCCTCGCCGGATTGGAGGTGGGGTCGGTGTCGTCGCAGTCGGTCGAGGTGGCAGCGAAGCCCGCCGGTGGTTCGCAGGCGAGCCCCCCGATCAGGGAGCTGCCGAAGCCGTCCCCGTCGAGGTCGGGGTAGTAAGGAGCAGTGGAGGAGGCGAGCAAGCCGGGATCGGCGTCATCGGCCAGACCATTGCAGTCCTCGTCGGCGTCCTGCCCATCGCAGACCTCGGTGGCGCCGGGGTTCACCGCAGCCGCTCCGTCATTGCAGTCCGTGTTGGTGGCGACAAAGCCCGTCGGGGCCACGCAAGCCCCGATGGAGAGGGGGCCTCCGAAGCCATCGCTATCGGCGTCTTGGTAGAAGAGCAGGGTGCCTGAGACGTTGTCATCCGCGTCATCGACGAGGCCATCGCAGTCCTCGTCCCCCCCTCCGCAGACCTCGGTCGCCGCGGGGTTGATGGCACCGGAGCCGTCGTCACAGTCCGCCGAGTTCCCGACATAGCCGGGCTCAGTGGCCGCACAGGTGGACAGGGGGAGGCCGGGATCGCCGTAGCCATCCCCGTCGCTATCGAGCCACAATATGCCCGCGTCTGCGGCGCTGCTATCGTTGGCGACCCCGTCACAGTCCTCGTCGCCACCGCCACAGACCTCGACCCCGCCGGGATGCACGAGGATGTCATTGTCGTCGCAGTCCGTGCCATCGCCGACCGCTCCAGCAGGAGGGACACAGGCCTGGACCGGGATCGCACCGAAGCCGTCGCCATCGTTGTCGAGGTAGTAGGTGCTGGGGTCGCTCACGCCCTGGGGATCGGCGTCGTCGGCAGCCCCATCGCAGTCATTGTCGGCCCCGTCGCAGAGTTCGGTCGCCGAGGGGTTGATGGCGGCGTTCGAGTCGTCGCAGTCGGTGAAGTCCGCGACGTGCTGGGCATCGGGAGCGGTGCAGGCGAGCACGAAGCTGGCAATACCCGCGCCGAAGCCGTCGGAGTCGGCGTCGAGGTACCACTCGGTGCGCCCCGAGACATCGGCATCCGCATCGTCGATATCGCCGTCACAGTCGTTGTCGATGCCGTCGCAGACCTCGGTAGCGCCCGGGTTGATGAGCTCCCGCAGGTCGTCGCAGTCGGACCCGTCCGCTACCAGGCCTGTGGGCACGGTGTCGCAGTACACGACCGGCACGGCCGCCGCGTCGCCGAAGCCGTCGGCGTCGGCGTCTGGGAAGTACTCGGGCCCGATGAGGGGGCCGCCCTCGGCGTCGTCGGAGAGTCCATTGCAGTTCTCGTCGACATCGGCTGGATCGCAGACCTCGGTGGCCCCGGGATGGATGCCCGCGTGAGCGTCATTGCAGTCGGTGTCGTCGGGCACGAAGCCCGAGGGCTGGGCGCAGGCATCGACCGTGACCGCGGGATCGCCGTATCCGTCGGAGTCCGCGTCCGCCCAGTAGGGGATGGTCTGGCCGTCTTCGTTGGACAGCCCGTTGCAGTTCTCGTCGACCTGGCCCGGATCGCAGACCTCGTCTGCACCGGGGTTCACCCCGGCCGCAGAGTCATCACAGTCGGTGTCATCCTCGACCAGCCCGCTGACGGGGGTGCAGCGGAAGATGCGCTCATTGGGGTCGCCATAGCCATCCCCGTCGACATCGGTCCAGTAGGAGGTGGTGCCGGTGACGCTGGCATCGTCGTCGTCGGACACCCCGTCGCAGTCCTCGTCTCCGCCCCCACAGACCTCGATCCCGTCGGGGTTGATGGAGGCATCCGAGTCGTCGCAGTCCCCGGGTATGGCAGAGGCATTGGCCGGCTGCTCACAGGCCATCACCACCGCGCCCGGGTCGCCAAAACCGTCTGCATCGTTGTCGACGTAGAACTCTCGCTGGCCGGCCGGTGCTTCGTCTTCGTCGTCGACCCGCCCGTCGCAGTCCTCGTCCACGCCGAGCCCATCACAGACCTCGGTGCCTTGGGGATGCACCTCGACGCGGGTGTCATCGCAGTCGCCGCTGTTCTCCACAAAGCCGATGGGCTGACCGCAGGCCTCGATCTGCACCCCGGGGTCCCCAAAACCATCGCCATCGGCGTCCGCGAACCAGCCCTGCCGGACCGAGGCCAGCGGGTCGTCCGGATCGCAGTCTTCGGGCCAGGGGACCTGGTCTCCGTCCCCATCGAGCTCGCGCTCGTGGAGGTCGTTTCCGATGTAGAAGCAGCCCGGGAGACCCAGGACCGCGAGGAGCATCCAGACGAACATGCCCCACGGTACAACATCGCGACCTGTGCGGCTGAGCTTTCGGACGGACCGTTCTCCCCGTAAGATGGTGGCATGAACGTACTGATGGTGCTGCACGCCGCTCTCGCGGACTGCCCTGTAGACCCCGACCGCACCACCCTCGAGCTCACCACGAGCCTCGAGTCCGCGGAGTCGTCGTACAAGAACGCCGATGTGGACGGCTTCCTGGCCGCTGCCGACGAGATGGACGCGGTGCTCCCCTGCGTCGCCGAGATCATCCCGCGGAGCATGGTGGCCCGGCTCCACCGCACCTTCGGCATGCGCGCCTTCGTCAGTCGCAACAACGATCGCGCAGCCGAAGCCTTCTCCGGGGCCCGAGCGATCGAGCCCACCTATGTGTTTCCACCGTCGATGGTTCCCGCTCAGCACCCCATGGCCAAGCTCTACACCGAGGCCGACGACACCTCCACCACCGAGCCCGTGCCCAAGCCCTCCCTGGGCTACGTCACCTTCGACGGCAGGCGCACCCTCGACCGGCCCTACTCTCGGGTCACGCTCATGCAGCGCGTCGACGAGGGCCAGGTGCTCGGCACCTGGTACCTATGGCCCGCAGACACCCTGCCCTCCTACGAGGTCTGGAATCCCGAAGCCCCTGCCCCCTCCAAGGGGCTGCCCCTCTCCAAGACCCTGCTCATCAGCGCCGGGGCCGCCGCCCTGGTCGCGGGGGGCACCTACGTCGCCGCCGGGGCCAATCGCGGCGCCTACAACAACGCCGATGTCGCCCACAAGGACGCCCTGCGGTCGCGCACCAACGCCCTGGTCTTCACCAGCGCCGGGGTCGGTCTGGCCGCTGCGGGGCTCGGCGCCTCGGCCGTGGTGGTCGGCCAGTGGTAGACAATCGGCGCCGCTACAAGGTCCTCTCCACCCTCGGCAAAGGGGGGTTCGGCACCGTATACCGCGCCGAGATGCTCGGCCAAGGGGGCTTCGCCAAGCAGGTCGCTCTCAAGGTCCTCAACGAGACCAACCAAGAGACCCTCGAGGAGATCGCGCTCCGGTTTCGGGACGAGGCCCGCATCCTCGGTCTCATCGACCACCGGGCCGTGGTCAAGGTCGATTCCCTCGCCCAGCTCGAGTCCGGCTGGGCCGTGGTCATGGAGTATGTGCACGGGGTCAACGTCACCGCCCTGGTCAAGGCGCCTAGCCCCGCTCGGGTCGCCCTCGAGGTCGTAGAGGAGGTCGCGAGCGCCCTGCACGCCGCATTTGCCGCCAATAACGAGATGACCGGCGAGCCTCTTCACCTCATCCACCGCGACATCAAGCCCGCGAATATCCGGGTCACTCCCCAGGGTACGGTCAAGCTCCTCGACTTCGGGGTCGCCCGGGCCGACTTCCGCAACCGCGAGGCCCTCACCACCCAGATGCGCTTCGGGTCCCTGCGCTACATGGCCCCGGAGAGGCTCGACGATATCGAGTCCCACGCCGGCGATATCTTTGGGCTCGGCCTCATCCTCGCCGAGCTCCTGGGGGGGCGCCGCTACCCCGAGCCCCCCAAGAGCGAAGGCCGCTATCAGCCCTTCCAAGATGGGGTCGTTGCCCTGGTCCGCAACAACCTGGTCGAGGGCCCCTTCCCGGTCGAAGACCCCGCCCACCTGTCCGAGATCTGCGCCCTGGTTCGCCACTGTCTCGAATACGACCACGAAAAACGCCCCACCGCCAAGGAGCTCGAGCGCGCCACCCGCAAGCTCAGCAAGGTCGTAGGGGGCCCCTGGCTGCGCGACTGGGCCGAGACCGAGATCCCCCGCCTCATCGAAGACCACCCGGTCGACCACGTGGCGACGGACTCCATCCTCATGGAATCCACCGCGGCGATGTCCCTGCACGGGCTCGACACCAGCACCCAGGCCATCACCGAGCCGGGCTTCAAGATGCTGCGCTGGGCCATGGGCATCGGCGTCGGGCTCATCACAGTCGGCGTCTTGCTGCTGGGGGCGCTGTACTTCGTCTCCCAGGACACCGCCGAACCCGCCACGCTAGCCGAGCCCGTCGTCGAGCCAGAGCCCGTCGTCGAGCCAGAGCCCGTCGTCGAGCCAGAGCCCATCGTCGAGCCAGAGCCCATCGTCGAGCCAGAGCCCATCGTCGAGCCAGAGCCCATCGTCGAGCCAGAGCCCGCTCCGGTCGCAGCCCCAGTGCCCAGGCCAAAGCCAAAGCCAAAGCCAAAGCCAACCAAACCCGAGCCCGCTCCTGTGGCCGGAGCCACGGTGCGCCTCACCGGCGACGCTACCTCCGTCGTGCTTCAAGGGCCCGGGGGCAAGCTCCCTCTAAGTGGTAGTGGCCGCGCCGTCCCTCCGGGACGATACTCGGTGCTGGCCCAGTTCGGAGAGGGCACCGACCCCTTCGTTGCCGCCACCCTGGAGTTCCGCGAGGGCGAGACCGCTGCGGTGAGCTGCCAGGGCATGCTCATGATCTGCTCCAAGAAGTGACCTCCTCCCTCGACTGGGATAGTGCCGCCCCCGATGCTTTACCTTGTTGCCGCCTCTGCCTGGGCCTCTCCATGCAGTGAAGGGGTCCCCGTGACCCTGCACTCCCTCGTGGTAGATGTCGAGGCTCGCACAGCCCTCGAGCGGTGGCTGGTCGAGCCGGACGACGAGGTCTGCCCCGATGGGCTGGAGCTCCCAGCACGACTGGCCGGAGCCGTGGCCGGCAAGAGCGTCGACGGCGTGGTCGAGGTCACCCGCTACCGCACCCTCGAGGTCTGGGCGAGCGGCTCCATCGAGCCCTGGAATGCCAGCGCGGCCAACACCCGAGCCGACTTCATCGCGCCCAAGGCGAGCAAGCTGCAGATCTTCGCCGACAACGCCGCCCACAGCTACGCGAATGGGCCGCTCACCCAGTACTGGTGGCCCAAGAGCACCCAGACCCCCGCACAGCTCATCTGGACCGACTGGGCCAGCTGGGACGCGGCCGGCACCGCCCTCGCCGAGCCCGTGCTCACCGCCGTGCCCACCATCAAAGAGATCGGTCCCCTCGGTCGCAGTCTGCGCGGGGCCGAGCTCGACGCCCTGGTCAGCCGCCTCGACGCCGAGCTCTCGGTCAAGCGTGGCGCCGGCACCGGCTGGAGCACCACCCGCACAGCCCCGGATGTGCTCCAGGAAGGCTCCGGCACCCCGGCCGAGCGGGGCCTCGTGTTGCTCGCCATGCTCCAGGGGGCTGGCTACGATGCCAAGCCCGCGTGGTTCAGCAGCGTCGACGATCCCCTGGTGCCCCGCACCCTGCCCGCGCCTCACCTGCTCGAACAGCCCGCCATCGCCGTGCGCGATCGCAAGGGCGACACCGTCTACATCGATCCCGGCACCCGCGCCGCACGTCCCCCCGAGGTCCCCGCCCAGCTCCGCGGAGGTCGAGTGCTGGCCGCCGGCCGCCACCTGGTCGTTCCCGCGGACACCGCAGCTCCGCGGGGTGAGGTCCGAATCGACGCCGAGCTCAGCATCGATCGCTCCGGTCGGATCAAGGTCGTCGCCGAGCTCATCGCGCTCGGAGCGGCCGAACAAGCTCTGCGCAGCGAGGTCGATGGCCTCGACGCCACAGAGTGGCCCGAGGTCGTCAGCAGCTGGATCACCCCGCGCGGCGAGCTCCGCGATCTGGTGGTCGGGGTCCAGGGTCTGGACGGGCTCCAGCCCTTCAGCATCCAGATCCGGTTCACCGATCCCAACCGACTCTACGGGTTCGGGACCGCGCTCAAAGGAGATGTGCTCGACCTCATCGCGCCCGGCCTGGCCAAGCGCCTGCCCCCGGGCATCGCCATCGCCGAGAGACTCAACATCGAGCCTCCCGAGGGCTTGATGATGCTCACCGCGGTCCGCCCCGAGCACGAGCGCGACCCCGATGTGCTCCTCAATCGCTCGCTCCACACCCGGGACCGCGCGCTCACCCTCGCGAGCGACTGGCATGTGTTCACCGCCGACGACCCCACCGATCGGCTGAACGCCTTCACTCAGCCCACCCAGATCCTCGTGTTCCCCGAGGATGACAAGCAGTCCAAGCGCGCCGTGAAGCGCCTCGATCTCCCCGAGGCCGACCTCGCCGTCGTACACGCCATGCTGCTGTGGCGACTCGGAGACGAGAAGCGGGCCATCAAGACCCTCGACAAGCTCCACCCCGAGGTACCGGTCGCCGAGCTCGCCAAGCTGCTGGCGAAGTACGTGCCCCCGGGAGACCGGCGTCCCTGGGAGGCCCTGGTCCAGCTCGTGGGCGCCGATAGCGAGCGCATCGCGGTGATCGACGGTCTGGTACAGATCGGAGACCAGCGCCTGGGTTGGCAGCTCGCCACGGCCCTCACCCGCTCGGACGATCCCCAGACCCGCACCCGCGCGCTGGTTCAGGTGGCCCGGCTCCAAGGGCTCCAGCCCGACGCCCGCTCCGACCCCGACGGGGCCCGGGCCTGGCGCGAGCCCCTCGCTATCCTCGAGGCTGCGCTCAAGCGGGCCCAGGAACCCGATCGGGTGCGCACCGACCTCGCAGCGGCCTACATACGCTCCGGTCGGGCGATGCAGGCCAGCGAGGTCCTCGACCTCGCGATGGACGAGCCGACCCCACTCACCCGTGCGATCTACGCCGAGTTCGGCGGTATCACCGGGGTGTACGGTATCGACGTGCTCGGCCTGGTCGAGGGGGCGCTGCGCGATGCCCCCTACGATCCCGATGTGCACGAGGCCGCAGGCCGGGCGCTGGCCGCCATCGGTCGCCGCCGCGAGGGTGTGGCCGAGGTGCTGCGCTCCGCCGAGCTCGCCGGAAACAACGCCACCCGCTGGATGGCCGCCGCCGAGGTCGCCGCCGCATACGGCGATCTTCGCGCCGCGGTGTTCGCCTCCCGTCGGGCCAGCGACCTCTCTCCCAAGCAGCTGGTGCCCGCCGTCCTCCTCCAGCGCTTCGCCATCCTCGCCCGGGACGAAGAGCAGCTCTTCATCGCCCAGGACCGAAGCGGCGAGACCATCTTCGACAAAACCGACCCCACCCTCGACGAGCTCATCGACTTTGCCCCGCAGTACGAGCTCGCTCTGCTCCGCCACCACGCAGACGAGGTCGAGCGCGACAAGAAGCTCCTTCGCAAGCGGGCGGCGCTGCACTACGAGCGCCATATGGTCGAGGACGCCGCCCTCGACGGCAGCCTGCTCCTCGATCGACATCGCGACTCGCTCGGGGCGCGCTATCTCGCTGCGGGGGTGCTCTCGCGGGTCCGCCACAACAACCCCACCGCCCTGCTCACCGGGTACACCAACGCGTCCAGCGTGCGAGAGGCGCGCATGGATATCCAGCTCGTGCTCGGGGACAAGCCCACTCTCCAAGGAGACCGCGGGAAGATCCTCACCGACACGCGATACCGACCCAAGAAAGTCGCCGCCGCCGCCCCAACCTGGCCGCTGGGCATGAAGGATTTCGAGGCCACAGCCCCGGATGGGTACAGCCCCAACCGGCAGCTATCCGGGGTCACCGGCGTGGTCGGCTGGTCCGATCGGGCCCGGCAGAGCAGCATTCTGCGTACCGAGCGCTCCACCGGCGACCTGCCCCCTCCCTTGGTGCCCCTGTACAAGGCAGGCCCCACCGTGCTCTCCACCGCACGGGGCGCGTCCGTCGTTCGCCTCGACGGCGGCGGGATCCCGATCTACGCCGGAATCACCATCGACAACGGCCAGGACGTGGTCGGCCTCGGCCTCACGCCGGCCGCTGCCCGGGACGCAGTGCTCTACGGAATCGGGGCGCTCGAGCCCCCCGAGGCCCCGTAGAGATCAGCCCAGGAGCTCGCGCACGATGGTGTTGGCGAGCTTGCCGTCCAGGGTATCGCGGTGGTTCTTCATCAAGATCCCCATCACCTTGCCCATATCGGACATCGCAGCCGCTCCGGTCTGGGCGATCGCCGCCTCGACCCAGGCACGGGTCTGGGCCTCGTCCGCCTGCTGCGGAAGAAAGGCCTCGATGACCGCGAGCTCCGAGCGCTCCTCGGCGGCCAGCTCTGGACGGCCTCCCTTGTCATAAGCCTCGATCGACTCCCGACGCTGCTTCGCCAGACGACGAAGGATGGGCTGCACCACCTCGTCGGACAGGGTGTCTGAGCCATCCTTCTTCATCGCCTCGATGAAGGCGGCGCGTATACCCCGCAGGGCTGCCACGCGGCTCTTGTCGCGCGCCCGCATCGCCGTCTTCAGTTCTGCACTCACCGTCTCGACCAGGGACATCCGATCCTCCACCACAGAGGAGTAACTCCGCGAGATCAGTTGGTGAAGCTCACCGACAAGGTGTGCTGGCCTTCGGTGAAGGCGTCTCCCTCGGTGAGGGCGAAGGAGAACGTGGGCGAAGGTGCGATGAGATCGATCGGCTGGAACATCTCGGAGATGTAGAACCGGAGCGTGCCCGTCGTGTGATCGGTAGAGGAGCGGTGCGCCACCCACTCCAAGACCTCCGAGCGGTCCGGGCTGAAGATGAAGGTGTGATAGGCCTCGCCGGTCTGGTCGAACCAGATGATGTCGTCGAACTGGGTGGCGCAGTCCGAGCTCACCCTGTCCCACACCCCGTTGAAGCGAACCCAGTCCCCCTGGCTCTCCACATAGTCCCCCGAGGCGACGAAGCTCTGGGTGCAAGACCCAAAGCCGGCGACCGTGAGCTGGAAGCTGTAGGTGAGCTCGAAAGAGAGCAGGTTGGTGATGTTGTTGGTGTCGGTGTCCGCGTCGGCATCCGAGTCCGCATCCGCATCCGAGTCGGCGTCCACATCCGCGTCGGTGTCGGTGTCGGTGTCGGTGTCGGTATCCGCGTCGCCCCCCGTACAGATCGGGGAGTTCTGGCAGTCGTTGTCGTCGCAGTCGAAGAACCCATCGCGATCGTTGTCCGCGCCGTCGTCGCACTCTCCGGGGTCATCCCCCTCGAAGGCTTCGGGTTCGGCGACCTTGCAGGACAAGCTGAGAAGAGCGATCAGGATGGGAATGCGCATGCTCGGATCATGCCGCACCTCATGGCAGATCCGCAACCGTCGCGCCCATCGACCTCCCACGAAGCGCCCTCACGACCACCTCCTCGCCGCCCGCCTCGAGCGGGGCGGCCATGGCCCGAGCCACACCCAGGGCGTCGATTCCGTCGGGCACGAAGGCCGCCAGGGTGGAGCCGGAGCCAGAGATGAATGGCGCAGCCCCGAGCTGCCGTGCTGCAGCGAAGCATGCGTCCACGGGGCCGATCAGGTGAGCGCGGTAGGGCTGGTGGAGACGGTCGACGACCCCTGCACGCACTGCCTCGACGTCGCCATCCAGCAGCCCCGCTACGAGCATGGAGACCGCCCGAAGGTTCGCCACCGCGTCTGCGTGGGCGATCCGTTCGGGAAGAGCAAGCCTCGCCTGGGGCGTGGAGACCTGCCGCATAGGGTTGCACACCGCGATCGTCCAGGACGGGTGGATGGACAGCCGCTTGGCGGTCCCGCCACAGAGCACCAAGCCCCCGAGGAGAGCGGGCCAGGCGTTGTCCGGGTGCCCCTCCTGGTCCGAGAGGAACCGGAGCTGATCGGCCAGATCCACCTCGACCTCACATAGCGACTGGTAGACGAGAAGCCCCGCCACCCGTGCCGTTGCCGAGGAGCCCATCCCGCGCGATCGGGGAATCCGCTCGTCCTGGCGGACCTGGAAGCTGGGGAGCTCGCCCCCAAAACACTTCGCTGCCGCGATCGCGCTGAGGGCGACGAGGTCTGGCGCGGCGTCGGGCGCGCCCACCTGGACCTCGAAGCGATTGCTGAGGGACACGGCCAAACCGAGGGCATCGTAGCCTGAGCCCAGGTTCGCGAGGGTTGCCGGAACTTCGATGCGAAGACTCATCGCACCATCCTTGCACCCATCGTCTGGGTTTGCCAGTATGCGGGCGCTCGCGGCCACAAGGGATCGAGTGGTTCGCCCCCACGCCCTCGCTTGGTTATTGGCCGCCGTTCCACACGCCGAACGAGGCGTCGGAGGCTCTCGATGAAATCGCTCTTGCTCGTCCCGTTGCTCGCCCTGTCCTCCACCGCCTTCGCGGCCCCGGAGATCTCCGTGGGTGTCGCGGGTGGCGCAATGGTCACAGATCAGCTCGAAGTTCTCGGGTCAACCTGGTATGTCACGCCTCGCGTCGGGCTGGGTCTGGACGAAAATCTCGGCCTCGAGCTCGACCTCGGCTTCCAGAGCGGCGTCACCCGGATCGGCGATCACCCCTACACGGCGATGACCCCACGGCTCAACCTCATCGGCAAGCTGTGGAACACCGGCAAGCGCAAGGCCGACGGCTCCTACGGCGACCCGCCCCCGATCCACCCCATCCTCGCGGCGGGCATCGGCGGTTGGTACAAGAGCACCAACGACGGGCCCTCCCAGCCCCTCGGCGACCAGTACATCCGCAAGGACTTCGACTTCCTGGCCAACGCCGGTCCCGGCCTGATGATGCCCCTCGGGCCCCTGCACCTCCGCACCGATCTTCGGTGGGTCCTCTCGCTCGGCAACGAGAACTTCCGCAACCGCGGCGATCAGTTCATCTCCTGGGAGTGGACCGTCGGGGTCGGCTTCACCTTTGGCGGCAAGGCCGACAAGGACAAGGACGGCATCCTCGACGCCGACGACCAGTGCCGCGACGAGCCCGAAGACATGGACGGGTTCGAGGATGACGATGGGTGTCCGGACACCGACAACGACGAAGACGGCATCCTCGACGCCGACGACCAGTGCAAGAACGAAGCCGAAGACGACGACGACTTCGAGGACGACGACGGCTGCCCAGACACCGACAACGACAAGGACGAGATCCTCGACGCCGAAGACAGCTGCCCCAACGAGGCCGGAAAGGCTTCGGCCAAGGGCTGCCCCGACGAAGACGAGGACACCGTCGTCGACGCCGAAGACGAGTGCGTCGACGAGAAGGGCTCCCCGGACGCCTTCGGCTGCCAAGATGACGACGCCGACCACGTGCCCAACTACCGAGACGAGTGCCCGATGGAGCCCGGCCCCAGCAAGGCCGACGCCCGCCTCTCCAGCGGCTGTCCCAGCCTCGTCTATGTCACCTCCGGCGCCATCGTCATCACCGAGAAGGTGTTCTTCGACACTGGCAAGGCCACCATCAAGGACTCCTCCGATGCCTTGCTCCACGAGGTCGCAGCGACCCTCGCGAAGCATGACAATATCAAGAAGGTCAGCATCCAGGGCCACACCGACAACACCGGCGAAGCCGAGGCCAACCAGACCCTCTCCGAGGCTCGCGCCGCTTCCGTCATGGAGCACCTCATCGAAGAGAAGGTCGACGCCAGCCGCCTCGAGGCCAAGGGCTTCGGTCAGACCAAGCCCCTCGCCGACGGCGACGCCGCCGACACCGACGAGGGCCGCGAGAAGAACCGCCGGGTCGAGTTCGTGATCATCGAGCAAGAAGAGCTCAAGACCGTGCTCAAGCGCCCCACCTTCAAGCTCGGCAAGGCCAAGGAAGACGCCCTCGACATCGCCGGGCTCACCCCCAAGAACACCCCGGTCCCCGAAGCCGGCCTGATCACCCAGCCCACCACCTGCGGCGCCACCCTCGTCATCGACAAAGAGGGCAAGGTCACCAAGGTCGCCATCAAGGAATGCATCGGCATGGCCCGCGTGGCTACCGCCAAGGCCCTGGGCCAGTGGGAGTTCGAGCCCTACGAGAAGGACGGCAAGCCCACCAAGATCAAGACCGACTTCAAGATCGAGTTCGCCGACGGCGATGCCAAGATCAGCCACAAGGCCAAGGACATCACGCCCCTCGAGGACTGAGATAGAGGCCGCGCAGGAGGGTCCATGCCCCAGCTGCTCGGCATCCTGAATCTCTCGGCCGACTCGTTCAGCGACGGGGGGCTCTACTCCGACGCCGACGCCGCTGTCGCCCACGCTCGGCGGCTCGTCCAGGGCGGTGCTGCGGTGATCGACATCGGCGCCGTGAGCAGCAATCCGGACGGCATCGGGCTGGATTCCCGCGTGGAGATCGAGCGACTCCGACCGGTCGTCGAAGCGCTCAGAGAAGCAGAAATTCCCGTATCCATCGACTCCTTCGCGCCGGAGACCCAGATCTGGGCCGCAGGCCAAGCGGTCGCGATGCTCAACGATATCCGCGGCTTCCCCGATCCCCGTGTGTGGCCCGCTCTCGCCGACTGCAGCGCCCAGCTCGTGGTGATGCACAGCCTCCAGCAAGGGCGCGCCGATCGCCGGCCGGGCGACGGAGGCGCCGTACTCGACGCGGTGCTCCGGTTCTTCGAAGCCCGGCTGGAACAGCTCGTGGGGGCGGGTATCGACGAGGACCGTCTGATCATCGACCCCGGCATGGGCTTCTTCCTCGGCTCCGAGCCCAGGCCCTCGGTCGAGATCCTCCGCGGAATCGACACCCTCCGCGCTCGCACCGGGCGTCCCGTGCTGATCTCGGTCTCCCGCAAGAGCTTCCTGGGTAGCTTGCTGGGGGGCCGGGCTCCGCGCGATCGACACGATGCGACCGTTGCGGCCGAGCTCTTCGCGGTCGACCAAGGCGCAGAGTGGATTCGCACCCACGACCCCCGAGCCCTGTCCGATGCGCTGTGCATCCGTTCCACGCTGAGAGGATAGAATGCCCTCGGAGGCCTCTTGCTCATCTGGTTGACCCTCACCGCCGCGCTCGCCGGCAACGACGTGAAGAACCCGGGCGGCGAGCGCATCCCCTTCGTGAAGCTGCGCTCCGAGGTCTGGGATGTGGTGATCCGCAAGACGGCCGACACCCGGGCTCGCATCGAGAGGGTCAAGGCAAAATGCCAGGGGATCTGGGTCAACGCCTGTGCCGCGGGCGTCGATCCCGAGCTCCGACAGATCGCGCTCCAGAGCGTGTTTCAAGAGGGAGTGGCCCTATCAGGCGACTTCACCTACTGCTCCACTGCGGTCGTCCGCGACCTCCCAGAAGACCTCGGCCGCAAGCTGATCCGCTCCGACACCGAGTCCTTCTGTCAGACCTTCCTCGACCCCGACTCGGTCCAGGGGCAGCGCTCGGGCAACGCCACCACCGGCGAGAACGATCTCGTCGGCCGGCTCTTCGGTGGAAAGGACACCACCAGCGGCAAGCTGATGATGAAGGCGCCCCCCACCCAGCAGGGCCGCCAGTCCACTATCGTCACCGAGGCCACCGGGGAGAGGCGCAAGCCCGGACGCACTGCGCCCACCGGCAACACACCGCTGCCAATGCCGGTCCCCACCACCCAACAGGCTCCCGTTCCACAGCCGGAGCCCAGCGTCCCAGAGCCGGAGCCCACCGCCCCAGAGCCCACCGCCCCAGAGCCCGCCGCGCCGGAGCCCCAATACGATCCCAACTTCTCTGCGCCTGGTCTCGAGGCCGACGACCCCGTGTTCGTGCCGCCGGTTCCCAAGCCCGAGCCCGAGCCCCTCGACCCCGAGCTCGCGGAGCTCCTGGAGCCCGTACCCGAGCCGGCCCCGCCGCCCCCGCCTCCCAAGCCGACCGGTCCCAGCGAGTTCGAGCTCGAGGCCATGGAGACCGAGAACCTCGAGCGACTCTCGGACAAGGCCAACGAAGAGGACGGGAAGAAGAAGAAGAAGAAGGGCAAGAAGAAGGGCGAGTCGGACGAGATGATCGGAGGAGATGAGGAGTTCGACAACTACATCATCATCGACATCGAGTCGCTCTCGGACGAGTAGCCCTCAGGGCGATCGCACCGCAAACCGACGCGTCGCTCGAAGCCCAGCCTCATCCACCACAACCGCAACATGCTCACCCGGAGTCGGCGTCCACCAGACCCGCTCCTCGACCGAGACCGTCGAGAGAAACTCCCCATCGACGAACCACGACAGCCGGGCGTCGGGATGGTCCACCTCTGCAGCGAGGGGGATCTCCTGATCCGTCGCAGAGATCCCCGGAATCATCAGCGAGATCTGCCCCTCCTGTGGGGTCAGGATCTGGGGCGCTTGTCGGGTACCGCTGGGCACACAGCCCTGAGCATAGGCCGGCGGAAGCGGGAGATCGCGATGCTGATCCGCAAGAAAGCGCCGCACCGTGGCCGGCCAGACGAGGAAGTCCCGCTCCTCCCACTCCCGGCCCTCCCGACAACCCGGAGTGAGCGCTTCGCCCGTCTCCAGATCGATCCCGAGGCGCTGATGAAAGGGACAGAGCGCAGTCGGAACAGCCTGAATCGGGGCCTGTATGAACTTGCGCCGAGGACAGGCCTCGGTGGGGAGGTGCCCGCTATAGGCGCAGACCTCGACCGAGGTCATGCCCGCTGGAGGGGGAAAGTCCGCGCTCCGACGACCCTCGACCGCCTCGAGCACATCGAAGAGCACCGGTCCCGCAGCCTCGGAGCCGACCAGATCCCGGGCCGGCCGGTAGTCCAGGTTGCCCAACCACACGACCGCTGTAAACCGGGGCCCGAAGCCCACCGCCCAGGCATCCCGATGCCCAAAGCTGGTCCCGGTCTTCCACGCGATGCCCGAGGGGAGCCCCGAGAACATGCGCCGAGATGGGAAGTCCGGGCGGTCCTTGATGCGCAGAGTGTTGGCGGTCAGCCACACGGCCTCTTCTGAGAACACACGGGAGGGCGGGCCCTGCTCCCGAGGCTGCACGACGAGCTCGCCGTACTCCCCGCCATTCGCCAGGGTCGTGTACAGACCCGCGAGCTCCAGCGGGCTGAGCTCGACCCCGCCGGCCGCCAGAGACAGCCCATAGTGACCGGGCTCCGGCGCCAAGCTGTGGACCCCCATCGCCCGAAGTCGACCGAGGAAGGCCTCGACCCCGACCTCCTGGAGCAGGCTCACGAAGGGCAGGTTCAAGGACTCCGACAAGGCGGTCTCGAGCCGCACCAGGCCCCGGAAGCGGCGGTCGTAGTTCTGGGGCGTGTACGAGCCCCACGAGCGCGGCACATCCCGGACCAGGTGTGCCGGATGCCGCTTGCCCTGGTCGATGGACAGGGCGTAGATGAAGGGCTTGAGCGCGGAGCCCGGCGAGCGGGGCTGATCGGTGGCCATGATCTGCGCCCCCTGCCCTTCCCAGAAGTCCAGGTTGCCGACCAGAGCCCGGATCTCCCGGGTCTCGGAGTGCACGACCACTACCGCGCCGTTGTGGATATTCTTACGACGCAGCGCGTCCCGCTCCAGGGCCACGAGCTCCTCGACCATGCGCTGAGCGCCCCGATCGAGGGTGGTCTCGATCCGCGAGCCCTCGGCGTGCTGCCGACGCAAGCGCCAGGCGAGGTGGGGCATCTCCCGCGGGAAGCGCCGCAGCCCCGAGGGCACCGCGCCAGACGAGACCTCGGCGAGGGTGGAGCTGCGGGAGCCCTGCTCCCCCGGAAGCAGCCCGCCCTGATCGAGCAGAAAGCGAGCGATCTCATCCCGCGCCTCGGTCAGCCGAGCGCGGTTGGCGAGGCTCGGGTAGCGGATATTCGGGTTCTGTGGGACGGCGAGCAATGTCGCGATCTCGTCCGCGGACAAGGCCCCGGCGGAGTGCCCGAAGTAGGCCAGACTGGCCGCCTCGATCCCCTCGATATTCCGGCCATAGGGCGCGAAGCTGAGGTACGCGGCCAGGATCTGTTCCTTGCTGAGCTGGAGCTCGAGGGAGAGCGCGCGGTGGGCCTCGACGAGCTTGGAGACCAGGGTACGCGGCCGGGGCTCGACCATGCGCACCAGCTGCATGGTGAGGGTGGAAGCCCCCGTCATCACGCGCCCGTAGCGGAGGTTCACCCCGACGGCCCGGATCACGGCGAGGGGATCGACGCCCGGGTGCGCGTAGAAGCGCTTGTCCTCGTAGCGAACCAGGGCATCGATATAGGCGGGGTCGACCTCGGAGAGCGCAACAGGCACGCGCCAGCGGTCGTCTGGGGCCAGGAAGACATGGGCCGTGGAGCCGTCGCGATAGGTCACCACGGTGGAGCCCGGGGTCGACAGCCGCTGCGGGAGCGGCGCCATCCATGCCGAGAGCAGCACGGCGAGCAGGAGCAGGGCAAATAGCCCGCCCAGCCAAACCGCCGCGCGCCGCATCAGAGCAGGACCGAAGCCCACGGGCCCTTGATCGTCACGCTGGAGCCGGGCTGACGCGCCCAGATGCTCGGATCGTACATGGCCTCGGCCTCGACCGGCGGTGCGGTGAACTGCCCCGCGGTGACGGCCCGAAGCCCGTACACAACGGTGCGGCTCTGCTTGGCATCGAGGGCCCCGAAGAGCTCCAGCCGATCATCGCGCAGGTTGAGGTTATCGCCCGCCCACAGCTCGCTGCGATCGACCCAGTCCACCACGCCAGAGCGCCCGAGCCGGGGATTCTCGATCTCCCAGCCCGCGGGAAAGCGGTCCACCAGGGCGATATTCTGGACCCGGGTACCGGTGGTATTCGTGACCGTGATCTTGGTGTAGATCACGTCCCCGAGCTGGATATTCGCCAGATCGACCGCGGCCCCATCCGGGGTGAGGAACTCGCGCTTCAGCTTCAGCCCCTTGCCCCCTGTCTCGTAGGTGGAGCCGATCTTCACTCCCTCGCTCTGCATGACCAGGTAGAGCTTGCCCGAGCCCGCATTCCCCACCTGGAGGGTGAGCTCGCGCTCGCTCGCACGGGGTACGGCCCAGCGGGGATCGACCTGCTTGCCGCTCTTTCCGTCGATGGGGTCGAGCTTGGTGACGCCATCGGTGAGCTTGATATTCTTGAAGTCCCTGGACCCGCCGGAGACCCGCTTGCCGAGCCCGGTGATGCCCCAGACCAGCTCCTGAGTGGTGTAGTAGCGACTGGGCTGCGCTTCCAGCCCGCGTGCGACGAGCTTTGCGAGGTCCTCGGCGCCGGGGTCATCGCCCCCGAACAGGTCGTGGTAGATGCTGAGGGTGAAGCCGCGGCGCCGCAGATCGCTGTAGAAGCTCCAGTTGTTCTTGCGCTCACCGGTGAGCTTGGAGGCATCTGGGGCGCGAAGCTGGCTCTCGTAGCGGCGATCTCCGGCGTGGAACAGGGCCGCCTGGAGCAGGTAGAGCGCCTCGGCGTCCTCTCCCTTGGGGTTCTTGGGGACCCGGGCGATGAGCGTCTGGACCCGGGCCTTCTTGCCGCGCCCTGCGATGGCCAGCACGTAGTGGGTGTAGGGCTCGCTGTAGCCATACTTCTGGAAGCCAGCGGTCTGGCCCTCGGACTGGCGCACGATATCCTCGAGGTAGTCGAGGGCATCATCGATACGGTCCTGGGGCACGTCGTACTGCAGCTTCTTGGCATCGAGCAGCATGTGGGTAGCGTAGGCGGTGCCCCATGGGGTCGGCCTGCGAGAGCCCGGCCAGTAGCCGAAGCCACCCGAGGGCGTCTGCATCGACAGCACCCGATCGACCCCGTGCATGACCATCTTCTCGAGCTTTTCGCCCTTGACCTCGGGCATCAGCGCCGGGACGAGGTCGCGCACATAGAGGAGCGGACGGGTGGAGCTGGTGGTCTGCTCGATGCAGCCATGGGGATAGCGGACGACGTGCTGGAGGTGCCCCATCGCCTGCCCATAGGGATTTGGGGTGACCCAGATCGTCGACTTCTCGGTCGTGGGCAGCCAGCCCGCCAGCTTCTCTGAGAGGTCGAGCTTGCCATCGGTGAGGGTGATCTGCTGGACCTCCCGCGTCTTCGGACCCGAGGGCGCAAAGGGCACATCGAGCTCCTCGTAGCTGGCCAGGCCATCGCTCTCGACCTTGACCCGGAAGGTCGCCGCGCCGACCATCGCGGTGGCCCGGACCTGGAAGGCGACGGTCTTGGACTCGCCATCCTTGACCTGCACCGTTGCCTTCTTCTCTCCCAAGAACTCGACCGGGCTGGGCGCGTTCGGGTCGTCCGGCATTCCCGGCCAGGGCAGGTAGTCCGCGGTCATCGACACCGCGATATCGCGGTCCTTTCCGCTCATATTGGTCACGAAGACCGGCACCTGGAACTGGTCGTTCTGGGTGAGGAAGCGTGGCAGTGTGGTCTGCAGGACCAGGGGATCGCGGACGGTGACCGCGGCATCGGCGCTGCCGACCCGATCCTGCCCGGCCACCACCGCCATGACGCGGAGCTCCCCGCGGTACTGGGGCACATCGAGGGTGATGCTGGCCTTGCCATTTTCGTCGGCCTTCACCAGGCCCGACCACAGCGCCACCGGCTTGACCGGCTGAACGCGGCCCGAGGCACCCGCACCATCGCCCCCATGCTCGCTGCTCGTTCCCGCCGGCATCAGCACGCTCCACCCGACCGTCTCGTAGGTGCGGATCCCCAGGCGATGCTGCGGAAACACATCCTCGATGGGGTTGGGGCTGTCGAAGCGGGTGAGCTGGAGGATGCCCTCATCCACCGCCGCCACCGTCATCCAGGTCTCGCCCGACTGCTTGCCCACATCGAGATTCACCACCAGCGGGCTGTTGCTGCGCACCGTGTCCGGCACATCGAGCTTGACCTCGAAGCGGTAGTCCTCGGGGCTGACCCGAACGCTGGACACCCCAAACGCCCTCTCCGGCGCGTAGCCTTCAGGGCTGTCGAGGTGGGGATCCTTCACCAAGAAGGCTGATACATAGACATTCGGAACGAATCGGTCGATCTTGAAGGACCACTCGGCCTGACCGGCCTCCACATCGACCCACTCGTAGCTGAGCAGCTCGTGGGTCTCGAGGGTCATCAGCATCTTCCCGGAGAACGGGACCTCGAGGGTGGCGGTGGCGCGCTCGCCCACGGCCACCTCCTCGGGCAGGCTGACCGCGAGGGAGGTGGGCTTGGCAGGCCGCGGCGTGCGATCGACCTGGCTATTGCTGCTGGACCAGTAGTAGCGCTGCTTCTGCCCCCCGATCCGGAAGTCCGTGCGCGCATTCGCCGCGGTGGACCGAACGAGGTAGCCCGCCGCCGCCGAGCGAGGGGTGTAGGTGAAGGAGAAGCTCCCGTCCGCACCGACCTCGACCGAGCGGGTGTCCTCTTGGATGCGACGCAGGTAGAGATCGTAGGACTCCTCTCCGCGGTCGCCCCACCACCACCAGCCGTACTCCTCCTCGAGCCGGTAGAAGACCAGATCGACGCGGTCGGTGAGCTTGCCCGCCTTGCCCTCCCAGTCCACGATCTTGCCCGTGAAGCGGATATCGGTGCCCTTGCCGGCCTTCTCCGTGCCCGTGTCGAGCCCGATGTAGAAGCTCTCGGGGTGGACCGGGACCGACGCGCTGGCCCGGGTCGATCGACCCCCTCCGGCCTCGAATACCGCGACATCTGCCGTGAGCGTACCGGTGATGGGGTAGCCCTCGGATAGACCGCCACAGCGCAGGGTCGCCGCACCCTCCTCATCGAGCACACCGCTTCCCTCCGAGGCGCTGGCCTCCCGGGGGGCCTTGTCCGTGCCCACGAAGACCGCGCCATAGTGCAGGTTGTTATTGGCCGCAGGTACGAAGCGACCCGGCTTGATCGAGCAGTTCACATCGACGCGGCTGCCCTTGGCGCTGCCCCCGAAGAGGTATCGAGCGCTCACGTCCACGGTCTGAACCTCTGTGGACAGCGCCCCCTCGCCACGCATCTTCGCGCTGACCTTCATCCGCTCCGGCACGAACTCCTCGACCGCAAAGCCCCAGCTCTTGACGGTCTTGTCGCCGATCTCGACCGCGGCACTCCAGCTGCCCGTGGAAGCGAATGCCGGAAGCTGCAGATCCCAGCTGGCCATCCCCGCTGTGTTGGTCCTGAGCGAGACCTTCTTCACCAGCTTTCCTCGAGGATCCTTCACCTGGAGAACGACCGGGACCTGCTTCTTGGGAGCCCGATCCTTCTTGCCACGAAGCACCAAGCCGAAGTGCACCGTGTCGCCCGGCCGATACACGCCCCGATCCCCATACAAGCTGGCCTTGTACGGGCTACCTCCCTTCCAGGGAACCCCGCCGACCCGGGACTCGGAGACCGGGGTCTCCAGATCTGCAAAGCGCAGGTAGGTGAGATCCGAGCCCTTTCGCGCGATCAGGGCGACGGGAGCGGTGCGATCGGTGGCGCTGATGTCCGGCATCTCGAGCACACAGGACCCATCCGCGCCCGTGCGACAAGTGGCCATCACAAACCCACTGGGGCGGACCGCGTCGATATCGACTCCTCCCACAGGCTCGTTGGTGTGGGCCCCAAGCGCCCAGGCGGTGATTCGATCCGCCCACGGCGCGTCCGCGGCTCTCTCATCCGACTTGGCCACGAGCTGGAGATCGGTGAGCACGATCCGCGACACATCCCCCGTGCCCTTCCGACGCTCGGCCTCCTGGCGCCGCAGGTTCCGGGCCTCCCAGCCCGTGTCGACCTGCTCTTCTTTGGAGTCGGGCTCGTCCGCCACCACCGGCTGAACACGGATCTCGAACAGGCCCTGGAGATCTCCCTGGACCATCGAGCCCACATCGACCCAGCTCGACTGGAGCACATCCTGAGCATTGTCGACCGCGACCTGCTTCTTCGCCACCAGATCCGAGGTGCGCTCGGTCGCCGACTCGTCGTCATCCGACATCCAGAACACCAGGTTCTGCGCCGGGACCTGCCGGACCTCGACCTCTACCGCGTCGGTGTTGAGGTGCTTGATCGGCAGATTGCCCCACGAGCCCCGGGGCAGGTAGCGCCCCTGCTTGGCGACCAGCTCCACCCGCGGGGTGCGCCCCTCGACGGTGAAGGTCTGCTCCCAGGACTTCTGGAGCACGCCGCCATCGACGGTGAAGGTACCCGGCTCCATCTGCACGGTGAGCTCGCCCCGGGGGAAGGTGCCGAACACCCGGAACCCACGCCGCCCCTCGACCACGTAGGCATCCGGGACCTCCGGGCTGAAGGTCACGCTCGACAGCGCGTCCGGTGCGAGAACACAGCGCTCCGACACCTCCCAGCTCTCGTAGGTGGACCGATCCCAGAAGTACTCGGGCTCGCCCACCGCAGCGTCGTGGCAGACCACCTCGAGGTACCAGCCATCCGCCGACTCCTTCATCCGGGCGACGCGAATCTCCATGGCCTTGATGCTGGTGTCGACCTTGAGCTTGGACTGGTAGGCGCCCGCTCCCGTCCCTCCATCCACCAGGCTCTTGGCCCCCGCAGCGACCGAGACGTTGACATCCACATCTCCCCGGGGGAGATCTGCAGTCTGGATGCGGAAGCGGAGGCGGTTCTTGCGACGGGACTCCACCCGACTCCGCGCTACCCTGCGACCCCCCACCTTGAACTCCACCAGGCTCTCGGCGGACGGGTCGACTGCGCCGGAGAAGGCCACATCGACGTCGATGGCCTGCTTCTGGATCAGGGCTCGCTTGACCGATACCACTGAAAAATCTGGGGTATCGAAGCTATATGCGAAGGCCTGACCGCCGAGCTTGCCCCACCGCGACTCCAGCGCCGAGAGCTCGAGCCGATAGGAGGTGTCCGGAGCGAAGCCGACCGAGGGCTCGAAGCTGAGCCGGTTGGGGGAGGTCCAGGTCCAGGTGCCCTCGACCGCGGGCTCCCATCGGATCTCTGTGTCCGCTGAGAGCGACCCGGTCGCGGTGGGCTCGATGACATCCCGGTCGAAGCGAAGGCTGATCTTACGCGGTGCGAGCGCTTCCTCCCCCACCGGGCTCGCCTCAGGGCGGAGCTCCGTGATGGACACGGGCGGGGCCGCATCGTTCGTAGGAGTGCTCTGATCGCTCGCCTTGGTCCCCGAGGAGGTCCCGGTGTCGACATCGGGCGCCTCGGAGCCCGAGAGCCCACAGCCCAGGGCGGCCAGCAGCGCCGTGCCCAATGCTACCGTGCTCCACTTCATCACACTCTCCTCGTGGATTCGCGGCCAGGCGAATCCTGTCCCTGCATCCCATGCTCCGATTGCGAACGCAACCTCCACGCCAGGAATTGCTCGCTTTCGACCGTTCGGCGATCTACGAAAACACGATCCGGGCCTCCACAACGTGTAGGATGCTGGACGGAGGGCGTATGCGGCACCTGGTACTCATCGCGTTGTTTGGACTGGTCGTGGCTTGTACGGACGGCGGGGCTCCCCCCGTCGAGGCGGACACCGACACCGACGTAGACGCGGACGCGGACGCAGACGCCGATGCAGATGCAGACTCGGACGCAGACGCGGATACCGACCCGGTCGACACCGACGACCCCAACTGTATCGAGGACAGCTACGAGCCCAACGACAGCCGCAACAATGCCGCGCTGCTCGAGTCCGGTACCGATCTCCTGGTCCGCCCATCCAGCGATGACTGGTGGCGCTTCCTGGTCGCCCCCGGCGAGATCATCAACGTGTCCATCAATGTCGCAGACGGCGCCAACAGCCTCAGTCTGGCGCTGTGGCAGGGGGCATCCCCGATCGACTCGGTGATCACCTCAGGGGTGGGCGTGGTCCAGATCGAGAACACCGGAGACCTCGACGCCTTCTTCACGGCCGAGGTCACCCACATGAGCGGGCCTCCCTGCGCGCTGTACGACTTCGACACGGTCATCGCACCCGATCCCGACACAGATACCGATGCGGACACCGACACCGACACCGACACCGATACAGACGCGGATTCCGACGCCGATTCCGACACAGACACCGATGCGGACAGCGACGCGGATGCAGACACCGATGCAGACGCAGACACCGATGCAGACGCAGACTCCGATGCCGATGCGGACTCCGATGCGGACGCGGATACCGATGCGGACGCGGATACCGATGCGGACGCAGACTCCGATGCGGACGCAGACTCCGATGCGGACGCAGACTCCGATGCGGACGCAGACACCGACTCGGACGCAGACACCGACACCGATGCAGACGCGGACACCGACACCGACACCGACGCCGATGCGGACACAGACGCTGACGCAGACACCGACACCTGATCCGGAGTCCCGATGAACAAGCTCTTCGAGGGGCGCTACCTTCGGATCCTCGATGACGACGGCTGGGAGTTCGCCCAGCGCACCGGAGTCACCGGGGTCGTGGTCATCGTCGCGGTCACCGATGACGATCGGCTGCTGCTGGTCGAGCAGTACCGAAAGCCGGTGAAGTCCCGGGTCCTCGAGCTCCCCGCAGGCCTCGCCGGAGATATCCTCGGCGCCGAGGACGAAGCGATGGTCACCGCCGCAGCCCGGGAGCTGCTCGAAGAGACCGGCTACGAGGCTTCAGACTGGGCCGTGCTCGGCGAAGCCCCCGTCACAGCGGGGCTCACCGACGAGACCGTCGTCTTCTTCCTGGCCCGGGGCCTGCGCAAGGTCGGTCCCGGTGGAGGCGATGAGAGCGAGGATATCGAGGTCCTCGAGGTGCCGCTCACACAGCTCCGCTCCACGCTGGCGAGCCGGCGTGAAGCGGGAGTGAAGATCGACGCCAAGATCGGCGGCGGGCTGTGGATGGCCCAGATCCCGAGCTAGGGTTTTCAGGACGCCTGGTGCACCACGATCTGGTCGTATGGAATCTCGATACCAGCCTCGTTGAGCCCGTCGTAGATCGCCGTGCGAACCTGGTGCATACAGTCGAGCCAGTCATCCGAAGTCGACCAGCTATGGCAGGCGAAGTTCAGGCTGCTCGCCGCCATCTCGGTGAACGCAACCGCCGGGGGAGCGGGGTCGGAGATCACCACCGGGCAGGACTCCGCCGCCTTGCGAGCGATGGCCAACACCTGGTCGATATCCGCGCCATAGGCCACCCCGAACTCCACCGTCGTGCGGCGCTTCCCGAGGGTGGTGTAGTTGATGATATTCCCGCCGATGATCGCCGAGTTGCCCACGATGATCTTGTGGTTGCTCGGGTTGACCATCGTGGTCGCGAACAGGCCGATATCCACGACCCCGCCGGTCTCTCCGCCCGCGGTGATCACATCCCCGATGGTGAAGGGCTTGAAGAATAGGATCATCACGCCAGAGGCGAAGTTCGACAGGGAGCCCTGCAGAGCGAGGCCGACCGCCAGGCCCGCAGACCCGAAGATCGCCAGCACGGAGGTGGTCTCGATGCCGGCCGCACCGAGCGCACTGATCACACCGGCGGCGAGCACGGTGTACTGGGCCATCTGAGCGAGGAAGCCCGACAGCGCCTGATCCATACCCCGGGCCCCGCCCACGCGGCGGACCAGACCCGCCGCCCACTTGGAGACCATCCAGGCGATGATGAGAGTGACGAGGGCGATCACCAGGCCTGTGCCCAGTGTGTAGGCTTTCTCGTAGAGCCAGACTACATCGATAGAATCGGCGGAGGCGGCCTCAGCGGCCTCCTGGGCCCGGGCGGTGCCGAGCAGAGAGTACAGCAGCATAAGAACCTCGAGTCAGAGAATGGAAGCGACCAAGGTGACCTGCATGGTCTGGTCGGTGGTGCGGAATCCCTCGACGGGAACGTTGTCGAAGATCAGCCGATGGGAGAGCTTGAGCGAGAGCTTGGAGGACAGCGCGCTGACCAGGGATGCGGTGTTGAGCAGCCGCAGATCCTTGGCATCGACGACATTCTCATAGACCTCGAGGGTGTCTTCGAAGCCCACGCCCTCGCTGAACTTGTGGGACACCCCGAGCATTCCCCGGGCCGCGAAGATGCTCTTGTAGTTCGGGTCGACGGTCTCGACGTAGTTCTCTTGGGCGATATCGAAGCCGATCTCGGCCACGATGGTGGTGCTCTCGGTCTTGACCAGGGCCCGGGAGTAGCCGAGCTGCTCGTGAGTACGGGAGTCGTAGCCACCGAAGGGGTCGTGGAAAGCACCGGCCAGGGCGTAGAGGCTGTCCTTGCCCGACAGGAACAGGTCGTAGCGGGCGTCTGCGTAGTAGCGCTTGGCATTGGCCTGCATGGGCACGCTGCGCTCGGCGTCCGACAAGGTGCCGTCAGCGTTCGCGTCGACCCGGGTGCTACCCGCGAGGGCGCCCCCCATCAAGGCCAGCTTGGAGCGCTGCCAGCGGTAGGAGCTGTTGATGCCCCCAGTGAGCGTGTAGAACTCGGAATTTCCGGTGGTCAAGGACCCGCCGAGCTCGGCGGTGAGCTTGGCTTCGGGCTCCTCGATGCTCTTTCCGTCCTTTACGGTACCGGCGAACTCCGGATCGGCCGCGAGAGCCAGGGTCGATAGGGTGAGTCCGATCAGCATGGGTTCCTCCAAGGTGGGCGAGGTGTACGCCGAACAGACAGCTACCGCCAGTCCGGGTATGAGGGCGCCATGACCCCCCGAGCCGCGATTCATTCCCTGTCCATCGCCCCGATGATGGACCGCACCGATAGGCACTTTCGCCGCGTCATGCGCGAGATCACACAGCGCACCCTGCTGTACACGGAGATGGTCACGACCGGGGCCATCCTCCACGGCGACACCCGGCGATTCCTCGCCTACGCCCCCATCGAGCACCCTCTCGCGCTTCAGCTCGGAGGAGACGATCCCGCCGCGCTCACGGTCTGCACACAGCTCGCCGAAGACTTCGGCTATGACGAGGTGAACCTCAACGTCGGCTGCCCCAGCGACCGCGTGCAGAAAGGGCGCTTTGGCGCCGTGCTCATGAAGACCCCCGAGCGGGTCGCCGAGTGCGTCGCCTCGATGAAGGCGGCGGTGAGCCTCCCCATCACCGTCAAGCATCGCATCGGGGTCGATGATCTCGACCGCTACGAGGATATGGCCCGCTTCGTCGAGGTCGTCGCCGAGGCCGGAGCCGCCCGGTTCACCGTCCATGCCCGCAAGGCCTGGCTCCAGGGCCTCTCCCCCAAGCAGAACCGCAACATCCCTCCCTTACGCTACGCCGATGTGTACCGCCTCAAGGCCGACTTCCCCGGGCTCGAGATCGAGATCAACGGCGGCATCAAGACCCTGGACCAAGCGCGAGAGCACCTGGGCCACGTCGACGCAGTGATGATCGGCCGGGCCGCGGTCGACGACCCCTGGCTCTTCGCCGAGGCCGACCGCCAGATCTACGGCGAGGATCGCGTCCCCACCCGACAGGGGGTGATCGAGGCGCTCATCCCCTACATCGAGTCCGTGGTCGCAGACGGGGGCAAGGTCCACTACGTCACGCGGCACCTGCTCCAGCTGTTTCGTGGCTGCACCGGCGCTCGGGCCTGGCGTCGCGCGCTGACCGAGGGCTCCATCCGCGACCCCCACGACCCAGGCGTGCTGATCCGAGCCCTCACCCGCCCAGGGAACGCGCCTGCTTGTCCAGCTCCTTGAGCACCTTGCCGTGGGTCTCCACCGCGGCTCGACCGCTGATCAGCCGCGCAGCCTCGGCCTGCTGACCGGTGCGCTTGCCGACCGCAGCCACCGCACGGGCCGCGAGCATCCTCACCCGCCAGTGAGATGGATCCCCCAGCGCATCTGAGGGCGTCTGCAGCGAAGTACCGACCTTCGCCCAGGCCTCGAGTGCCCGGAATCGCATCCACACGAGATCGGTGCGAATGGCGCGAATGGCCTCGGCCTGGAGCAGATCGGGATCACCGACCCGGTTCTCCCACTGATACATCAGGGCCCCGAAGGCCGACTTGCGGATCTCGTCGTCATTGCTACGCCGCACCAGGGTGATGAAGTGAGGGGTCATCACCGCATCCGCTCTGGCGCGTTCGATGGCATTTCGGCGGGTGTCCCGCGGCCCGGAGCGCATGCTCATCGGCACGCTGTTGAGCGCCGGCGACTCTTCGACCACCGGCTCGGGCTCGGGCTCGGTGACGGGCTCTTCGACCGGTTCGGGATCTACGATGGGCTCGGGCACAAAGGCCGGATCGCGCATCTCCTCCGGCAGATCCTCCCAGGCCAGCCCATCTTCGACGGGGGGATCCGGATCTTCGGGGGGCTCTGTCAAGACGGGATCGGGTGACACGGGACCGGGTGATACGGGATCGGGTGAGGGCTGGACCGGTGGGATCGGACCCGGACGGGGCGCCGGATCCACCGCCGGAGCGACCTCTCCCCCATGACTATCGGGATGAGGCGCCTCGACCGGCCGATCCACGAGGACCTTGCGCTCGATGAACACCGGCTCTGTGGGGCGCGAGTAGATCACCCCGATCCCGATCGCGATCAGCACCGCGATCGCGGCCAGCCCGATCCCCACGAACATCAGCCCACCCCCCAACATCATCGTCGGGGCCATCGAGCGAGGCGGCTGTGAAGCCGGCGGGAGCAGGGTATCTGCGCTCCCCGGCAGCTCGATCTCGTGGGTGGAGTTGTCGAGGGGGGGAGCGGGAAGCATCGACCGGGAGAGCCCTGCCAGCTCCTCCGCAGAGAACGTACGGGCGGGCATCTTCTCCCCCGCCGTCCACAAGCTGAACAGCTCCTTGCAGCTCTCGATGCGGACCTCGGGATCGACCACCAGGGCCCGAAGGATCGCATCGGCCATGCGCTCCGGCACATCGGGTCGAAGCGATCGGGGATCGACGAACTCCCCGCTGGTGACCTTGCTGAAGATCTCGAGCAGGTTGTCTCCATCGAAGGCGCGCTGACCGGTGGCGATCTCGTAGAGCAGTCCACCCACCGCGAACACATCCGAGCGGGCATCCACATTCTTGCTGTCGCGGATCTGCTCGGGGCTCATGTACTGCGGCGTGCCCATCGTGGCGCCGGTGCGGGTGCGCGCCTTGAGGTCGTCCCCCGCGAGGATCTTGGCCAACCCGAAGTCGGTCACCTTCGGGACCAACCCATCCTCGGTGATCTGGAGCATCACATTCGCGGGCTTCAGATCCCGATGGATCAGCCCCCGCCCGTGGGCATGGGCCACACCGGAGAGCACGCCCCGACCGATCGCGTCCGCCTGCTCGATGGTGAGCTTCTGCTGCTTGATCAGATCGTCCAGGGAGAGGCCCTCGACCAGCTCCATCACCAGACCCGGCTGGCCCGCGATCTCCACCACATCCGTGACCGCGACGATATTGGGGTGGCGCAGCTGGGCCTGAACCCGTCCCTCCTGGAGCAGCCTCTCCCGAACCCCCCGGGAGGTGACCGTGAGCACCTTCAGCGCGTGCAGCGTGCCGAGCTGGGTGTGGCGGGCGCGGTACACGATCGCCATGCCGCCCTCACCGATGGCCTCCTCGATGGCGTAGCGCTCGCTGATGACGGTACCGGCGGAGAGGTCCATGGGTGATCTCCTACCACATTGGACCCGCGAACCCGCCCGATCCGAAAGCTCTTCCCTCGGACCGCTCCCGTGACCAGGCGACCGTTCGCGCTTCGATCCGCTCCACCCCACCACTCACCGCCCTACCTCCTACTCATGCACACCCGACGCCGCTTCCTGACCTCTCTCGCCTGTTTCGGCGCCACCACTGGCGCCTGGATCGGCGGCCTGTCCACCGTGCTCGGCCCCTCGGAGGGCACCCTCGCCGGGCATCCCGAGGACCCGGTCATCCGGGGCCTGCTCGAGCGGCACCTCGCCCTGTGGGAAGGCGGCTCGACCGCAGAGGTCGACACCATGCGCGCCACCAATCCCGAGTGGGACTTCATGGGGCGCAGCTTCCTCGGCCTCGCCCTGCTCAACCTATGCATCCGAGCTCCGGGCGATGCCCCGCGCCTGTTCCGCGCCCTCGACGCTCTGATCGACGACACCCTCGCCACCCTCCATCGCGCCGGACCGCTGCACTATCTGCTCGGCTATGCCACCTCGGGTCCCTTCCTCAACCCCGCTCGCCGGAGCCTCTTCGTCGATGGGGAGCTCCTCGCCGTGCTCGCCGCCCGACGCCTCGTCGCTACCCACCTCCAGCGCCCCGACGCCGCGCGCTACCACCGCGATCAGGCCGTCCTGGCCGAAGCGATCGCGGTCCACCTCGACTGGAGCCCCCTCGGCCATGGAGAGAGCTACCCCGACGAGTGCTGGGCCTTCTGCAACGCCTTCTCCCTCGCAGCCCTGCACCTCGACCAGCTCACCACCGACCGCGACCATCGGGCTCGGATCGCCCGCTCCCTGTCCACCCTGAAGCGCGACCTGCTCGACCCCGTCACCGGGATGATGATCAGCGAGTACCGCACCACCGGCACCCCCCAGGACGGGCCCGAGGGCTCCAGCCTCTTTCTCACGGCCAGCCACCTCGCCCTGCTCGACCCGCGCTTCGCCGCCGACCAATACCGCCGGGCGCGCTCCCACCTCGTCCGCAGTCTCGCGGGCTTCGGCTGGGCTCGGGAGTGGCCCGACACCTGGCGCGGGGCGATGGATATCGACAGCGGGCCCATCATCCCGGTGCTCGACGCCAGCCCCGGAGCCAGCGGGCTCGCCTTCGTAGGGGCCGGGGCCTTCGGCGACCGCGACACCCTCGCCTCCCTGCTCGCCTCCCTCGAGCTCGCCGCCTTCCCCACCTGGCGCGGCGATCAGCTCTCCTACGCAGCCTCCAACCAGGTCGGGGATGCCGTGCTCCTCTACGCCCTGGTCCAGGGGCCCCTGTGGCGGCTCGCTCGCCGAGGTGGAGCATGATCCGCCGCGCCCTGATGGGCTTCCTCCCCGCCGCACTCGTGCTCGCTCCCTGGGCCGTGATGAGCCTGCTCGGAGCGCGCCAGACCGTGCCCGTGATCACCGGCATGCTCCCCACCGGCATGGGCCCCGAGGCCTTCCTGATCGGCTTCGCCTATGTCGCTGCCCAGCTCGTAGCCCTGCTATTGGGGCCCCCGCTGCTGTTCACCGGGGCGGTGGGGCTGCTCCGGCGCTGAGCCTTGTTCGGGTGCGACCCCGGTGACGGTCGGCGCCCCACGGCTCCTGGCCCTGCTGTGATCGCTCCGGCCGCTACGTGGAAGGATGAGATAGACTCCCGCCGGAGGACCCCTTGAGCATCGTGTCATTCGATATGTCTGGGTACCGTTGCTTCCGAGAAAAGCAGACCCTGTCGCTCGGGCGACTGACGCTCGTGTACGGTCGAAACAACACCGGCAAGTCCGCGCTGATCAGGCTCCCGCCGCTGATCGCGGGCAGCATGTCCGGCACTCCAGGGCTGAACCTCCAACATCCCGCAGTCAACCGCGCCTCGTTTCGCGACCTGATCTGGCGCAGGGCTGTCGATGGCGACCTCCTCGAGGTGGGCCTGACCCTGGCCAACGAGCAACGCTGGGGATGGGGGCTGGAGTGGCGGGAGCAGCTTAGACAAGGGGCCCCGGTACATCTCGACGTTCCCAATAGCCCGACCCGATGGTCATGGGCTCCTAAGACTCGGGCCGAGACGGGACCGGTTCGGACCTTCCAGTCTGAAGCGGGCGACGAGACCGAGGTCAGCCTCGAGGGTCTGCGCTCCACCGGTCTCGCCGACTCGACGACCCTCGACGACGCCCTCACCGGAATCCGATGGCTCACGGCGATCCGCAAGGGTCCTCTGCGCCATGGCCTTCCCGACGGAAGCCGACCGGAGCCCCAACCGGACGGCGGGATCTGGGCCGAGGGGGAGGTCCAGGATTCAGAGGTGCGCTCGGGAGTCTCGGCGTGGTTCGAGCGCGAGACCGACTACCGGATCGTGCTCTCTCCCTCCGAGGGAAGCACTCGCGTTCGCCTCCAGCCTGTGGCGGAAGCCGCCCCAGATATCCCCTTTCCCGACGCCGGGGAGGGGCTCCAGCAGGTCTTCCCCGTGATAGTCGCGCTCGAGGCACTCCGCTCGAACGGCGGGTTGCTCTGCGTGGAGGAGCCCGAAGCCCACCTCCATCCGGGCTTGCAGAGAGCGCTGGCTCACCGGATCGTGGAGGTCCTCCAGCAGGCCCCCAAGGCCCAGGTGCTGTTGGAGACCCACTCCGAGACGTTTCTCTACGAGGCGTTGCTGGCCGCCGTCGACACGCTCCGAGGCGCCGTCTCTCTGAACTGGGTGGAGACCGGTGCGGACGGCGCGTCCTCTGTGACCCAGATCGAGCTCGACGACCGCGGACGGCCCCTCTCCAACACGCTGGTTCAGGCCTTCTCGGATGTGGGCAGCCTGCGCCGGGAGGTGATCGAGGCGCGGAGAGCCCATGCGGGTTGATCTCTCCGACGAGGTCGTGACCGGACAGGTCCGTCCGCTGGTCGTGTTGGGGATCATCGCCATGGGGGCCGAGGGACGACACCGAGTGCTCGCCGACCGGGAGGTCATTGATCGATGGCTGCGAGCTCTCCCCCACGATCTGCGCGATGAGGTGAGGCTCGCCCTGGACCTCGGCGAGCGGGACGAGGCCCTCGGGCCAGAGCTCCTCAGCATCCGCGTGGAGGTAGGCGACCGGCCCCTCACCGCCAAGGACCCAAGGCTCTCCCCCGATCAGGCCATGGGTGTGCTGGCCAGGCCTCTGCACGTGGTCTTGGAGAACGGCGTCAACGACAGGAACGCGCTGCTGGCCTTCGCACCCACCGATGTCCGTGCCATCCTGGAGGACGCGGCGGAGAAGGGCTGGCTGGAGTTCTGGAACGGGGGCGGTATCGGAGGCTGCTCGGGGAGAGCCGAACAGCTCGGCGAGCCAACCCCGGCGAGCCTACGAACCTTCGTGGTCACGGACAGCGACGCGCGCCAACCGGGTGCGGACTCAACGCAGGCGGCCAAGCTCAGGACGACGCTGAGCAACGCGCGAATCGCTCTGGGTTGGGATTCCTCACAATCTGTGGCGCCGCCCGGGCATGTGCTAGAGCGACGGGCAATGGAGAACTACACGCCCTGGGCGGAGTTTCAGAAGTGGCTGCGCACCTTGAACGAGGCTCAGCAGGCTTTGGTAGACGAGGCCCAGCGCTCCCAGGACCTCTCCGTGAAACAGTGGGCAAAAAATCTGGAGAGGAGGCAACTCCTCGTCGCCCAGACACTCCAAGACGCACCACCAGAGATCCAGAACCACATGGACATCGACGCCGGCCGGGAGCGCGTCACGAAAAAGGGCACTACAATTCGCACCGACAACGCCGTATGGGATGCACTCTCGGACTGGCAACGCGCCGTGCTTCACAAAGGCGTAGGAAAGGCTACGATTCGCGAGTTCTTCAAGCAAGCGACGGGACTTCCCGACGCCTCCGGCGAGTTGGTCGCCATCATCCGCGCCATCCGGAGGCTCTTGTGAGCACCCAGCACTACCTGCGGCAGCCCACCGTGCATCGTCTCCCCCAGCTCCTCGACGAGCTGAAGTCCGGGGCGCTGCGTATTCCACCCTTTCAGCGGGACTTCGTCTGGGATGGTGAGCAGCGCTTGCACCTGTTCGACTCCATCGCCAAGGGGCTCCCCCTCGGAAGCTTGATGGTGTGGCGCACGACGATGACGCTCGAGTCCGACCCCAGCCTCGGGCCGATCCAGCTGCACCACTCCGACCCCGCCGAGGGGTCGATGCGGCAGTATCTACTGGACGGCCGGCAGCGAATGACCACAATCTTCGCGGCCCTGGGGCCAGGCTTGTGGACCAGGGAGGAGCGCACCGTGCCGCCCGGGTTCGATGGAGAGGCCCCGGATGGCTCGGCCTGGGCCCTGGCCTACGATCTCGACGAGCAGCAGTTCGTTCTCTCCGAGAACAACGCCCACCTCCCCGTGTCGATCCTGCTCGACGACTTCGGACTCGACACGTGGCTGGGAGAGAACGCCAGAGACAACCGCTCGTGGTATCGCCGCGCCCGGGCACTGAAGTCCGCGCTGCACGACTACCTCGTCCCCGTGACACCGCTGCACACAGACACCCTCGAGGCGGTCACCCTCACCTTCAAGCGGGTGAATCGGGCGGGCACCCCGATGGGAGATCTGGAGATGGCGCGGGCCCTCTCATGGACGTCGGGGGGCTTCGATCTGGCCGACGAGATCGACAACATGACCTCGACTCTGACCACAATCGGCTGGGGTTCCTTGGACCGCGACACGGTATTGAAGGTGCTCGCCGCCGCTGCCGGGCAGGGCCCGTCGGAGATGGATGTCGAAACGCTCGCCGAGCAGCTTCGTGAAGGGGACTCGGACTTGCTGAACCGGGCCAACGTAGCGCTGCGATGGTCGGTGGATGTGCTCAACTCCATGGGGATCGCAGGGCCGCGCACCTTGCCATGGCGCTTCTTGTTGGTGGCCATCGCTCGGGTGGCGCTCGAGGTGAACAACTACGACACCCCCCCAAGAAAAGAGCGCCTCCGGGGCTGGGTCGCCGAGGTGTGCCTCACCGAGGCGTTTGCGGGCGCCCCCCCCCACGTCCAGCGAGCGATGCACAAGGAGTTGCTCCGAGTGATCGAGCAGCGCGCCAAGAGCAAGCGCCGATCAGCCCGCCGCAGTCGCCACTTCAGCATGGCCTGGGCCCGCAGCAGGGTGTCCGCCGTGGTGCTGGGGAACCTGGAGCCGAAGCGCGCGAACGGCACGCCGATGTTCGAGAACGCCCCACGGGAGGCGGGGCAGCGCGGCACCGAGGTGATGCTTCAGCTTTTCGGCCCAGGGGAGGGGTTTTCCCAGGACGTGGAGCGCGCGATCGAGGCGTTGCCCCCTGGTCTGAAGCGCTCAGCAGCCAACCGGGTGCTGTGCAGGACCGAGGCGCTGGCCGAGCTGCGACACGCTCTGGAGCAGGGGATCGAAGAGGTCTGCGCCTCCCACGCTGCCCCCATCCAGCCGATGTCCGATATCGCAGCTTGGCTAGGTAAGCGGGACGAACTCCTCCGCGAGCGCGAGATCGAGTGGCTCACGAAGATGGGCGGGTCGGAGGTCTCTTGGAAGAACGAACCCGCCTTGAGCAGAACCCGCTGAGCGACTTGCCCTTCGACACCACCTGTGGTTCGTGCCAGCGGGCTTGCAGGTGCTCCTGGCCAACGCGGAGAACGGGTCCAAGCCGTGCTCGGGGACAACAGGACGGCGATCGGCCCTGGCCAGGGGGTGTGGCGCACCAGCGAGCCCCAGATCGACGACTGCCCGTGACACACCCGCATCATCTACGGGCTCATCGGCGCGCAAGGCAGGCCCGTCAGCCTCCAGATCGTTCCCCCCGTACCCGAGACCCAGGCTTCGCCGGTCGTGTCGTCGAAGTCGATGCCCGCAGCACCACTCACGGTCTGGGGCAGTGGGTATTCGGCCAAGTAGGCGCCGCCTGCGGAGAACTCCGCGACGGTGGTCTCTGAGCTACTGACGAGGAACACATTGCCCGTGGACTGACAGATATCGAGATCTCCGAAGTTCACGTCGAAGTCGGGTGCCAGGTCGAACTCGTTCAGGACCGCGCCGGTAGCCACGTCGACCTCGGAGACGCGGTTGCTCAGAGGGGCCGGAGCCACACGATCCTGGACGAAGAAGAGCGTGCCTCGGTCGCGGTGGTAGGCGCCGCCGACCGTGTGGCTCGACCCATAGGACGGGCTGAAGGTGCCGCCCACGAGCCCGTCCGTGGGGTCGACGACGTAGACCTCTACGGGGCCCGTCTCCCCGTTGGTGAACAGCAGATCTCCTCGCGTGACGGAGACCCCGTCGAGGAGGAAGTCGGCCGGAGCCACGTCGAGATCACCGTCATTGGGGGACTCTCCTGGTCGAGGCAGCCGGCTCAACTCGGTGCCGTCTGGAAGAAAGGAGACGAGATCAGCGCCGAAGCAGGCAAAGACCCAGACCCTGCCCTCCACGTCGTCGTAGGCGAGGCCGCAGGGGCTCAGTCCCGAGGGGAAGCTCCCGGCGTCCATGACATTGGGTAGGGCCGTATCGCCAGTGGCCGATGCGGTATCGGCGGTATCGGCGGGGGCGGCGGCGGTATCGCCGGTGGGAACCGAGCCTGTGTCCGGATCTCCGTCCGTGTCCGAATCGGCATCCGTGTCCGAATCGGCATCCGTGTCCGAATCGGCATCCGTGTCCGAATCGGCGTCCGTGTCCGAATCGGCGTCCGTGTCCGAATCGGCGTCCGTGTCCGTGTCCGTGTCTACTCGGTTCTTACATCCGGGCTGGAAAAGTGCCACGCCGAAGCAGAGCAAGGCGCGCAGGGGGATGGCAAATCGCATGGTTGAACTCCTGGGTCCATCGCGGAAGGACCGCACGGACGACCGCGAGCATACCTCCAGGAAGCCTCATGGCGAAAGCGGAGTCGTTCTCCGGTGAAACCGTCTGCCCACGGGTTCTCGGCTCCCCACCGACTCCCATCAGAGGCCGGTCATGACGACGATTCTGGTTGTGCTCGGCGGCTGCTGAATCGCAACCACCCCGTGCATCAACGGCGCCAGGGTGGACGGAATGCGCAGGAACGAGATCGACACCTGGACCGTGGAAGTCGACGGAATCGAGCTCGAAGAGACAGCGGACTGCTACCGCGACTGGACCGGCGCCGATCTGGTCGCCCGGGGTTGGGGTGGAATCGACGAAGCCTCCGGACGAGCGTGCACGGCTGTGCAACTTGATCACACTCCCGCGGACGACCGCCGAGACTATCGTTGCTCGCGGCCCTACCGAGGTCTTCAGGATATGAAGCCTCAGGAGGGCTGTACTGTCGAGTTCATATTCGAGATCACCGCGACACCCGGCGTCCAAGCAGACACCAGACCGCCCAGCCCCATGAAGACGGTCATTGATGCCGTTCTCGATGGGTTCGACGATATGGTCGATCTGGAGCCCCAAGAGCAAGAGATCGCACTCGCCGGGCTTCCCCCTGTCGTGGCCAAGCGGATTCGCCAGATGCTCCGTGCAGACCGGGCTAAGTCCCCCTTCGACACCGCAGATGCCTGCCCCCGAACCGAGACGAAACCCGTGTCTCTGTCCGGTACTATCAGCCGATACGAGGTCGACGGGGTGCTCGGCCGAGGGGGGGCTGGGGTGGTTCATCGAGCCACCCTCAACGGACCCGGAGACACCCGCATACCGGTCGCCTTGAAGATCTTGCATGAAGGCAGCGAGGAGATCCGTAGAGAAGCGCGCATCGGAGGGCTGCTCCGCCATCAGAACCTCGTCGACGTCTACGAGATCGGGGAGGTCCACGGGACCTGGTTCTGCGCCATGGAGCTGTGCGAGAGCTCCCTCTTCACCCACGGCCCGTTCCCTGTTCGCGCCGTCATCGAGATCGGTCTATCGGTGTGTGCGGCGCTGCAGTACGCCCACGAAGAGCTTGGACTCGTTCACCTCGACCTCAAGCCCCAGAACCTCCTCCACGCGGCTGGCGTGGTCAAGGTCGCCGATCTGGGCATCGCCCAGGCCCAGGGGTTCCAGATCGACGGTATCCGGGGCACGCCGGGGTTCATGGCCCCCGAGCAGTGGAGTGGTGGTCCGGTGGATGCCCGCACCGACGTCTACGGGCTCGGTCGGACTCTGAGTGCCCTCCTTGGGTCGGAGGGAACGGCCGGAGAACAGCCCTCGGAACCGTCGGGGCACCGGGGTCTCGACGAGGTGATTGCCCGTTGTCTCTCCCCTGAGCCAGAAGCCCGCTACCCCTCCATGGCCCAGCTTGCGCGGGACCTCGGCGGATTGACGATCTCCGGTCCGGGACTGCTGGACGCCCTGGCGCTGGATTCGCCCCCAGTCCATCCGGCGCCCGATCAGGAGGGCACCAACCTCCAAGACCCAGGCCCCATGTACGGACGCGGCGCCCTATTGCAGCGCCTCGCCGAGCTGCTGGCCAACCCCTGCCTCGTCGTACTCAAGGGCGGTGCGGGGATTGGCAAGACCCATCTTGGGACCGCCGCCGCAAGGCAGTGGCGATCCAAGACCGGGGGGGAGGCCTGGCTGTGCGATCTGCGCTCCGCCAGCACGGTCACCGACCTGGTTGTCGAGGTGGCGCGCACGCTCGGCATCGCGATGAGCGGGAGCACACCAGAGGCCCTGATTCTCGCCGTTGGGGAAGCGCTGGCGAGCCGACCGTCGATCCTCGTGGTCCTCGACAACTTCGAACAGCTCACCCAGGCGACCGGCGCCCTGGCGACCTGGCGACGTCTCGCCCCCGACACCCGGTTCCTGATGACTTCCCGGCGAGGGTGTGGGATCGACGGCGAGATTCTCGTGGAGGTCGAAGGCCTGGGGAAGGCCGCTTCCCGAGAGCTGCTGGTGACTCGCGCCCTCGGAAGAGGAGTCGCCGTCGCAGACGACCCCGACCTGGACGCGCTCTCCACGAAGCTGGAGGGCCACCCGTTGGCCATGGAGCTCGCAGCCGGTCGGCTGGGCGTCCTGTCCGTTCGGGACGTGCTCGACCGCCTGAGCCTATCCCTGCTCAGGGCGGGCGGGGACTCCCACCACGACGCGCTCCGCACGGCACTCGACAGGAGCTGGGAGCTGCTTCATCGTGCTGAGCGCGAGGCTCTGGCCCAGCTCTCGATCTTCCGAGGTGGGTTCACCATGGCTCTGGCCGAGGAGGTGCTGCGCGTCGACGCCACCCCACTGGATGTCGTGGGTAGCTTGTTGAATCGGTCACTGATCCGATCTGAACCAGGGCGGTTCCGCATGCTGGTGGGCGTTCAGGAATACGCCGCCGAACGGTTGGCCGGAGGCGATGCGGTGCGCCGGCGTCACGCTCAGGCCATGCTGCGGCTGGCCGAGAGCGCAGCCTGGCAGCAGTTCCGTGCCAAGGGGGAGGGCCCCTTGCGCGACGAATTCGACAACCTCAGCGCCGCCTGCCGATGGGCCATCGATGCCCAGGACGCCCCGATAGCCGTGCGCACCTACCGCGCAATTTGGCGTGTGTTGCAAGTGCTCGGCCCCTACCGGCCTGCGGTGGGACTCGCCGACGAGGTGCTGGGGATTCCCGGGCTCTCCTCAGACCAACGGTGCTGGGTGCTGACCAACAAGGCCGACGCCCTCACCCTCGTCGCGGAGCCCGACACGGCCCACGCGACCTACGAGGAAGCCATGCACTGGGCCGAGGCGTCGGGTAGCGAGGCGAACGTGGAGGTCGTGCAACACAACCTCGCCTTTCTTCACATGCGCATGGGGCGACACGCCGAGGCCGGTGCGCAGTTTCAGGTGCTGCTCGAGCAGGCGCGGGCAAGGCAGGACGTACCCAACGAGAGTCGGGCGCTCATCAACATCGCCCAGGCACGCGAATGGCTGGGGGAGCTGGAGACCACTCGAGACGCCCTGGATCTGGCGTTGAAGTGTGCCCAGCAGGCGAAAGACCGCCTGCTCGAGAGCAAGGCGCTGAGCGACTACGCCAATATGTGCGAACGCCTCGGGGATCTCGACCAGGCCGAACAGCACGCCAATCTGGCACTGGCGCTGCACCGCAGCATGGATCACCGTCGCGCGGAGTCGCTGGTGCTCGGGATCCTGGGACGCATCCACCACCGCCGAGGCCACCTCGAGCTCGCTGAAGTGACCTACCGCGACGGCATGGCCATCCAGGAAGCATTGGGTGACAACCTCTTCGTCAGCATGTTCGCCGGGAATCTGGGACGCGTCGTCGAGCAGCGCGGACAGCTCGGCGAAGCCGAGTCCTTGCTCAACAAGGCGATAGCGTGCGCCGCGAGCGTGCAGCACACGCCGCTGGAGTGCACGTGGCAGGCGCATATCGCGCGGATGAGGGCGACCGCGGGCCACTCCGACGCCGAGCAGCGAGCCCGAGGTGTCCTGGCCCGTGCCCGGGATTCGGGCCAACCCGGGATGCTCGCCGAGGTTCTCGCGTGCGTGGCCGAGGTGGTTGCAACCACGGGGGCCCCCGGCGCCCAGGAGCTGCTGAACGAGGCGGCGGCGGTGGCCCCAACCCACGACACCCACGCCCAGGAGATCGTCGCAAAGGCCCGAGAACGCATCGCAGCACACTTGGCGATTCCAAGGGTGACGTGACCAGAGGGTGGACTGCGTGAAGGTCAATACACGGGTCGCCAGGAGGTCGAAGCGCGAAGCCATCTTGGCTTCGGTGCACCCGGCCACCCCTGCTGGCCAGCAGATTCGAGGTCACCGATGACAGCCCGTCTTTCTCCAACTTTCCGGACTCCACTCCTCGCCCTCGTATGGCTGCTCGCGGGATGCCCGGTGCCCGACGACGACACCGGCTCGATGAGCTGTACAGGCCAGCTGGTGGGCCAAGACATCGACGGCGACGGCGTGTGTGACGACTCCGACACCTGCCTTGGCGACGACGGCACTTCCGATTCCGATGGCGACGGTGTGTGCGACGACACGGATGTCTGCCTCGGCAACGACGCGGACGGGGACACCGACGGGGATGGCACCTGCGACGACGTCGATCACTGCGCCGGAGCGGACTCCAGCGGCGACAGCGACGGCGACGGCGTGTGCGACGACTCAGACGCCTGCCTCGGCAACGACACCACCTCCGACACCGACGGCGACGGGCTCTGCGATGACCTCGATCTGTGCTTCGGCGAGAACTGGACGGGAGACACCGACCAAGATGGCGTCTGCGACGACACGGATGTCTGCCTGGGCTCCGACGCACTGGGAGATAGCGACGGTGACGGGGTCTGCAACCATCCCCTCGACGGCTGCGGGGTCCGCGATCTCGGCGCGCAGACGGGCTGGGTCGTGCAAGACGGGCGAGATGACTACGTGGCCAATGGGGGCTGTCAAGCGCTCCCGGCGCTCGACGAGACCCTCTTTCGGTGGACCGCTCCCTCGGCGGGGACCTGGATGTTCACGACCAATAGCTTCTGCAACGTCGACCCGGAGCTGGGCCTGTACGAGGCCACCTGTGGCGGAGCGGAGCTCGATCGCGACCAGGACACTCCAGGCCTGTTCGGAAACGCTCGGCTGACGCGGACCTTGCTCAAGGGTGAGGTCGTGCAGATCGGTCTCAGACCGCAACAAACCGGGCTCACCTACTACCGAATCGGCCTGTTCATCACGCTTGGGCTCGAGACAGACTGCGCCGACGGCATCGACGAAGATCTCGACGGCGACACGGACTGCGAGGACCTCGATTGCTACACCCAGGAGCCCGCGTGCATGGACACCGGACTCTAGGTAGGCCTCCTCCAGCGCCAAGGGACCCGTGCATGCTATAGGCGCAAATGGGCCTCCCCGACCTCACGCCGGACCTGTACGACCACCTGCGGCGAATTGCGCGCAGAATCCATGCGGACATGGGGCCTGCCACGATCCAGCCGACAGAGGTCCTCCACGAGGCATGGGCCAAGCTCGGAGATCAGCGACAGTACAAGGACTACGGTCACTTCGTGGCGACGGTCGCACAGACCATGCGCCACATCCTGGTGAGCAGGGCGCGCAAACGCGGGGCACTGAAGCGCGACGGGGGCGCTCGGACCACACTGTCAGGCGTGCGCGCCCTCGGCCCCGACCCCTTCGATATGCTGCTCGTGGACGAGGTACTTGCCGCGCTGGCTGCTACCCGCAGCGAGGACGCCAGGGTCGCTGAGCTGCGCATCTTCGGGGGCATGACCGTCCCCGAAGTCGCCCGGGCCATGGAGGTCAGCGAGAGCACCGTAGACCGGTCGTGGCGGCGAACCCGCGCCTTCTTGATCGTCCGCCTCCAGCCAGCCCAGTGACCCATCCCCTTCCCAGGGACGGGCTCGACCCGGGTCGACATCGTCGCGGCCGTCCGCCCTGGAGTCCCCGCAGCCCGCCGAGTCGCCCCCTTCCCGACAGATCTCGCCCTCTGCGCAGGCCAATAGAGCCTCGACCCCACCGGCGTACGAGACCCGGGCGAGGGGCTCCGTGCTCCCCCGCGTCAGGGTTAGCAATTTCCACCGGATCAGCCAGCGACCACTTGCCTCTCCGAGCAGGACTCCCTTGGTCGAAGGAAGGTCGAACCTCCGGTGAGCCACCTGAAGTCCCGACCGGCGGACCGACCGCTGAGGCTCGCCCCGCTCGTGGCCCTGCTCTTCGGCCCTCCGCCGCTGTTCACCGGAGCTGTGGTCCTGCTCCGGCGCTGAGCCTTGTTAGGGTGCGCTCCATGTGGTTCCTGCTCGCGGCCATCGCCGCCACTCCCTCCTACACCCTCTCCTTCCCCGATCGGCAGGCCCACCTGCTCCAGGTCGAGGCCACCCTCGACGCCACTGGCGACCGCACCGAGCTGTTCATGGCGACGTGGACCCCCGGCAGCTACCTCATCCGCGAGTTCGCCCGTCATATCGAGGGTCTCGAGGCGCTAGGTCCCGATGGCGAGCCCCTGCACGTCCACAAGACCCGCAAGAACCGCTGGGAGGTCGATACCACCGAGGTCTCTTCGATCACCCTGCGATACCGGCTGTACTCCCGAAGCATGAACGTCCGGGCCAACTTCGTCGACGAGGACTTCGCCGTGCTCAACGGCGCCCCCACCTTCATCGTGCCCGCCGATCTCCAGGGCCCCTACTCCATCACCGTCGAGCGCCCCGCCGGCTGGGCCCGCACCCTCACCCAGCTCTCTCCGGAAGACTCGGATTCCTTCACCGCCCCCAGCTACGACCTGCTCGTCGACTCCCCCATCGTGGTCGGCAACCCCAGCGTGCAGCGCTTCGAGGTCGATGGGGTCGAGCACCTCCTCGTCGACCTCCCCGACACCGCCCCCTGGGACTCCGAGAAGGCGGCGGTGGCGGTCAAGCGCGCGGTCGAGGCCCAGCGGGAGTTCTGGGGCCAGATCCCCTACGAGCGCTACCTGTTCCTCAATGTGCTGAGCGAGTCCCGCGGCGGGCTCGAGCACCTCGGCAGCACCCTGATGATGACCTCCCGCTTCAACACCCTCGAAGACGAGCCCTTCCAGAGCTGGCTCGGTCTGGTCGCCCACGAGCACTTCCACGCCTGGAATGTCAAGCGCCTGCGGCCCCGTGCCCTCGGCCCCTTCGACTACCAGGACGAGGTCTACACCGAGAGCCTGTGGATCGCCGAGGGCTTCACCTCCTACTACGACGATGTGCTGCTCAGCCGGGCCGGTCTCATCGACTCCGATGAATACCTCGAGCGGATGAGCAAGAACCTCTCTCGGCTCCAGTCCACCCCCGGACGGCTCCAGCAGCCCCTCTCCCACGCCAGCTATGACGCCTGGATCAAGTACTACCGAGGCGACGAGAACTCGGTGAACACCGCCATCAGCTACTACACCAAGGGTGCCGTCGTCGCCTGGGTCATCGACGCGAGGATCCGCACCCTCACCGGCAACCAGCGCTCCCTCGACGACGCGATGCGGCTCGCCTACACCCGCTACTCCGGCGACCAGGGCTACACCCCGGAGCAGTTCGTCGAGCTCCTCTCAGAGGTCGCTGGCTCCGATCTGGCTCCCTTCATCGAGCAGCTCGTCGATCGCCCCGGAGAGGTCGACACCAGCGAGGCGATTGCGCTGTTCGGGCTCCAGCTCAGCCCTCCCTCGGAGGACGAGCCCACCCCCTGGCTGGGCATCGAGATGGGCGGCTCGGTCGTCAAGTCCGTGCGCCGGGATGGCCCGAGCTGGGAAGCCGGGCTCAACTTCGAGGACGAGATCCTCGCCATCGACGGAGACCGCACCCGCAACCCCCTCTCCGTGCTCGATCGCTACCAGCCCGGCGACACGGTCGAGCTGCTGATCTCCCGACGGGGGCGTATCCGCACGGTCGAGGTTCGGCTGGGCACCCAGCCCGCAGACCCCAAGCTCTCCATCGATGACAAGGCCCGCAAGTCGGCGGTGAAGCGCCGGGAGAGTTGGATCGGAGAGCGGGGCTGACTCCGATGGTGAGGCCCTCATGGCGCAGATCCACTCTCTGCACAGGTGCCCATACTCAGCGCCGCTGAGCCCGAGCAGCCGCCGCCAGACAGCCAACGCTGTGGTAGCCGGGTATCGTCCGTTCCTTGCCCATGGGGAGGAGCTCGGGGCTCCAATCTCGCAACTCGACCTCGTTGGGGCTGGGAGTGAGACTCCCATCCCGACCGATCTTGAAGAACCCACAGGGCAGGCCCACCAACGCATCGAGGCTGGCGTCGGTGTGATACAGCCCCTGCACCGCCACTCGAATCGCGTACTGAACTTCGCGGCCCTGGTTGGGGTCGAGACGAGCGACCCGGTCGAGCACAGCGACCGCCTGGGGCAGGACCTCCCCCTTCTCCAAGCGATGAGCGACCGACCAGGTGAGCGGCCCCAGCAGCTCCCAGTTCTGCTCGGAGACGATCTTCCCGAGCACCTCGACCGTATCCGGGCCCTGACCAGGCGCATCTGCGAGCGCTTGGATGATGAGATCCCGATGCGGCCCACCGATCTTGGAGTTGATCGCTTCGACAAAGTCCGGATACCGAACCATCGCTGATCCGACCTCGGCGATTCGGGTCTTGCGCAGCTGCGCCCCCGGGGTACCGAGAGCGGTCGCTACCGCAGCCCGGACCTCCGGATCCTCGGTCTGAGTCTCAGCCCAGTCGACAGCCGCCCGGAACTCGCCGAGGAATGGCCTCGCCTTCGCGAGATTCGCATGGGAATCCTTCCCCTCGGAGTACCACTGATCGGTGCTATGTACTGGACCCTTTCCCTTACCGGTATAGGTCGACTCCCCGAGGATCTCGAGCATGATCTTCTTGAGCGGTGGGGCTCCCTGCCAGGGGTCCGAGGCCCCCCCGAAGCGGGTGTGGGGACACCAGAATAGCTCGTCGAGGTCCAGGAATACCGGCGACCAAGAGGAGCCCCCATCCCCAGAGAGCGCCAAGCGAGCTCCGTCGTCGGAGAACTCGCCCATCCAGCTCCGGGCGAGGACCGCGCCCCAGTCCTTGTCCGACTCGCTGGAAGACTCCAGTCGGTGAAGAACCTCGGTGTCTCCGGTTGAGAGTACGAGATCGTGCAGCATGGTCGCCGGGACCTTCTGGCTACGCTTGGAGGTTCGATCCACGCCCGCTGCGCCATATGTCGAACGGACCCGCGCGGTGCGCCAGGGGCCCACATCGCTCGTCCAGACCTCGGACTCCCCACCCGGTGAAGAGCAACCCAACAGGGAGAGAAAAAACGGTAGCAAAAAACACCTCATCGTTCAGTTTTTCTGCTTCACCCTGCGGAACGGATGCAACAGACTCGCCAGCGCCGGGGCGTTGCGGGTCTGAATCCACAGCTTGCCCGTGCCCGTGAAGGCACAGACCAAGCCCTCGCCCGACAAGAACAGGCTCTTCATGCCCCCGGTCTTGGTGACCTTGAAGCTCAAGCTGTCCTCGAAGGCCACGATATGGCCGGTGTCTACGGTGTATGAGCCGTCCACATCCACCTCGTGGATGGCCCCGTAGCTGGCCAACCACAGATCGCCCTCGCCGGTGCACTTGAGCATGATCAGGCCCTCGCCGCCGAAGAAGCTCTTGGCCCCGCCCCACTTGCTATCGACCGACACCCCAGGGGTGCTGGCGCAGTAGGCTCCGCGCTGGGTGGTGATCGCTCTCGACCCGTCCAGCACGAGGTGGATCACATCTCCAGGCGCGGCCGGAGCCACATCCAGGCGCTGGCCCTCACCGGTGGAGGTGTAGGTGTTGAGGAAAACCGACTCCCCGCCCAGGGCGCGCTTGGCGGCGGCCATCAAGCCGCCCTTCATATTGGTCTCCATCTTCAGCCCGGCGTCCATGGCCATCATGGCACCGGCCTCGGTGACGACCTTCTCGCCCTCGTCGAGAGTGAGGTGGAGGGATGCGTAGTCCGGCTTGTTCTTGATCTCGTGTCGCAAATCAGCCTCGCGGAGGGAGCTTCTGCCCGAGAAGCTTCCCGAACTCGTTCATATTTCGCGTCTGGATCCACAGTTTGCCGGTGCCGGTGAACTTGCACACCAGCCCCTCGCCCCCGAAGATGAAGGCCTTCCACCCTCCTCCGAAGCGCCGGACCTTGAAGGAGAGCGTACTCTCGAAGGCCACGATATGGCCGGTATCGACGGTGAACTCCCCATCGACCTCGATCTCTCGGATGCCCCCAAAGGAGTTGAAGGCGATGGGGCCGGCCCCAGTGGCCTTGAGCATCACCAGGCCCTCTCCACCGAAGAAGGTCTTGGCCCCACCCCACTTGGCCGTGGTGGCGATATCGTCGTCCGAGCACAGGAAAGCGGTGGACTGCAAGTAGAGGTCGAGCTCCTCGGCGAGGTCGTAGACCACGATATCGCCCTGGGGTGCGGGAGCGAAGGTGATATGGCCGCCGGGCCCGTCCGCGGTGAAGCGGTTCTGGAAGAAGGACTCCCCCGCCACCATGCGCTTGAGCCCCTTGAACAAGCCCCCGATCAGCCCGTCGCTCTTCTTGCCGGCAGAGGTCTCCATGGTGATATTGGAGGTCATCGACACCATCGCCCCCCCTTCAGCGAGGATGGTCTCTCCGGGGTCGACGTGGACCACCGCCAGGGCGTAGGCCGGTCGATGTTGGATATCGAACTTCATTCGTCGCTCACGGAAGGAAGGGGGTCAGCCAGCCGACAAAGGCGGACAGGTTGCGGGTCTGGAGCCAGACGGTGCCGGTGCCGGTGAACTCGAGCACGATGCCCTCTCCAGAGAACAAGGTGCTCTTGAGGCCCCCGGCGCGGCGCACCCCGTACTTGAGGTCGCCCTCGAAAGCGACCACATGGCCTCCATCGACGCGGTATTTTCCATCGATCGGCACCTTCTCGATGGCCCCATAGGCGTTGATGAGCAGCTCGCCCTCGCCCCGGCAGCGCAAGAAGAAGGCCCCCTCGCCGCTGAACAGCATGGAGAAGCCGCCCCAGATGAGGTCGACGCCGACACCCTTGGTGCTGGCCAGGTAGGAGGAGGACTGCACGGTGATCGGGGAGCTTCCATCGAGCTCGACGTGCACCACATCGCCGACCAGAGCGGGGGCGAGCATGACCTGCTGGCCGTCGGCCTTGGCGGTGAAGTGGTTGACGAAGAGCGTCTCACCGGCGAAAAAACGCCGAACCAGGCCGGTGAAAGCGGCCTGGAGCCAGTCCATGAAGCCGCCGCTGCCGGTGCCGTTGAAGGTGGTGTCGACGGTGAGCGCGTTGCTCATCGCGACCATGGACCCGGACTCGGCGGTGATCCGCTCTCCCTTGTCCAGATTGACGATGGCCATGCCATAAGACGGGGCTGAGTCGATCTCGATATTCATGGGCTCCCTCGGGGATCACTGTGTAGCCGACTCCCCGATCCCGGGCCATTTTCCCGTGCCTACGCTGCTCGGGTCCTCACACAGCAGCGCGTCAGCGATGTCCCGATCTCTGTTCCACCGGCCTCCGTGGAAGGCTCGATCGATAAAAATTCCCCTATTCGACCGGGCTGGCATCGCCTATGCATAGAGCCACAGCACAACGGAGGACCTCGATGAACCCACGGACCGTACTGCCCCTCACTCTCGTGTTCGCCACCATCCTCGATGGCTGCTACCTCTGGCCGGGGTCGGGCGGGTGCGGGGATTCCACCCCCATCGAGTCCCGCTACGAGCTCAGCCCCCAGGACCTGGAGTCCCTGGCCGATGGGACGGCCTTCATCTGGGACTTCGAGGTCTACGCAGACAGCTCAACGGACCCTCTGCCTACCGACACCGGCGCGGGAGACACGGGCTCCGCAGACACCGGCATCGACCTGGACTGTGACGCGGTATGTCAGCTAGCAGATGGTTCCTGTGTCTCCGAGCCGACCCCCCTCGGTGGCGGGCGGATGCTCTACACCTGCGAGATCACGCCGATCTGTGTGGGTGGCCGGATGCATGGCTGCATCGAGCGCTCCCAGCCCAGCACCGGGCCCACGGCCACGGCGCGGTGGTTGGCGCAGGCCGCTCATGATGAGCAGGCCAGCGTGACCGCGTTCCAGGCCCTGGCAGCGGAGCTCCGCGCCCACAATCCCCCCACCGCCTTGGTGGATCGGGTGCTCGACGCCGCCGAAGACGAGGTTCGCCACGCGGAGACCATGGCCCAACTGGCCCAGGAGCGTGGGGCCAGCGTGCCTCAGGTACTCGTCCAGGGCTTCGCTCCCCGAAGCCTCGAGGAGATCGCGACCGAGAACGCCGTGGAGGCCTGCGTCCTCGAGACCTGGGCCGCCCTCCGAGCGTCTCACCAGGCGCTCCACGCCGCCACCGCTGAGCTCCGCGCCGTATTCCAGGAGATCGCCGAGGAGGAGACCCGCCACGCCGAGCTCGCTCGGGATCTCCAGGACTGGATGGAGAGCCGCCTCGATCCCCAGGCCGTCGCCCGGGTCCACCAGGCCCGCGATGCGATGGTCGCGCGACTCACCCTCGGGACGGATCTCGACACCCCAACCGAGCTGCAAGAGTCCCTGGGTCTGCCCAGCCGCGCCGAGTCCCAGCAGATGGTCGGGGCTCTGGCCAGCATCCTGTGGTCCGCCCAGCCCGCTGTGGCCTGAGTCCTAAGGGCGCAGACCTTCGATCGCGAACCGCACCAGGCTCTCCGCCACCGCGTCCGCATCGAAGGGAGCGTCGCGCTGGACCACATACCGGTGGATGCTCTCCCGGACCATTCCCACCACACAGGTCGCGACCACTTCAGCGTCGCAGGGGCGCACCAGACCCAGCTCAGCACCGAGCATCAGCGCACCCACCAGCCACTGACCGAGCCCGTCGTGGAACTCGCGCAGCTTGGCATCGACCGATGCATCGAGGCCGACCGCCTCGCGGAAGATGATCCGGGTCAGGGCCCGGTTGCTCTCCGTCGCCCGGAGGATCCGAACCACGATCCCGTGGAGCTGAGCCTCCATCGGCGGCGCTCCCTCGCTGAGATCCACCCCACCCACGCTGGCTCTCAGCGTGCTGAGCAGATCGTCGAGCAGGTCCAGAAAGACCGCCTCTTTGCTGTCGAAGTACAGGTAGAAGGTGCCGCGCGCGACCCCCGCCGCCTTCACCACATCGCTGATCGACGCGCCGTGGTAGCCCTTTTCCGCGAACACGCCCAGGGCCCGCTCCAGGATCTGAGTGCGCCGCTGCTCCCGGTTCAGCTCCGCTCGCCGGGTCCGCCCATCCGTGCTCATGACTGCTCCCCGCGCCAGTATGCATCGACCCGGGCGGCGATGACCGAGCGCACCTGCTCCGCGAGCTCGGGGATGGAGCTGTCGGGGATGCCCTTCGTCTCGATGGGGGCGTCGATATACACCGTGACCTCGTGACCCGGGCGGATCAGCCAGCTCCCCTTGCGCATCACCCGGTACATGCCGGTCACCGCGACCGGGGCGATGGGGAGCCCGAGATCCCGGGCGATATAGAACACGCCCTTGCGAAAAGGCCCGACCCGTCCGGTTGTGCTTCGATGGCCCTCGGGGAAGGCGAGGATGCTGTGTCCGCGCGCGATCTCCTCCCGCATATGGGCCATGATCTCGGGGGTCTGGCCCTCGCGACCGGGCCGAACCCCGATGGTGCCCCGGGCCTTCATGAACCAGCCATAGATCGGGATCTTGAAGTGGCTCTCGAGCTCGAGCCCCTGCTTGAAGTGGGGGGTGGCGTTGTACAGGGTGACGTGATCGAAGTGATTGGTGTGGTTCTGGGCGAACATATACGGCGTGTTCGGATCGACGGCCGGATCGACCACGGCCCGCCACTTCGAGCCAGTGAGGGCGAGCTGACCGCGGCAATAGAGCCGGTTGAGGAACTCGGTCCGGTTCGACGGAAGCACCGTGGCATTGAGCACCCCCATGGTACCGAGCATCGGGAACATCCACGACACTCCGGCCCCCCACAGCGCGGCGGCGACGAGCTTGTCGCGCTTGCGGATGGGATCGAGCTGCACCTTCACCTCTTCGGACACGGGACCTCCAGTGCGGCGGGCACGACCTCGACCGCGCTGAGCGCGAGGCTGCGGATCTCCCCATCGATGAGCACCTCGACAGGCCCGGAGAGCTCGAATTCGACCCGGCGAGCGCGGCCGACCTCGACCTCGGGGAGCTCGGGATGGGTGCCGCGGAAGATATGGGGAAAGGCGCTGGCGAAGCGGGCCCGGGTCATGGGTCGCAGGGCGATGAGGTCGAGCAGTCCATCGTCGATACAGGCCGCGGGGGCCATATGCATCGCGCCGCCGGTGTACTGGCTGTTGCAGAGCGAGAGCATGAGCAGGAACTCGTCCACCCACGCGCCCCCATCGACCCGGTAGCGCATCCGAGGCGCATGGAGCTTGGCAATCTCGACGGCGACCGCGGCGAGGTAGCCGGCCACACCGAGCCGCTTGAAGCGCCGATTCATGCGATCCCCCGCGAAGGCGGAGAAGCCGAGGCCGACGATATTGATGGAGTACAGCGGCTGTGAGTCGGACTCGATGCGGACCACATCGACGGGGCGTCGCCCCCCACCGGCGATGGCCTCGATGGCTTGCTCGACGGAGTGAATGCCCAGGTCCCGGCCGAAGGAGTTGCCGGTACCCAGGGGCACCAGAGCGACGCGGGGGACGGTCGAGCCCGCCCCCAGCGCACCATTGACGATCTCGAACAGGGTCCCGTCGCCGCCCAGGCCGATGAACTCGCTCACCCCGCGCTCTCGGGCCGCGGCGACCAGCGCTGTGGCATGTCCGGGCCCGACGGTGCGTCGAATATCGAGCTCGCCGGGCAGCCGGGACAGCACCGCTTCGGCGTGGCGACCCGCGCGCCCCCCGCCCGCAGCGGGGTTGACGATGACCAGGGTGCTCATGCCAAGCCCTCGACCGCGTCCCGGCCCAGCGCCTCGCGGAGCTGCTCGGCCAGTACCGCGCGCTGGAGCTTCAGGCTCGCGGTCCGCGGGAAGGGCTCGGCCCACCGGAGCTGACCCGCGACCCGCTTGAAGTCCGGGAGGCTCCGGTTGGCCCGGGCGAGTGCCGCAGGGTCGCGGAGTTCGTGGACCACGACCACGAGCTGCTCCTCGCCCAGCCCTCCGACCCGGGGCCACAGGTAGTCCGCGGCGAAGATCGCGAGCTCCTCGCAGTCGACCTCACCGAAGGCGCCCTCCAGATCTTCGGGGTACACATTCTTCCCCCCCGCCGTGACGATCATATTGCGCGCCCGCCCCACCAGATGCAGGTGGCCCGAGGCATCGACCCAGCCCAGATCCCCGGTGCGCAGCCAGCCATCCTCGGTGAACGCAGCCTCGGTGAGCTGCGGGGCCTGGTCGTAGCCGGACATCAGCGTGGGGCCGCGAACCTCGACCTCGCCGACCCCTTCTGGGCCCGGCCGAGCGATGCGGAGCTCGGTGCCCGGCACCGGTGCCCCGACGGAGTCCGCGCGAAAGGGCCGGAGATCATTGACCGTGAGCACGGTGCAGGCCTCGGTCAGCCCGTAGCCGATGGCGACGCCGATACCGAGCCCGTAGAAGAACTCCGCGAGCTCGGGCCGCACATAGGCCCCCCCGGTGAACACGAGCTTGAGCGACCCGCCCACCCCCGAGAGAATGGGCTGAAGCAGCCGCTGGGACAGCGCCGGGCGCGGCTTGCGCTCGGTCAGGGCGCGGTTGGCCGAGATCAGCCCATCCACCGCGGCCCGCTGCCAGGGACCGAGCCCGTCGAGCTTGTCCTCGATGGCGGTCTTGAAGGACTCGAGGATCATCGGGACCGCGGCCATATGGGTGATCTGGTAGCGCTGCAGGGTGCCGCGGAGAAACTCCGGCCGCAGCGTGCGCTGGTGTACGACGCTCGCACCACATGCGAACGGTGCCAAGAATCCGCACATGAAGTCGATCGCATGATTAGTGGGCAGGATGCTGAAGAAGCGCTGCCCCGGCTCCATGGGGTACAGCCCGACCAGGCCCTCGAGCTGGGCCAAGTAGGCGCCATGGGAGAGCAGACAGCCCTTGGGCGTGCCCCCGGTGCCGCTGGAGTACACCAGGGTGGCGATGTCTTCGCGACGGCGCGGGGTGATCGGCGGCAGCGCGGCGTCCGGCACGGCCTCCCAGCGGGTATGGTTGGGCGATAGCTCGGCGCTGGCGGGGCAATCGACGGCGAGCACCGCGACCGGGTGCTCCAACCGGCGCCCGAGCCCGTACTCGGTGATGAGCAGATCGGGCTGGGCAGTGCCGAGCAGGGCATCGACCTCGGCGGGGCGGAGCTTGTAGTCGAGGGGCACGACCACCGCACCGATACGAAACGCGGCCGCTGCGGCGACCAGCCACCGCGACTGATTGGTCATCAGGATGGCGACCCGGGAGTCGGCGCCGATGCCCTGGGCGAGCATCCAGGCCGCGATCCGCCCGAATTCGCGGCGGAACTCGAGGTAGGTCCAGCGGTGGTTCTCGCGATGGCGGGACGCCTCGATGAGCGCGCACTCCGACTTGAACATCAGGGTGGCTTCGTCGAGGAGCTCGGCGAGGGAGGCGCAGTTCCCGGCGTGGACGGGGCTCAGAGCCGCTGCTCCAGGAGCTCGGCCAGGCCGGCGAGGGTGTGGACACCCTGGAGCTCGTAGTCCGGGATCTCGACCCCGAAGGCCTCCTCGAGGTCGGTGAGTAGATCGAGGGCCTGCATGGAGTCGATGCCCAGCACCTCGAACAGATCCGCGTCTGGGGCGAGATCTGCGGCGGCAGGGCCAAACCTCTCGATGGCGAGGGTGCGCAGGCGCGCGAGATGCTCGGACATTCGGGTTCCTCTCGCGGCCCCCCTAACGAGACTAGACTGACGTGTCAGTCTATTGATTATAATCGGGTGATATGCTTATCTGGTGGTCTGACCAGCAGGTGACCGGGTCATACGGTGTTTGGTAGACACCGCCTGCCTCACCAACCCCGATCGCCTCCCTCAGCCCGCGACGATCCGCACCGCCCGCTTCTTCCCGACCCGAGCGACCAGCCCGTCCGTACCCAGCGCCGAGAGCTGCACGATCACCTCGGGATCCGCGACCTTCTCGCCATCGAGCTTCACTCCACCGCCCTTGATCAGACGCCGGCCTTCTCCGCGGGACTTGGTGAGCCCTGCATCCGCGAGGATCGCCACCAACATCGAGTCCGCCTCCAAGACATGGGTGGGCAGCTCCGCGGATGCGGCCCCCGACACCATCGCCTTGGCTCCGGACGCGGCCTTCGTCGCCTCATCCGTCCCGTGGACCAATGAGGTGACCTCGTGGGCCAGGACCCGCTTGGCCTCGCGGATATCCTTGCCCTTCAGCGCCCCGAGGGCCGCGATTCGATCGAGGTCGAGGAAGGTGTAGAACTTGAGCATCCGCTCCACATCTGCGTCATCGACATTCAGCCAGTACTGGTAGAAGTCGAAGGGCGACAGCTTGTTGGGGTCGAGCCACACCGCGCCTTTTGCGGTCTTGCCCATCTTCGCGCCGGAGGCGGTCATGATCAGCGGCTGAGTGAGGCCAAAGCCGCGGTTCCCCGTCTTCCGGCGGATGAGGTCGGTTCCCGCGACGATATTGCCCCACTGATCGTCCCCGCCCAGCTGCAGCGCGCAGTCGTAGCGGCGGTGCAGCTCCAGAAAATCGTAGGCCTGGAGCAGCTGGTAGTTGAACTCGATGAAGGACAAGCCCTGCTCGGACTTCAGGCGCATCCGGTAGCCCTCGGCCGTGAGCATGCGGTTCACGCTGAACAACCGGCCGATCTCGCGCAGGAACTCGATGTAGTTCAGCTCGAGCAGCCACTCGGAGTTGTCGACCATCCGGCCCGCTCCCTCCGAGAAATCCAGGAAGCTCGACAGCTGGCCCTTCATCGCCAGCGCATTGGCGCGGATCACGTCCGGGGTCAGCATCTGGCGCAGCTCGGTCTTGCCCGACGGATCGCCGACCCTGGCCGTGCCGCCCCCCACCACCGCGATGGGGCGATGCCCGGCGCGCTGCATCCACGCCATCGCCATCACCGGAAGCAGATGCCCCACATGGAGCGAGTCCGCCGTCGGGTCGAAGCCCGCGTAGTAGGTGACCGGCCCCGCGGAGAGGCGCTCTGCGAGCTCCTCCTCGTGGGTGATCTGTTGCACAAAGCCCCGCTGACGCAGCGTCTCCAACGCGTCCATCTTGCCCTCCAGCGCGAATCCCTACAGTCCGCCTCCCCGCAGCGCAAGGAACGAAGTAGTCTGTGGTCATGGGAAAGAAGAAAACCGGCAACCCGCCCAAGGCCAAAGACCTGCTTCCACCCGACGGGCCCGCTCCCGTCGACCCCAAGACGGTCATCCGCGCCTCCGACCCCCTCGAGCCCGAGGTCGAGGATCGCAAGATCGGCATCCGCAGGGTGTCCTCCCTCGCCTTCGGCAACAAGCTCTTCAGCCGCGCCAACCGCCGCTCGGCCGGCAACAGCCGCAGCTTCTGGCGCAATATCGAGGCTGACGACCCCTTCCTCGCAGCCCCGGCGCGCCCCACGGATATGCCCATCGAGATCTACCCGGCCCAGCGCATCGAGCGCACCAGCGGCTCCCGGCCCAAGCCCCAGCCCGATGTGGCCCGGGCCTACCCGCCCCCAGCCCGCTCCGAAGAGCCCCAGGGCAACCGCCCCAAGCCCATGCGCGAGAAGCCTCGGCCAAAAAAGCCGGCCCCCGAGGCCCGCCACACTCCGGAGCCCCGGCCCGCCGCCCCGCCTCCACCGCGCCACACCCCCGAGCCCGAGCCCGTCCCAGAGCCCGTCGCCGCTCCGGTCAGCCCGCCTCCACAGGGCAGGCGCTTGCCCCCCAAGCCCCCCAACACCCAGAAGGGAGGCGGTCGGATCCGCACCGGTGGCGGGCGCAAGCGCATGCCCTCCGCCGGGCCCGCCCCGCAGCAACGCCGCAGCGCCGCAGAGATCCGCGCCGAAAAACAGCGCCAGCGCGACGAGGCCATGGACAAGGACAAGCCCGTCAAGAGCAGCCACACCCTCGACGCCTACCGCGACTTCGTGCAGATGATGGAGATCCAGGAGGCCGCCTACAACGCCGGCGAAGACGTGCCCACCGCCTTCGCGGACCAGGCCGACGAGCCCGTTCGCAAGCCCAAGCCCAACGCCGAGGTCAAGCGCCCCAAGCCCAAGGCCGAGGCGGCCCCCAAGCCCACTCCTCCCAAGGTCGACCGCACCCCGCCCAAGCCCAAGGCCGCCGCCAAACCCACGCCACCCGTCAATCGCTCACCGAGCGGCGGCAACAGCGGTGGGATGGATGACCTCTTCGGGGGTGCCCAAGAAGGCCGCGTCCGCATCGGCAAGCGCGCCAAGCCCAAGGGTCCCTCCGAGGACAGCTGATCAGACCCAGGCCTTCAGCGCCTCGGCCAGCTCTGTCGCCCGGGTCGCCTGGATATTGTGGCCCCCCGTCGCGAATCGAACCCGTGGCCCGGCGGGTGCCGCCCAGTACAGCTTGTCGCTGATCGCTTCCTCGACCAGGGCATCGTCCTGGGCCCAGGCGACCAGGGTCGGCTTGCGGAGCGCCGCCAGGTTCGCCCGGTGGGTGCGGAAGCGGAACCGCGACAGCACAAAGCAGGCCTGGAGGATGTCGCTCTCAGACACATTGCGAAAGCCCATCGAGGCAAAGCTCCGCTTCAGCAGGGGCATGCCCAGCCGGGCCACCAGGGAGGAGTGCAGCGTGTAGCAAGCCGCGCGCACCCCTGGCTGGCGTCGAATCGCCCGATGCACATCCGGACCCACGCTCGCAAGCAGCGCCACCGCACGGATCCGCTCGGACTGCACGGCCGCGCTCACCGCCACAGGCCCGCCCATCGAGTGGCCCAGGACTACGACCTCTTCGAGGCCCAGCTCCTCGATCAGGCCGGCCACGAAGGCGCCTCGAGCATTCAAATCGTAGCCGGTCCCCCCCACCGGGCTCCGACCGAAGCCCGGTAGCTCCACGCGGATCACCCGATGCGTGTCGGTCAGGGCTGGAGCGAGCCAGCGAAAGTCCCGCACCGAGCCCGGTAGCCCATGGAGCGCCACGACCACCGGCCCGCTGCCCTCGTCGACCAGACCCACCGGACCGACCCTCAGCTCACGGAGCTCGGCCTCGGCCTGAGACGGCTCATCCGGCCTCAAGAGGCGTAGAGCTTCCGTCGCACCCGACTCGCGGCCAGAGCACCGGGAACCCCGAGCGGGGCGAGCAACGCGGCGACCCCATTGATCGCGGTCCAAGCGAAGGCGAGCACGATGATACCCCCCTGCATCAGCGACCATGCGGTGAAAGCCAGGGCGAGGAGCTGGGCGAACCAGGTGACCACCAGGCCCGCGATGGCTGCCCAGTCCCGCCCCCGGGAGCTGGTCGCACCGAGCGCCATCTGCAGGAAGCCCAGCGGCACCAGGATGTAGGGCAGCACCCACATCCAGTTGTAGAACACGAACATCATCCACAGCTGGGCGCCCTGGGCAAACATCGTCGCACCCGCGAAGATCTGCATCGCGCCAGCCATCACCACCAATATGCCCGGCTTGGCCGCGGCGTAGTCGATCTCGTCAGTCTGTTCACGACGGTCATCGAAGCCGACCATGGTGCACTCCGCAGGTGAATCCCGGCACAACTAACGGTTAGACTGCCTGCCCGCCCAGGAGACGCGATGAAGCTCGACGTGCGCCACTTCTACCCCTGCTCCCCCGAAGAATGGTGGGAGATGTACTGGGACGACGCCTTCGACGCCCTGCTCCAGGAGGACAGCACCGTCGATCGGGAGGTCCTCGAGGAGCGCCACGAGAACGGCCTGCACATCCGCCGCCTCCGCTTCACCCCGCATCAGGAGCTCCCCGGTCCGGTCGCCAAGATCATCGGCGCCAAGAAGCTCGTCTACGAGCAGCTCAACAGCTACGACGCCGCCAAGGGCGAGATGGCGTGGGAGGTGCTCCCCTCCTTCATCGACGCCAGCAAGTTCACCGCCAGAGGTAGCCTGCGCGCCCTGCCCACCGGCACCGGCTGCGAGAGCCACGCCTCCGGAATCATCACCGTCAATGTGCGCTTCATCGGCGGCCAGATCGAGAAGCAGATCATCGCTCAGACCTCCTCCGCCTACGACAACCTCGCAATCCGCGGCAGGGAGTGGCTCGCCTCCCGAGGGGCTTCGTCCTGAGCCCCTGGCTCATCGGCATCGTCCTCGCCGCCCCTCCGAGCAGCCCCCGCAGAGATGCTCCGGGCGATGTCATGCCCCGGAGACTCTGGGATATCACCCACCTCGACCTCGACGTGCGGATCGACATCGAGCAGGGCTCCCTCAGCGGCATCACCACCCACACCCTCGCCCCGCTCGGACGTCCTCACGATCGGGTCCGGCTCCATCAGATCGGCCTCGACATCCAGTCCATCGAGGTCGATGGGGAAGCCGTCTCCAGCTACCGGAGCGGTCCCGAGTGGATCGACATTCCGGTCCCCCCCAAGGGTGACACCCACCAGGTCCAGATCACCTACAGCGCCACCCCACCACTGGGCCTGCACTTCCGCTCCCCGGCCGCCGGCGACCGCAACCTCGCCGTGTGGTCTCAGGGGGAGGACGAGGACAATCGCTACTGGTTCCCCAGCTGGGACTACCCCAACGACGCCTTCACCGTCGACACCCACATCACCCTTCCCGACGGCCTGCTGGCACGGGCCAATGGGGACCCCGCCGCCTCCGAGCCTGCCGAGCCCGGCTGGACGCGCCACAGCTTCTCCCTCGAGCAACCCATCAGCAACTACCTCGTCGCCCTGGTGGCCGGGGACTACCGCGCGGTCACCGTCGACGGGCCCGTCCCCATCGAGATCATCGGCCCCGCCGCCTACGAGGAGCCCTGGCTGACCGGCGCCGCCGACGAGGTCGATCAGCAGATCGCCTTCTTCGAAGCCCTGCTCGACCAGCCCTACCCTTACCCCACCTACCGGCAGGCCTGGGTCGAGCGGTTCATGTATGGGGGCATGGAGAACGCAGCCCTCACCGTACTCGCAGGGCGTCGAATGGTCGATCCCGCCGTGCCCGGACGCCAGATCGGGTCGGACTCCCTCATCGCCCACGAGCTCGCCCACCAGTGGTTCGGCGACCTGCTCACCTGCTATGGGTGGCGAGAGCGGTGGCTCAACGAGGGGTTTGCCAGCTACTACGCCCACCTGTGGCTCGAAGAGAAGTACGGCCCCGACCACGCTGCGGTCTCCCTCTACAACCGGCGCCAGTCCGCGATGCGAGTCACCGGCCCCCTCGCCGCCCGGGCCCACAGCTTCGATGGAGAAGAGAGCAATGGCGTCTATGTGAAGGGCGCGAGCGTCCTGCATATGCTGCGCACCTACCTCGGAGAGGACGTGTACACCGAGGGAATTCGGCGCTACGTCTCCGAGAACGCCTTCCGCTTCGTCGAGTCCGAGGACCTCCGACGGGCCCTCGAAGAGGTCAGCGGAGAGCACCTCGGCTGGGCCTTCGACCAGTGGGTGAATGGCCAGGGAATGCCCTCCTGGAAGACCCGATGGAGTCATGAGGAGGGCACCCTCACCGTCGTCCTCATCCCCACCGGCGACCCTCTGTTCCACGCTCCGGTTCGGGTCGAGGTCGGCACCTCCTCTGGGGTCCGCACCCATCAGCTGTGGCTCGGCGAGGGTCCCACCCGGCTCGTGCTCGACACCGACTCCCCCGAGTGGGTCGCCATCAACCCCGACGCCGGTGTGCTCGGCAGGTTCGAAGTCGAGCAGTCCACCTCCTCCTGGATCGCCCAGCTCGAGCACAGCCCCAGCCCCTATGCCCAGGTCGAGGCGATGCACGCGCTTCAGCTCGAAGACCCCAGCCCCGAGGCCATCACCGCCCTCGACAGAGTCGCCCGCTCCGGCCGCGCTCCCGACTTCCGCGCGGTCGCCCTCACCACCCTCGGCAAGCTCTCTGGGATGCCCGAGGCCCGGGATGCCGTGCTCCGAGCCTCCACAGATGCTGCGCCCACCGTGCGTGAAGCCGCCATCGACGCCATGGCGAACACCGCCGGCGGGGAGCCCTACGCCGCCCGCCTCCTCGAAGCCGCCCGCACCGACCCGGATGCTCGGAACCGTGCCAGCGCCCGGATCGCCCTCGCCAAGCACCAGCCCAAGACCGCCGCAGCCCTCGCCCGCAAGCGCCTCGCTCGCCCCGACCCCTCCCACAACGGCGTCGAGCATAGCTACGCCGCCGATGTGCTCATGGAACACGGCAACCTCGCCGATGGACGCGCCCTGGTGCGCTTCATGGCCCCCTCCCATCCCCGAAAGGTCCGCTACGCCGCAGCCCAGGCCGCCATCGAGCTCTGGAAGAAGGCAGCGGAGGGCAAGCCTCGCGAAGCCCTGCAGCGCTCCATCATCGACACCCTCTTCGACTGGCTGAAGGACCCCGACTTCCGCGTCCGCAGCCAAGCTCTTCGCTCTCTCCAGACCATCGGCCGGCCCCAAGATATCGACGCGATCACCGCCTACGGGCTTCGGGACCACGCCCTCCCCCACGACGCGCTGGTCAAGGCCACGGTGCGCAAGATCCGCAAGCCGGAGCCCGCCGAGGACCCCACCAAGGCGCTCAACGAGAAGGTCGATGCGCTCTCGGATCGACTCGACGAGGCCGATCAGCGCCTCGAGCGGCTCGAGGAGTGGCGGGAGTAGCGGGAGCTCCCGCCCGGCCCCTCAATCCCCGGCAGGGAAGCCCGGGTCGGTCGACACCACCACCCGAAACCCCTCGTGATCGAGCATCGATGCCGGCGCGACCACCCGCTCAAACACCAAGCCCACGTGGGTGTAGTCACGATGGGTGGCTGCCCGAAGCGCCTCGGACTGAGCGGAGCGAGACTTGTGCAGGATGACGTCTCCATCCCGCAACAGCGACACATCGAGGTCCGCAGCAACGGCGAGTCCCAGGGCAATGATGAGCACGATCGGAGTCCCTCCTCCTCGAACCTAACCATCCCGGTGACCGGACCGCCGTCGCGACCGGGCCTCTACCTCGTCCATGGTACAAACCCATCTGGGAGGGGTCGATGATCCTCTGGTCGTCAGCGGTGCTGGCAGCTGATCTGCTGGTCGGTCCCGGTCAGCCCTACCTCACAGTCGAAGATGCCGTCCAGAGCGCCTCCAGCGGCGATGTGGTCGTGATCACATCGGGCAGCTACACCGTGCCCGCAATCCATCTCGGGGGCAAAGACCTCACGATTATAGCGGAACAGGGGCCGGGTACGGTCTTCCTCGAGGTGTCCGGAAATCCGAGCTGGTACCGAGTCAATGGCGGCAGCCTGAATCTCGTGGACCTCGATATCGACGGTCTCTCCACCACCCGGCTGGTGTTCGCCAACAACTCGGACGTGACGGTCACCGGGTGCACCCTGCGCAACGGGTCCTCCACCAGCGATGGTGGGCTGATCCAGGTCCAGAATGCCAACGCTACCCTGACGGACTCGACGCTCACCACTGCCGTCGCCACCGGCAACGGCGGCTTGGTCCACGTCACCGGCGACCTCACGGTTTCAAACAGCACCTTGTCCGGGGGGGATGCCGTCGACGGAGGCGCCATCTTCTCCACAGGAACGACGACTCTCACCGATGTGTTGTTCAGCTCGAACAAGGCCACGAATGGGGCCGCAGTGAACAGCAGCGGTCCCCTCAGCATCGACACGGGCCGGTTCGAGCTCCACACCGCAGGCACGGGCACGATCTGGTGCTCTGGGGCCTGCGACCTCTCCAATCTCCAGTTCGAAGCCAATATCGCGAGCCGAGCCGCGGCCGTGTGGTTCGGAGGCGCAGGCACCCTCAGCTCGGCCACGCTGTGCGACAACGAGAGCTCCGCGGTCATCGATATCGCCGGACCTACCGCGTCGCTGGAGAGGCTGGTCTTCGTCGAAAACCGCATCACCGATGGGGGCATCGAGGTCGGTGCAGGCTCGAGCGCCACCCTCCTCAACAGTCACCTCATCTCCAACAGCGCCACGGGCTCCGCGGTGGCTCTACGGGTCGCAGGAAGCCTCGATCTCCGGAACACCCTGGTGGCGTTCAACAGTGGTCCAGGCGCCAGTGTGTCCCTGGCCGGAGGGACCCTTACTGCCGCCTACAACCTCTACTTCTCCAACACCGACGCGGACTCGGATCAGGCCCTGGACCCCACAGAGCTGACCGCCGATCCCACACTGTTGAGCAACGGCGGAACCTGCGACATCGCGCAGCTGATCCCGTACTATGGGAGCCCTCTGCTCGACGCCGGGGACCCAGCCCTGCTCGATGCAGACGGCACCCCCTCGGATATCGGAGCCTTCGATGAATTCGCTCCCCTCCCGGACGGGGACGGGGACGGGGTCGGGATCCCCCTGGACTGCGACGACAACGACCCCGATCGATTCCCAGGCAACCCCGAGATCAGCTGCAATGGCATCGACGAGGACTGCGATCCTGCCACCCTGGACGACGCCGACGCAGACTCCGACGGAGTCTCCATCTGCGCTGGGGACTGCGACGATACCAACCCCAACCGCAATCCCAACAACCTCGACCAACGGTGCACGGGCATCGACGAGGACTGCGATCCTGCCACTCCGGACGATGAGGACGCCGATGGGGACGGGGTCTCCGTCTGCTCCGGGGACTGCGCAGACGCCAACCCCATCCGCTTCCCGGGCAACCCAGAGGTGCTGTGCTCGGGACGGGATGAAGACTGTGACCTCTCCACTCCGGACGATGTCGATGGGGATGGAGACGGCGTCAGCTTCTGCCAGAACGACTGCGTCGACACCGACCCCACCGTCTTCCCCGGGGCTCCAGAGGTCCCCTACGATGGCATCGACCAGGACTGCGATCGCTTCGATCTCACCGATGTCGATGGAGACGGCTGGAATATCACCCAGGACTGCGACGACACCGACCCCACCATCTATCCCTGGGCCGAAGACCTCCCCGAGGACGGGATCGACCAGGACTGCAGCGGCTTCGATCTCACCACCGATCTCACCGGGCGCTATGGCTACCGATGCGGCTGCGCATCGACCCCCGCTCCAACCTCATGGCTGCTGCTGGGGGCACTCGTACTCCTGCGGCGGCGCCGGTAGTCCTACTCCACGACCTCGAGCACCACGACCTCCACTCGGCGGTTGAGGTGACGGGCAGCCTCGTCCTGCCTTGGGCTGGCGGGCCGAGACAGCCCATACCCACGTCGGACCAGCCTCTCCGGGGCCACTCCTCGCTCGATGAGCGCCTCCTTCACCGCATTGGCCCGGCGCTCGGAGAGCTCCTGGTTGTACACCACGCCTCCCTGGTCATCGGTATGACCCGCGATCTCCACCAACGCCAGCGACCGGTCCGCGCGAATCAGCAGGGCCACATCATCCAGTATGCCTTCTTCATCCGGCCGGATCACGGCCTGGTCGAGATCGAAGAGGATGGGGTGGGCGAGCTGCACCATGCTGCCCACAACCCGAGTCTGGACGCTGACCACCTCCAACTCCGCAGCCGGCGGGGGCGCAGCCGACGCAGACGCAGACGCGAAGACCACGACCTCGGTGGCCGCCACCCGATCCCCGTTCTTGATGATCAGGGTCCAGGTCCCGGGGGGGAGCTCCACCGCAGCCTCTCCCTGCTCGTTCACCGATGCCTCGATGTCCAGGCCCACCACTTCCACGGTGAAGCCGGAGGTGCTCTCGCCATCTCTCGCGCTGACCGAGACCGGTACAGACACCCGGGTGTCCTGGGCCACAAAGGTCGAGCCGCTCTTCGGGTCCGCTCCGATGTCGAAAGAACCCAGTGTCGAAGAATCGGGCTCGACCCGCAGCACGACCCCCGCAGGCACGTTGGAGAGCGTGACGGTACCGCCCTCGCTCGTGACCCCGAGCTCCTGATCTCCCGCCATGATGCGGGCTCCAGCGACCGGCGCGCCGCTCGGATCTTCCACCGCGAACACCTTGGGATCGTCCTTGGCGGTGGGGGTCATCTCGACGTCGAGCTTCACCGGTCGCGGACCCCGGTCCACCTCGACGACGACCTCTTGGGGCGCCATCCCCTCGGCCTGGACCACTCCATAGTAGACGCCCTCGTCCAAGTTCAGCTCGGTCGGGCGCTCCGGGTCCACATGGGCTGCCCGCGTGGGCGTATCGGCCGAGTGAAGCGTGATCTCCGCGGCGACCGGACCCTCGGGACCCTGGACCTCGATCTGGACCGCCCGTACCGGTTCATCGAGCTCCACCCGGACCACATCTCCATCCTCGACCACCGCTGAAACCACCGCATCCTCGAAGCCGACCCCCTCCACGCTGACCTCTACAGAACCCGTATCTACGCCCTGGATCTGCACCTTCCCCTGCTGCGTCTGTCCGATGGAGATGCCATCGATGGCCACCTCAGCCCCTTCTACCGAGTGCCCCTTGGAGTCCTCGACCTCAATCGTGATCCCCGCATCTCCATCGAGAGCCTGGAGCATCACCGCCTGGGGTGAGCGCTGGTCTTCGGCGATGACGACGGTGCGCTCCACGAGCTTGCCATCTTCAGTCTGGCCCTTCAGCACCCACGTCCCCTCGGGGAGCACCACCACGCCCTGCCCATCCGGGCCCGTCTCGACCGGGGGGAGATCGCGATCCCCCTCGATGGAGATCTCCATCGCGACCGCCTCCCCGTCCTCCTCTGTTCGAAGCTCGACCAACCCGGCAACCCGCCGCATGGCGACGTAGATCACCTGGCGACCGTCTTCGACCAGGTCGACAGTGAGCTCTTCCGGGTACAGCAGCTCGCCGTGGGCGGAGATCTTCCGCTCTCCTGGGGCGAGCTGGAGCAAGACCAGAGACCCATCCGGCCCCGAGGCCCCCACCAGCAGCCCGTCGAGAGCCAGCTCGACCCCGCTCATCGGAGCGCCATCCTCTCCGGCGACCCGCACCGTGAGCTCTGCAGCCCCGGGGAGCTCTGGGAGCAGCGCGATATCCAGCTTCTGGACCACTCCGACCTCGTCGCTCACCACCAGGGTTCGCTGCTGGGGCGCCAGATCCCCGAACTGCACCCGAGCGGTCCACTCGCCTGGGCGCAAGACGAAGAGCTGCTCGCCATCCGAGCCCAGCTGACGCGGCGGGAGGTCCACCGGGCCTTGGAAGACCACCGTGGCGTCCAGAGGCTTGCCATCGATGCCACGCACCGAGGTGAGGACCGAGCCGGCCGGCCACTCGAGCACTGCGGTGACCTGGGTCGCGTCCTGGACATCGACCCCGGTGACCTTCGCCTCGCCATACTGGGAGCTGCGGATCGTGAGCACATGCTCGCCCCGGGGCAGCCCGTTGATCTCGATGACTCCGCCCGGACCCGTCGTACCGAAGTCTCGATTCTCGACCGCGACCGTCGCGTCCTCGACCGTCTCCCCCGTGCCATCGACCACGGTCACCGCGAGGTTGGTGGTCGGGTCGACGGCGTAGGCGAGCACCACATCCATGCGAATCGACTCCACACGCTCTGGCGGAATCTGGATGACTCGAGCCTGGCCCCCCATCTGATCTGCGATCATCGAGACGACCCACTTGGAATCGGGCGGGAGCTCCCATCGCCGCACGCCGAGCTCATCCAGGGCCATCTCTGGTGTCTCGACGGCGGGATCGTCGGCGCTGACCATCCGCACATCGGCCTCGGTCATGGGCTCCCCATCGGGGCCGACCACCGAGATCTCCACCCGCACCGGTCGGCGCTCGAGCACGACCTCCCACCACTCCGCGTCCTGCTCGGAGTTCTTCGCGTCCAGGACCTTGTACTTGGGATGCTCCACCAGGACGGAGTCCGCCTTGTCGACCGCCTTGATCGGAAGATCCGCGAAGCCATCGGCATCGGTCACCGCCACGGTACGCCCCGCGGTGACCGTGGCCCCTTCGATGGGAAAGCGCTGCGAGTTCAGGACCAGGATCTCCTTCACCGGACCCGCCAGCAGCTCCAAGGACTCTGCAGACTCATCCCCCACGGGTCCCAATGACACGGTGGTCCCGAAGAACAGCCTCGGACTGGCCGCCCCCACGCCCCGAGTGATCGCCGAACCCGCGCCCAAGCTCAACATCACCCGATCCGTGGCGCGGCCCTTCACGGACACCAACGCCTCGGTCGGCACCGTGAGCAGCCCGCTGCGAAAGGGACTGCGCCCCCGGATCTCCACATGGGCACCCCATCGATCCGAGGGGATCAGACCGCCGGTCACGGCGAACTGACCGACCAGGCCCCCGGGCCAGTCCTCCGAGCCAGTCGCCGCAGACGCGCTGAGGCCGAGGTCCGCGGTGGCGGTGAACACACCGCGATGCACCGCCGTGCTCACCAGCATCCCGCCCCCAATAGGGTCTCCGAGGAAGCGATCCCGAGCCCCCGTGGGTAGGCGCGCAAAAGGAACGACGCTGAGGCCGAAAGCTCCGGGTCGGTGGACCAGAGAGACTGGAAACCACAGGTGCATATCGCCGAGAGCCGGCGCAGTGGAGCTCTCGCTATTGGCGCCCGCCCAGACAGGCAGGGCCAGCGCGACCCCGAAGCGATCTCCCAGCCCCAAGGTCCCACCGATATTGGCGCCGAAGACCGAATCGAGCACGGGTTCCACGCGCACGAAGGGCCCATCCCGGACCTCGCGGACGAGCAGGCCCGAGCCTCCTTCCCCCATCACGGTGATCGCCCCCGTGCCCAGGGGTCGCGCACCAAACGTGGTGAGCGGGTCGCGCACGGACGCTCCGTCCGGCGGCAGGTTGGGCCCGGTTGCGTCAAAGCCCTGGGCAAAAGAGAGAGAGATGATCAGCGGAGACATGGAGTTCCAGACGAGGGGGGCATCGTACCCCGCCTGATGCTACCGTGACCGTCGGAGGGTGCAATGCGTTTGGTCGCGCTACTGGCAATCATGAGCGGCTGCAAAGGCTATTCGTCCGTGCCCGGAGAGCCCTTTCCGCTTCCCTTCGAACCGGACACGGATCTTCCCGTCGAGGCGGACACCGACACCGACACCGACACCGACTCGGACAGCGACGCAGACTCGGACAGCGACGTCGACGCGGACTCTGACGCAGATACCGACACGGATACCGACGCAGATACCGACTCTGACGCAGATGCCGACTCTGACGCGGACACCGATACCGATGCTGACGCAGACACCGATGTCGTCGGCGACACCTGCTCCCCGGTCATCCCGGCCACAGCCCAGATCATCAACACCGACAGCTCCGTCACCACCAATGGCGCCGTGCTGTGGATCTGTGGCTCCAACACACTCTCCGTGGGGGCCAACAACACGCTCATCTTCGCTCAGGACAGCAGCAACCTGGTCGTCAACGGGTCGGGCAACGCGATCATCGCCACCGGTCAGGTCGACATCGCCTTATTCGGCGGCCCCAGCACCCTCTTCGTCGAGGCGAGCACGAGCATCAACGACCAGAGCACCACAGCAAGCACGATCGAGGTCTGTCCCAGCTCGATCGTGTTCGACAGCTCGCTGGTGCCCACGCCCTGCCAATAGGGCCCCAGAGAGGGCCCGTCAGGGGTCAGCTATCACAGAGGGTGGACGGAAGAATATCGCCTGGGTGGTCGATATGGGGCAAGCACGCGCTGATGCTCGTCTCGAGGTAGTTGTAGTTACCGGACCCAGTGAGGTGGCAGAAGATCACCTGCCCATCCCCCGGGGTCTGGTACTGGTCGAGGAAGCCCGCGATGAGTGCGGCGCTATTGCAGACCTCTTCCTGGGTGAGGTCCGTATCGGCATCCGCATCTGAGTCCGCGTCGGTATCCGTGTCGGTATCCATGTCCGCGTCGGAGTCCGCGTCCGCATCGGAATCGGCATCCGCGTCCGCGTCCGCATCGGAGTCCGCGTCCGCATCGGTGTCCGAGTCGGCATCGGTGTCGGTATCGGTGTCCGTGTCCATATCGGAATCGACATCCGTGTCGGAGTCCGTGTCCGTGTCGGTGTCCGTGTCCGTGTCCGCCACGTCTGGACCATCGTCCTTCTCGTTGATCCCGTACTCAGAGCATCCGACGAGAAATATCAGCCAAAAACAGCGCATGATCCACCCAAGGTCCATCCGGACCGAGTGTCATGATACCTCAGCCCCGCCGGCTGTTCAGCGAAGAGATGGGTGAGCCCTCACCACTCTGCCCGCACCACCGCATCGCCCCGCTCCGGCGCCGCCCCATACACCCCGCGCCAGCCCAGCACCGCCGACTGCCCCCGCAGCCGGTATTCCCCCTCCATCCCGTAGCTATTCGCCCCGATCAGCACCCCATCCACCCGAGCGCGACTCGGCATCCCGTGCTCCACCCCCAGCTCCTCGGGCCAGCCCTGGTGCAGTCGCCAGCGCCAGTAGTCCCACATCTCTCCCTCTTCCTGGACCCAGTTCGTCGGCAGGGCGATGCCATCGAGGCGCTCCTCGGCGCACCACTGGAGGAAGCGGTCGTCGTTGAGGTCCATGCAGATCCCCACGCCGAAGCGGCCCGAGTCCGTGTCGAAGCCGCGATAGCCGCTATCTCCCGGGCTCGCCCAGCCCTCGTCGGCCTCGAAGAGCAGGGTCTTTCGGTAGACGAAGCGCACCACACCGCTCGGGTCGATCACCAGAGCGCTGTTGAAGACCCGGTCGGCGTCCCGCTCGGGGAAGCCGCACACCACCCAGGCCCCGCAGCGCAGCGCAGCCTCGCAGAGCGCCCGTGCGGTCGGGCCATCGGGCCCCTCGGCGACCGTTCGGACCGCCTCGATCGAGCCCCAGTCGTAGCCCGCCAGCGCCATCTCCGGACAGACCACCAGATCCCGACCCTGGCCTGCCTGAACCACCGCCCGCACCAGCTCGGCCCGGCCCGCGATCCGGTCCTCCCGCGCCTTGAACTGCACCGCCGCGACCCGCATCCGCCCCCCGTGACCGCATTCTCACACGACCGCGCTCCCTCTTGGTCTACGACATCCTATGCGCTTCGTCCTCCCCGTTGTTCTCATCGCCTGTGGCGGCTCTCCCACTCCTCCGGTCGACACCGACTGCACCATCGGCTTCGCCGATCGGGACGGGGATGGCTATGGCAACCCCCAGCTCCAGACCACCGACTGCGTCGAGTTCATCGCCGACAACCCCGATGACTGCGACGATGGCAACTTCTCCGCTCGACCCGACGCCGAGGAGATCTGCGACGAGCTCGACAACGACTGCGACGGCCTCGTCGACGGCGAAGACGACTCCCTCGATCGACCGCTCCAGTACCCCGACCTCGACGGAGATGGCTTCGGCACCGAGCCCGGCGTGCTCGACTGCGCCCCCCTCCTCGACCACGCCGCGGTCCCTGGCGACTGCGATGACGACGCCTTTGCGGTCCATCCCGACGCCCTCGAGATCTGCGATGGCATCGACAACGACTGCGACGCCCTCGTCGATGATGACGACCCCTCCCTGGACAGCGTCGAGATCGGGTACCTCGACAGCGATCTCGACGGCTTTGGGGGAGCCAGCTTCTTGCTCAGCTGCGACCCCCCTCCCGGGGTCACCGCGACCAGCGACGACTGCGATGACACCGATCCCGCCGTCTACCCCGGCGCGGTCGAGATCTGCGACGGCCTCGACCAGAACTGCGACGGCAGCCCCGATGTGCCCCCCTTCACTCCCGACCCCTGCACCGCATTCGAGACCAGCTACGACGGCCTGTTCCAGCTCGACCTCAGCGACGGACTCACCCCGGCGAGCTGCACCGGCACCGCCTCTCTCAGCCTCGATCGCGCAACCAGCCCACCGCTACAGGGGGTTTTTGAGTGCACCCTCGACGATCCCCAGGCGGGATGGTCCCCCACCCAGTCCGGAGCGATCACCGGCCTGTTCCGAGCGGACGGCACCCTGCAGGGCTCCGTCGAGGCCTTCGAAGGGGTGTCCTATGAGTGGACCGGGACGATCGTCGGGTCTGAGCTCGACGGGGTGGGCGCGGGCTTGTTCCAGGCGGTGGGGGCCTGGGACCTGAGCTTCGAGTGGAGCCTCAGCGAGTCTGCTCCGATCCCGTAGGGGTTTTCAGACCCCGATCGCGGTCGCCAGGAGCCCCTCCACAGCCCCTCTCAGCAGCTGAGGTCCAGCTGTGCGAAGTGCTCGGCCACAAAATCGATGAACACCCGCCCCTTGGGGGCGAGGTGGCGATCGGGGGCGAACACCGCACTGACCGGGGTGGAGTCCGGAACCTGGGTGTATTCGGGGAGCAGGTGCGTCCCTGCCGGGCGAAACGCCAGATCGTCGGCCCGGGGCGAGTGCGAAAAGAGAGGCAGTTGTGGTGGCCTAGATCGCTGGGTTGATTCAGGGGTGGGGCGCGGCGCAGGTAGCCCGGGCTGCAGCACAGCGCGATGATGTCCACCGGGCGGTCCTCGAGCACCAGCACGACATGGACCTTGGGCCAGCGACGAAAGAACTCCGGCAGGAGCGGGGAGATATGCAGCAGAGCCAGCCCGATGGGTGCGGTGACCCGAAGCGTTCCGGCAGGCTCGTCCCGAAAATGCCGGACGCGCTGCTGGACCGGCTGCGTCACCGCTGCACGACGATCGAGATCAACGGTCCCAGTCTCCGCGGCCCCGAGTAGCCTCGGCACGAACGCACTACGGCCCCGCCCCGGTGACCCATCGTCATCGGGGCATTTTTGTGCTCAGGCGCGGATTGCCGGAATCGCGACTGTCCAAGACCCAGAAGCGCTACACCCCCTCACAGAAGGCCCAGATCCTCGAGTTCGCAGCGGAACACACCGTCACCCAGGCTACCAGAGAGTTCGACGTCAGCAAGTTCTCCATCTACAAGCGTACATACTCGCCCAGCCGATCTGCGTTACCGAGCCGTCCCTCCTCGGAGCGGGCATAGGTGCGCCGAGCGCGCCGACGGCTCTCGACTCGGGCGGGCTCGCGGCAGGCATCACAGTACTGGTGATTTCGGTAGCAGCCGAGGCACAGCACAACGAGCGCCTGACAGCGCGCGCATACGAACTTCCGGCCCTTGGTTTCCGACGCTTCTCCACCATCGGGGCTGGACGGAGGACACGGGACGCGTGAGTCTCACCTTGGATGGCGAGGGCTCCGACGGCCCAGTTGCGAGGAGTATCAGTCCTCGCACCCCACCCTGACCCCATGGAGGTAGCGCATCTCAGCCCGGTGATCGATGGGACCCAGACGCGTTGATCAACGGATTCCCGCGCTTCTGCACCGCCGTCTACAATCCGCACGCCTACTTGCTCGTGGCCGTGACCAAGGCGTTCCGCGATCGCGGCTCTGTGTTCACGCCGTGGGACTACGCGGAATGCCTCCGGGAGATCGAAGCCGCGCTGGCCACAGAGGGTGAATCGCCCGAGGGATGGGAGGTGTCCCGGGTCGTCACTCGCCAGGTTTATTGAAAATATGACCGGGCGGATTTTGGAGGTTGGAAGGGCGGGGGTGGCTCAGCGAGTATGTACGACTGAGAAGCGACAGCTACGGAGCACCCCACGGGATCCGGTTCCACGAGATTGATGGATAAACCGTATTAACCCCTCGACGACTCGGTGATCTAGGCTCTCCCCGGCGACGAATGGCCGCTCTGCTCCGCTGCTCTGGTCCGTGCTTCAT
>Ga0316208_1000225_pt1 | contig 78396 bp, 81 predicted proteins | sample 3monopyrite_MG_FD_204944 | JGI IMG/M metagenome (GOLD analysis project Ga0316208, IMG submission 204944) | Microbial mat bacterial communities from mineral coupon in-situ incubated in ocean water Damariscotta River, Maine, United States -... | ecosystem: Environmental > Aquatic > Marine >... | reverse complement strand
GCGACCAGATGTGCCAAAAAATGTCAGGCCGCATTATCAATATCCATCACTCCTTCTTGCCGAGTTTCAAAGGTGCAAACCCCTATAAGCAGGCCTTTGAACGCGGTGTGAAACTGATTGGTGCAACAGCGCACTATGTAACGGCCGACCTTGATGAGGGGCCGATCATTGAACAAGACACAATCCGCGTAACGCATGCGCAAAGCGCAGGCGATTACGTCACACTTGGTCGTGACGTCGAAGCGCAGGTCTTCGCCAGGGCGATCCATGCCCATATTCACCACCGCGTATTTCAAAATGGCGACAAAACTGTGGTCTTTCCGGCAAGCCCTGGGGGCTATGCTTCGGAAAGACTGGGTTAAACATAATCGGTCGTCGCATGTGAAATTTGGCTGTACGCGGCCGTAATCGCGGCCACGTATCCGTGGACTCCAAGTCCGGCAATGACGCCCGTTGCAATCCCGGACACATATGAGTGGTGCCTGAACTCTTCGCGCTTGTGAACGTTTGAAATGTGGACCTCAAAAATCGGGCAATCACACGCAGCCAAGGCATCGCGGATTGCAACAGATGTATGCGTATAGGCAGCAGGATTAATGACGACTGCGGCAGCCTCTGTACGGGCTTTATGGATCAGTTCGACCAATTCTCCTTCGTGATTGCTTTGATGAAAAGATATCAGCATTCCAAGGCTCAAGGCGGTGTCCATGCAGAGCCTTTCCACATCCCTTAATGTTTCATGGCCATAGATCTCAGGTTGGCGTGTGCCGAGGAGGTTCAAGTTGGGTCCATTAAGGACGTAAATTGTAGGTTTGCTCATTGGTGTGTCGCTGCTCCGATATGATTAACTTGGGCGCAAACGTCACAGAGGGCAGACAGGCTGCGTGCGGTCGCTCGAGCCATAGCCGGCAAGATCATCCATTCAAGCGTCCATGCAGTTCCAGAGCGTTCCTGCTCATGGACCAGGGCGTGATGCATTCCGCTAAGCTGGGTCGCGTTATAGCGTGCTAAAGTGACCAGTAGTTCTGCTAGAATCGGGTTTTGCTTGTGCGGCATTGCGGATGAGCCGCCACCGGTTGCCATGCCGATTTCGTCGACGCCCTGCTGTGCCATTAGGCAGATGTCTTGACCAATCTTTCCGATCGAACCACTAATCAGTGACAGCAGATTGGCATAATCTGCCAATACGTCCCGCGTTGCGTGCCAAGATGTTTCTGGATTTCCGAGACCAAGTTCTGCGGCCACATCCGCCGCGATACCGGTAGCATGTGTGGAAAACGCCGCCCTGTCTCCGACGGCCCCGCCAAGTTGCAGCAATTCTACCCGTGGGCGGATCTGTTCCAAGCGTTGCAAGTGGTTTTGGAGTGGGTCGGACCATGTCCGCAGGCGATCAGAAACTGTGATTGGCACCGCCGCCTGCATGCGGGTGCGACCCATCAGAGTTTGCGTACCAAATCGTCTTTCGAGACTTGTAATCGCGTTCATTGCCTCGGTAAGTCGGTCGCGCAACATGCTGTTGAACTCGATCAGTGTCAGCGACAAGGCCGTATCGATGACATCCTGAGAAGTGGCTCCTGTATGGACTGCCTTGCTATTTTCACCTGCCATTTTGCGGAGCTGAGAAACAAGCGCGGGAACGGGGAGCCCATCCGTGGCACTCCCACTGCGCAGATCGTCGAGATCGACCTGAAAACCCGCGATTTGATCCGCCAGATTATTCGCGATGTTGGCCGGAACCAATCCAACCTGCCCCAAAGAGCGCGTAAAAGCAGCCTCGAACGCGAGCATATGGGTAAGTTGTCGTTGCGGAGACCAGATCGCGGCAGCTTCATCATCGCCTAACAGGCCGCCAATCCAAGGATGATCAAAAACATTGCTCATGTCAGGGTCCTGTGCATTTGCGTTATTGCGTCACTTATCAAGACGGGCGTTTCAATGCAGGGCAAGTGGCCACAATCGGGAATGACTTGATAGGACGCATTTGGAATTAAGCTTGCCAAGTTTTTCACTAGGGCAGGGGGCGTTGCCAGATCATCACTTCCCGCAATGCAGTGGGTCGGGACCGAAATTTGTGGACTTTGAGCGCTGAAATCCGTGTCACGGATCGCGCCGCAGACACCTGCGTATCCGGCCGGGGAGGTTCTGACGAGCATGTTGCGATAGACGGCAAATTCGGCAGGCCGATGTGCGATGAACTCTGCCGAGAACCAACGCTCAAGTATCGCATCTGCCATAATGGCAATGCCCTCAGACTGCACAGTTTTGATCCGCGCATGCCAACTCTCGGCATCCCCAATTTGTGCGCCAGTGCAACATAAGACCAGACTTGCCACCAGATCGGGGCGATCTATCGCAAGCCCTTGAGCGATCATTCCGCCGACAGACACGCCACAGATCAGTGCAGGTAGCATGTCCAAGTGGTCCATCAATGTCGCGACATCACCGACCAACGCTATCATCGAAATCGTGCCGTCATCGCTCAGGCCGTGGCCCCGTTTGTCGATGCAGAGGATCGGCGCGTCGAGGTCCAGCCCTTCAATAACCTGATCCCAGATGCGAAAATCTGTCCCGAGCGAATTCAAGAAGACAATTGGCGTCCCTGTTCCTGGCTTATACCGATAATGAAGGGCTACCTCGTTGAGGACAGTGACCTGCAACATCAGACAATCGTTGCTTCTGTGGCTGCGCGTAGCTCGTTCTCGGTAACGCCCTCGGCACATTCAATGATGTGCAAGCCACCTTCAACAACGTCGAAAACTCCCAAATTGGTGATGATCCGATCTACCACCCCCCTGCCGGTCAATGGAAGCGTGCACGCCTTCAGCACTTTGCTTTCGCCATATTTATTGGTGTGATCCATCACGACCACCACGCGGCCTACACCTGCCACAAGGTCCATCGCACCGCCCATTCCTTTGACCAGCTTGCCCGGGATCATCCAGTTCGCCAGATCGCCGTTTTCCGCTACTTCCATCGCGCCAAGGATGGCAGCGGCGATCTTGCCACCGCGGATCATCCCAAAAGACGTCGCACTGTCAAAATAGGCGGTCCGGCTCAACTCGGTTATCGTTTGCTTGCCCGCATTTATCAGGTCGGGATCTTCATCCCCATCGAACGGAAACGGACCCATGCCCAGCATCCCGTTCTCGGATTGCAGTGTAATATCCTTGTCACCGACATAGTTCGCTACCAGCGTCGGAATACCGATTCCAAGGTTCACATACCACCCGTCTTGCAGTTCATCCGCCGCGCGGGCGGCCATCTGATTGCGGTCCCACATTATGCGCGCTCCCTGACTGTGCGTTGTTCGATGCGTTTCTCGTGATCACCCTGCACGATCCGGTGCACATAGATGCCGGGTAAGTGGATCAAGTCGGGATCCAGTGACCCACGCGGGACGATTTCTTCGACCTCGGCGATGCAAATCCGGCCGCACATGGCAGCGGGTGGATTGAAGTTGCGTGCCGTTTTGCGGAAAATCAGATTACCTGTGTCATCAGCCTTCCATGCCTTGACGATGCTGAGATCGGCAAAAATCCCTTCTTCAAGAATATATTCTTGTCCGTCGAACATCTTGGATTCTTTGCCCTCCGCGATCACGGTGCCGACGCCGGTTTTGGTGTAGAACCCTGGAATGCCGCAGCCACCCGCGCGCATTCGCTCGGCCAACGTACCTTGGGGATTGAATTCCAGCTCCAACTCACCCGACAGATATTGCCGCATGAATTCGGCGTTCTCACCGACGTAGGAGCTAATCATCTTTTTGACCTGTCGGGTCTGCAACAGGATGCCGATGCCAAAATCATCGACACCCGCGTTATTGGACGCAAAGGTCAGGTCCTTGGTCCCCGCCTGTTTGATGCCCTCTAACAACAATTCGGGGATACCGCAGAGGCCGAAGCCACCAGCGGCAATCACCATCCCGTCTATCAATACGTCGACCAAAGCCGCTTCGGCACTTTCATATATCTTCTTCATGTTGCAAACTTCCGCAAACCGAGGATTTCACGAGCTTGTTGCCACGTGGCGATGGGGCGCTCGTATTTTTCACAGAGCTCTACCGCAAGCTCCACCAATGCCGCGTTGGATGGGGCAAGACGATCACGATCAAGTCGAACATTGTCTTCAAGTCCTGTTCGCGCGTGCCCGCCTGATGAAATTGCCCACTCGTTGAGCGCAAGCTGATGGCGACCAATGCCTGCGGCGCACCATGGGGTATCTGGACCAAAAAGCCGGTGTACAGTTTTGATGTAGTAGTCAAAAACATCGCGATCCACGGGCATCGCATTTTTCACACCCATGACGAACTGCACATAGGGGGTGCCTTCAATTTCGCCTTTGTCGGCCATCTCTTTGGCGCGTAAGATGTGGCTAAGGTCAAAGGCCTCTATCTCGGGTTTGACAGCGTAAGTGCGCATCTCTGATGCAAGCCAATCAATAAGGTCAGGCGCATTTTCATAGACGCGCGTAGGGAAGTTGGTAGATCCGACGGACATCGAGGCCATGTCGGGCCGCAGACTAAGCATTCCACCACGCTCGCGTCCCGCACCGGACCGCCCGCCCGTTGATAGCTGCACAATCATGCCCGGACAGTGTTGTTCCAACCCTTCTTTCAGCGAAGCGAATCGGTCTGGATCGGACGTAGGCATTCCAGCGTCATCGCGCACGTGGCAATGCGCGATGCTTGCACCTGCCTCGAATGCTGCTTGGGTGCTTTCGATCTGCTCGGCAATAGAGATTGGCACAGCCGGATTGTTTTCCTTGGTGGGCAAGGAGCCAGTTATGGCGACACAGATTATGCAGGGATTAGACATCGAAGAATACCGTTTCGTTTTCGCCCTGAAGCTGGATATCAAAGCGGTAAACAGACATGCCGCCCTCTTCGCTTCGCTGCGCAATCAACGTTGTACGACGGTGTTTCCACTCGATCAGGTTCAGCACAGGGTCGGCGTCATTGGCCTCAACCTCGTCTTCAAAGTACATGCGCGTATTGAGCCCGATATTAATACCGCGCGCGACGATCCAGAAGTTCAGATGCGGGGCTTGCGTACCGACGTTGCGCCCTTGGGTCTTGCCGGGTTTCACGGTCTCAAACGACCACTCACCGGTGTCGAAATCAGAAATAACCCGACCCCAACCGCGAAATCCGTCCTCGACCTCACCACCACCTTCAGGGTGGGCATAGTGACCGTTAGCGTTGGCCTGCCAGACTTCCAGTAGAACGTCTTTGATTGGCGCGCCCATGCCGTCTATCACGCGACCCTCGATGCGGATACGGTCGCCTTTGGCGTTCGGTCCGGTGATGTCGTGGCCAAGCTCCTGACGGTAGATGTCAAACCCTGCCGCTCCCGGTGCCAGACCGATATGAACGTAGGGTCCAGCAGTTTGGGATGCAGATTCTTTCAGATATGCGAGGTCTTGAGACATTAGTTCCCCTCCAGACGGTTTTCAAAGAGCGTTGAGCGGCGGCCGCGCAGCACGATGTCGAACTTGTAAGCTATGCTGTCGAGCGGGATTGTCGCGTTCAGGTCGAGCTTGGCCGTAAGCTGGTCAATGGCATCGGCATCAGGAATTGTTTGCACAATCGGGCAGATCGGGATCAACGGGTCACCTTCAAAGTAGCACTGGGTGATCAGGCGCTGCACGAAGCCCGAACCGAACACCGAGACGTGAATATGCGCGGGGCGCCAGTTGTTGACCATGTTGCGCCACGGATAGGCACCTGGCTTGACTGTGCGGAAGTAAAAATAGCCGTTCTCGTCCGACAGCGTGCGCCCGCACCCACCGAAGTTTGGATCGATTGGGGCGAGGTAGGTATCTTTCTTGTGACGATAGCGGCCACCGGCATTGGCCTGCCAAATCTCTACCAGCGTATTGGGGACCGGACGTGCGTTTTCGTCCAGAACGCGGCCATGCAAAATGATCCGCTCGCCAATCGGGCTTTCATCCGCCTTGGCATAATTTTTCAGCAGATCGTTGTCGTCTGTGTCGATGTCGTTGTGACCAAACCGGGGGCCAGTGATCTCTGAGACCGAATTTTGCAAAGAAATCATCGAATATCGCGGGCTGCGCGCCACCGACGTTTTATAGTCGGGTGTCAAGGCGGTGGGGTGAACGGTGCGCTTGCGTTGGTAAAATTCTCCGGGCTGGGTCATGACGTTTCCTCCATTTCGGTGTATGTCAGTTTCGCAAGTTTGATTGCGTGGTTGGCCTTCGGCACTCCGGCGTAGATCGCGACATGCATGAAGGCCTGAATAACGTCCTCTTTGGTCGCGCCTGTATTTGCGGTGGCGCGGATGTGCATGGGGATCTCCTCGAAGTTTCCTGTCGCCGCGAGAAGCGCGAGTGTGAGCATTGATCGTTCGCGGTGCGAGATCGTGTCATCCGTCCAGACCGTACCCCAAGCTCCTTCGGTGATGAGGGTCTGAAACGGCGCGTCAAACTGTGTCTTGTTGGCTTCAGCACGATTAACATGAGCGTCGCCTAGAACAGTGCGTCGGGTTTGCATGCCTTTTTCGTATCTTGCGGTCATATCCGGGGCATCCCTTTTGGCCGCATCAGGCGCTTTTGTGCGGCGATCCTGAATGGCGCGTTTGGGGCGCCGTAACCGGCGTATCCGTCTTTGCGCTGTACGATTTCAAAAAACATGCCGCCTGCGTAGGGCCGGGAATAGAACTGGAAGAACGCTCCGTGCGCATCCTCGTCATAAAGGATATTCCCTGCCTTAAGTCTGCTGAGCAACTCAGGGGCAAGGTCAAAGCGGGCGGTTAGGTCAGCGTAATAATTGTCCGACATGGGCAAGGGTTTGAAGCTGCGTTCTGCCAACGCATCAGACGTAGCAAAGATGTCGTCAGTGGCCAGTGCGATGTGCTGGACGGATGCCCCAAAACTGTCGGCAAGAAAATTGCCCGCCATCGTGCGATGGGTTTCTGCTCCGTTCAGCGTAATGCGGAAGGCCCCGTCAGATGTTTCCAGCGCCTGACTACGTACCAACCCATCAGGATCCACGACATCGACCATCGGCGATTTTTTCATATCAAACAGTGTTGTGTAGAACAGCGACCAGCTAAGCATTTCGTCATAACTCATGGTCTGCGCGAGGTGATCGATCCGTTGCAACCCTGCGCCCGTCTGTTGGGATTCATCGCCCTCAAATTCGATGGACCAGACATCAGCAAGACCGCTGGCGTCGTCAATAAAGTGAAGCACACTGCCGCTCAGACCCCGAATGGCAGGAATATCTAGTTCGCCGGGTCCTATTGGTTGGGAAAAAGGATTTGCACCCAAAGCTTCGGCACGTGAAACAGTTTTGGCCGCATCGCCAACATTCAAACCCACATCACATACGGTTGTTCCGTGCATCGTATAGGCGCTGCTTGCATAGCCGGTTGTTTCACGGTTCACGACGATCCGGATATCGCCTTGGGTCCAAAGTGTCAGGTGTTTGGAGATATGTTGGCCGGTGCGCGAGAAACCCATGGTTTCAAGTATGGTTTCGAGTGCGGTGGCCTCATCGCCCTTTGTTGCAAACTCAACAAACGAAACACCGTCGACAACGGCTCGCTTTGGCATTGCTGCCAGATCGAGTTTGACTCCCGGCTCGTCCCGCTTGACGTCATCCATCAGTGCGACGAGCGAGCGGTGCCCGTCCTTCGCAATCGTTCTGGGACTGCCACCACGGAACTGATCGTTGAAAATCTCTAGCGAGATGGGGCCGGAATATCCTGTTGCGACGACGGCTCTCATGAAGTCTGTGACCGCAAGGTCGCCTTCTCCGGGCATATTGCGGAAGTGTCGGGACCAATAGAGCAGGTCCATCTCGATCTGGGGCGCGTCCGCTAGTTGAACAAAGAAGATCTTGTCGCCGGGGATACGGCGGATCGTTTCGGGATCGATCTTGCGGGCGAGAGTATGGAAACTATCGAGGATCAAACCGACATTGTCGTGGTCCGCGCGCCGCACGATCTCCCATGCATCGCGATGGTCGTTTACGTGACTGCCCCATGCCAAAGCCTCAAAGCCAACCCGCAAGCCACGTTTAGCTGCCCTCTCACCAAGTTCGTGAAAATCTGCGGCGGCACGATCAATCCCGCCCATAGCATTGGGGTGGCAGGAGGAGCAGACGAGAACCAGATCGGTGCCAAGCTCCTGCATCAAATCGAATTTACGCTCGGCACGGTCGAACGCCTTTGCACGTAAAGGGTCTGGCAAGCCTTCGAAATCGCGGAACGGTTGGAACAGGGTGATGTCCAATCCCATTGACCGGATCATATCGCCAACGTCGCGCGGGTTACCGTCGTGAGCAATGAAATCCTGCTCGAATATCTCGATGCCGTCGAAACCTGCCGCAGCAATGGCCTCGAGCTTTTCTGGAAGATTGCCGGAAATGGATACGGTCGCGATGGACGTTTTCATACGTCATCCTCCTGAATGGCGGCTCGAAGGGCCACAGCGTCTAAATCAACGCCCGTAAATATTTGCCAAGCGTCAATGCCTTGACCGAAGAACAGCTCGTAGCCGGAAATGACCGTGAGCCCCGCCGCCTTCGCATCCTGCAAGAATTCGGTTTCAACTGGTGTATAGACCGCGTCAAAAGCCCACCGCGCGTTGCCCATTGCAGAGCGTGGCAGGGGGCTGCCGCCAATGCCGACCATGCCAAGCGGCGTGCAATTGATGATGCCATCCGCCGTCTTGGCAGCTTCAACCGGATCGGTAGCAATTTCAATCTTAGTGTCACTTCCGACATCCCGCAGTGCGGTTGCCAGTGCTTCGGCTTTCACCGGGTCCAGATCAACGCAACGGATCGTCGTAGCCTTCAAGCCGAGCAACCCGAAAGCCACCGCTTTTCCAACACCGCCGGTACCGATGAGACAAGCAACTCCGGGCTCGGTGTCGCCCAGGATCAGGCGGTAGGCCGACATGAAGCCGCTATAATCCGTGTTGTAGCCCTGCGGACCCTCTGGATCAAAGACGACGGTGTTCACAGCACCGATGGCTCTGACCAGCGGATTGCTGACTGTGACTTTTGCGGTGACCTGTTCCTTATAGGGGTAGGTCACATTGATCCCACGAAACCCCGCGTTTCTGGCCTGTTCGAAGGTCTGGTCGAACGTCAAGTTCAGGTCCTTCGGGATCAGCCTGTCATAGGTGACTTCAAGACCCGCCAATTGACCGGCTGTGCGGTGCAATTTTGGTGATTTGGAGCGGGTAATATTGTCTCCGATCAAGCCAAGCTTGATGGTTTTCGCCAGTGTCTGTGTCATGATGATGCCTTTCCAAACAGACGTGTTTTTGCAGCGGTCCAAACAGGCGTCTGGCTCAGAAAGATCAGGATCACAGCTATGAATAGGGTCAGCGAAAGAGGGCTAGTGATGATGCCTTCAAAGAACCGGCCAAGGTCTTCCCGTTCCGAAATGATGGCGCGGCGCCAGTTGTCATCGAGAAGCCTCGACAGGATGACACCAAGAATCACAGGGCCAAGGGGATATCCGTAATGGCGCATGAAGTAGCCAAAGACACCAAAGCCAAGCATCCAGTAGACATCTGTGATCGAGTTATTCACCGCATATGCGCCAACAATCGACAGAAGCAGGATCAGCGGGATGATGATAGATCGCGGCATCTCGACGATCTTGGTAAAAATCTTGATGCCAGTCAGACCAAAGATCAGCATGAAGACATTGGCCATCAAAAGCGCGCCGACGATGAACCAGAACATGTCGGGTTGATCGACCATCAACATCGGGCCGGGATTTAGCCCGTGAATGAACAAAGCACCGATCATGATTGCCGTGACAGCATCACCAGGGATTCCCAGCGTCATCATCGGGATAAAAGCACCCCCGACAGCTGCGTTGTTAGCTGTCTCCGGCGCGACAAGTCCTTCCATTGCGCCCTTGCCAAACGGCACTTCGGGGTTCTTGGTGACGCGCTTCGCATGGTCATAAGCCATCAGAGCTGCGATGTCGCCACCTGTACCGGGCAGGGCCCCAATGATGACCCCGATGGACGACGTTTGGAGTGACAGCGGGAGATATTTCTTGACCGTTCCAAAGGACGGAACAATCTTGTCGATCTTCTGGCGCACGGCCTTCATGTTGACGTTCTGCAACTGTTGAAGTGCCTCAGAGACGCCGAACATTCCGATCATCACGGCAATGAATGAAATGCCTCCTTCCATGAGCTTGAGGTCGAAGGTGAAACGCTCTGCGAACGTCAGCGGATCACGCCCCACCGCGCCGATGGCAATGCCTAATGCACCTGCAAAAATACCTTTGACCAGTGACCCGCTCGACAGCGAACCAACGAGCAGGATGCCCAGAACAGCCAGCAACATATAGTCACGTGGTTGGAATGTGATCGCGAAGTCCGCAACAAAAGGTGCAGCTACGGCAAGAACGAGAATACCAATTAATCCGCCAAAAAAGGACATGACGGTCGTCACGCCGATGGCCTGACCTGCTTCGCCCTGCTGCGCCATCGGGTAGCCATCCATCGCCGTGGCAATGGCTGAAGGTGCGCCAGGAATGTTAAGCAGAATTGCAGTGCGTGAGCCGCCATAGACGCCGCCCATGTAGATGCCGACCATCAAAGAGATTGCGGGGTAGACGTCCCAAGAGAAAGTAAAGGAGATCAGGATCGAAACAGCCATGGTGACTGAAAGACCGGGAATTGCTCCGATGTAGATGCCCGCGAACGTGCCAACGCCGACAAGCAATAAGAGCTGAGGTTGGGTGAAAATCGTGAGAATGGCCATTAGGGTTTCCATTAGGACGCACCCCCAGACATAAGATTACGGAAAAACTGGATGAATTCGGCTTCAGGCAGAATGCCTGCTGGCAAGAGCACAGTGAACACCACGCGGAAAACGATCCAGATCACGACGAGCGAACCAAGAGCGACGGTCAGGGTATAGCCCCAGCCTTTTCGCGCCAAAACCTTGATCGCAACGATCAAAAATAGCGCAGCTGTGAGAACAAACCCCAAAGGTTTCAGAAGCAAACCGAATATCACCAGAAAGCCGATGAACAGGATCACCATGACCGGGAGAATATCTTTGGAAAGGGTTTCATGTGCGACTTTGCTTAAACGCGATGTTCGCAAGGTGACGATGAATGCTGACACGGCCATAACCAATGTTGTGGCCATCGGAACGGAGCCCGGGCTAGACAAAGCTTTGAAACCAGAAATGCCGTATGCATTGTAAAGCAGGAATAAGCTGGCGAGCGTCAGAAAAACGGAAAAGCCTAACTCGCCTGGTCTGCGTTGTTCGATATAACCGCCGGGTGTTGCATCTGATGTACCGTCGTGGTGGTCGCTGTCGCCTCTGAAATCCGGATCCATGATCCTCTCCTCCCGTTGAATTTGACCGGGCTCCCATCCCGGAACGCAAAGCGCCGCCCAGCCTCATAAGGCGCGGGCGGCGCCAAGTTCGGCAGGCCCTATGGCCCACCATTCGTCAAAGTAGGATCTTAGTTGGCAGGACGTGCGATGCCGAACTCTTCAGGGGATGCTTGTGTGAGACCTGCGTCGTCAAGCAACCATGCCGTGCCTTGCTGCCACTTTGTCAGGAAAGCACTGGCTTCTTCACCGCTGATGTTCATCATGGTGAAGCCGCGACCAGCCATCAAGTCGATGAATTCCTGGTTTTCTGCGGCAGTTGCATACGCTGCTGTAAGGGCTTCGATCACGTCATCAGGCGTTCCATTTTTGGCAAACACCCCAAAGAAAGGTCCCCATGGCAGATACGTCGCATAAGCGGCGTTCGCATCGGTCGCAATCTGAACGTCGGGCAGCGTCGAATTGGTCTCTGTCTCGAAGATCAGAATTGGCTTCATGTTGCCTGCGCGGATGCCTTCGATAGCGGCACCAAGAACAGCAGGCATAACGTCAATTGCGCCACCCTGGAGGGCTGTCAGGGCCGGACCGTCGCCGTCGTAAGGAACGGCAATAACGTCCAGTTCACCTTCAACGGTGTTCATCATTGCTGTGATGACTGAGGGCAGGCCACCGGGGCCAGTCGCGCCCAATTTCAGCTCCCCGGGGTTCGCTGCGATGTAGGCCAACATGCCTGCATAATCATCAAACGGGGCGTCGTTGTTTGCGACCAGCATAGCGGTGCCGCGTGCCAAAAGGTTGATGGGGGTGAATGCGGAATAGTCTTCGTCGCCCAAGCCCATAACTTTGTAGAGCATCGGGTTTTCAGCGCCCATCAAGACAGTGTAACCGTCCGCATCTGCATCAACCACATAGTTGAGAGCAATCGCTCCAACCGCACCTGTCATGTTCTGCATGACGACCGTGCCACCAAGGGCTTCTTCCGCATGTGGCGTGACAGAGCGCATCACGGTGTCTGTTGAACCACCAGCGCCCCACTGGATAATTCCTTGGATCTCTTTGGTGGGGTATTCTTGCGCTGTTGCTACGGTTGCGCTCAGTCCGAGCGCCACGAGTGCGCCAATCAGTTTACGAGACATCTCTGTCCTCCCTTGGTGTTTTTTTGCCAACGATTCGCTCCTCGCATCGTCGGTACATCTCCTTTTATGTACCTTGCGGTTAATTTGTCAATTAAAATGTACCTTCCGGTTAAATTCATGTTATTCAATCAAGGAATCGGAGGAACGATGGAGTACAGGCACATGGATGGAGCCCAAGAAAGCGCGCCAAAAAAGCGCAAGACGTCGTGGAAGAAGGATCCTGCGGCCGTCAAAGAAGATATCTTGACCGTGGCTACCGAAGCCTTCGCTGCACACGGGTTGTCCGGCGCAAACATCAACGAGATCGCGGAGAAGACTTCGACATCCAAGCGGATGATTTACTACTACTTCGGAGACAAGGAAGGCCTTTATCGAAGTGTACTTGAACGTGTCTATTCGTCATTGCGAGAGAGCGAGCAGGCGTTGAATGTTGCTGACCTGGAGCCGATTATGGCGCTGCGTCGGTTAACTGAGGCAACATTCGATTCACACGTCAAAAACCCGCAGTTCATCCGGTTGGTAATGATCGAGAACATTCACAATGCGGAGTATGCGCGCAAGTCTGATGTTATCCCTACCCTGAACAAGGCGATCATCGACAAACTCGCAGATGTGTGCGCGCGGGGTAAAGCCTCCGGCGTGTTACGCGATGACGCAGATCCGCTTGAGTTACACTGGATGACAAGCTCGGCAAGCTTCTACAACGTATCAAACAGGGCGACCTTCGCGACATCTTTTGGTGGCCGCCTGTTCACAACAGAAGGCCAAAAACGTATCAGAGAGCGAGTGGTGGATATGGTTCTGGGTGCAGTCGTAGTTGACTATCGGCCCAGATCTGGTGGCTAACTATGCTAGCAATTCTTGCGGTTACATTTCCAATCTACCTTGTCATTCTGTTGGGCTACGTGGCCGTTCGGACGGGATATTCGCCGGCAGATACGATCAATGCACTCAGCCAGTTCACTGTCAGGATTTGCCTGCCAGCTCTTATATTCAGCGCGCTTACCACGTCAGGGACAGGTGAAGCCTTAAATTGGGGCATCATCATAGGGTATCTTGTTGCGTCATTACTTGCGCTGTTTTTCGGATACATAATCATGCGCCGCATGTTTCAGGAAAAATCGCCAGCGGCATGGATACACAGCTTGGCAATCTCAAATTCCAACAGCGGGTTCATCGGTTTTGCTATCGCAAGCATGGTCTTTCCAGACATCGCTTTGCCGGTCCTTGCTTGGATCATGATCGTTGAGAATGCCGTGATTATCCCACTCGCCTTAGTTTCTGCCGATGTGGCCTCAGAGCACCGCACAACATTGTCAACCTCGGCCAAGCGAGCATTGCAAAGCTTTGTCCGAAATCCACTTGTTCTTGCGATTTTCGCCGCGTTGATTGTTCGAGGTATCGGCTTGCCGCTGCCAAAACCAGTGGTCTCGACAATCCAAATGCTTGCTTCAGTTGCGCCTGTCATCGCCCTTTTTGTCGTTGGTGGAATTGTTGCACGCTTTAGCCTCAGCTTACATTGGCGCAGGACAACGGCCATCAGCTTTGGCAAGTTGATCGTTCACCCCACGCTTGTTTATGCTCTGCTTTCATTATGGCCGGGATTGGGGCAAGAATTTGTCATGACAGCTGTGCTGTTTGCTGCCGTTCCAATGCTTTCGATTTATCCAATGCTGGGAGCAAAATACGGCTCGGAACAGGTCTGCGCCACCGCGTTCATCGTAACCGTGATATTATCGTTCTTCACGATTAGTGCATTGATCTGGTGGATGGGCAACGTTGGCATTGCTTCTATAAGTGGATAAAAGACTAATTTGACATTAGATGGACTATCAGTATTTACTATTATTGTTTTACATCAGCACCTTAGAATATTCTAATTTAACATAATGACTATTATGCGTTTTTGATTTGTACACGTATCGCTCACACGCAAGTTATGTCGGTTTCCGCATATAATGAGACTCCTATCGTGAGACTCCAAAGTCGGATTACATACAACCTAGTTCAGTGCCCCTTGTAATAACTAATCAGAGGAGGAAACTTAGGATCGTCGACCAGCATTTTTCGTTCAAAAGAACCAGTTTCGAAGTCCTTTAGCGAGCTAAACGTCTGATCAACAATGATGCACTGCCAGTCTTTCAGCTCATCACCAAGCAAGCGATAAAGCTCCTGATAAAAATTCTCGAAGACATCCCGATTGATATCTGGCGTGATGTTTTTCATCGTGGAGTCAACTATGAACAGTTTGGGGAGAGTTAGGCCCTGCTCAGCTGCTGTTTTATGAATTGCTAGGGCGTAGCAAATCTTAAACAACACTGTCTTGCCGCCGCTCCCAACATCACTAAACGTCCACGATCTGTCGCGCTTCCCGTCCGGATATACATATGGCATCCAAGTTTTCGTATTGACCTGAACTCTGTCCTTCGCACTAATCTCCGGAAAATGGATTGCGTGTAGTATCTGAAGAAAATTAGCCTCGAGACGCCTGAGGTTGGCGCGCCCCAATTCGAATTTATCTTCTTCTTCTTCAATCAGTCTAACTATTTTAGCTATTTCAGAATTAAGTGTTTCAGCGCGAGTTAGCCTTTTTTCAATCTCGGCAGGCATCGCCCTAACTTTCATCAAGAACCGGCGCCGCTCATTGAGCTTACCAAGTTCCGACTCAATTTTTCTTGCGCGTTGAAGATATTCAGACTCGATACTTTCGCGCGCTGCATCAATGGACACTTGCACCTCAGTTCTCCGAAGCAAAAGTTCGCTTAGCGCGCGTTCTTGGTTCTCTAGTGATCGCTGCAAACGTCTGAGAGAAATCCTCAGATCATCAATGCGATCAGTCAAGTCCTGCTCGATTATTGCAGACGTAAGTTCAAATTCGTCGCCTGAAGAAATGTCAGATTTACACAGGTAACATTTACTTGGATCCCTGCTCTTAGCTATCTCAGAGCCACAGTTCGGACATGAGTTGAATCCGGCACCATCCAGTAACACAGAAGCCGTAGATGCCCGAGCTGCCTTCAATTTTAGAGTAATCAACTCTGAACGCAGCCCCTTCTGATCGTCAATCCTTGCGCGAATGTCAGCGACAGCGGTAGACTTAGTTTCGTAGCTTGTCGCCAGATTTAAGGCTTTATCGCGAAGGTCGTCGCTCAAGAAATTTACTTCTCGACCAGCCGATTCTTGCCTTTGCTTTTCCAGCTCAAGCTTCTCCGTCCTGGAGTTAACTTTGATTACCTGGGAGTCGATTTCTCCCTCTGAAGCAAAGCCGTAATTTGCCAGAAAACCACTAATTTGTTTTGCAGCATCCCTTAGAGATCGCTGCTGTTGGCGCTTTTCCTGAAGGTCCCGTTGCAAGCCCGTAAGTCGATCACTCTGGAAGCCCAAAGCAAACTTCAGAACGTCCTTAGATTTCTCAGCCCGGATTGGTTGTTCGAGATAAAACAAACTAGAATCTAGATGCAGCTGGTCCAGATAACAAAACTTGTAAAAATCACGAAAGCTAAGCCTATGAAGGTCGGAATCCTCATCGGACTTCCGTTTTCGAATTTTGATGGGAGCCACGCCCATATAAGAGAGCAAAAAGTCGCTCAGATTGTAGATGTCCTCCCCCATGATGGGCGATGGACCAGCAGCGAGCGGAAGTGTTTCACGAAATACTTCACCCTCACTCTGCCAGCTCACATCAACTTCAGCTGAAGGTATCGACCTCTCCAATAGTATTTCCTTGCCAGCAAGCCGTACTGTCAATTGTGCCTTAACTGCCTCGGACGAAATCGCAGGCGTGTTGACCAATTTACCTCCAAAGCAGTAATTTATCATTTCAACAATCGTAGATTTCCCACTCGACATTCGGCCGTGAAAAAACGAAATTCTATCGCCAAAATGGATAAACTCCTCTGATTGTCTACAGAGCAGCTTCAGGGAAATTATCTTAACGTCCATTTAGCAATCCTGTCGCGTCTATCTCGTCATTGAACTGCATGTCGTTCAATTCTGGGAACGTGTCGTATATAAAGTTCATCAAATTTGTTGCACCAAGATCGAGATGCCGAGACAACATTTTTGAACGGAAGTTGAGTTGCTCGAACTCCGATTTCTCAATCAAGGTCTTAGCGAGGGCTCGCCCCATGTCTGTGAGATCAATCGAAATTTTTCTGCCCGTGACAGTCAAACTGACCATCCCTTTTGAGGCCAAAGTGTTTAGGAAGCGGCGATACCGGTGATCCCACGGGCCAAACCTATATCGAACCATAGATGCTTCGATTGAATTGCGTTCTGTTGCAGACACTTTCAGCTTTTGTGGATCGACCCCGCGTTTTGTCAGTGCAACTTCAAAATATGACGGATATCGCAACAAGAAATCCAACTTCGCCAGTTTTGTGATGCCCTCGATTGCGGTCTTATCTTCCTTCATGAAGGCCTCAAGAAGAACTAGTATTCTAGCCAAATGAAGGTCCTCATTTCCCTCCAACGACGCCATAATATCGATCAAATCGACACTCATGACGTCTCATCCAAAAGTTCAAATCGCTTCGACCACCATACTTTACACGCTTCGGTCAAAGCTCCTGCTGCGCCAATTAGATGGTCGGGCTTACATCCATAAAGTGTGTCTTTTTCCCTTACGTACCTGTCATCCAACATTTGCTTAAGGAGCGTAAATTGCTGTGGACCATACTTTGTACTTTCCGACTCTGTAGCAACATGCGCTTCAATGCAGTCAGTTAGCGTCCTTGCCAACAAATCGTTGACCATAATTTTCGCATTCACCGGACCGTATTTCAGAGCCCACTTAACCTGCAAAGCTTCAAAGCTCCGAACCAGATCAAGCGTGTGATTAATCCGACTAGTTTGTACGCCGCCTGCTGCCATTTTCTGCACCATCTTGGAAAGGCCGCTTGGCAAATCTTCGAGTGTAACAACGTCACCAATTGAGAGAGGTTCATCAGTTGGTATAAGGCGTTCTCCAATGATTTTTTCCACGTTTGATCGGTCTAGTTTTTTCCCGAGAAGAGACATTTCAGAGAAAACTGATGCGAAGTCTGCGTCAGCCGCATATAGTTGGGACGCCAAAGTTCCACTACCCTTGGTCGATGCTATCGACGCTGCAGAGATCAAGTCTTCAGCGAGCAATACGACGGCATGGTGTTGAAGGTCTTTGCAGCTATCACACTCGACCACGGCGTGCTCGACCGAGCGTTCTATCGATCTAACATCTTCGCCGCGAGAATTGGTTTTGGTACGAAGCAAGACCGAGATCACTTGTTCAGTTGTCGCCCCAGACTCGTCACTCAATCGAACAACAGCTTTGCGTTTTGGGTTGTCCTTCCGGAGCCTTTTAATTGTTGGAATCGCACGAAGTTGGGACAACAACCAGTCAAAGTTGTCATGATCGTCCCTCTCGCACCAAAGCCCATGGTTTGTTGTAAATCGGAATTCAGTGAATTTCTCAGGAAACTGCAAATCCAACCTAACGAAACGAATTAGAGATTTTTGTACTGCTAGGTCAGTGAGTTTGAACAGCGACAGATTTCGTGCTCTAGTTTTTACCTGTATGGCGACGAAAGTGCCGTCGTGCCTTTCCAGAATGAGATCCTCAAAGTTCTCACAGATCACTGACTTCGCCCACGCTGGATTCGAAATCAATCGGAGCGCATTGATGGCGACATTGCAAAACTGATACCGGAACCTCGCGATCACGTCGTCGCCCGGATCAAGGCTGTCCAAAACGGTGTCAGGAGAAGGATTGTTCAAAAAGCTACCTAAAATAAAATTTCTGAATGTACTCTTGGGGTTGCATTAAGATATGTCAACGTTCGTGCTGATCAGTCAAACCCTCTACAAAGAAATTCTGTTTACTTGGGTTACCGACAGGGTGAGCAACTTTCCACAGTTGGCGCTTGATCAATTCGAGATTGAAGCCATCGAGGCTGATGAGTTTCTCGCGCGGACGTTCGAACTTTATACTGTCGAGGCGATGAATGTTCTTCGCCAGCTGCGTTCTAGGTACCAAAACCCCAAAATGGCACCATCAGAATTGTTCTCGATCTCACAGCAAATGGTATGCCTAAACTTGCGGCAAAAATGAGGAGTCGGCGTCAGTTCCTGTAAGAGTGACGACCTTCGATGTACCTTGGATCATCCGATGGTTGGACTTGTCCCATTCAGCCTATCATGCCGGTTTTAGGTAAAACGCCTTCTCTACATGCTCGGAATCACTTTGATCTTTCAGCCGACGGAACAACGGCGCCAAAAGGCAGGTCGATGCGAATTTCCACTCGGTTTAATGCCTCACCGGATACCGGACAAGCGGTCACACACGCCACTTTATCTTTGAACGCACCAGCCTTGGCACGCGAAGCGCTGACAACAATGACTACCTGTGAATTCAGTGCAATTGCATACCTGCGACCTTGTACTCCCGGCGCATCGCTTATTTTTGCCTTCGGTTTAGAGGAAAACTTGTTCTCGATTAGTATCGCATTTTCAACGAACAGATCCAGCTCTCCACCGCTTACCTCTGTGCCTTCAGCAACTTTTATCGCCTGCCCCCTCAGCGAGCTCGCAAGTAAATCCTGCAGCTCCTTTTCGCTCAAGAGATCTTGCGTGACGCGCCCGCCTTCATACCAAGCGTCCACAAACACGAACAAGCCATTCAAAACTGTCCCGAGGGCCTTCATGTCCGCGGCAGTTAGGCCGCCGTGCAGGCACTTTTGAATGTCGACAGACAGACGTGTTGCAAGGTCAGGATCTGTCTCGAGCCATGTAGACGGCACATTCAGATCTTCCGGCCGAACTGGGAGCAGTGAGTGACGTTTCTCACGTAACAATTCCGCCGCCTGTTCATCAATAATATCAGCGGCAATAAGTGGTTTCGTCCAAGCCTCAGGCGCAGGGTCAGCTTTGATATAGCCGTCCGCTTCTGGTGCCATGACAACGCCAAATTTCTTCAAGAACACCGTTTTCGCAGCCATACCAATCAACGGCGCTACATCCTTTGGGCAGAATACATATCCTGTTCGCTTCTGGAGCTCGTATGCCTCCGCCCATTTTTGAGGGTTGAAAGAAAATTCTGGAACTCTCAATGCACCATTTGGATACCGCGCAAGCAGCCGAATACCCTCTGTCTTACTGTCAGGTAGATCCACGATCACGTGCTCCGGTCCCATCTCTTTCAGAATCTGTTGCATTTTTTTGATGTCCTGTTCGTCCGGATCCTCAGCTAAAATGGCATCACAGCTTCGCACCGCAAGATCATAGATCTCCTTGCCCAAGTCATACCGGTTACCAAGACCTTCTAAGGTCTTAACAATCCTCCCCCAGTGCTCGTTCTGTGTTTGGGATTCTTCTTTCGCACCCAATCCATTGGGCATCGCGATGAACCGCCCCCGAAACGCGTATGCGCGGTGCAATAGATTGCGATCCAAGATCCTTGATGCAAGATTTGCAGCAGCAGGGCTGTCGGTCTTCAGAACTTGATGTTGAACTTCTCTCGAGAATATTCGCAGCATGGTGTCATCACCAACCCCCAGGAAGATTTCTTTGAAACTAAGACGATTTCCGCGATCACGCTCAGCGACCAACATCAGCCGCTGCGCCATCGCTTCAGCAGCTCTTACTTTATGGTGGTGATAGAGGCGATCATAAAGAAATGTCCGCCCGATTAACATTTGTTCAAAAGATCCGAACCCTGATGCTGCAATTCCCAGCTGAAGGAACGTACCTTCCTTGCTCCGTGATGCCCTGGTGCGCAGTTCAATCTCAGTGCCATGAAGATTTTCTTCACGAACGCGCAGGATTTCTAGTTTCGCAAGCAATCGATCTGTATCAAAGCCAATTTTTAGTCCAGCATGATGTGCGTCACGAGCCAAATAATCCATACGGTCAGCATCTAACTGACTGCTGACAAGCGCTGAAAGGTAAGTCGCGCCCGGCCCTTCTACAGCACCCACGATGCCGGCAACGATCCGCGATTCTAACTCTTCAGCGTTCAGTTTGATCTCAGCCATAACCTTGCTGGAAAGTATCTTGTGAACAGGTTCGGACAAGACCATCATGACAGCGATGGCCACTGATGAAGATGGTCGCTTGTTCAGAGAGTATAGTTCAGACAATTTTGCCCGAATATGGGGTAGCTCAGCACGCCAGTCGGCCTGTGTTTGATTTTTACTACCTAGCGGTGAGTTGATTTCCAACACCGGCTCTAGCGCATGACTGAATGGTCCGTGCCCTACATCATGGAAAAGGCCCGCCAACCGTACGGCCTGCCTGTCAGACTCATCAACTGGCCTAATGTGATTGTCAGGATTCTTGAGGTTCCAGCGTTCAATTTGGCGCGTAAGCGCGCGCGTTGCCTCTTCGATGGCTCCAATCACACCTATACTATGCTCTAGGCGTCCGTGATTGGCTCCTGGGAACACCAATTGTGCTAACCCTAGCTGCCGGACACCGCGTAAGCGCTGCATAAACGGCGTATCAAGGATTGCGACTTCCCAAGGCAACAGCTCAATAGTACCCCATACTGGGTCATTGACCTGTTTTGGCTGAAAATCCAATGGCGCGTCGTCGTCGATCTTGGAAACCAGGTTGGTTAGCCACTGCTCGCAGACGTCATCAACTTCTTTGACAAGGTTTTTGGCAACACCCCGAAGTGTTTTTCGAATGTCGGAAACCATTTAAACCTCAGGCGACCGAGCGCTCCGAGAGTTGATCGCTCAGACGTTCTTTAACCTGATGAACTTTCTCGAGCAATCTGCTGCCTATGTCCCTTGCTTGCGCACTTGTCAGGCCATTCGCAATCGCGATCTGCCTTGCACGGCCTTCGTCCAAAGTAACAATAGACGACAAATATGTAGGATTTGGCTCGGAGGTCAGCATCGCTTCCTGTGCTGCCAGCAAAATGTCAGGCAGCTCAAAGCATCTTAACCCAACACCTGTCACACCAAAAGATAAGCCTTCTTTAAGTGGGTTTGGTAGCGCGTCTAAGCATTCGTTGAGTGCTCGATCAAGTATTCCATGAGAAGTCGGCAACCGTTCATCATCAGTACTCAGTCTCCATAATGCGGTCAAAAGCTCTGCTTTATCATACCGACCTGACATATGGGTTCCTTCCAGCTGCACAACCCCCTCTAACGTGGGTGATGTAAACAGTAATAGCTGCACTTACAACTGGACTCAAGTCTGTTTATAACTACACAGGTTAACAGATCAGTAACAAGCGAACATCAACCTATGAGATTTCAGACACGTCAGGTTTTAGAGATTGCTGATATCAGTGGGGACACACTTCGCAACTGGAAGAAAAATCTCCCTCCCATCTCTTCGGTCGATGGCCGCTCTGTACAATACACTCCTGGTCAGCTGGTTGGAATTTGCGCTGTCGCAGCTGTTGTCAAAAACATAGGTCTACCGATCTCACGATTAGCACCGGAAGCCGAAGTCATTTTCGACTCGATTGAGCGATACACTTTGGAACGCGCCCGCAACATCTCGATGATCATCACCGCAACCAAACTCTACTTCGACGTTGACAATTCTCCCGTAACGGATGCCACATTCATCATCGTAAAACTCAACCCAATTTGGGACCAGATCCAAAACGCTTTCCTAGAGGCAGACCCGCGAGATATTGCGCAAGCCACAATGCAGTTCGCGCAAGTCGAAGACGAAGCGCCCTAGCTCTCGAATTTGCATGCTCGCCCCGACAAGATCAAACTGATCGCGAGGCCAACTGGTCCTACAGTGTGCCGAAAAATCTAATCATACCGGCATATTCACTGTTTGCTTTGCCAAGGCTCTGTACCATCGCTTCGACAACTGGACGCGACGGCGCGTCTTGAGGAAGATCCCTCAGCGCCTTGCGAAAAGTGTCGTAGAATTTGAACCTCTCGAAACGCCGTCGTTTCAGTTGAGGCCGATTGATACCGTATATTCGCTCACAAGCATCTACGATCTGATCGGCATTAGCGAACGCAGGGTTCGGTGACACTTCCACCTCCCCTGCCCCCTCAAAGACCTCCCATACAAACATTGGCTCCGGATCATCAATGTATGGATTGGGAATGAGCGGGCTTTCGGTGCGGTGCAAGTCCTCAAAGACGGTAATGGCGTCCAGATCCAAGGGGTCCGGTATCAAAACTTTCGCCATCGCGTCCAACTCAGCGTCGGTCGATGTACTCAAAATATTCGGCGGTGGAGAAACCGGGCCCAAAAACTCGAATTTCTTACCCTTGAACCGCTGATTGCAAATCGCACAGGACGCCAAATAATTATCGTAGACATAAGCTAACCACCAATAAACCGATTTGGGACGATAGTGTTCCACATCGCCGTAGGACACCGTCGTTATGTCTGACTCGCAATAGGCACATTTATTATGCGTTTCGATCAGGAGTTGATCCTTCGTATCTCTCCAGTTCGACGCAATATCAGTGACCTGCCCCCCGAAACTTCCCTCACTTTGATGTAGAGTTTGCTCAACCTTCGAAGGAGCAAACACATGCGACAGAGTCGTTTTACTGAAGCCCAGATTATTGGGATGATCAAAGAGCAAGAAGCTGGAATGCCAACGGCTGAGGTGTGCCGGAGACATGGCCTGAGCCCTGCGTCGTTCTATAAGTTCAAAGCCAAATACGGTGGCATGAACGTTTCTGACACCCATCGCCTCAAGTCGCTTGAGGATGAGAACGCCAAGCTCAAACGTCTGTTGGCCGACACGATGTTGGATAACGTTGTCTTGAAAGATCTGCTGGGAAAGAACTGACGACATCAAATGTGCGACGGGCTGCGGCACGCAAGGCAATGCGGGATCATGATATCTCGCAACGTCGGGCGTGCAGGCTTGTTGGTGTCGATCCCAAGACCGTCCGGCGTGATCGGCCGCCGGATAATCCTGAAGTTCGCGAAGAGATGAAGGCGATTGCCAGCAAGCGGCGCCGGTTTGGTTATCGCCGGATCGGCGTGCTGTTGGAGCGCAAAGGCATGATCATGAACCACAAGAAGCTGTATCGTCTCTACACCGAGGAAAAGCTGGGCGTCAGGCGGCGAAGAGGCCGTAAACGCGCGCGCGGATCAAGAACACCGATGCCTGCTGCATTGCGTCCTGGCGAGCGGTGGTCGCTGGATTTTGTGTCTGACACGTTTGGTGCATCACGCAAGTTCCGTATGCTGGCTGTGAATGACGACTGCTGCCGCGAGAACCTGTGCCTCATGGCTGACACCAGCATCTCGGGTGCTCGGGTTGCGCGGGAACTGGATGCGCTTGTGCGTGTCTACGGGAAGCCAGGATGTATTGTCAGCGATAACGGCACGGAGTTCACTAGTCGAGCGATCCTGAAATGGGCCGGGGATAACGACGTGGATTGGCACTACATTGATCCCGGAAAACCCCAGCAGAATGGCTTCATCGAAAGCTTCAATGGCAGCCTGCGAGACGAGCTGCTGAACGAGGAGATCTTCGACACGTTAGACGATGCACGCCGCAAACTGGCCCTCTGGCGATACGACTACAACAACGTCAGACCGCATTCATCGCTGGGCAACCAAACACCCGCTGACGCGCGTCGAGCGCTTGAGCAATTTGAGGGCTCCGCGCACGACGCGCTTGCCCAAACTGACGACGAAGAATATGAAATCCAAACCCGCAAACTCTCGTTATGAATGAGGGAGCGTCGGGGGGCAGGTCATCAGGCTTGATTGGATGCCCTGCCAAAAGTTGATCTCGCGCAGTTTTCATGAGCTCGATGAGACGATCGACCGGCACTTGCCCGCGGAAAGCTGGCGGAACAGCGTCTTCAGTTCGTTGTCGCTTAAGCTTAATCATGGAACTATTCGCGTTGAGTGGTCAAAATTTTGTTCATAAGCACCTGCTGTTCGGCGTTCAACGACACGGCAGCATCCTCATCGTGTGGCCTACCGCCCAAAATCTCAGTAAGTTCTTGCAGGCGAACAAGGTCCGCATCAGTCTTAGTTTCTTTGCGTTGAATTTCTTTGTACTCATGCTTCGCGATTTCAACTTGCACGGACTCGTCGCTCATCTGCCCGAAAGCTTCTGTCGCGATCAGTTGGTTCAACAACAAATTACCCGGATCGATATCGAAGGTCTCCACGGTTGGTTGACCCTCCCGGCGTACACAATAATGGAGCGATCCTATTGGCGCTTGTTGGGCCGTCACAACGGAATGCGTTGTGACAACAAGCTGCATTCTTGGGAGCCGTTTTTCCAGAAAATCAAGAAGCCTACGCTGCCAGATCGGATGTAAGTGTAGATCCACTTCATCAATGATCAACAAGCCACGTGCACTCAGTGGATCCTTGTAGTCTCCGAAAGTATTCGTGATCTGATAAAGCAAGTCACCTACCCAAGCGGCGACACTCTGATATCCGTCACTTAGAGAACGAAGGGGCACCATACCGTCCTCGGTATCAAAAATAAGAGCCTCATTCTTCTTATCGATATGCGCAAACTTCATCTCGGGTAAGAAATCCGTCAGCACATTTCTTATGACCTCTAGCCCACCACCATCGGTTGAATAATCCAACTGCATAGCCCAACTCTCCAGCGGGTTGAGTGTCGCGGAGGGGTCGAAGAGGGACATCATACTGCGTGCACGTGGATGAGCTCGGCCAGAATGATTTGCATTTGATAGCCCTGGCTCGGAAAGCCGCCGTGACGCACCGTAGCCAATTGTCAGATAATTCCGGGTGGTGTGCTCAAGGGCGCTATTTAACAATGAAAGGGTTTCTGACGAGCGCTTTATGAACTTAGACAGTCCCTCCCCTCTTTTAATTATCAAGCTGATTTCGCGTTTATCACCTGTTGCTGTTTCAATCTCAGCAGTGATCTCACCTTGATCCTCACCCATTGCGATCCACTCGTCTGGGTTGCCAATCAACTCAGGCAAAGCATCAGACCCTGCCATGATCAACGCAATAGATTTCAGGATTGTGGACTTACCAGACCCGTTTTCGCCAGTCAGCAGAGTCCATTTTCGATTATTCCCACCGAGTAAGTCGAAATCAACAAAAACATCCTTGAAGCACCGGATGTTGGAGAGTCTTATAGAAGTGAAAAACATAGCGTTCTGCTTTCCGGCAAAGAAGCCCAGCCCATTAGCTCGGTTTCTTCACTCTAGTTGAAATGGGGCATGGGCTCAAACGGTTAGGTCTAGGCATATTCGGCACTTATCGTGAAGATGCTGTTAGGTTACCGCGCGATCATGCCCCAAATGCGCAACACGACGATTTCAAGGAGCAACAACATGATGAAGCTAGGCCCAATTTTAGGCATCGAAGAAGACTATAAATACACCGTCATCATGTTGCTTCCAACGGATTTAGGGTCCGCGAATGTGGGCGACCTCAAGTTGGTCCTTGTTGCGCGTGGCATAAAGGTCAGTGTGCCGCCAACCACTGTGGAAAACACACTACGACATAAGCTTTTTCGCTTCGAATTCGACGTCGATCCGGCGCCCGATACAGAAACAGTCCAGTACACTGTCGAGCTTTCTGCAGTTCCTATTGAAGACGCAACCGGCGCGTCGAAATGGAATTTCGTAGTGCCCGGAAAGGAAGTTATCCCGAAGGTTGGTTTTGCTTCGTGCAATGGCGATCACAAATTGCTGCCACCTGAGATGGACCCTTCTGAGTTCATTATGTGGGAGAAGTTGCTCGACGCTCATCATCAAGAGGACCTCGCGTATTCGTTTCACTGCCTCTTGTTGTGCGGCGACCAAGTCTATGCAGATCCAATATGGGATCGGGTTCCATATTTTGCCAAGCATGGCCTCAATGGCCGGAACAGTACAAAGAAGATGTCAGCTCACACCATCAGCCCGTCTGAGATTGAGAGCTTCACCAATCAACTCGAGACCTTTTATGAAGACCTCTACATTGGATGTTGGACCCGACCTGCAATCGCGAAAGTGCTAGCGTCTGTGCCATCGGTTATGATGTGGGACGATCATGACATCTTTGATGGGTGGGGATCCTATCCAGAAAACCTACAGAACTGCGACGTCTTCCAAGTCATCTACGGCGTCGCAAAGCGTTATTTTGAACTGTTCCAAATCCGCACACGCTCAAATTCAGCACTACTGTCCGCAGATCACTACTCACAGCGGGTCCCGTTTCGCAATTTCGAACTATTGATCCTAGATAACCGGTCACTCCGCACGTGCGATCAAATTATGTCTGATCAACAATACAGAGAGCTGGAAGATATCAGAGACGCATCCGTATTTGATCAGGCACTGGGCGACCTTGCCAAACAGCGAACTTTTGTCTTCGGAATCCCAGTACCCGTGGCGCACCTGAACTACAAAAAGCGAGCTGAAGGTTTGCTAGGACGCATCGGTTGGGCCCTCAAAAACAATTTTGTCAAAAGCCTTGATGATGATGCTTTAGATCATTGGGATCATCACCTGCACGAAGACGAGCAAAAACGCCTTATCGATTTGCTTTTCAGCTTTGGCGACATTCACCAACCTAAGTACATCCACATTGTATCTGGTGATGTGCACTCTGCAGGAGCTGGACGCGTGGAGAGAGTTCAAGGCACTAATAAGCGACACCTCAATCAATTAATCGCATCACCGATTGTGTATCATCCAGTCGGAAAGTTTCAGCAAAAAATAGTTCATTGGGTGTCCGAGGATGTGACCGATATCCCTGGTTATCGAGTGCGAGTAGACAGGTTTGGTGTTGGGGAAAATGCACCGGCTAACATCTATGAGCGAAACTTCGGATTTCTTTATAAGGCCGAAGGCAAAGGAATCATGTTCTATCTCACGCTTGAGCATGACCAAGAAAAATATGCTTGGGACCAGCCGCGCCTGTTCAACCCGGATAGTTGAGCGCCACAAGGCTACCACCATTGAACCTGGCACATCTTAAAGGAAGCGAGCGAAACTAGGCGTTGGCCGATGCTACCCTGCAGCGTCATCGTCTTCTGTGAAGTAGTTCCAAGCCTGCTGAAGGCCCTCACCGATCCCTCTTCCCGCATCCGTCAATGGTTCGACATTATCTAGAAAGATGCTTGCACCACCTGTAACCAATGCCATGGCGCCAGAAACACACAGTTTCCCGGCTTGTTGGCCTGCGCCAGACACAAAAGCTCGTCGTAATTGAGCAAATAAGCTTCCGTGGAAGCCCTCTGCTCCTGGTAGATCCCGGCGAAATTCTTCGAGTGTCCGCTCAACTTGTGTGCACTCGTCGGGCGTAAGTACCGTCAAGCATAGTAGTAGAAATTTCTCGCCGGAAAGTTGAAGAATTGCCGAATTGAATGAGCTATCTACGATCCCAAACTCTGAGCGGACAACCTTTTCAGCGTACCCCCGCAAGACGGCATCATCGAGCTGAACCTTTACAGTTCCATGTTCACTAGGAAGCACTTCGGCGCGCGTAAGTTCGCGGCGAAGAATAATATTCAAAGAAACTTCGTTGCTAGCGTCCCGGAATGAGACTTCATCCCGCAAACCACGTATCTTTCGCTTTGTGGTGCGCAGCGTTAGTGCAGCATCAAAATCTGTCATACTTCGAAAACCAGGAAGATGCTCCTGAAGTAAATGGATCAGCAGAAGGTCGACCTCTCGCTTTGACAGAGCTCCAAAGCCGACCGCGGTATATTTTTCTAGAAACGCGTTCGCGAAAGCGGCGGCATCAACTGCATTCTCAGGATCAAACATTAAGCTCTCCGATACCGTTGTTTGAAAGCTAAACTGCTTAGCGAACAGGATGGTCTTCGGGCCAGTTTTTTTCAATAGACCATTTGTTGCAAGTATGGGTTCTGGTTTAAATCGACGTACGGCCATGAAACCCAAAGCCTGCTCTGCGGACTTCGTCGCCTTACGCAGCAGCCGCATGAGCTACTGCCGGTTTCGTGGAAAGGATGGACAGGTTCAAAGCGCTGAAAGTGCTCTAAACACATTCGCGCGGTCATTGGATAACTATGGTAAAATTTGGTGTCCACTTCCCGTTGCCGCTTGCCTAGTGCGTAAAATACCAGTCTGATCAATTATAGGAGACCGAGAGAGTATATGTCCGAATATTCAAGTAAGTTGCGCGCCGCCTATGAAGCCCAAAGAGGTCTCTACAAACAATTTACAGAAAGAAATGTTTTGTTGTTGAGTGACATATTTGAAGAAAACCATGACTTTCAGGCTATAGAACACCGCACAAAAGATTTAGACAGCTTTGAAGAAAAGGTCGATTTACCTGAGAAAGAGCAAAAATATGCTGACTTTTCAGATGTTACCGACCTGTGCGGTATCAGGATCATCTGCTTTTTGAACGAGGACGCTGATCGCATATGTGAACGCCTAAGCGAGATTTATGAAATAGACGAGGAAAACTCAGTCAATAAGGACGAACAGCTAGACATTAACCAGTTCGGCTATCGCTCCCGCCACTTTGTCGTTCAGTATGACGCCAAGCGAGCAGCCCTTGCAGAGAACTCACAGTTTGGGGGTCTGAAAGCAGAGATACAGGTCAGAACAATTCTGCAACATGCTTGGGCAGCTATCGACTGGAAGCTGCGATATAAGAACTCGGCTGAGACACCAAAAGAGCTTCGCCGACGAGTCTTCAGGGTGAGCGCATTGCTTGAGCTGGCTGATGATGAATTTTCATCATTGTCGAGTTCTGTTTCAAAGTTGCGGGAAGATTACAGGGTAAAAATTGAGTCAGGTGATTTTGAAATAGGTATCGACCGCGAATCTGTAGATATTTTTCTGGCTGAAAATGAAGGGTTCGAGCCATTAGTCGAGCACGTAAAAACAGCGGGATTTTCCATTGCTCCGAACCACCCCAGTGCTCGAGACCCTTACGGAGGTTTCATTTCTACGGCGACTTCAGCAGGCTTCAGCACCATTAACCAATTGAAGACTGAAATTGGAAAAGTTTCACAAGATCAGCGGTTTAAAGAAATTTTTGAAGCATGGAGTCTACCAGAGCGACCACCAAAACTCGTAGTATCAAGGGCTGGACTGGCGCGCCTAGCGTTAATTCTTTCTACGGAAAATGAAGCCGCTCTTCGGCTTGCCAGCGAACTTCCGTTTGGTGAAAAACTCCAAGAAGCAGTCATCAAAATTCTTTCGAATTAGGTATCCGATATCATATGAACATCCTACATAACCTAGGTACATTATGCACCTGATATGCGCACCATCTCAATCACCTTGTTTTCATGGGTTCCTAAAGGTGGTGCAAATATTATGATATCCGCACCGCCATGGATTTGTCAGAAGATGGGCAAGTCGCCGTAGGTTAATTAACAAACCTTACGAACCGTCAGTAATCGACCCGCTCGAAACCATAGTTGCCAACATAGTCTCGCCATTCCACGAACACCGCTCTGGCGAAGAGGGAACATCCATGACTGGTGCGTCCGAATGCCGTTGGAATGGCGCTCCTGTTGGATCGATGCCAACTGAAACTTCCTTGTGTGTCATAAGTTCCGATCCGGACACTGGCATATCGATCGCAATCCCCGTCGTCTCGGTCGTCATCAATCAGGACATCATAAACGCGGATTGAGCGTACAAAGTTGAATTCTGGGCCGCTGATGTCGATGTCAGCGCGGTCTTGGACCAACTGGAGCGCAAATCCTTCCGGAAGCAGGTTTGGCTTTGGTCCGGCAAGATTTAAGACGGCATTTTCAGAAGACAGAGGTTCGATTGCAGGCGACAAAAGCGGTCGCGGGCGATCCTGATTAGTGAACAAAATATCGTAGAAACGACCTCGATTATCCGACGGGGCAACTGGATTATACGATGCGCCCATCGGGCAACGCCAAATCTGCAATGGCGGTTCAACGGGCCAAGGCGTGATCCGGCGGATAAATTCGGCGCGTGCACGGGCACATGGAACTGATGCTGGCCAGCCGCCAGAGAGGCACAACAGTATTGCGCAGTCGATCTGATACGTTTGAGCCTGAACACGATTGGCAAGGCCTACGGACGAACCAAAAAGTGCAAGTACGGCGACAATTGAGTATTTTCGAAATGTGCGAAGCATGTGAAGCATCCTATCGAGTAGGGTGTAAGCAGCATGACTCCGTTAGTATATTATTGCAACTACAAATATATTATTGATAAAATACGCCTAATCAATCTTATGTTAAAATTAGTTTGGAAGCGGCCATTCAAAGGCCTGTCAAACGATGTCTGCAATGCGGGACAAAGCTGCCGTTCAGTGAGTAGGTTCCAAGGTCTGCTTTGCTGTGCATTGCGTCCGTTGCAGCCCTGTAGTTCTCTTGTGAGCGCTCAACCGAGAAATGGATCAAGATCAACGCCGCGATGTCCTTAGCGGGTAACTTCAACGCCGCGAATGATGAGCCAGAGCGCAAGCGCCATCTCATTGACCCAAATGGGCAGTGATAGAAAGAGATCTGTGCCTGATCCTGTTTCAATCTGGCCGAGTAGGATGAGACAGCAAGACAGCAGCAACATAACGCCGCCGATCAGACCCCAAAGGGACAGAACAACAGGCACGAGCCGGTATCGGTAGAGAAGTGGATAGAAAATCAGCGTACCAATGCTGAAGACAATCAGGACCAGCAGAAAACCCCAACTATGAAGTGCAAGGCCAACTGCGGGATCGATGGGAGACAGCAGGGCGAGCAATGTAGATGCCGCAAAAAGACCTATGCTGGCCTCCAGGATGCGAAGCCCCAGATACGCGACAGCCAAACCTTCCGCACAGCGACGGATAATCGGGTAGAGCGCAAACGCGATACCTGCACTGGCCAGAGCATTTGTAAATTCCAGAATGACTCCGAGGGTGAAGGCGGTGCGCTGCTCAGCAATCTGAGACGTGATATCTGGCGCATCCAGTATTGGTGCTACGATCATCTGGCTGGCCATCGTCGCCGCTGTTGCGGTGATGAATAAGACGCCCGCAACGATGCCTTCGGTGCGATGTGTTCTTTTCGCCTTCATGCTTCTACGATCTCCATTCTAAAACAATCGCGAGGCTACACCGAGCTTGAATGGGCGACATTGATTAACGTCAATCAAGAAAGTCAGGCAAGAGAACGAACATCTGCATTGGCACACGTTGCCGACATTTATGCAGAGCGCAACATCAGTCAAATTGGGCTCCTTCTGGCCGTTAGCTGCAGGAAAGATGAATGGCCGGTTTGAAGTTTAACGACATGGCCCCTACCCGTATGTGCCCCCTCCAAAGTCTTATGGAATCAACATCTCTGCAAGCCGGCTGCCCTGCTGCAAACCGCCTCTACGGACTGTGTTCCAAAAGCGCAGCCAGGAAGGCAATCACATCCTCAGGCGTTGTTGCCTTGGCCTTCGCCAATCTCTCAGGACACAATGGAGGGTCAATAAAGGCGACCGCATCGCACTCGTTGATCCATAGGATCGACAACTCTGAAGTCTCCCAAACGTAGACCCAACCGACCGTGCGCTTGGCATCGGTTCCAATCAGCCGAGCAATGGGTGATGCTTCTTCGTTAAAATGGGTCACTATCTAATTCACTTTGGACTTGCTGGCCGGATGTCGGGACGCCAGAAAACAAATTGGTTTTGTGGGGTTGAGAGTTTATCCTAGCGTTGCGGCGCTAGAAATTCGTGGGCTAGAGACCGCCTCGGCTTGAATACTCTTGATCATGAATTCTGAGAGGCACTTCGGCCTTCGTTTGAAAAAATGACGATGTCAAAATTCATGCCCAACCCTCACGTGCAATTTCCACTTTGTACTCGCCTATCTTGGCGCTGGACCCCAATTCGGGAAATTATTAGCCGAAGACAATAGTCTACCATCCGAATGTAGAATATATTGCGTGGTTATATACTCTACATCTGGGCTCTGCCTTTGGCATGAAGCTACGGATACAACTTGGTTTGAATATTCAGGAAGCGCGCCGATCCAAAGGGTTCAGCCAAGAAACCCTTGCGCATCGCGCCGACATTGATCGGGGCTACATTGGCAAAATTGAAAACGCAAAGCATGCGGCAACGATTGACATGATTGAAGCTATCGCCTGGGCCTTGGATATTGAGGCGCAGGAACTTCTTAAGCCTCGAATTTGATTGCCCAGCATTTAGACTGGTTGCCGAGCAAGGCTAACGTTCAAGTGTCCCCAAGAACCGCCCATATTCTTCGCTGACCTCCCACGCTTCCTGAAACGCGCGCGCCCGTTCGTCGTCAAGGCAGCGCAAATAGCTCTGTATAGCCTGAATGTAGATCTCGAAGTCGTTCTGGATGAGGTCAGCGTATTCTCGAGCAGCTTGCGGATCGCTCGGTACAAAAGGCCGCTCTGGCGCGAGACAGTTGGCACTGCTGGCTGAACTCCCAAGCACAGCACTCAATAGTATAACCTGCGGGACCAAATGCAGTAGCTTCATCTCTTGCCAAGAATCCTTTATATGACGCAGCACGGCAAAGCCCTCGAACCGATCAGGCCGAGGGCAAATACCACATCGGAATCGCAATAATATACCTTGCGTTTCATTAATATACTTTCGTATGTTCGTGATGTCCATGGTGGGCATGGCGATCCTACGTCTCGAGAATAGAGAAGTGTGATCGCAGTTATGAACTGGGAAGTAGAAGCACCGAATGTGGTCACTGAGGCTAGATTCCGCGAACTCGTGGAAAGCGGCTATAGCGCCGAGATCTTGTGCCAGGAAACTGCGCACAAGAAAGGTCCGAGCTATTACGGCGTCTGGATCATGCGTGCCGTTTCTGACGATGGCGTGGAGAAGCTACTGGTCACGGCTCGGACCCGCACAACTCACAACGATATCAAAATTCGCGAATTCAAAACCATCACTGGTGTTGTGTCCTTCTTGGTTGGCATCGGCTTCTCGCATGCGGATGTCCCGCTCGAAGAAGGTCAACGCACCACGCATAAACTGGCAACGGCCGACAAAGGCAGCAGCGGCTAGTCTTCTCCTCCTCGGCGTATCCACTTTTTCCGCCTCCGCGCAAATGGTTCTGATCATGGAGAGCGACGGCTCGCTGACCGCCACGCAATCCCAGAACAGCTTTGCCCGGAACTACAATGACGGCGTAGGCCAAGGCTCAGTAGCCGATGCGCTCGCGATATTTGACGAACCTGATGTTGTCGCAGCAACAGAAGAAATCCGCATCGCCGCCATCGCGCCGCGTGCTCCCCTGCCCCGTGCGGACGTTCTTTCAGCCATCGAAGCAACGGCTTTGCGCTACGGCAGTCACCCTGGTCTGCGTCGTGCCGATCTTTCCGTCACCGATTGGGTAACCCTGTTTCGCGCAAACATAGAAATCGAAAGCGCCTACCGCCAGAATGCGGTTTCCAGTGCTGGAGCGATCGGCCTCGGACAGCTTATGCCTGCAACCGCCCGCGATCTTGGTGTCGATCCACGCGACCCCTTGCAGAACCTTGACGGTTCCGCCCGTTATCTCGCGATGATGCTGGAACTGTTCGGCGATCCGCGTCTTGCCTTGGCAGCCTACAACGCCGGCCCCGATGCCGTACGCCAATATGGCGGAATACCCCCTTACCGAGAAACCCAAAATCATGTGGCCCGCGTCATGGCGGTGGTCGCTCGACTGGAAGGAACAAACCCATGAGACATTTGACATCCCAATTCGCGGCATCATTGGCGCTGTTCTTACTGATCGCAGACCCTGCACTTGCGCAAAGCATCGACCTCTCCCCAATTCAAAGTTTGCTACAGGGCATCGTCGATGCTCTGACCGGCCCGCTTGGCGTCGTGATCGCCACGCTGGCCGTCTTAGGCGTGTTCCTCAGCTGGTTCTTCAACATCATCGATCTGCGCCAAGCACTCTGGGTACTCGTCGGCATCGCCGGTGTTGCGGCTGCCCCTACAATCGTCGCCGCAGTCTTTGCTGGTGGCTGAGCGCTCGCCACTCTTCCTCGGCCTTGTGCGCCCGCCCAAGCTTCTGGGCCTGCCCATCATGTATGCGATGGTCTGGCTCTTTGGCTCGGTGCTGCTGTTCGTATGGGTCCAGCACATCGTGATCCTTGGGGTTGCGATCGTGCTCTATCCCGTCCTTTGGAAAGCGGCCGATTGGGATCCCCGCTTTATCGACGTGATGATGACGGCGCTGCAGGAAACACCACCCACCCGAAACCGGCAAATTCATGGTGGGGACAGTTATGCCCCGTGATGAAACTAACGACGAAGTCGTCGATAACCGCACTTTGACGCCGACCTGGTACGCCCGGGAAACGCGCCTCGCGCATATGCTGCCCTACGTCAGTCTGGTCGATGACCAAACGGTGCGCACGCGGGTGAACGAACTGTTCCAATGCATCCGCTTGGATGGGGTCAACAGTTACACAACCGATGATGCCTACCTCGACAAGGTCACGTCCCTCTTTGCCCGTATCGTCGCGCAGCTCGGTCCAGAGTTCAGCTATTACGTGCATAAGGTCTCAAAAGCGATTGCCCCGGAGCTTGAACCAGTGCGCGACGAGAGCTTTGCAGGTGAAGTAGATCGCCAATGGCGCAAGAAGCTGGCGACCAGCGGGCTGCGCGACAAAACACTGACGTTGACCATCATGCACCGTCCGCCGTCGAAGAGTTTTCTTCCGTTCCTCAATCGCAGCGCACCTGAGCGCTTCAAAGAAGAAACTCAAAAACGCCTTCGCCGGCTGAATGAGGCCGTGAATGTCTTTGCCTCGGGGCTGGCCGATCTCAAACCGCGCGTGCTGTCGGCGAAGTCTGGCGAGCTGGTTGGGTTCCTCGGGGCGCTCAACACTGGTCAAGAACTGCCGCTTTTTCCGGCCAGCACCTTTGGTTTCCTGTCGTTCAACGTGGCCAACACCCGCGTGACATTCCGGGATGATCATTTTGAGCTTTCAGAAGGCGTGGTCGGACATCGGTTCGGCAAGAGCTTCACCATCGGCGAATACTCTGAAGCCACATCCTGCACGATGTTCGACATGCTCAACCTGCCGGTCGACATGATCGTCACCCATTCGTTCACGCCAATCAATTCCAACCTCATGGCCGGACGGATCAAGCGCCAGAAACGACAGATGCAGGCCTCGCAGGATGCGGCCCTGTCACTCATGGAGGCGCTCGATATCGCCGCCGATGATCTCGAGGCCAAACGCCAAAGCTTTGGCGAGCATCACATGGTGGTGACCATCTTCTGCGACACCTTAGATGAGCTGCAGACCCTCAGCGCCGAGATTGTTAACGCCGCTGCGGCCGAGGGCGTGAAGATGATCGGCGAGCGAGTCGCAGCAAAAGCGCATTATCTCAGCCAACATCCGGGCAACCAACCCAAGCGCGTGCGCGCCAGTGCCATCACCAACCGCAATTTCGCGGATTTCGCCGCATTTCACCGAACCCAACTCGGCAAGAAGGCGAGTGAGCTGCCATGGGGCAAGGTGATCACCATGCTCCCCACGCCCGAGCAAAGTGCTTATCGGTTCTCCTATCACGAACAAGGGTCGCCCGAGAAAGAACCTACCAGCGGTCATACCTTGATCATGGGGCGACCCGGATCAGGCAAATCCGTGCTGTCGGCCTTTCTCATGACCCAAGCCCGTCGAGCAGGCGCGCGGATCTTCGTCTTTGATTACCGACTTGGGATGGAGATGGCGGTCCGCGCCAACGGGGGCAGCTATGCGGCATTGAAGGTTGGACAAGCCACCGGCCTCAATCCGCTTTGGACAGAAGTTGACAATCGCGGCACGGCTTGGCTCTCGGACTGGCTGGCCACCCTGCTCTACCGTGCGGACAAGCCGCTGACGCCCGTTCAAACCAACCGCATCCAAGAGGTCGTGCGCCAGAACGCGAACGCCACCGACCCGGCTTTGCGCAATTGGAAGGACTTTGCCTCGCTCTTTGTCTCCACCGATGATGGCGGCGATCTACACCAGCGATTGCTTGAATGGACCAGCGATGGTCGTTACGGCTGGATCTTTGGTCAGTCTCTGGAAGACACGTTTTCTCTCGAAGGCGATGTGGTCGGGTTTGATCTTACTGGCATTCTCGACTCTGAGTCCGAGAAAGAACGGATGGCCGTGCTCAGCTACCTGTTCCGCCGCGTCGAGCGCGAAATCGAAGACCGCCGCCCCACAATCATCGTCATTGATGAAGCCTGGAAGGCCCTCGACAATGCTTACTTTGCCGAACGGCTTTCGAATTGGCTGGTGACGGCGCGCAAGCAAAACACCGTTGCTGTGATGATGACGCAATATGCCAGCCAGCTGGAACGCACGCGCACCGGCAAGACCATTGTCGAAGCGGTCCCGACGCAAATCCTACTGCCCAATATTCGCGCCCATACGTCCGACTACGCCATACTGAACCTCTTCGAGAAGGAGCTCGACGTGTTACTGAACACGGGCAGCAATTCACGACTGGCGCTTATTCGTGACGACCAAGGTTCCATTGTCGTCGATGCAGATCTCAGTGCTTTAGGCCAAAACCTCACCATCCTTGGCGGCATGGAAAAAGGCGAGGCTCTTGTCGGGGCCGATTACCGCGACCGTTCTGATTTCTGGAGAATCTCATGACACGAACCCTCTTAGCTTTAGCCGTTCTCGGCGTCCTCGCCTCCTGCGCACAGTACCAAGAGCCACAGGCCAATTGCTTCACCTTCCTTGCGGCAGTTGCACCGGTTGATCCCGATTGCACCTTTACGCCTCTTCGCACGATGGAGGGCGACATTGAGGTCTAAGCTCGCTCATATCCTCTGCGTGTCTTTGCTGCCCGGTCTCGCGGTCGCTCAAGGCGTGCCAACGGTCGATAGCGGTCTGACCGCACGCGACATCGTGGAAACCGGTGATCGTGAAGTCGATCTTGCGACCCAAGCCGACAAACTATCCGTGCGTGAACTCATTGCCGAGATCGAGCGCGAGCAATTGGAAATGCTGGCGCGTATCCTCAATGCCCAATCGAGCTTTGGAGGCCAAGGCCTGCCCGCAATGGTTTCTGGTTTGGAATCTGGCAGTGGAGATCCTGCCCGGTCAGTGGAGGCAGTCTATGGCTCAGGCGAGGTTGATCCCAATCCCGCGGGGACGCAGATGTTTGGCGATGCGGCCCAGAATATCGAACAACTCATTATCCGCGTAGCGCAAGAGACCAGCGGCTTTGCGGGTGTCGGGCGCGCCGGACTCTCTCCCGTCCAATGGCGCGCCCTCCTACAGGCCTTGATCTGGCAGGAAAGCCGCTTCACCATCGGTGCGCGTTCTCCTGTTGGCGCTTTTGGTCTCACCCAGATCATGCCCGGTACCGCCAGCGATCTCGGTATCAATCCGGAATACTACGATAGCCCTTACTTGCAGGTGCATGGCGGCGCGCGATACTTGGCCGCGCAGCTCAACACCTTTGACGGCAACATCATCAACGCGCTGGCCGCCTACAATGCAGGGCCGGGCCGTGTATTCGAGTACAGCGGCGTGCCACCTTTCAAAGAGACCCAGCACTACGTCACTGTCATCCCTGAACGCTACAATATCTATCTCAGCCGCATCGGCGGTATCGAAGCCTTGGGAACAATCGATCCGGCACTACTGGCCAATGCCAATCTCTCGATCACGGGGCATGGCGCTGCTTTCTATGGAAACAACTCCCCTGCTGCGATCCGCCAGGCCGCCCTGCGCATTCGCGATATCGTGGAGCGAATTTCTACGACCGAGGACGTGCAAGAAAGTGTCGCGCTCAACACCTATGCCCGCGCTGAACTCGTGCGCCTCGTCGCGGCCCGCATTCGCCTGCAAGCAACAAGGACCCGCGTCTTGAGTGCGGAAGAACTGGCCCAAGCCTCAGCTCGGATGGCCGAAGGGGATTTCATGGATTTCACAATCGAGGAGCTGGACTAATGCGAAAATCAAAATGGGCACTAAAGACTGCATTGGTTGGCACAATAGTCGCAGGGCTCCACTTCGCGCACCCTGCCCTCGCCCAAGGCGTGCCCGTCGTCGACACCCAAAACATTGCCCAGAACATCCAGCAGCTCCGGCAGATGATCGAAGACGAAATCCTGCAAAATGAACAGCTGACCCAGTTGCGCGAACAGCTTGCCACACTCACGGACCAACTTGCAGAGCTGCAGCGCACCTATGAGGCCCTGACCCGTCTTGCCGAACTACCAGAAATAATCCGCACGCAAATGGAGGATGAACTCAACGGCCTCCTCGACCAAGAGTTCGGCGATATCATCGCAACCATCGAGGCCATCAAGAATGGGGACTTCTCGGGCCTGTCCGGGTCGGGCGCAGGCGAAATCGAAACCCAGATGGACCGCGTCTTGGCTGATCTTGGCTTCGACGACGATACGCTCTCAGAAATGGCCGCCAGCGGCAACGCCAACGCAAACCGCATCGCGACACAAGCCACGACTGGCGCGCTGGTCTCGGCCGCAGCGCAAAACAGCTATGGCGATGCAGGCCAATCGCTTGAGCGGGTCGATCGGCTGGTCGGCCTGATCGATGACATGGATGAGTTGAAGGAAAGCGTCGATCTAAACACGCGCGTGACCGCAGAACTTGCTATTGCCCTTGTCGCTATGTGGCAGTTGGAAGCCGTCCAGACCGTCGGTGACGGAACCGGTGGCGTGATCGATGCGGCCACCATTGCCGAAGAGCAGCGGTTCATGGATTTCACCCTGCCTGATCTCAGTGCTGATTGAACCTGGGGTGTGGTACGTGGCGAGTGAACAAGACACTATTGAAGAAGAACTGGTCTACGGCGCGTTGCGGCGCGAACGTCTTTGGCAGCGGCTTGGCTTGATTGGCCTCATCTTTGGCATTCTCGGGTGTATGAGTGCTGCCGCCGTCGCAATCCTCGATGTCGATCCCCCGCCTGTCGTGGTGCCTTATGATCCCGCGACCGGCTTTGCCCTGCCGGAGGCCTCTGTTGGGGCAACAACCGTCACGGAAAACCAGGCCATCATTGAGGCGGAAGTCTTCCGCTATATCAGTGACCGCGAGGTCTATAACCAACTCGACAATGATGTGCGGGTTAGAAGTGTACTGCGCCGCTCTGATGGCGCGGCAGAAGCCTCCCTGCGCCAAATCTGGAACAGTGCCAATGCGGACTACCCGCCGACGCTTTATGGCACGAGCGGCCGCTTGGATGTCGAAATCCTCAGCATCAATCGGATCGGCACCAATCGCGCCACAGTCCGCCTGCGCAAGCGCCTCAACTCCATCAATGGCGTCCAAACTGGTCTCTTCACCGCGACCCTGCTTTTTGAGTTTCGGCCAGAAGCCAGCCGGTCCATCGATCAGGTTTGGACCAACCCCTTTGGCTTCACCGTTCTGGAATATTCCATCCGCTCCGACAGATTGGAGAACTGACTTTGTACCAAGTATCCTTCGTAGCACTTCTACTCTTGCTCCTTCCCGGCCTTGCCATTGCCGAGGCCATCCCGCGCGGCGGAACCAATGACAGTCGCGTCCGGCTCGCGACATATCAAGAGGCACAGGTTTATCGCCTGAACGTCTCCCTCACACATGTAACAACGGTGGAGTTCGGTGAGGGCGAAAGCATCCGCTCTATTATTGCAGGCGACACAGAAGGCTTTGAGATCGACGGTGTTCCCGGCGGGCAAGCCTTTGCGATCAAGCCAGTTGCGCGCGGCGTCCATACCAACGTGACCGTCTATACCAATCGGCGCAGCTATTACTTTAACGTCCAAGAGACCCAAAGCCCCACCTTCTATGCCGTGCAGTTCCGCTATCCTGATGATGAAGCGAGACCGGCCCGCGCGATTGCACAGCAAGCCCCCAACTATAATTATGGGGCCAGCACACAGGTCCAGTTCACCCCAACGCGCGTTTGGGACGATGGGACGTTTACGTATTTCGCATTTGCACGAAATGCGCCGGTGCCAGCCATCTTCCGATACTCCAGTGGCCGCGAGCGCACGGTAAACACGCAGGCCATCGAGGACGGTGTAATCCGCGTCTCAGGCGTGAACACGCAGTGGGTGCTGCGTCTCGGGGATGAGGTAGTTTGCATTCAGGCGACCCCACCCGCAGGGGCGTCATCATGAGCAATACAGCGGACGCAGAGCTCGAAAAACGCCTCGCCGCACTAGAAAAGGGCGGTAATCGCCAAGGTTCATCTAGGCCTCGGCGGTCGCCCCTTCTGGCCCTCATCGTCGTCGCACTCGTTGGTGCAGGTGGTGCCGTTCTCTACATGATGTCCGGACCAGATGATGAAACGGCTCTGCCGACAGCCACACCTGACGTGTTTCAAAATGAGGGTGACGGCTTTGGGGCAATCGAAGCCATACCTCCGCCCCCTGCCCCGGAAACCCAAATTGTCGTTGCCCCCGCTGCGCCAAATGAGCCCAACGCAGAGCTCCTCGCGCAATTGGCTGCCCTTCAGGCCCAGATCGAGGAATTGCGCAACGCGCCGGAACCAGTGGTAGAAGAAGATACGGCGGCTGCGGACGCCATTGATGGGCTAACAGCTCAGATCGCGGCCTTGCAAACTGCGTCCCAAGCAGCCCAACAGCTGTTCCAAGACGAATTGGCGGCGCGGGATCGCGAGTTGGAACAAATCCGTATGGACTTGGAGCTGGCCCAACTTGAGGCCAATCGGCCAGTGCCTGCACCGGTTCCTATCGGACCGTCCGAGGAAGACCTCCTTGCGCGAGAGGCAGAACGGTTGCGCCGCGAAGATGAAGCACGCCGCATGGCTGATCTTGAACGCCGGGCCGCAGAGGAGCGTGCGTTTCAGGAGCGCCGCATCGCGTCCCCGACGATTGCATTTGGCGGAACATCAGGGGCGAATGAAACCCCGCTTGCCGAACGCACATTTGGCGAAGTGACAGATTTTGTCCTGAACGGCGCGCTGCCGACCTCCGTCACCCAAGCCGAAGTCATCGCCAACCCTTCCAACACCATCATTCAAGGTACGATGATACAGGCTGTCATGGAAACGGCACTCGACAGCTCCCTGCCCGGTCAAACTCGCGCCGTTGTCTCAGAAGATGTCTTCAGCTTTGACGGATCGCGCCTTCTCATCCCACGCGGATCCCGCCTGATCGGGCGCTATCGCTCGGGGCTAGATATTGCACAGCAGCGCGTCACCATCGCCTGGGACCGCATCATCCTGCCGGACAATCAAACCATTCAGATCAGTTCCTTTGGCGGCGACGAGTTGGGCCGCTCCGGCGTGACCGGCTTTGTCGATACACGCTTTGCGGAACGGTTTGGCTCTGCAGCTTTGATTTCTCTTATTTCAGCGGCCCCGAGTGCGGCGGCAGCCTCGGTCGAAGACGAAGCCGCAGCAGACGTTCTCGAGGATATTGGCGATGATCTGGCCGATGCGACTGACAGCGTGATAAGCGACTATCTCTCCATCGGTCCCGTCATCTACGTCGACCAAGGCGCGCGTGTCACCGTCATGGTTGACCGCGATTTGGAGATCTTTTGATCCTATGTCGCTCAGCTATCTTCAAACCTCACTTGATAAGCTGGACGCGGCGTCCCGCGACGATGTCATCGAGATCTGCATCAACCCCGACGGCACCTGCTGGGGTGAATTCCAAGGCGATCACTTCATGCGTTTGCTGGATCAGCGGCTGTCGGAGACTGCCGTTAAGGATCTGGGCAATCAGATTGCCTCCAGCGCAAACACCACCATGAGCAAGGACAGACCCATTGTATCGGTCTCGATTGCCTACAAGGATCGCCCGATCCGGGCGCAGGTCATAACGCCCCCTGCTGTCATGTCGGCCATGTCGATCAGCTTGCGGTTCTTCTCAAGCCTTTCCCTCGAAAACATCGAACTGTCGTTTCTGTTTGGCAAAGAGCGCAAGCTAGAAGAACTGCGGCAGGAAAAGACTCAGCAACTGCGGGAGGTCGTGGAAGCCGGCGTGATCGACGATGCACTGGCATTTTGCGTTGAGAATAGGCTCAACATGATCGTCTCGGGTGGCACCTCGACCGGCAAAACCGTGGCCGCCCGCAAAATCCTCTCTCATGTCGGCGCTGAGGAGCGGATCATCACGATCGAGGAGGCTGCCGAGCTTCTGCCCGCTCAACCAAACGTGGTGACGCTTATCGCCAACCGCGATGCAGCGTTCCAAACCGCAGACGTTCTTCTCACCGCGACGCTCCGCATGCGGCCAGATCGGATCATTCTTGGCGAGGTGCGCGGTAAAGAGGCTATGACCTTCTTGGAAGCCATCAACACCGGCCATGGTGGCTCAATGACGACGCTGCACGCCGAAACCCCGCAACTGGCGGTGCAGCGATTGGCAATCGCCGCGCTGAAAACCGAGATCCCGATGACCTATGCGGACATGGTTCGCTACATCGAGAACTCCATCGATGTGATCATCCAGGCCGGCCGCCACGACGGTAAACGCGGCATCACTGAATTCTACCTCCCCGGCATGGAACAGATTGGAGCATCAGCATGAAAACCTATGAATACGAGATCCTGACGTTCCCGATGGATCGCAAAAACAGTCTGATCGAAATGCAGGTTGCGTTGAATGCAAAGGGCCAGGTCGGGTGGGAGGTTGTCTCAATCAGCTCGTCCGAATTTGCCAATATCGGGCACACGGCTTTCCTGAAACGTGAAACCTCCGAAGGCGCAGATGTTAGAGGCACCCGATGAAGCATCGTACTATCCGTCTCACTTGGCTCACGATTGTTTTGGGACTGATTGCACCGCCGTTGATGGCGGAGCGCAATCTAATCCCCAGCCTCGAGAGCATTCCGGATGTCTGCTCTGAGCGCCCAAACGAGCCGGACTGGATGGAAAATATCGCGCTGCGAGACGCCTACCAGCGTGTCTTGGTCCAGGACATCTACCGCGCACAGAGCATGGAGCGGGTCGTTGAGACGGGATCCTGCGACTGCGCCACGCGCTTCCCAACTTGGGATTCAGCCGAAGTCACCTTCCGAGAAAACCATGCCGGAGCGAACCGTTCAGAAATGCTGCAAGCCTCGGCCACCTACAACCGCCGTGCAAATGAACTTCGACCTCCAGCCCAAGCGATCTGCGAAGCCACAGGCAATTGGTAGGGAGATCCTGAAATGAGCGTTGTCACCTACTTCGTTGAAACCTCCCAAGGCTATCTCGACACGGCCGCCGAAACACAGTTCGGGTCTGTTGCCGCAACGGTGGGGACGCTGCTCGTCCTTGGAACAACCGTCGTCGTGATCTTCGTGTTCCTGAACATGATCTATCAGTACAAAGCGATGGACGGGCGAACGGCGTTCTGGCTAGCGGTCAAGATCGGGCTCATCGGGATATTTGCGACCAATTGGGTGCAGTTCAACGCACTATCATCCGCGATCCTCGCAGGGATCGACAGTATTGCAGGCGCACTTGTCGCATCTGTGGGCGGCGGGGTGCCCGGCCCGTCTGGAACCTTTGCCGAGGAATTTGACAGGCTGATTGCAGAGCTTGGAGAATATCTCAACGCTGCAGGCTCGGAACTGAATTGGATGGCTGGGGCCATGTTGGATATTGTTGGTGTCCTGATGCTGTCGATTTTAGGTGGGCTGGCGGCGTTCATTTTGGTGGCTTCGCGTCTGATGATCGCGCTCTTGATTGGTATCGCGCCGGTGATGATTTTTCTGACACTGTTTGATGTGACGAAGGACTACTTTGCGCGGTGGCTGTCAGCGCTGGTCTCCTTTGCGATCTATCCGATTGTTGTGGCGGGTGTTTTTGCGACGATCACTGGCGTGTCTTCTGCACTTATCGGCGAACTGGGCGATCCTGAGGGTGCCACCAATATCGGTGCGCTGATTCCGTTTTTTATGATGGTGTTGATGGCCAAAGGGTTCATCGTCGCGACGCCGTTTATTGTGAGGGCAATTTCCGGCAACATCATGATGCCAGCCTTATCTGGCGGCATGGCCGGAAGCTATGGGTTTGCACGTGCCGCCATGGGTAATCAGCAAGCCTACAATCGCTATCTTGTAGGGGGCGCCAGCGGGGCCGAATACGCCGCACTCAGAGCGCGTCAGATGTTTGGGGTGCAACAAATGCCTCAACGGCCGGGGATGGCCAATGTGACACCTGCTGGAGGCAGTCCATCGACGGGGACTGGATCGCAAATGCTGGCTCAGTTGGCGAGGCTTGGCAGATTGGGGAGACGATGAACATGTCGGATTCAGACGCGGAAAATGTAATTAAGGAGCAGGCCGACCTATGGGCCATGTCGCATGGGTTTTCTGATGTAGACGAAATGAAGCAGTGGGGCGAGCAAATGGAACGTGAGCGCCTTGCAAAATTTGCCTTAAATGAGGTGACTGAGAATGAACAATAGTAGAGTAGCAGATCGCCTGGGTGGCTTTATCATCGGGCTTCCAACAGTGGCATTGCCCATATCGATTGCGGGTTGGTCGCCGTGGCTGGGCGTAACTACGACGACCCTGTTTTTGGTTGTAGCCGTGTCATACGTTTGCGGCGTTACGCCAAAATGGTTTCAACATGGCACTGCGAAGTAAGCGCAGCTAGACAACACCTTCCGATGACGCGTTTAACTCAATGTGTTGCTTATATGGGGTTCATTTTTAACACGTTGACCTTTTCATATCATATGAACAGGTAATCTTAGACTGACTGGCAAGCAGCTGCCGCACCTTTCAAGAAATCGCGCAATATGGGCTGTTCTGGTAGGGGCAGGACCATACATTAGTGAAACCAGCCGTTCGTGCATGATGCAGCGAAAGAGGAAAATGAGCCCATGGCGGACGTGCCAAATTCATGCTGCGTGCACACGCGGCACGAAAACTTGCTGCGACGCTACAAAACCGCTGCTGCATCGCAGAGGGGAATGCGGTCATTCAGGCAATGCTTGGACACCAGTTGAAAAAATCGCAGGTAAACTTAAATCATTCTCTGCAGGCTCTCTTTTGACAGCTAGATACTAAGTCGATATTGGCCCGTGCTCCAAACAGGAAATTCAACTTACCAGAAGGATTTCCGATAGCGGCCGCCCAAAAAGAACCTTAGACCCGTAAGACTTGTAAGAGTTCTTCTTGCGACATCGTGAAAGGGTTGCCCTTCATTGAGGACGAGTTTGCGGTTTGCTCTGCGACCTCGGAATGATCTTCGGGTGTCAGGCCCATCTGTTCCAAAGTGCGCAGTCCCTGTTTTCTGGTCCAAAGTTCCATTTTGGATAAACCCGCTCCGCTCTTTCCAGCGGCGAAGTGGATGTCGATATGATCGATCACCCAATCCAGCCGCGCGCGGATTTCGGTTTCTGGCTGTGATTTTGCCAGATGCGCCTTCAACACGGCGGGGAGAAGCGCGCCACAGATTTCGCCGTGTGGCGCATTGGTCTTTCCGCCGATCACACCCGCGAACCCGTGAACCGCGCCGAGGCCTGCGTTCGCCAAAGCCAATCCGCCACAAGTGCTGACCCAAGCCATCTTGTCCCACGCGTCGGCTGCGTCATGCTCGACCAAGTCGCGCAGAACACTCAGACCAACCGGAATGGCGCCTTGGCATATGGCGTCGGTCATCGGGTTCGCTTTGGTTGATAGATAGGGTTCGATCACCTGCGTAATGGCATCCAAGCCCGCCGCAAGGGCGACCCGCCGCGGGGCCCCCTGCATAAGGTCCGCGTCCACAATGGCGATGTCTGGCACCATGCGCGGATCACGAAGGCTGACTTTGAGGCCATGTTCCGGCACGGAGATAACTGCGTTCTTGGTCACCTCCGCACCCGTCCCAGCGGTCGTTGGCAAGGCGATCATGGCGATTGGATCATGTTCGAGCGCACGACCCGTCCCGACGACCTCTAGGTAATCGAGAGGCGGTCCTTCGCAGCGGATCAGGGCCGCCATGGCTTTGGCAAAATCGATTACAGATCCGCCGCCTAACCCGATTACCACGTCAGGGAAAACGCCCTTGATTTGGCGTAAGGCGAACTCGATATCCGGCAAGCTCGGTTCATTTTGGCAACTCAGTGTCGTTGTCGTCAAACCTGCATTCTTGCAGGATGTGACAAGCCACTCTGCCCGTGAGGCGCTGTAGCCATGAACGATCAGGACAGAGTTTCCGTACATCTTCGCGGATGCAGATACGTTCTGACTTTGGCCTCGACCAAAGTGAATTGCTTGTGGGCTGACAAAAGAAAACATGTTTTTCGCGCCCTTATGATGCGAGCGCCAGAGTATCGGATACATAGCGGTTGGCCATTTGCGGCAAGGAAACAGGTGCGATTTTTCTGGCCATTCCTGCTGCACCGAACCGCTCGAAACGATCACGACACACTGCTGACATCGCGTCCACCCCGGGAGCCAGGTATTTGCGTGGGTCAAACTCTTCCGGATGTTCAGCAAAGACCTTTCGGATGGCACCGGTCAGAGCCATCCGCAGGTCGGTGTCAATGTTCACCTTTCGCACACCATATTTGATACCGAGTTCAATTTCATCAACCGGAACGCCCCACGTCGGCACGATTTGACCGCCATAGGCGTTGATCTTGTCTTGCAGATCCTGCGGCACCGATGACGATCCATGCATGACAAGATGGGTGTCGGGGATGCGGGTGTGGATGAGTTTGAGTGTATCCATGGCCAAAATTTCACCGTCCGGTTTGCGCGAGAATTTATAGGCGCCGTGCGATGTTCCTATTGCGACGGCCAGCGCGTCAACCTGTGTTAAGCGCACGAATTCAGCTGCTTCTTCTGGGTCGGTGACCAAAGAGGTGCGGTCCATGACACCATCAAACCCATGACCGTCCTCGGCCTCGCCTTTACCCGTCTCAAGCGAACCGAGATGGCCAAGCTCTCCCTCGACCGAAACGCCAACAAGGTGCGCCATCTCTGTCACTTTTGCCGTGACCGCAACGTTATAGGCAAAGTCACTGGGCGTTTTGCCGTCAGCTTGCAAAGAACCGTCCATCATCACAGATGAAAACCCGTTGGTGATGGCGGACATACACGTGGCTGGGGAATTCCCATGATCCTGGTGCATACAAACGGGAATGTGCGGGTACAGCTCAATCGCGGCACGTATCAGGTGTGACAAGACGATGTCGTTGGCAAAGGCACGCGCGCCGCGACTGGCCTGCATGATTACCGGACTATCCGTGGCGTGGGCCGCGGCCATAATCGCCAACATCTGCTCCATGTTATTCACGTTAAAAGCGGGAAGCGCATAAATATGCTCTGCCGCATGATCGAGTAATTGGCGAAGTGAAACGAGTGCCATGATGTATTTCCCTACTGCTCAGCCGAGCTTTCTGACATGTGATAAGTAACCAGCCGTTCGACTTCGGATCGTGACCCAAGAATGACGGGGACGCGCTGGTGCGGTCCTGTTGGCTGGATATCCATAATTGAGGCAAGCCCCGTCGAGGCTGCACCACCAGCGTTCTCGATAATCATGGCCATTGGGTTAGCTTCATACATCAGGCGCAGTTTACCACCAGCTTTGCGGTTGTTGCTGTCCGCCGGATACAAAAAGACGCCGCCACGTATCAGGATGCGGTGGATCTCGGCAACCATCGACGCGGTCCAGCGCATATTAAACGACGATTGGCGCACGCCATCTTCGCCCGCGACGCATTCGTCAACATAGCGCCGGATCGGTGTGTCCCAATAACGATAGCGCGAGGTGTTGATCGCGAATTCAGCTGTTTCAGCTGGCACTGTCATGTCGGGATGGGTCAACTGGAAATCTGCGGTTCCATGCTGACAGGTAAACCCAGCGACTTCATCTCCAACGGTTAAGACCAACATCGTTGACGGGCCGTAGAGCGCGTATCCAGCGCAAATTTGGTTGCGCCCGCTGTGCAGGACGTTGCGATCACCGTCCGACTGTACTTGCATTACAGCAAAAATGGAGCCGACGGACAGGTTCACATCCAGATTCGAAGAGCCATCCAAAGGATCGAAATAAAGCAGATAATCTCCGGCTTCCGGTTCTTTCAACCAAGTAACCTCTTCGACTTCCTCGGACACGAGAGCCGCAAGGCGTGGGCTATTTGAACAGATCCGTTCAAATTCGTCGTTTGCCAGAATATCAAGGGTCTTTTGCGTCTCGCCCTGAATGTTTGTCACATTCGTAGAGCCAAGATTGCCTTCAAACGCGCCGTTGCGCACGGTGTTGGCAATCACGCGGCAGGAGCTGGCGATATCCTCAAGGAGGAAGATTAAGTTGGGGTCCAATGCGCTTTGTGTCAGATAGCGCCGCAGGGTCATATCGGCCATATTATTTTCCTCAATAACTCATCGTGGCATGGACGGCCTTTTTCCAAGACGCGTATTTGCCCTGACGCGTGTCCTCATCCATTTTTGGTACAAATTCGGTTTCACAAGCCCATTGCGCGGCGAACGTCGCTTGATCGGGATAGATTCCCACGTGCATCCCCGCGAGCCAGGCCACACCAAGGGCGGTCGTTTCGCGGATTTTGGGGCGGTCTACAGGGCCACCGATGATGTCGGACAAAAATTGCATCGCCCAATCGCTGGCCGACATCCCGCCATCAACGCGCAAAGTTGGCTGCAACCCCGTCGCCTGCCAGTCTGCGGACATAGCATCCAGCAAATCACGTGTCTGATAGCCGACGCTTTCGAGGGCAGCTTTCGCCAGTTCGGCAGGGCCAGTGGCGCGAGTCAAACCAAAGACGGCACCGCGACAGTCTGCGTTCCAATAGGGGGCGCCCAACCCGACAAATGCAGGGACCAGAACAACGTTTTGATGCGGGTCTGCCTGTTTGGCCAACGCTTGGGTCTCGGCAGCGTTGCCGATGACGTTCATTCCATCGCGCAGCCATTGCACGACCGCACCCGCCACAAAGATCGACCCTTCCAGCGCGTAGGTCGGCGTTCCGTCCAATTGATAGGCGATCGTCGTCAGTAGGCGGTTTTGGGATACCACAGGCGTGTCACCCGTATTCAAAAGCGCAAAACACCCGGTCCCGTATGTCGATTTCATCATTCCAGGTTCAAAACAGGCTTGCCCCACAGTGGCGGCTTGTTGATCCCCAGCGACACCACAAATCGGGATCGGCGCACCAAAGATGTCCGCCTGTGTAGACCCAAAATCGGCGGCGCAATCTTTGACCTCGGGAAGCATCTGCATGGGGATATCCAGCAGCTCGCAGATGGTTGTGCTCCAGCGGCCTTCGCGAATGTCATACAGCATCGTGCGCGCGGCATTTGTCGCGTCCGTCGCATGAACAGCACCGCCGGTCAGCTTCCAGATCAGAAAACTATCGACGGTTCCGAACAGCAGCTCACCCTTGGCGGCGCGTGCGCGGGACCCATCGACGTGATCCAATATCCATTTGAGCTTTGTGCCGGAAAAATATGGGTCAACCAGAAGGCCCGTGCGCGCGGTGATCATCGCCTCATGGCCGGCGTCGCGCAAAAAGTGGCAATGGTCTGACGTCCGCCTGTCTTGCCAAACGATTGCATTATAGATCGCCTCGCCAGTTTGTTTGTCCCAAACGATAACGGTTTCACGTTGGTTAGTGATGCCGATTGCGTTGATCTGCTGCGCAGCAGCGCGCGCGCGTGTCATTGCGCCACGACAGGTGGCGAGCGTTGTGTCCCACAGATCGCGAGGATCATGTTCGACCCAACCTGACTGAGGGAAATGTTGCGTGAATTCTTGCTGCTCGCTGGCCACAACAGCCATCTCGCCATCAAAGACGATTGCTCGTGTCGATGTTGTGCCCTGATCAATTGCGAGGATATGGGTCATCTTAGGGCCCTATGTGTTGGTTGTAGGAATGCGACGGCCGCACTGCGTCCGGCGCGATACAGCTCGTTGCTCTGTGGTGTGAGAGGGCGACAGTGGATTTGGGGCCACCACATGGGCGGCCCCAAACGTTAGCTTATTGCTGCCAGGATTGGATCAGCTCGTCATAAGCGATCGTTACCGGAGTCTCGTCCTCATTTTCCAGCATCGCTTTTGGCGCGCCGGGCTGGGACAACCAGAACTCTGGATCCTGCTCTTCATTTAGAACCGGACCGAACTCACCTTGGACGCCTGCACGCTCAAGACGGGCCAAGACGGCTTCTTGGTCGGCGCACAGCCCATCAAGTGCCTCTTGTGGTGTCTTGGCACCGGACATCGCATCACCAATGTTCTGCCACCACAGCTGCGCGAGCTTTGGATAGTCAGGAACGTTCGTGCCTGTTGGTGACCACTGAACGCGCGCTGGTGAACGGTAGAATTCTACCAGACCACCAAGACGTGGTGCACGCTCTGTGAAACTTTCGTGCTGAACCGTTGATTCACGAATGAACGTCAAACCAACATGGCTTTTGCGCACATCCACAGTCAGGGATGTAACGAACTGAGCATACAGCCAAGCCGCTTGAGCACGATCTACAGGAGTGGATTCCATCAGCGTCCAGGAACCGGCATCTTGGTAGCCGATCTTGGTGCCTTCGGTCCAATATGCACCGTGCGGTGAAGGGGCCATGCGCCACTTCGGCGTGCCATCTTCGTTCATCACGGGCAGATCAGGCTCTACTGTTGCCGCAGTAAAAGCGGTGTACCAGAACATCTGCTGGGCGATGTTACCCTGCGCAGGAATTGGCCCCGCTTCAGAGAACGTCATACCGGCAGCGGCTGGTGGAGAGTAAAGCTCGAGCCACTCAATCGCCTTGGTCACAGCATAAACAGCCGCTGGGCCGTTTGTTGCGCCACCACGTGCTACACAAGAGCCAACAGGCTGCGAGTTTTCGTTGACGCGGATACCCCATTCGTCAACGGGCAGGCCGTTTGGCTCACCTACGTCGCCCATACCAGCCATGGACATCCACGCATCGGTATAACGCCAGCCCAAGGATGGATCGCGCTTGCCGTAGTCCATGTTGCCAAAGACTTCGCCTTCAACACCAAGGCGAGACAGATCACGGCCTGTAAAGAAGGCAGCGATGTCTTCATAGGCAGACCAGTTTACCGGAACACCCAGCTCGTAGCCGTATTCAGCAAGGAAGTCGGCCTTGTTGATTTCGTCGTTGAACCAATCGTAGCGGAACCAATAGAGGTTCGCGAACTGCTGATCTGGCAGTTGGTAAACCTTACCATCAGGGCCCGTTGTGAACGACAGACCGATAAAGTCTTCAAGGTTCAGGTTCGGGTTGGTTACAGAAGCACCCTCGCCGGCCATCCAGTCTGTCAGGTTACGAGCCTGCTGGTAGCGCCAGTGCGTGCCGATCAGGTCAGAGTCGTTGATATAGGCGTCATAGATGTTTTCGCCCGACTGCATTTGTGTCTGCAGCTTTTCAACAACGTCGCCTTCGCCAATCAGGTCGTGCGTGACTTCAATACCTGTGATCGCGGTAAAGGCAGGTGCCAGAACCGTGGCTTCGTATTCGTGTGTGCCGATTGTTTCGGACACCACATTGATCGACATACCCGCATAAGGCTGCGCCGCATCAATGAACCACTGCATTTCGGCTTCCTGATCCGCACGGGACAGCGTTGAAAGCTCCCCGATTTCGGTATCAAGGAAGCTTTTGGCAGCATCCATATCCGCGAACGCTGGTGCGGTCAGCATGCCAAAGGCAAGGCTTAACGCCGTCGTTCCTTTTAGTCGCAAGGTCATAAGTGTTCCTCCCTAGATAGAACATTGCGGGGCGCGCCGCTCTTGCGTGCAACACGTCCCATTCGCCAATCCTAAACCCAGCGGAACACCGCTATGGCATAGAACAAGCAGACGATCAGAGCCCCCCATTGGGGCGCGCTGAGTAGTCCGAGCCAAGCCAGATTGATAAAGGCAGAGCCCAGCAGCGTGATGAATAATCTGTCACCACGGGTGGTTTCGATCCGAAGAATGCCGGTGCGTGGCACTTCGGGGTATTTGATTGCCAGCACCGTGAAGGTGATCAGCGTGGCCGCAATAATCATAAAGAAGATTGCAGTCGGCCAAGTCCAAGCCATCCATTCCATGATGTCTTCCTTTCGTTATACGCGGCCCAGGGCGAAGCCCTTGGCGATGTAGTTGCGGACAAAGTAGATAACCAAAGCGCCAGGCAGGATCGTGAGAACCCCCGCCGCCGCCAACACGCCCCAATCAATGCCAGAGGCCCCGACAGTTCGTGTCATGGTCGCAGCAATCGGTTTGGCGTCCACACTCGTCAATGTCCGGCTGAGAAGCAGTTCGACCCAAGAGAACATGAACAGGAAGAACGCGGTCACCCCGATGCCGGACGCCACAAGCGGCGTGAAGATCTTCACAAAGAAGCGTGGAAACGAATAGCCGTCGATATATGCAGTTTCATCAATTTCCTTCGGCACGCCGCGCATGAAGCCTTCGAGGATCCAAACCGCCAAGGGCACGTTGAACAGCGCATGGGCCAAGGCCACTGCGATATGCGTGTCAAACAATCCGATGGAGCTGTAAAGCTGGAAAAACGGAAGTGCGAAGACCGCTGGGGGTGCCATCCGGTTGGTCAACAGCCAGAAGAACAGGTGCTTGTCGCCCATAAACGAATACCGGCTGAACGCATAGGCCGCAGGCAGTGCCACAGCGAGCGAGATCACCATGTTCAAGACCACATAGGTCATCGAATTCAGGTAGCCCGTATACCAGGACGCGTCCGTCAAGATCGTCATGTAATTGTCGAACGTGATGTTGTGCGGCCACAGGGTGAAGGCGCCCAAAATCTCTGTATTGGTCTTCAGGCTCATGGTCAGCAGCCAGTAGATCGGCAGCAGCAGGAAGAGCAGGTAAAGACCCATGACAACGGCGCTGCCATTAATGCGGGGTAAGACGCTTTTGCGCGGCGTGTGAGTTGAGTCAGACATCAGTGGCCATCCCTTTTGTCGAGGTTCGTCATCACCGTGTAGAACACGTAGGACACAAGCAGGATCACGAGGTAATACATGATCGAGAACGCGGCGGCGGGACCAAGGTCGAATTGTCCAAGCGCCATCTTGACCAGATCAATCGACAAGAACGTCGTCGAGTTGCCGGGTCCGCCACCTGTCACCACGAAGGGTTCCGTGTAGATCATGAAGCTGTCCATGAACCGCAGCAGGATCGCGATCATCAACACACCCATGATTTTGGGAAGTTCGATAAAACGAAACACCTTCCAACGGCCAGCTTGGTCGATCTTGGCAGCTTGGTAATAAGCGTCAGGGATGGATTGCAGACCAGCGTAGGCCAAAAGGGCCACCAGCGACGTCCAATGCCAAACGTCCATGACGATCACGGTAATCCAAGCGGCGTAGAAATCTTGCGTGTAGTTATAATCAATCCCAATCGCGTTCAGCGTATAGCCTAGAAGGCCAATATCCACGCGCCCGAAAATCTGCCAGATCGTGCCGACAACGTTCCATGGGATCAGAAGTGGGAGTGACATCAGCACCAGACAGAACGACGCCCAGAACCCTTTCTTGGGCATGTTCAACGCTACGAAAATGCCAAGTGGAATTTCGATCATCAGGATAATCGTCGAAAACGCGATCTGGCGCCCCAAGGCGTCCCACATCCGGTCCGACGCCAGCATGGTCTCGAACCACTCTAAGCCCGCCCAGAAAAACTGGTTGTTCCCGAAGGTGTCCTGCACCGAATAATTGACGACTGTCATCAACGGGATGACGGCGGAAAAGGCCACTAGAACCAGCACGGGAAGAATGAGGAACCAAGCCTTTTGGTTGACTGTCTTGTTCATAGCGCGGTCCTTTTCGGGTCTGGCTGTGTTGAAATCCGGATCATATCACGCCGCCTTCGGCGAAACGCGCCAGCTGTCGCTATAGATGTTTATGCCCGCTGGATCGAACACGACGCGGTTCATATCAGGTGAGATACTCTCGCCCTCGCTTGCGATGATATTGACCTCATGGCCTTGGAAATCAGCGCGCACGATCTTGTGGCGCCCGACATCCTCGACACGTTTGACGGTGACGGGGAGGCCCACGTCGCCCGATTGCAGGGACGTGAACTCGGGGCGGACACCCAATTCGACTTTACCTGTCGGCGTCCCGAACCCTTTGCCAAGCTCGACCTGCGTGCCCGCAATCATGGCCTTGTCTCCAGAAACCTCGGCATCCAGCACATTCATCCCCGGCGAGCCGATGAAGTAGCCGACGAACGTATGTTCAGGTGTTTCAAACAACTGTTGTGGCGTGCCCATCTGGACGACGCGGCCATCATACATGACGACGACTTTATCCGCGAAGGTAAGCGCCTCGGTCTGGTCGTGGGTCACGTAAATCATCGTGTGGCCGAATTCGTGGTGCAGGGATTTCAACTGGGTGCGCAACTCCCACTTCATATGCGGGTCAATCACAGTCAAAGGTTCGTCAAACAACAACGCGTTCACGTCCTCGCGCACCATGCCGCGACCAAGCGAAATCTTTTGTTTGGCGTCCGCCGTCAAGCCGCGCGCCTTGCGATCCAGCGTCTCTTCCATCCCGATCATCGCTGCGATCTGCTGCACCCGCTCTTTGATATAGGCAGGGTCAGACCCGCGATTGCGCAGGGGAAAGGCCAGATTGTCGCGCACGGTCATCGTGTCATAGACCACGGGAAACTGGAAAACCTGCGCGATGTTGCGCTGCGTCGTCGGCGCCATCGTCACGTCTTTGCCATCAAACAGGATGCGCCCCTCACTGGGATGCAGCAGGCCGGAAATGATGTTCAAAAGCGTGGATTTGCCACAGCCCGACGATCCAAGAAGCGCATATGCTTCACCGTCTACCCAATCATGGTCCATGGATTTCAGCGCGTAATCTTCTTCACGCGTCGGGTTTGCCAGATAAGAATGCGCCAGATTTTGGAGGGTGATTTTTGCCATTATGTGTTCCCTCAGGCCGCTGTTGCATAAGAAGCAGGGGCGACGGACGCACCGTCTTCTGCAAAGATGTAGACGTGTTTTGGATCAAGAAAGACCGGAATCGTGGATCCGATTTCCAAGTTCTTGACCCCGTGAATTAAGCCGACCCAGTTGTCGCCGTGGTGATCCAGATGAACGAATGTTTCTGACCCAGTAATTTCTGTGACCTGTAATGTGGTGCTGAATTCCAAGGCGCTCGGCCCCTTCTGCGTCAATTCCAGATGGTTGGAACGAAACCCTGCAAGGTACGTTCCTTCCGCGAGACCCGCATAAGCATCGGTTGCTGGCGCGCTTTGACCATCGCCAAAGTGCAGGCGGTCACCGGACATGCGGATGTTCAGGAAGTTCATAGGCGGGTCGGAAAACACCCGCGCGGTGGTCGCGTCTACGGGTTGGCGATAGACGATCGGTGCCGGTCCGAATTGAGTGATCCTGCCTTCCCACATCGTGGCCGTATTGCCGCCCAGCAAAAGCGCCTCTTCGGGTTCTGTCGTGGCGTAGACGAAGATCGATCCTGCCTCTTCGAAGATTTTTGGAATTTCTGCTCGCAGTTCCTCGCGCAGCTTGTAGTCAAGGTTTGCTAAAGGTTCATCCAACAAGACCAAGCCCGCCTCTTTGACGAGCGCACGCGCCAAGGCGCAGCGTTGTTGCTGACCACCGGACAATTCCAGCGGCTTGCGCCATAGCAACTCGGGCGTCAGCTTCATCAATTCCGCAGCCTTTCTGACGGCCGTGTCGATCTCGGTTTTCGATTTGCCCAAAAGCCGCATGGGGCTGGCAATGTTGTCGTAGACGGTCATCGACGGGTAGTTGATGAACTGCTGGTACACCATGGCCACACCGCGATCTTGTACCCGCATGCCGGTGACGTCGGTACCATTCCAGATGATCTTGCCCGTTGTCGGCACATCCAGCCCCGCCATCAGACGCATCAGTGATGTCTTGCCCGCCAATGTCGGGCCAAGCAGGACGTTCATCGTTCCGCTGCTCAGTTCAAGATCGGTGGGGTGAATATGGTGCTGGCCATTCACGACCTTTGTGACACCCTCTAGAATTAGCGACATTACTGACTTCCTTTCCACAGGTCCGACTGCGAAGTGCTCGCCTGAGCTGGCGCATTTAATGCCATCCACTCATCCAGCGATTTGATTTCTGGTGCCGTCATGCGCAGACCGAGTTTGGAGCGACGCCAGACGACATCTTCGGCGGTGCGCGCGAATTCGTTTTGGATCAACCAATTCGCTTCACGTTCCGTCAGGTTGAATCCGAAATTACGCCCCAGATCGGTCTCGATGGTCGCATCCCCAAGCACATCGAACGCATCCAGCCCGTAGGCCTTGACCATACGAGAGGACCATCGAGTCGTCAAAAAGGGATACTGCTTGGCCAACTGCACCGTCAGGTCCGCGACCCCGTCGACCGGGAAATCGCCGCCCGGCATCGGCGCACCAGCCGTCCATGGTTTTCCCACGTTCGCAAAGAACGGCTCGATTTTTTCCATCGCCGCTTCTGCCAGTTTTCGGTAGGTCGTGATCTTGCCGCCAAAGATGTTCAGCATCGGCGCGCCTGCTGTTTCGTTCATTTTCAAAACGTAATCGCGTGTCGCCGCCGTGGCCGAGGTCGCACCGTCATCATAAAGCGGGCGCACGCCTGAATAAGTCCAGACGATATCGTCGGTCGTGACAGGCGTCTTGAGATACTTGGACGCAAAATCGACGAGATAGCTTTGTTCTTCGGGGGTGCATTCGGGCTTCTTGGACACATCATCATGCTCGGCGTCCGTCGTCCCGATCAACGTGAAATCTGTTTCATAGGGGATCATGAAGATGATCCGCCCGTCGGTGCCTTGAAAGAAATAGCACTTGTCGTGATCATAAAGCTTTCGCGTCACGATGTGGCTGCCGCGTACCAGACGCACACCTTCGGTCGCGTTGACGCGCACTTGGTTGCGGATCACGTCCTCGACCCACGGCCCACCTGCGTTCACCAAAAGACGGGCGCGCACGTCGCGACGTTCTTTCGTATCTGTATCTTCCAGAGTAACGTGCCAAAGACCGTCCACCTGCTGCGCGGCAACGACCTTGGTGCGCACATTGATCCGTGCACCACGCGCCTGCGCATCGCGGGCATTCAGAACGACCAACCGGCTGTCTTCGATCCAGCAGTCGGAATACTCATAGGCTGTCTCGAACCGGTCCTGAAGCGGCGTACCCTCCGGCGTTCCGGCAAGATTTAGGGACGTCGTCCCCTTCAGGATTTGGCGCCCACCCAGATTGTCATAGAGAAACAGACCGAACCGGATCAGCCATGCAGGGCGTCGCCCCTTCATCCATGGCATAACGACGTTCAGGATTTTCGACGTCGGGGTGGACCCCTCGAACCGCATGTCCTTGTGGTACGGCAGGACAAATCGCATCGGCCAAGAAATATGCGGCATCGCCTTCAAAAGCGTCTCGCGTTCAATCAGGGCTTCGCGCACCAGACGGATTTCGAAGTATTCAAGATACCGTAATCCGCCGTGAAAAAGTTTCGTGGAGGCAGATGAGGTCGCAGAGGCCAGATCGTTCATTTCTGCAAGTTCAACGCTTAGACCGCGCCCCGCAGCGTCGCGTGCGATGCCGCATCCGTTTATGCCGCCACCAATTACAAAAAGGTCGACAACGTCGCTATGATCACGATGATCCAATGAAGCCTCCCTCCCCAATTCTTCGCCGCAAACCTCCCCGTTTGTGGCGTCGTTTCAGTAGGCACTTAAACGTCACATCAGTCAATACCGAATGTTCGTTGGTGTTCGTTTTTCATATTAGCCTTATTTTTCTGGATTTATTTTTCGAATTTGGCCGAAAATTGCGTAAAATTGGACACCTCGAACGAATCACACCCTTGACGTTCAACCCTCACAACTGAATGCTGCAACGATGCGGTCTGCATATTACAGGCCAGTCTGCACTTCTGAGGAGACGGCGTTGGTCACGAATTTTAGACAGCAAGAAATACTCGAACTTGCGCGCAAAGATGGCAAGGTAACGGTGGAAGGGCTGGCTGAATTATACGACGTCACGGTTCAGACTATCAGACGGGATCTGTCCGAATTGGCAGACAGCGGTCGCCTTGATCGCGTCCATGGTGGCGCCGTCATCCCCTCCGGTGTCATCAATATCGTCTATGAAGAACGCCGCCGCCTGAACGAGGATGGCAAGAAGGCAATCGCGATGGCCTGTGCTGAAGCGATCCCTGACGGGGCTTCCGTCTTCATGAACATTGGCACCACCACCGAAGCCGTCGCGCGCGAATTACTTGATCACGAGAACCTGCTGGTCGTGACCAACAACATGAACATCGCCAATTCATTGGCCGCCAACCGCAGTTGCGAGATTATCTTGACGGGCGGTGTCTTGCGCCGCTCTGACGGGGGACTCGTGGGCATGTTGACCGCCGAGATGATCAAACAGTTCAAGTTCGATTTCTCGGTCTTGGGATGTTCGGCGATTGATGAAGACGGCGACCTGCTGGATTTTGATGATCAAGAAGTGCTGGTCAGCCGCAGCGCCATTCAACGCTCCCGTCAGGTGATGATTGTCGCAGACCATGACAAATTCACCCGCAAGGCCCCATTGACGATCTGCTCGCTGGAGGATGTTGATGTTTTGTTTACTGACAAATCACTCACAGGAAAGCTCGCGGACGACTGCCGGCAAGCTGAAACAGACGTTATCGTCGTGTAATGACGCAGCCGCAGGGACACTTGATATGAAGGATCGCACCAATTCCGGCTGGTTCTTCGTGGCGCCTGCGGTAGTGCTGCTCAGCATCGTGGGTCTCATCCCGCTAATCACCGTCATCAATTACTCGTTTTTTGAGATCTTTATTTTGGATCAACGGTTCTGGGTCGGTCTGGAATGGTACGGCGACATCATCCGCTCCGATCGGTTCTGGTCGAGCTTCTCACGTAGTGCGTTGTTCTCCGCCCTTGTCCTCGCGATTCAAATCCCCCTCGGGATCGCGATCGCGCTGTGCATCCCTAGGAACAAATTCTGGGTCGGCGTGGTGCTTGCCCTTGTCGCGCTGCCGCTACTGGTACCGTGGAATATGATCCCGTCGCTATGGCTCGGCCTTCTGAATCCGGACACAGGAATTTTGGGACAGATCATGGCCAACTTTGGCTGGTTCACCGACTGGAAATTGTCCGCAATGCAGACATGGGCTGTGGTCCTCGCCATGGACACATGGCACTGGACCAGTCTTGTGGTGCTGCTGTGCTACTCCGCCCTTACCACCATACCAACGTCCTATTATCAAGCCGCTGACATCGACGGCGCTGGCCCGTGGCAAGTTTTTCGCCACATCCAATTGCCGAAACTCCAACATGTCTTGCTGATGGCTGTCTTATTGCGGTTCATGGACTCGTTCATGATCTATACAGAGGCCTTTCCGATCAACGCTGGCGGTCCATCCGGGGCCACCATGTTCCTTGCCGTCGATCTAGGCGAGGACATCAAGGCCTTCAACTACGGCCCCTCCGCCGCGCGATCCGTCATCTATTTCCTGATCGTGCTGAGTGTGGCGTGGCTCTTCACCAAAGCCCAGAGCACGCTGGACTCAGAGCAACAGTCCAAGGCGTCATGAGCATCGCGCGAGCCCTTCCCGCCCTCAAGATGATCCTCTTGATTGCGTTCATCGTATTCGCTGTTCTGCCTCTCGTTCAGATGACGATGATCAGTTTTGTCGCCACGCTGGCGACGACCGATCATCAGGTCGGGGATTTAACTCTGGCGAACTACGCCAACATCTGGACTGATCCCAATCTGCGCTCGGCCTTTGCGAACTCGATCGCCTATGTGCTAATCAACATCTGCGTCACTGTCCCCGTCGCCATTCCCGCTGCCTATGCCTTTTCACGCATGTCTTTCGTCGGCGACAAACAGTTGTTCTTCGCCTTCATCGCCTTTCGCATCACCCCGCCCGTCGTTCTCACTCTGCCGATCTTCCAGCTATTCTCAGCTCTCGGGGTGGTGAATTCGGTCTTCGGAATCGCCTTGGCGCACTGCCTGTTCAACCTCCCGATCTCAATCTGGATCTTGCAGGGGTTCATTTCAGCCATTCCCAAAGAAGTGGACGAAACGGCGTTCTTGGACGGCTATTCCAAACCTCGGTTCATCTGGACCTTTCTGTTGCAGCAGATCGCGCCCGGCATTGCGGTAACGGCGTTCTTTTGTTTCATGTTCTCGTGGGTGGAAGTCGTGTTCGCGCGCATTTTGACGACCACTAATGGCAAGCCAATCAGCATGGCGATCAATGCTCTCTTCGGATTTCAAACCGATATCGGCCTGGTGATGGCTGTCACAGTCGCATCCATGATCCCTGGTGCGGCCCTGCTGTTCTTGATGCGCAACCACCTGTCGCGCGGATTCAGGGTTGGAACAGTCTAATGTCGTAGGAGGTGTAGTCGTTGCACGGCGTCCTGAACGATCGGTCCAAGAAAAGTCATTGGATATTGAGCTCGGAGCAAAGGCGCCAGCTTGATATTCTCCATTCAATAATTCGGCGGAAATGCTTCTGGTCGAGAAAATTGATGCTATGTCGAAGAGCATTTTACTCAACCTCCAGAATATTTCTGAAGCCTAATGAACTACATCCTCTCGTCCGCAATGTCGATAAACGCCAAAGTCCGTCGTTGGGCATACGCCTCTCAACGACGGCTTTGTCCGAGTTTCGATGGTTCTGGCACAGTGCAGCGAAAGCTCAGGTTGGATGAGGTCGCCGAAACCGTTTGGCAACGGCCGCTTTCACGACGTCGGCTGCTTTGTAGCTAGAATTCTACTGCAACCGCGAGGAAATGCTGCGTTAGCAAAGTTCCGAAATCCAAGGTCGGCAAAGTCCCGCTCTGCCGTCCTTCAAATCTGGTGCGGCGAACGACTGGTTCGGTGAATTACGCGCGCTCAATGGTTGCGTTACGCCTGATCCATCTCCGCCTGCTTCAACTGGTCTTCCAGCCCTCCCAGATCGTCCACCGCCAGATCGAGACGATCTCGGTCGCCACCGTCGCGTTCCTCAAGTTGCATTTCGCCTTGATCGGCAAAGTTCATTTCCTGCTGTCGTTGCCCTTCTTCGACAACGACTTGAACAGCCTCCGAACGTTTTTTGAGGCGAGAGGCCGGTTTAGCAGCACTCATCTCCTGCGGGCCATTTGAGCGCTCCTCAGGCCTATGAGGCTGAACCCCAATGCCGTCTCGTTTCGAACTCTGCCCTGAACCTCCCGATTCAGAGCCTGATCCCCTTGCCCCACCTCCTCCCATCACTGGAAAAGGCAGCTCCCCCCTCTGCGCCCCATGGATTGCAGCAAACAGCCGATCATCAAAATACTGGATCCGCTTTGCCCGCACTGGCATTTGCGCATCCACGACCATGATAATTTCATCGAGCGGCAACCGGCGCGCTTCATCTTCAGGCAACAACGATGTCTCTTCGGTCCGTGTGGACTGACTGCGCCCCTCGAACGGATTCTTGCCAATGGACCGCGATCTTGTGATGACCGTCTTTGTTGTCTTGCCCACGGCCTTGCTCAGCTCCTCGATGGTCTTTTCGTCCGAAGGAGTGAGGTAGAGCTTTACGCCTGCGTTGCCCTGCAGCGCGCGGCGGGTGTTTTCTCCATAGATTTCATCAAGGGCAGGGATGGTTTGCGTGACAACCGCCAGATGTCCGCGATAGGTGCGCAGAGTTTCAATGCTCTCGACCACGATGGGCATTTTTCCAAGGCGGTTGAACTCATCGAGCATGATCATCACAGGCCAAGGCTCATCTTTGCCCGGTTCCTTCTCTTGCATGGCAGACAACAGGTCAGAGAAGAACAGCCGGATCAGCGGCGCCAGCGGCTTCACCATCAAGGGCTGGACCACCAGATAGACCGTAAATGGTTTCCTGCGGATCGTGCGAAAATCAAAATCCGAGACCTGCGTCGCCTCGTCAATCGCGGGGTTTTGCCATTGATCCAGACCTGAGGTCATCAGAAGCGAAACATAGGAGGTCAGCGTGTCGTTGTTGGTCGATGCCAGTCGCGTAAAGATCAGCTTCGCGGCTTTGTTGTCAATCTCGTGGCTCCGCGCCACATACTCTTTCTGCTTGTTGCCCCCCGAGGCCGCGATTCGGTAGATCTCGCCTAAGGTCGGTTTCTTACGCTGGAAGGCCAAGAGGCCTGCAGCCACGAAGAGATCGATCCCGCCTTTTAGTAGACCCTGAACACGATCATTGTCACTTTGCAGAAACAACGTTGCCAGTAGCTGCAATTCCATCTGCTGACGCGCGGGGTCTTCCAGCTCATAGATGCGCAAGAGCGGATTGTAGCGATGGGTCCGCTTGCCTTCCCAATCCGTGGGCGCAAAGCGGTAGACCTTGTCGCCTTGGGCGGCACGGTGACGTGCCGTCGCCTCAAAACACTCGCCCTTTACATCCAACGTGACAGCAGAGCCCTGCCATGTGAGCAGGTTCGGGATCACAAAGCCGCTGGTTTTGCCGCGCCCCGTTGGTGCCACGATCAGTGCATGAGGAAAGACCTTAGAGGTGATGTAGCTGGCGCGGGATTTCGGGCTGCCCAATTTGCCCAGAATAAACCCGGTGCCGGGCTTTCCAAAGAACCCGTTGGTTTTCATCTCGCCGCGCTTTTGCCAATGTGTTTGACCAAAACGCGTGAGGGCGGAGCCGGACATAGCAAGGCTCATCATCAGCCCGGCGACGGCAGCGCCGCCGATGATCAAGTTGACCAGCTGGAAATCATCAGGCCGTCTGTCTCTGATCCAGAGGTAATTCTGCGCGATATATCCAAAATCGATATCGGCGCTGAACCCAAGTGCCTTAAAGGTCAGCACAGCCGAGGCAATGGTGTAGCCCATAGCACCCGCCACCAAAGTCACGAGAACCACCCCGATGGCTATCCGCACCCTGCCAATAGATCTACTCAATGGACCTGGCCCCGCTCTGTCTCGCCGTCCACGTCCGCCGCGCGGTGTCTCTCGACTTCAACATCTGCCAACTCGTCGACAACCTGTCGCAACGCATCCGAGTTTGCGGTTGCCGCATCCGATTGCAAATAGACCTTTGCGGCATAGAGCCGGTCGAGGCGATCTTCGATGACATTTTCCAAAGCGTCGCTGTCGCCCTCCTTCAGGCGATCAAGCTGCGCCGCGTCCAGAACCCACGCCACCTCGGTGCGGAAGGCCTCGCGATCGGTTTCTCTCTCAAAAGGCGACGACAATGCCCCTGCCCGTTCATGCGCGAGAACACGGGACAGTTCAGGCGTTCCAATCGTAGTTGTTTCGCGCTCCGTAAGGATTTCCTCCCGTTCAGCGTAGCGCGCTTCATAAACCCGCGCGTATGTGTCGCCGAGGCCCTCCACCAGCTGCTCGGGCATATCAGGATATCGGGTCTGTAGATCGCGCGCGACGGAAACGGAGATTGGCGTGCTGCTGTGCGCACCCAAACGTGCCGCTTCAACTTCAATGATAACCCGCTCTGCTGCGGCCTGATCTACGATCACCGCCCTGCCCTCTTCATCCACGCGGATCACATCCGTCGGGCGGGCGATCAGCTCTGGGTGGTCGCGCAGATAGTTCCGCTGTTCGTCTTCCAAACGCTCTACGGCACGGCTTTCGATCACGGCGTCGTCTCGATCTTCAGTCCCGGCTTCAATCCGAGTCTCGATGCGAACGGCCTCTGCAGCAGTTTCAATCTGGGCCTCAGTCACATGCGCCTGCACCTCGCGGGCGTCTTCAATGACTCCGTCACGGCGCAGCACACCTTCCCGCTCCAGCATGGTCCCCAGCTGCACATGTACATCATTGAGAATATCCCGCGCCTGTTCCAAATCCGCGCGGCGCTCAAGGTTCAGATCCTTCGCCTCGGCCACCTTGGAAAGGTCATCCGCGATCCATTGATGCTCGAGCGCCGCGTTCTGCGCCCCTGTCTCCATCCGGGCCACAACCTGCGCTGTGCTGATCCCCGTGCCGTGCAGTGCTGCATCCACGCGGGCGCGCACCCGTGGCTCAGACAGACGCTCCAGCTGGCTTTGCTGAATATTGGCTTCAGAATAAACCCCACCCTCTGACGGGACTTCCGAGAGGGAATTGGACCGAAGCCCCAGCGGCTGCATATGCTGCACACGCGCTTGAATTGCGTTGAGGGATTTTTCCAGCGCGGGCCGCTCTGCATCTGGTTTTGCCGCGATCAAATCTGTGATGTTTGCGACCTTCTCCGCGTAACGGCTGCGCAGATCCTCGAACGTATCGTCTTCGGCCATGTAAATGCCTCCTGCGGTTTCAACGTGACCACCCTTCGCCAGTACCTCGCCGGCACGGAACAGAACCTCAGCAATGTCTTCGCGGTTCTCGGAGGATGCCTCGGCGGCCAGCGAGTGGAACATGATTCTGGTGTTTGCGATCTCAGCAAGCGTGCGGGTCAGGTCTTTCCCCACCCGTTCCCGCTCTTGGGGCACCCTGCCCTCTTCCTTAGCCACGTAGACTTCGCGGGTCTTGGCCGGGTAATGCACCTCGCCACGATCTATCCGCCGCGTGGCTTCCAGCCGCACGCCATAGGTCTCGGCCTCTTCAACCATCGCCAACCGGAAGTCGTCATAATTGAACCGATGATTGCGGGCCAAGTAGAAGAACTCACCCTCTTGCGAGCGGCGGTTCAACACCAGATGCGCATGCGGGTGATCGCGGTCCTCATGCACCGCGATGATGTAATCGAAATGCCCCTCATCGTTCTGGAAGAACCGCTCGGCCACATCCGTGGCGATGTCGCGCACATCCTCTCCGCGCGTATCCATAGGAAACGACATCAGCAGATGTGTGGTCTGCCCAAGCTTGGGTTTGAACCCGCCATCCCACCGCTTGGCAAAGCGCTCGGTGAGGTCTTTGATCTCGCCGCGATCAAGCTTGGATTTGCCATCCAGGAATCCGCTGCTGTCGACGATGTGGGTGGACTTCGTCGTGAGGTATTCGAGCTGGTTTGCGAGCTGGGACTTAGTGTGTGTCCCACCACCCCGGATCGCCTTGAACACCGCCGCACGATGACCCGCAGCGGCGCGCACCATCTGCTTTTGCTTTGAAGCATACAGACCCTGCATTGAGCCGCGAATTCGGCTCCATCCATCCCGAAACACCTCGCCCGTAACAGCGTCTACCGCATCATTCAGCCGCATGCGCAAACTCCCTCAGAGCGACCGTTGCTTCCAGCTGCACTGCATCACGGCGGCGGCGCACAAGCAGATCAATCTCGTCTGCACTATCAAGGATGAACCGTGCCAACCCGCGCATCTGGACGAGGCGCAACTCTGAGAACTCTGCGCCAGATCCCTGTCCCGCCCGATTGGCCTTTTGCATCTGCTTGGCGATCTGGGCGACACCGTTTCCAACCTCGTTCAACGAGGCGCGATAACGCACCATCTCTGCCGCCAGTTGGGCGTCCGCAACGAAGGTGCCACCTGCCGCTTGCATCAATCGGCGCAGCCCTTCCGAGCGTGTCTCGATCTCGGCTGACGCCAGCACCGCATCGAACGCTGCCATCTCCTCGGAGGTCACTTTCACACTCACCGCCAAGACCGGAACCGCCGTATCGCGCTGGCGCTCTGCGTCACTCTTCACCGTGTATTGCACTGCCCGCGGTGTCACCCCGAACCGCTGTGCAAGCACGGACGTTGAGACTCCGCTCGCGGCTTCGCGCACGATCTCCATGCGTTGCGCATCGGTGAGACGTTTTGAGCGAGACATGCGAAGAAAGACCCCCTATTTCCTGCCACCTTCATACAAGGCTGCACCTACCATACGAAACTATACTAATCTGTCAATAATATACTTGCGGTGAATTGGCGCGCTGGCAGCCTTGTATTCCGTTTAGCGCCGAGCACCGCAGGTGCGAGGCCGCGCCCGAGAGGGCGCCAACCAACACCAGCCGCAGGCTCCAACATCGGCCGCTCTCAACAGAGCCCGCGCCTGAGGTCTGTCTGAACATGTCATGTTCGGACGGAACCGAAGGGGCGGGACAAACCTCAACCGACAGGGCTGACAGACAGGGTCAAGGGAGGCCAGAATTGCTTGCCAATTCTCTGCCGTAAAAACCTGAGGGCGCCGCCGATAGGTTTTTGGGGATGGCCTCCTTGAGGCTGGCTGGCGGCTCTGTCACCGCGCTTTTTCAACCCCAACAAAAACCAACAGGACTGCTCCGCAGTCCTGTCATCGGCAACCGTGACCGCTGCCGAAAGCAGGGGTCTCAACGGGACCTGCAGCGATCTCTGGAACAGAGATAGGGCCGCCTGACGGCGGCCCATCCTCGTGGAGGATTTACTCTTGGGGTTCCTTTGAGCTTGGTGGAAACATCACCAGCTCTTCGACGCCGACGGGGAAGTCGAGCTTGAGGCTGAAGAACTCCGATCCATCCCCGTTGCGGGTGTTGCGGAACATGGCTCCGACGCGTTGGAAACGGGTGCGTTCCTGGCCTTCGCCATCGGTGTATTTGACGGGAACTGTTGCGACGTAGTGGTTGGTCATTTTGGTCTCTCCTTTTTGCGATGGGGATCAAAAAGCACGGGGCATCAGGACCGGTCGCAAGCGCAAATGCGGAGGGTCCGCGCCACAGGCGTGGAAGCCGTATTTGTGCTTGCCGGAGCGCAGCGTAGGGAACGGCCGGTCCGACCCCGTGCGATCCACATCAATGAGCAAAAAGAAGAGACCAAAATGTATGCCCCCACATCGCAGTCGCCACGGTTCTCGTTGATCTCGATGGAGGTAAAGGTCGGGTGCGCCTTGATGCAACGTGTTGGGGTTTGGTCTGTCGCGCGCATCGAAAGGCAGGGCGGTTGTTCGGCCTCGGGCGAAGATCAATTTCTCGGTGTTGAGATGGTTGTGATGTTATCCGCACCAAGCTTGAGGACGCGGAGGACAGCTGGTCCGGCCGCACCGGTATGGCACGGCCAGTCCTTCCCCAATCAGAGTGCGTCCAACATCCTGACCGTCTACGAACAGCGATCCACATAGGCGTCCAAAGTTGCAACGATCTGTGCCTTCGGTACCAGGCCTGCACGAACATGCCACGCGTTCAAATTCTATCGATGCCGCATTCCGTACCAGTTGGCTCAAACGCGCCGTTGCACGTTCCCCGACCTGACGCTCAGCAGTGCAAGACGGCCGCCATGTCTCTGGGGCATTGAATCCGACAAGGCGCACGTTCGCCGGCAGCCCGCGAATGTCGACGGTGTCACCGTCGATGATCCGTACATCGCTTGAACGGAGGGTCCGATCCGGTGGAGTGGGTTGCACCGCGGCCGGCCCATCGAGAGACAGGAAGCTGGAGGACATCCAGCCGGTTCCCAAGTCAGACCGGATTTGCGCCCATTGCCCTTGGTCACGAAGCAGTTGGACACGCGTGCCTTCAACCAGAACGCCCATGACCCGATCAGACGTGGACGGCCCGTCCCGCTGATTGACCCGAGTGCCTGTCACATAGACGTAAGCCGCACTTGCCGTTTGCGGTGCGGACGTCGCTGGTGAGCCGTTAGATGTGGATTGCGATGATGTTGAATCGAAGAACGATCCAATCAAAGCAACGAACGCGACGACAATAACAAGCGGCACCATGATTTGCCGCTGGGCCCTACGGACCGCCCGCCGAGGTGCAGTGATTGCGCGGGTGACAGACATCGGTCTGGACTTTGGTTGGTAAGACTTGGTGCGGCGCTTCGGGGCCGGACGCGATGCGCTATCGCTAATCTCTGCAGAAGGCTGCGATGATGTCTCACGTTCCAGCTTCAGAGTTTTGTGTAAACTCGCATACTGGGCCTTACTCAAACGTGTGTCGGCTCCATACTTCTGAAACCGCGCGGCCATGTTTGTAAGAAACGCCACCTCCCAATCGTTCGCCTGACCAGATTGCAAACGCGCATCAATACGCGATTGAATCTCTTTGGTGCGTTCCGGGGAAAAGGGCATCGACTGTAAAACCTGCGCGCGTGATATGCTGCACAACAAAAGTCATTTGTGGCGCGGACACAATAGACAGGGATTACATTGAGATAAGGTCAAGCTATTCGGAAAACGGGAAAATCGGACATCCACCGTCACGACTTAAATGAACCTTTGCTGCAGATCAGCACCGCGCATCTGAATGTCTACCCACGATCTTGAGAACGAAGAAAGGGCCACCCGAAGGTGACCCTCTTTGACTTATGCCTCTGCCTTCTCCCTCACTGGATCCGCTACCCGCATCACCGTCAGTCCTTTCGCTTCGGCTTTCTGCCCGAGGTTCAGTGCGACCCCGTTGCCTCCGAAGAGGACAACTCCAGTTGCGGCGAACTTGTCGTCTAGCATCTCATCGTTGCACTTGAACGGAGCTGCACGTCCGTGTGCGGACCAACGCGGATCGAAGCGCGCTTGGTTGATGCCCCGCGCACGTGCCCACCGGGCCGCAATCATTTCCGCTCCATGCTTGCCGCCTTTGTGGCAAATGAAGATATCCTGATTGCGGTTTTGTTTGATGCGGTCCCGAACCTTATCGAGTGTCCGGAAGATGACGTCGATGTCAGTCCAGTCCGTCGCTCCCGAGACAATCAGAGGAACTCCCTCGACTTTTGACTTGGCGGCCGTCTCACGATCATGCTGTTCCAGAAGTTGCTTAGCTTCGAAGACGGCTCCCGTCTCTTGCGCCCTAACGCTGGCCCGCGATCCCGCTGCCGGAATAAAGGCGTTCCCGGTCTCGACCTCGTAGCATTCCGCTGCCGCCTCTCCCATCGTCTCGATGGCGTCCACGATCTCGCGCAACTGCACGAAGCGCGCTTGCGCCTCTTCCAGTGCGGTCTCGGCGATTTCTGATCCGTCGTGACATTTTGCCAATGCGCCGATCTTATCAGCTGTGCGGTCGACCTCCTTGCCGAGAGCAACCTTGCGGCGCTGCAGGATTGTTGCCAACCCGTGCGCGAGAGGTTCGATCTCTCCCTCAAGTCCAGTATTCCGCAATTGCCCGAGCAGGGTCTCGAAGGCTTCGCGGATGATGCAGTCTTTCAGGATATCGTCCAGCGGGATAGGCAGGTGTGCGTCTTTCTCCGTCAGACCGAAGAGTTCGATTGTCTCGTATGTTGTCGCTTGATCGTAGGCCATGTGTTCATCTCCAGATGTTTGAGTTTGAGGGCCACCACATGAGTGTGGGGGCATGGCCGATTTCTGGTTCACCGAATCTGTCCGGGTCAGGGACGGCGCAGCCGCCAGCTTGCTGGGCGAAAAAGTTTTCCAAGCGCCGTGCTCACAACACGCACAACCTTACGCGCGCGATTGACCTCTCCACTCGCGCCACCTTCGCCGAAAAGTTTTGCGATCCTTGAGGCGGGCTGATTTGGGGGCCATCCGGAGGATATGCTTCCATACTCATGTGTGTGTGTTTTGACGCCAGGTTTGTCCGACGCGAGCAGGCAAGCGGTGGGGCCGGACACGCAGGCGGACGCAGCGCCGGGATCGTTTTGCCTCGGCAAAACAGACCAGAGCGAAGACCGCAGGCGTGGCCGAGACCCGCCGCGCTCGCGAGACGGGCAAACCGGGACCCATGAGCCGACACCGCGGTAAGGCCGCATGGCCGCATGCGCGACGGACCGCAGGGCCGTTCTCTCCTGCGACACGCGAAGCCGAGCAGGAGAGGCCGTTAGGTATTGCGTCACAGGTTCGGTTGATTGGCGAGCACGTCACAGCGGACTTTAATATTCAATACCTCAAGGCCCACTGTGCGGGACAAAGCTGCCATTCGCTGCGGCTTGTGCCAACTTCGGCTTTCCTGAATGGAAAGGGGCCAATACATTTGGCTTTAGCGCTGCAGTTGGCGCAGTGTTAGTGCGCACACTCCACCATGAAGCATTTCTTGGTCAGAGAGTTGCGGCTTGCCGTTTTTCCCGGCATTCTACGCTAGAGCAATAGGCATGAGAGAAACCGTTCCATGAAAGACAAGGTCAAAGGCCCGGCCTCCTATTTCCCTTCTATCGAGAAGACTTACGGCAAGCCGGTTCAGCATTGGCTCGCCATCATCGCAGACAGACCCGAAGAGAAGCACATGGAGACAGTTGCCTGGCTCAAGTCTGAACACGGACTCGGTCACGGCCATGCAAATGCGCTCGTGGCTCATTCGCGGGCCTCGAAGGATAGGTGAAAATCAACATTCCCTGCCAGCAGATCTAAAAACCAGTCATGTCTTGATGGGGCCGCATCCTTCATTCTTGGCTCGAACCTGACCTTCGCCGCATCAGCACGCAAGATCGGCACCTTGACCAGTAGTCAAGGTCAGCTTTGCGGGACAAAGCTGCCATCCCATCGACCGATTGAATGTCAGTGATGAGCGCCTGCGAGATCTGCGGTGTCGAGAACGCGCAGTTGCCCCTCGAAATCGCTCTTCCCGATTGGCACGCCGCGCGTGCGAAGGATGTCGTAGGCGGTCACCGCGTGGAAGTAGAAGTTGGGCAGCAGGAATGACAGCAGGTACGTTTCAGAGGTAAACGCCGACGTCTGGGGATTTGTGTGTACTTGCATGTTCAGGTGTTTTCCTGAGCATGCGTTGACCTCGTCGGGTTTGAACTCCAGCAACGCGGCCTCCGTTCTTGCGACTCTGCTGCGCAACTCGCTGAAAGGGATCGCTCCAACAAGGTCAGGTGGGTTGAAGGCTCCATGCCTGAGAGCGTCCAATCCCCAGACAGAATAGTTGTCCACGCATTCTATCTGAAACCAGAACGGTGCCATGTCCGACACCAGACTTGCTTCCACGAAATCATCGGGGTCGATTCCGGTCTCGGAGCAATGGACGACTGCGTTGTCGAGGCACGCCCCGATTGAACGCACCGTTTGCAAATAAGTCGGAACACTCAGATCGAAGAGGGACGTTGTCATGATCTAGTTATGACCATGCGACGGCCCCCTGGCAATCCCCGAAGCGGTCGTCAGGCCGTGCTGCAGCATCCGTCACTGAGGGCTCGTTGCCGCCATTAGCCGCAGATTTAATGAAGGTCCGCTGTAGGCCAGACGGCGCAGGCAGCCTACACAATATGCCTTGAACGCAATGGAACACGCTCACGCTCGGGGCGCTTCAGTGCTTCTGCATATTTTCTCGCGTTGTCATCGATCCCACTATGCCAAAGCTTCGATACAAAATCGCGAGCATCCTGCACCGTCATATCTTTGAGTAAGGGCGAGATGGCTATGAAGAGCTCATCCTCGGTGAGGGATGCCGCGCGACACATTGCTGCTTCGTAATAAGACGGATCGTTCAGAACATATTCGCTTATTGGCATCAACGCGACATTCTCGGCCGGAATCGCCAAGAAAATCGTATCCTGAATGGTTTCTAAAAAGTCGCGACGGGATGTGGAGACCGGTTTGCCCTGGCTCTTCGCATCATCGTATGCCTGTTTCGTTTTGCTCAACCGAGACGCTGCATAGGAGAACGCTAGGTCGCGCTTTTGGGCTGGAAGTGAGAACTTAGTGTATGTCTCAATGCGCGTGATCAGAGCGGTTACTTCGGCTTCGAGGTCAAAGCTTTCGAACCAAACGCGGTCTGTTTTCGGTTTTCTGGCCATCCGCTCTCTCAAGATACGATATACGTTAGTATATTATTGTAACACAGATCTGTCGTTCGACAAGCCAGCCCATAACCCAGCACATAACAAGGGATGCTAATTTGGAGGCCAGTCAAAACGCCCAGGAAAGCGCGGGTGTCTCTCGAACATACAAACACAAAAAAAGGGGAACCGCGTTGCCGCGGCTCCCCTGCTCTGTCAGTCGATGGTCTTGTTGCGATCAAGCAACCAGTGACAACCCACCGCTTGCGTCGGGCTGCTCATCCCCGCTCTGCACAAACGGAATGATCGAGAACGTTTGGCCACCCCGTTGCTCTTCGTTCTGCACGGCATTGACGCGCAGATCACCGTCAGGCGTATTGATCAGAAGCGACAGATAATCGTTGCCGGTCCGGGTGCTTTTCGCCATCCAGGCCGAACCCACACGGATCGCTTTGCCTTTTGGCGAGCTGACCTCGATCCGGTAGTCGGGATGGGTTTCTTCCGTCTTGTAGTCGTTCTCAATCAAAATGAAGTCCAGATCGAACATCATGTTGGCAATGTAGCCTGCAAAAGCGTTGTCAGCATCCATCGCCGTCAGCTCGCCCGAGATTGAACCAGACTTCATCGTGCCGTTCGAGACCAGCGGAATGATCTCGAAGTCTTCACTCTTGGCTTTACGCGCTTCCTGCGTCTGCACGGCATTGACGCGGAATGGCCCAAGACCAACATCCAGCTGCATCGAGATGTAGGGGTTGCCGCTGGTGTTGCCGGTCTCGCTCCAGGCTGTGCCAATGCGCACCTTGCGACCAGATTTATTGACCGCCGTGACGTCATAGTCCGGGCTGCGCTCTGACATCTTTGCGCGGGTTTCCAACTGGATCGCGATGTCGAACTTGGTGTTGTGGAGTGTGCCGGTGAAGACAGCGGCTGCGGTGTCGGCGTTTTTCGTGAGGGTTCCTGCGAACATGGGTTTTATCCTTCTTGGGTTAACGGTGCCCGACATCTTGCCAGACCATCCGAGATTGCTTTTCGACCCCTTGTGGGATCACAAAACAGAAAGCCTGCTTTCAACTTTCTCCCGACCTCTCAGACAGTGCAAAGCCCTAAATGGACGCACGTCGCTACAACACCAGCGCGACCCATTCTTTGCCCAATGGTCAAATGGGATGTTTCAGACATCACGATCGGGAAGGAAGAACTCCTCTTCCTGACCATTCAGCCAGCAACCGCTTTGGTCAGTCAGACCAATGGCACTGCCGTTCGGCTCAAAGACGATGAGATACTGGCCCAGCCTATCCTTGCGCACGACATATCCCTCGTTTGACCAGTGAACGGATTTCCCTGCGTCCACAGCTGTTTTGATTTCCGCAATGTTCATGTGTGTCTCCATCTAAGTTGACGAATTCCGGCCGCGCACCCGCCAATATGGGCAGGCACGCGGTCTCTGCATTTGGTGGAAGTGCTACTGTCGCCCGCAACGCCGATCAGGCTGCGCTGCGGATACTTGGGTGCCCATCGCCAACAATGCGGGCGAGGATTGCTGCCGCATCGACCCCTGCCCCATGCGGCACAAAGACCCGCAGCTGGAAAGCGATGATTTCGGTAAAACACCCGAGGGCTTTGAGGCCATCAATGGTGCCCTTGTCCGCCCCACCAATCTCCAAGCGCACATCGCCTGCAACGCGGCGGCACGTCAGCGTCAGGCCGCACCCCAGATCGACGGGTGCAGTTGTACCAAGGGCAGCTGTCAGCATTTCACTCGGTGTTTCCGGCGTTCCCGTCATGAAGCGCGCCCGAAGGGCTGCGGCCCCCTCTTCGCTGAGGGTGCGGCCGATCATGCTCGCGCAGCCCTCGGGCGTGACGCGATAAATGCGCTCGTTGCTGGTCGGGATGGTCTTCCAGATCGGAAGCAACAGACCCGTGAGCAGATAGAGCTTTGTCGTGGTGGTTTTGGGAAGACCATCGGCCTCCTCGTCCCAAAGCCGGATGAACTCTGATTGCGCGACCGCCTCCCAAGCTGAGGCTTCAAACTTCGCCTCTTCAAGGTAGGACTTGCCAGTGGGCCGGACAACCTTGCGCATCAGGGTGACGAGCTCTTCGTCATACATCTGCATTGGTCGTTTTGAGATCAGCCCCGCCCGCCCCGACGCGCGATTGACCATAGGGATATTGTCGAAGTTGTTGCCGAGTGCACCCTCGGCGCGCGCCACGTAAACCGGATCTGTCACCTCCAATCCGATGATACGTGTCACCGCGCCAGATTGCGGGCAGGTCCAAAGGTCCTCCGCCGAGACCTGTTTGATCGTCTCGCCCCGCAGCGTTTCAACGCCAAGATCAAGCGTACCTGCGTCCCGTGCACGCTCTGTCTGATCCGCAATCCGCTGCATGAACTCTGCGAAGAGCGCGTTTTGCATATGGATCGGCAAGGCCAACACCCGATTGAGGAACCGTTGGATCGGCGGCAGCTCTTCCAGCAGCACGCCGTCTTTGTCGATCAAGCGCAAGGCCGTCCAATCGGTGAAGATCTCATAGCCCATCGCCTCCGCACGCCCCGCGGCAAGATCGGCGTAGTATCCGCGCAGTGCGGAGCGCGCGATGGGGCTTTCAAGATTGTCTTCTTCGCGGAACATGCCTTGCGAGCCTGTCTCGCGTTGGCCCTTAGTGAGCGCGCCAAGCTGATCGAGACGTTTGCTGATTGTCGATGTGAAGCGTTTTTCACCGTGCACATCCGAGGTGCAGACCCGGAAGAACGGCGCGCTGACCTGCGCAGAGCGATGAGTACGCCCAAGTCCTTGAATGGCTGCATCCGCGCGCCAGCCGGGCTCTAGGAGGTAGTGCCGCCGCCGCTTCTGGTTTTTGGCCGTTTGTGCCGCATGATAGGATCGCCCTGTGCCACCCGCATCCGAGAAGATCAGGATGTTTTTCTCGCCGTCCATAAACGCCTGCGTCTCAGAGGAATTGCTGCTTGAGCTACGTTTTTCGATAAAGAGCGCGCCGTCGCTGGATTTGAGCGGGCGGATAGACCGTCCAGTCACCTCGGCCACGGCTTCATCCCCGAACGCCCAGAGGATTTGATCCAGTGCCGCGGGGATCGGGGCCAGCGCCATGAGGTCCATCATCGCCTCGTCCCGCAATGCTAAGGCTTCGCGAGAGACAACCAAGGCCCCTGTCTCATCCCGCAGCGGCTCTGCAACGACATTGCCGTCAATCTCGACCAACTTCTGGGTGTGGATCGGAAAAGCCTGTTCGAGATAGCCGAGCACATAGTCGCGCGGCGTCAACGCGCCCTCGACCAGTTCATCATCGGGATCCATCATCTCCAAGCGCCGTTTCAAAAGGCTTTCGCCCGTTGAGACCACTTGGATAACGCAGGCATAGTCATCGGATAGGTCCTGCTGAATGGCGCTGACAATCGACGGGGCCTTCATGCCCATCAGCAGATGATTGAAGAAACGCTGCTTTGTGCTCTCGAACCGCGACTTGGCCGACGCTTTTGCGGCAGAGGCATTTGTCTCGCCTGAGGCATCATTGACGCCTGTCGCGATCAGTGCGGCCTCTAAGTTATGATGGATGGTGCGGAACGCGCCCGCATAGGCATCATAGATCTCCGTTTGGGCAGGCGTCAGCGCATGTTCCAGCACATCGTATTCGACCCCGTCAAAGCTCAGCGCACGCGCGGTGTAGAACCCGAGTGTCTTAAGATCGCGGGCCACAACTTCCATGGCCGCAACACCACCTGCTTCCATTGCAGAAACAAAGCTCTCGCGGCTCGGGAACGGATATTCAGGCCCTTGGCCCCATAGCCCGAGCCGGGAGGCATAGGCGAGGTTGTGGACAGATGTGGCCCCCGTCGCCGAGACATAGAAGACCCGCGCACGCGGCGCGGCAAGTTGCAGGCGCAGACCCGCAAGACCCTGCTGGGACGGTTTTGCCCCCCTGCCCTGCTCCGATCCGGCGGCATTTTGCATCGCGTGGGCCTCGTCAAAAGCGAGCACACCATCGAAGTCGTCTCCCATCCAATCGAGCAGCTGGTTCAGGCGTGTCGTACCGCATTTGCCGGCGGAGCGCAGCGTTGCGTAAGTCACGAACAAGATGCCGTCGCCCATGGTGACAGGCTGGTCGGGCTTCCATTTCGAGAGTGGCTGGATATCTGCGGGCGAACCGCCGAGATCGGTCCAGTCGCGCACAGCGTCCTCAATCAGGGTTGCGGATTTTGAAACCCAAATAGCTTTGCGCCGCCCCGAGAGCCAATTGACCAAGATCAGGCCAGCGCACTCACGGCCCTTACCGCAGCCGGTGCCGTCCCCGAGAAAATATCCCAAGCGGTAAGCACGTGCCTCCGCATCCTCATCACTGCGCAGCATCTTTGTCTGATCATCATCAATGGTGAACTTGCCGGGCAAATCGCGTGCATGGGCATCATTAGCCATGATGATGGTTTCCAGCTGGGCCTCAGAGAGATGACCCTCTGCGATCAGGCGGTTCGGCAAGCGCAGCCCCTCAGCGGCCCGCAAAGAAGGCACAGGTGGCGCGACCGACGCCATGGCAATGCTTTCAACTAGCGGCGTTGGGTGTTCTTGTGCGCCAGCGATCTCGATCCGCTGCGGGCGGTACCGGGCGTAGATCTCGGAAATCGGCGTGTTTTCGCGCGGCGTCTCAAATGTGGTGAACGACAGCGGTGTTGCTGCGTGTTTAGGTGTCTTGGCAGCAGATGCATTTGATGCGGCAGGTTTGCGTGCCTTGTGAGACGCGGGTGGCATCAGAGGGCGCCCGACATTCAATGAGCGTGCCGCCATCACAGGCGGGCGCGTCGCGGCAATCTGGTCCACGATACTGACCGCCGCGTCGAGATCATCGACGGAGGTCCGGATCATCTCGCCGCCCTCATCGACCTTATCAAAGACCATCAGTTGGGTATCAACGCTGGTGCCAAGTTTGCGATAGACATGGCCGGGGATGGTCAGGGCCAGGCGCGGAGTGAGAAGGCCCATTGCGCGGGCCCAATGTGCAGCATCCCGCTCGGGGCTGAAGCCCATCGGCATGATCGCAACAAGGCGCCCGCCGGGTGCCAATCGTTTCGCGGCCCCGATGAGATGCTTGGCAGCAATGTGCTTATCGCGGGAGCGATCGACCGAGGATGCAAACGGCGGGTTCATCACGATAACGCTCGGGGCAGTTCTTGACGTCAGCAGATCATCAATATGTTCCGCGTCATGTCCCGTCGCCTGCGCGTCGAACACCACATCGAGCAGCTGCCGGCGAAACGGATCGACTTCGTTGAGCATGAGAATGCCGCCTGCCCGCTTCATGAGCCCCGCCAATGAACCGGTTCCCGCAGATGGTTCCAGCGTAGTCTCACAGTTGCGGATTGCCGCCGCGCACACGGCGAGGGCTGCGTAAGGAAGCGGGGTAGAGAACTGTTGCAGGCGTATCTGTTGCTCGGACCGGCGGGTTTCGGTCAAAAGCCGCATCGCGAGGTTCTTGGCAGCACCAAGTGCGCCTGACCCACTCGCATCCAAGCAAAGTGTTTGAGCCGCAGCAGCCTGCATCATGTCGTAGGCCATACGCCAGCTCCATGCACCGCTCGCGTCGCTGCCACCAAAGGTGTCGCGCATGATCTTTGAGAGAGAGGAACTGCGCAGGGGATCGCCTGCGATCTCAGCAGCGATCAGCGACAGGGCTGATTTGAGCTGCGCATTGGATGGGGATTGATTGGAGTGCTTCTGGTTGGCGTGGGCCATGATTTCTGTCCTTTGTGATCCGGGTTAAGGTTCACAGGACAAAAAGCCCCCTTTCCCTTTCGGAAACGGGAGAAGACAAGGGGAGCTAGGTTCGTTTGGACAACTTCAATTTTTCAGAGGCGCGAAGCTGCTGCACGCCACGCAAAATCGCATCGGTGAAAGCTGGACTGAAAGACCCACGAGGTGAGCGATCCTCAATCGTGTACGAGGCTTCAAGGACATCAGCGTTTAGTTCATCCAGAATAACCCAGAGCGAAAGATGACTGTCGAGCTGCGCACGGCGGGCTTCCGTCTCGGGTATTTCCAGTGCGGTTCGACCTTGATCCGGGGTCTTGCTGGTGATTGGAGCTATGAACATGACGTGATGACCCGCCTCATTGACGACAACAATCACCACACAGCTAGGTCGCTTCTTGCGACCTTCAGTCTCGCCGCGATCGGATTGCCACTTCCAAAGGTAATGATAGTCGAAAACCTGACCTGCGGCAGGAAAGTCAGCGGTCACGGAAGTGCTCCTCGATACCCTTGTCTAGCAGTTTGCCTAAATCTTCGGGCATATCCGTAACATCCATCGCTATCTGCGTGTCCCGCCCAGTCGTAAGGGCTTCAAAACGCTCCATCGACATGACAACGAAGCGTGGTTTACGGTGCTTCGTGATGGCGACTGGAGAGACAGCGGCCGCCTCGAAAAGGTCGCCCGTATTACGGGTTAGATCGCCTGCTGCGAATTGTTTCATCTCAATGCTCCACTGAATTTCTGTCTTAATCAGAATATACGTATTTTCTTAATATTCTGCAAGTGGCCTTCCATTCGAGATCAGGCACGGCGCTTCTTATCAATCAGCGCCTGAGCGTCTTGCATTACCTGAGCCTGCGGTGTTGTCGGCTTTG
>Ga0316208_1000224_pt1 | contig 78475 bp, 73 predicted proteins | sample 3monopyrite_MG_FD_204944 | JGI IMG/M metagenome (GOLD analysis project Ga0316208, IMG submission 204944) | Microbial mat bacterial communities from mineral coupon in-situ incubated in ocean water Damariscotta River, Maine, United States -... | ecosystem: Environmental > Aquatic > Marine >... | reverse complement strand
AAAAATTTCAATAATTTTATCTTCATTCATAGGAGTTCGTTTTATGTGTAACTAAATGTTTTTCAGTTACTAATATACTAAAATATCTCCTATGATTTTCTTTTTATCTTATCCATTATTCACGTTATATTAGATAAATTATATGAAGTATTCGGGGTTGGATTGATATGACTAAAACTGGCTCGGTAGGTCAATGGTACTGGAGCAGATATAGGGCCATTGATGGGATTACCCCAACTGAGACCTATGGAATCAAAATCTATGTCCCTAACAATGTGATTATAAGTTATCTTTTCACCTCTGCATGTATTGAATGGTGGGGTTTCTGTATACATTGGAGAGGAATCGTAACAGATATCAGTTGAATCATTTCTAACAGTCGGAAACATTATTGCCCTTAAAAGTAAGGCACCTGTAGAATTCAAATTCGCCATCCCACTAGGACGGCAACAGGGTGCATCATAATAAAAATACCAGCCGGAAGCTGGAGGAATTCCTCCAATAGTTATTGGATCTGATTTATAAGGAAATTTTTGAATACTCCCATCATCTCCATTGGGACAAGTGTCAGGACTTCCATACTGGCTTGTTCATTTGGGAGACTGGTCACCGGAATTATCTGCTAGAAAAGCAACTGAATCTGGCTTTAATAATATACTTGTTCGTCCATTTGGCAGTGTAGAACCATGGATTCTTAATGTATCATTACGAAAGCTCCAAGGTATGCCTGAACATTCTCTGTATAAGGACATATGAAAAACGAATTTGCCATTTGAAAGACATTGCCAGCCAATTTCTCCTCCTCTTAAGTGCCCTGCATTAGTTGGGGTGGATATAGGAATGAAAGTCAAAAGGAATAAGCTATGAATCAATGCTTTTTTCATTCTCTCATTTTTTTGTTTAACATATTTAAAATCTATAAAGGTAGTTGTATTGGAGGTTTATTGAGCAAAACCAAACGCGAAGTAGGCAAATAAAAACTTACTTCTTCTTAATCTCTTCCCAAATTTTGTACAAACTTTCTTGCTGTGGGCGCTTGAAGGGTACTTCCGTCAAGGCTTCTATGGCTTCCCAACTTTCGTGCATTTCAGCGGGTAATTTTTGGTACAATGCAGTACCTTTGGTCTTCCATGCGATCACCTCATCGCTCACTGCTTTAATTCGCTTGGCGGGATTCCCAACAATGAGGGATCTTTTTTCAAATTCTTCTTTGGCTTTGATAAAACTTAAAGCCCCTACAATGGATTCATCTCCTATTGCGGCTTCATCCATGATTACGGCATTCATGCCCACCAACACATTTTTGCCAATGTGTGCGCCATGAATGATGGCTCCATGGCCAATGTGCGCTCCTTCTTGCAACCTTATGGTTATTCCAGGAAACATGTGAACCGTGCAATTCTCTTGTACATTGCAACCGTCCTCGATCACAATCCCTCCCCAATCACCTCGTATGGCAGCACCTGGGCCTACGTATACATCTTTGCCTATAATCACATTTCCTGTCACCGCAGCTTGTGGATGCACAAATGAGGAAGGATGAACGACAGGCGTGAAGCCTTTGAAATGATAAATCATAATTAAATCTGATAATTACCAATGACGAATTGACAATCAAATTGGCGTCTAATTTCGTTTATTTTTAATCGTTTTCTGAATGGAAGTAATAATTCGAAGCAATTCTGCTACTTTTTCAAGGAGGTCCATTCCTTTATCTTTCTCAATTAAACCTACGTCCATTAACAATCTTAGCCAGTATTGAGATTCTCTGGCTTCTTTATATGCAATGGTTATCTTATGAAAAAAGTCTTTCTCTGATTGACCTCCAATGGCCTCTTCAACATTTGCTCCGATCGAAGTTCCTGATCTTAGAAGTTGCTTTGTTAGAACATATTCTTTCTCCACAGTTTGTAATTCCCTCATAAGTTTAACAATCTCTAATGCAAATGCATAGCTTTTATCTCTTAGGGGGTTGTCTTTTTCTTGGTACAAAACTATTTTTGATTAGTCATTGACAGATTAGTCATTGGTCATTTCATCAGGCGTATTTCGCTAGTACTACTTTCGTATACTCACTCAACACCAATTTGCCGCTCATCTCAGCCCTTCTCATCAACAATTCATCCCAATCGTCGCATCCTTCCCAAAAAACTCCTTTGAGTAAACTCTGTGCCTCAGGATTTTTGGAGAGTAAATATTCCACGATTTCTTGTACTCCTTGATCTAAAGCAGCGGCATCATCATAGACCTCAGCAAACAAACCTTTTTCTTTTGCCCAAGAAGCTGGATAAAAATGATCGGCATTGATGGTCATTTGGCTCAGGGCAGAAAGGCCAACTTTGCGCTCAACTGCAGGACCAACAACAAAAGGGCCAATGCCCACATTCAACTCAGACAGTTTGACTGCAGCAAATTTTGTAGCCAAGCAATAATCAACAGCGGAAGCAACTCCTACCCCACCCCCAACAGCTTTGCCTTGTACACGACCAATAATCAACTTTGGGCACTTTCTACATGCATTGATCACATTCGCAAATCCTGAAAAGAACTGCTTTCCGGTTTCAAGGTCGTTGATGGAGATGAGTTCAGTAAAACTTGCACCCGAGCAAAAGGTTCTCTCTCCTCCACTTCTCAGTACAATGACTCTAACTTCATCATCCTTGCCAGCATCTTCTATAGTTTTTGCCAATTTGGACAAAATGTCGCTTGGCAATGAATTGTGTTTAGGGTGAAAAAATTCGATGGTCGCTAAGCCGTTTTCGGCTTTATCAATGGTCACGTATGCGTTTGACATGTTTACTTGGTTTAATTACGAATGATTAATTACCAATCGAAAACTCTTTATTGGTAATTAGTCATTTACAGATTAGACATTAGAGCAGTCCAAATTGTTTAAAATGATGATTGATGTGTTTCCTGTTCATCAGGTCCCATAAATCTTTGTCCAATTTTCCAAAAGTGACATGATTTGTTTCTTTTCCTGGATGCTCTTTAAAATAGGCTTCAAATCGATCCCACGCCTCCAACAATGCCGCTTTAGCTTGATCAAGATTTTCATACATCAAGTCCTCAGTTTGATCTTTTTTAAGCAAAGGATGCTTGTAGTCTACTGGCATTGGACGATAGTTGAATAAACTGTCTTGGTATTTTTCAATGTGCTCTTCGGGAGTATTGATCGGTACCTCAACTTTTTCAGTCGCTATATCAAATACGTAGGCAAGGTGCTCCACCATATGTTGTGGTGTCATGATTCCCCATTGAGCTTTGGTGTCAGCTGACAACTTATCCAGATAACTCCCAACGTTCTTTCGACTTATCTCCGCAAATGGGCTTTTCTTCGCGACCATTGTCAAGACCGTAGCAATGGCTACTTTCTCGTCATCTTGGTCAAATACTTCTACGAACCATTTCACTACTCCCGAAGGAAATTGCTTTCCTCTCACATCCTTGTCCCTTTTCTCTTGACAGGTTAATCGTACATAGATTGAATCATTGTGATAGATCGGTCGCATAAAACGACATGTATCTAGGCCATAATTGGCGGCTACTGGGCCTTTGTTGGGATAAACAAATAAACCCGCAGCGGCAGAAAGGATAAAATAACCGTGAGCCGCTCGCTTTTCAAAAATGGTATGACTCAGAGAGGTAATGTCTGTATGGGCATAAAAATGATCCCATGAAAGATTTGCAAAGTTGGCGATCTCAGAATCAGTGATGGTGCGTTTGTGTGTTTTCAAACTCATGCCAGCTTCAATGTCTTCAAAGTGATATTTGAAAGGATGATACTCTGGCGATTTGTATTTTGCTCCTGCTTGGAAAATGCCAGTAATCTCTGTAATTGTGGTCGGGGAACCTTGAATGGCCGTTCGTTGTAAATAATGCATTACGCCACGCATGCCGCCCATTTCTTCTCCACCGCCTGCTCTGCCTGGACCGCCATGCACCAAAGTTGGCAAGGGAGAACCATGACCAGTGCTGTTGGTAGCACTTTCTCTATTTAAAATTAAAATTCTTCCATGATGTGATGCTGCATTCACGGTAAATTCGGTGGCAATTTGATTGTCATTGGTAGCGATGGAAGCGCAAAGTGAGCCTTTTCCTAAATGGGACAATTCAATAGCCTCTTCAGTGGTTTTGTAGGGCATCAGTGTACTTACAGGGCCGAATGCCTCTACTTCGTGCACCGCAGTGTTGGTAAATGGGTCATTTTCTAACAATAGAATTGGACTTAAGAAGGCGCCTTTGCTAGCATCTGCTCCATTCACTTCTACATTCTCTAAATCACCGTAAACAAGCTCAGCAGTTTTTCGCAAGTCTTCTACTCTCCCTTTTACTTCTGCAACTTGACCCTTGCTCACTAAGGCTCCCATTCGAGTTTCTTTTAAAGCCGGGTCACCAATCACAGTTCGGGCCAATTCTTTGCCTAAGGCAATCTGCACATCCTCCATGTAGTTTTCAGGAACCATTATTCGACGTATGGCAGTACATTTCTGGCCACACTTCACTGTCATCTCCTTCTTCACCTCTTTGACAAAGAGCTTAAATTCAGGCGTTCCAGGTTCAGCATCTAAACCTAAAACAGAGCAGTTTAAGGAATCTGCCTCCATGTTGAACGGCACCGCTTCATTGATTATTCTTGGATTGGATTTTAGCATCCTGCCTGTATCAGCTGATCCAGTAAAAGTGACCACGTCTTGAGACTCTACATGGTCCAATATCGTTCTTGCGGAACCACAAATCAATTGCAAGGCACCTTCTGGCAAAATGCCTGAAGCGATGATCTCACGTACCACAGCCTCGGTTAGAAAGGAAGTGTTGGTGGCAGGTTTCACTACAGCAGGAACTCCGGCCATCCAATTCACAGCACATTTCTCCAACATGCCCCAAACAGGAAAATTAAAGGCATTGATGTGCACCGCAACACCTCGTTTTGGCACCATGATGTGATGTCCCATAAAGTTCCCACCCCTTGAAAGGTCAATGCCTTCTCCATCCACATGAAATGGTTTATTTGGAAATTCTTTACGAAGAGAGGCATTGGCAAATAGGTTTCCAAAACCACCTTCTATGTCAATCCAAGAATCAATCTTCGTTGCTCCAGTTTTAAAACTGATCTCGTAAAATTTGGCTTTTTGTTTGGTCAAATGGAGTGCCAATTTTTTCAGCATCATGCCCCTTTCTTGAAAGGTCATTTTTCGAAGCGCTGGATTTCCAACATTTCTCCCATAGATCAATATTTCTTTGAAATCAAGTCCTTTGGTCGTTGCGACTGCCACTTCTTCACCATTTACCGCATTGTATAGTGGGGTTCCTTCGCCGTCTCCTGCAACCCAATTTCCTTGTACGTAGTTTTCTAGTTTCATGTTTTTTTGAATTCTAATTAAGAATAAACCAATTCGTAATTATTTGATTAGTAATTTGAGTGAGCTACGCTCTCTCAATAACAGTCGCATAACCTTGACCTACACCTACACACATGGTGCATAAAGCATAACGTTTGTCAGTTTCCTGCAATTGAAGCGCAGCAGTGTGCAAAATTCTAGTCCCGGTAACACCCAAAGGATGACCCAATGCAATCGCACCTCCATTGGGGTTAATGCGTGGATCATCATCGGCCAATCCCATTTCTCTGGTACATGCCAATACTTGGGCGGCAAATGCTTCATTTAATTCAATGATGTCCATATCTTCAAGACTTAAGCCTGCCCTTTTTAATGCTTTCTCAGAAGCCCCAACAGGGCCAATTCCCATAATACGAGGTTCCACTCCATGAACTGCAGCACTCACAATGCGCGCCAAAGGTTTTAAATTGTATTGCTTTACTGCATCTTCAGAAGCGATAATAGTAGCTGCGGCTCCATCATTTAAACCTGATGCATTCCCTGCCGTTACAGAACCTCCTTCTCTTCTAAAGGCAGGCCTTAATTTAGCGAGCTTCTCCACTGATGTTCCTGGACGGATAAATTCATCTTTGTCAAATATTATAGGATCTGCCTTACGCTGTGGAATTTCCACTGAAACAATCTCTTTCGTTAAGCGTCCATTTTCCTGTGCCGCTGCTGCTTTTGTTTGAGACCAAGTGGCAAACTTGTCTTGATCTTCACGGCTGATGTTGTATTTGTCGACTAAATTTTCAGCGGTTTGCCCCATGGCATCCGTGCCATACATCTCTTTCATCTTGGAATTTACAAAGCGCCAGCCGAAGCTACTGTCGTGCATTTGAGCATCTCTCCCAAAGGGTTTAGATACTTTTGAAATGACCCAAGGTCCTCTTGTCATATGTTCCACCCCACCTGAGATAAACAAATCCCCTTCTCCAGATTTAATGGCCCGATTGGCGTGTATAATGGCAGCCATTCCTGAGGAGCATAATCGATTAACCGTCTCACCTGGAACGCTCCATGGCAATCCGGCTAATAAAGATGACATCCGAGCCACATTGCGGTTATCTTCTCCAGCTTGATTGGCACAACCCATGATAACATCTTCATAAGCTTCTGCTGGTATGTTGGGATTTCTTGCTACAATTTCTTTGATCACAATCGCTCCTAAATCGTCAGCCCTAACAGTTGATAATTTTCCTGTGAAATTGCCAATTGGAGTCCGCACTCCATCTATGATATATGCTTCTTTCATGCTTTTCTTTTAAGGAAGCATAAAGGTACCATTTGTCAAGCGTTTGGAAAAGGGATTAATCTTCTAGCTGATGTTCTTTGGAGCTTCTAAATACGGTGCCGCGCATGCGATAAAAAGGCTCTCTTTCTTGATTGCAATAGATGTCCACATCAATGTCTGCCTTTTTATGACTGATTGAGAATACTTTCGCCTCTGCTCTTAATGTATCTCCTTCAATTGCTGATTTATTGTACACCATACTGCCATTTATTAGAGGTGAAACCCTGCCATAACCATTGCTTGCAAAGGCCAAAGCTGAATCGGCTAAAGTATATGCGATACCACCGTGCAATATTCCAAATCCATTCAGCATTTCCTTGCGCACAATCATCTGCAAATGACATACTCCTTCCTCCAATTTTAGAGGCTTAATACCCAACCATTGAGAACAATAGTCGGTTTTCATCATGCTTTCGTAGACTTTTTCTGCCTTATTCATGCTGACAACATTCTCACATGCCAACTTTCTTCCAATTTTACTTCCCAAGCTTCCATGAAGTCCCTCTTGCTTTCCACCAAATTATTGAAGACAATTGTACTGCCTTTCAACTTGCCTTGATCTAAGGCCGTTTGAAAATCATGCATGCGTAGTGTGTCAATTTCTCTGTTGGTACGGAAAGCTATGGACAAGCGATCAAACAAATCCACTTGATAAGCATGTTGAATGTCTTTGATAAATTTTACTGAGGCATCTATCGAACAACCGGATGCCTTTATTTGAGATTCATCTGCAAATAGCACAATAAAACGATCGTAAAAAACTTCAAAGGCTGCAGTCAATTCAGTACCATGGGTGGCCCAATTGTCGATGAATTTCTTCCCATAGGTTTTTATTTCTTCCACTTCCTTTTCTTGAAAGTTTCTTGATGATTGATAGATCCATACACGGCTATCATCAGGAAGTGCTCTATAATCCATTGATTTTTTGCTCAAATGTAAATAATCGAATAAAATGTTTTAAAGTTGATTATTCTCTGCAATTAACTCAGCCAGGTCGTACACTTTAATTTCGTGCTCTTTATCTTTTGACTTCACCCCATCTGTCATCATTGTCATGCAAAAAGGACAGCCTACCGCTACTATATCTGGTTTAGCTTCTTCAACATCCTCCATTCTTTCCACATTGATCTCTTTTTTGCCTGCTTCCGATTCTTTAAACATCTGCGCTCCCCCTGCTCCGCAGCAAAGACCTTTTGACTTGCAGCGTTTCAATTCAACAAGATCCGCATCCAATTCTTCGATCAATGTCCGTGGGGCTTCATATTCTTCATTGGCTCTTCCTAAATAACAAGGATCATGAAAACTAATCTTCTTTCCTTGAAAGGTTCCACCTTCAATTTTTAAACGACCTTCATCAATCAATGCCTGAAGAAATTGAGAGTGATGCATCACAAGGTAATTACCACCTAGAGAGGGATATTCGTTCTTTAGTGTATTGAAGCAATGGGGACAAGTAGTGACAATCTTTTTCACTTCATAACCCTCCAACACTTGAATGTTTGTCATGGCTTGCATTTGGAACAAAAACTCATTTCCAGCTCTTTTTGCGGGATCTCCAGTGCAACTTTCCTCTGTGCCTAATATGGCATAATTAAGCTGTATTGAATTCAATATCTTAGCGAATGCTCTACTTACTTTCTTCGCTCGATCATCAAAACTAGATGCACAACCTACCCAAAACAGGACTTCCGGTTTTTCTCCTTTGGCCGCCAATTCCGCCATTGTACTTACATTAAACCCTGATTCCTGTTCCATATAATTATTTTTCAAAAACTTGTATTTTCACTTCTTTTTGCACCAGTTGAGTGAATTTTCCTTCATATCGCGTGGCTTTTACAAGGTGATTGTCGATCCAATGGTAATTCCCTCCTCGAGGTTTATTCATCAACAATCCATGATACTTAAACCCAAATTTATTCAACCAATTTTCAGTTATTTCACGATGTTCCTCTGTTCTAGAGGTAAAGAATGTAATGATATGTCCATTGTCATACCAACTGTTCAATGTTTCCAAAGCATCAGGAAAATGAGCTGCAGTAGCCATACGCTCAGGCTCTTCATTTGGAATGTCGTCGCAAATTGTTCCATCAATGTCTATCAAATAATTTTTTACATCTTCAGACAATACAGGACTGATCAAATGTCCATCAATAATAATTGACTTTAATTGATTTTCATTTTTCTTATTCATTCACCCAGTTTGCACGGTCACTTTGCGCGAATTGCCATGGTGCTCCGTTATTTTCAATGTTTGTAAACATTCCTGCCAATTCTGAAGGAATTTTCGACTCTTCCATGACCAAAGACCTTCTCATGTCCATAATGATCGAAAGTGGATTGATGCTCACAGGACAAGCTTCAACACATGCATTGCAGCTTGTACAGGCCCACAATTCTTCTTCTTTGATATAGTCCCCAAGCAAGGATTTGTCATTTTGGTGATTCTTACCATGTGTATCAATGTTTTTCCCTACTTCCTCAAGTCGATTACGCGTGTCCATCATTATCTTTCTTGGAGACAATAATTTGCCAGTTTGAGAGGCAGGACATTGCTGTGTGCACCTTCCACATTCTGTACATGAATAAGCGTCCATCAATTGTTTCCAATTCAAATCAGTTACATCTTTTGCACCAAATCGTTCTGGTGGTGTATCACTCTCGGTTGGTGCTGCATAAGGATCTGCACTTGGATCAAACATCATTTCTACCTCTTTTTTTACAGATTCCATATTGTTAAATTTCCCTTTGGGGTCAAGATTGGAATAAAACACATTGGGAAATGCCAAGATAATGTGGAAATGTTTTGAGTAAGGTAAATAGTTCATGAATAATAAAACACCGACAATATGAAACCACCAAGTTCCACGTTCGATGCCAATTAGAGCTGCTTCTGAATAATCGACGAAATGACCAAACAACAGTTCACTCACCGGAAAAGCTCCTGCCTCTGCGTAATGGTCAGCCCCTTTCATTTGCAAGGCATGGTCTGCAGCATTCATAATCAAGAAAGCGAACATCAATAAGACTTCAACCACCAGAATAATGTTGGCATCGGTTTTTGGCCAACCTATCATCTCTCTAAAACCAAAACGTTTGATCTTTATAACATTTCTTCGAATGAGGAACACTACACAAGCGAACAATACTAAAAAGGCCAATACTTCAAATGAGAATATTAAAGCATCATAAACTGGACCAAGAGGTGATGCAAACAAACGATGTGTGCCAAAGATTCCATCAAGGACAATTTCAAGCATCTCAATGTTGATGATCACAAAACCAAGGTATACAAAAATGTGAAGAATTCCTGAGATGGGTTTTTTCACCATTTTGGATTGTCCAATAGCAATAAGAAACATTTTTTTCCAGCGTTCAGACTTTCGATCGTTTAGGTCAATGTTTTTCCCCAAGTTGATGTTGCGACTAATTTTTTTTATGTTTCTTGCAAACCATACAATTGCTCCAATGAGCAAGACGGCAAATATGATATTGGCTACTTCCATCTAATCTTATTTCTACCCTTGATTATTCAGGCTTATTACTTTTTCCTTCCAAATATAGAGAAATGCACATAGCGTTCAGGATTTAAACGCATATCCAATAACAACTTGTCCAAATCCAAGGCTGCATTCTCCAAATTGTTGTACAAAGAATCATTGTTGATCAATTGTCCCATAGATCCTTCACCTTCATTTATCTTTTTCATCACGCCCGCAACCGCTGACATAGCTTCCGATGCATTATTCACTGTTTGCTTAAGGTTGGCTCCGGCCAATGAGTCCGTAATGGCCTCCATATTGCTTAATGTACTATTTAACCTATCGTTATTATTGGCAAGGTTCCTAGTGATGGATTCTACATTTTTAAATATGGCATTTAAATTCTCTCTTTCATCTACAACCATATCCTCTACTTGGTTCATTGTTCGTTCGAAAGCCTCTAATGAGCTTCGAATGTTTGAAAAACTCGAATTTAAATCTACCCTTGCTTTTTTATTAAAAATAGAACTTACGACAAGAATTGCCGAATCTACTGTTTGTATGAGATCCTCTGTCTTTTTCTTCAAAGGAGCAATTTGCTGATTGACAGATTCAGTCAGAGTGGCCTCTATATCAGAGGATAGAGTGTCGTTTTCATCTAATTCAATGATGGATTTCCCCAATACCAAATTGATAGATTTTGACCCAAGAATGTCTGAACTAACGATTTTGGCTTTGGTGTCACTAGGAATAGTAAACTCTCTATTGGTGACTGTAAAACGCACAATTAAATTTCCACTTTGATCTGGCATGAATCGGATCTCTTCTACTTGACCTACTTTGAATCCATTGATGTTGACAGGATTGGAGGTACTCAAACCATCAATTTGAGAATAAATGGCAAAATAGCTTTTATCTTCTTTTAAGAGATTGGTGCCTTTTAAAAAGTTTGCTCCCCAAAAAAGCAGGGCAACACAGATAAGCGCAATCAGTCCAATTTTTAGTTCTTTCTTAACGGTCATAAATTTTTATTGTTCTGCTTTAGTAGACGGACAGCTTCTCCCACCGCAATTCTCTTACCCTGATAGAATGCAATTACAAAGGCATCTTCAAAACCATTTTTCTTCACTTCATTTTGCAATTTTGAAGCAGCTTCCCAGCTATTCTCTGCTCCATAAGTGTATCTATACAAGCCTCCAGCCTCGTAGTACTCCACCCCATTTAAACCTTTAAAATTGTCAGGAATTGTGTTGATTTTTTTTGTTGCAGTCACCAATTGTACTTTAAACACCAATCCATCCTTGTCTATTGTTGATGTTTTTGAGGTCAATGTTTGAGCCATTTCGACCATTTTGATTTCAGATGGCACTTTCTTTTCAGGAATAGACTTATCTTCTGCTGTTTGCTCATCAAGCAATTGATTTTTTGTCTCTAACTCTTCTTTATACTCTCTAAAAGCGCGGTATATTGCCGATGCCATATAATCTTGTCCTATTTCAGACATTAGAAATTTTTCTTCATTCGGATTGGTCAAAAATCCAGTTTCAATCAACACGCTTGGCATGGTTGTTTGGTGCAACACTAAAAATGGAGCCATCTTAACTCCTCTATCTTTTCTACCCACTCTTTCACGAAATTGTGTCTGCACCTTTTCTGCAAAATTGATGCTTTGATCTAAATATGCACTCTGAATCATTGTCATTGCAATGTAGGATGCAGGAGAATTCGGATCGAAATTCTCGTATCGATCTTCGTAGTTATCTTCCAACAATATGGCTGCATTCTCACGTTTTGCAGCCTTCAAATTTGCCTCAGATTTCGCCAAACCCATAACATAGGTTTCGGTGCCAAAGGCAGAGGAGGACGCAGAATTAGCATGTATACAAACAAACAAGTCAGCTTTGTTTCGATTGGCAATTATGGCCCGTTCATCAAGTTCCAAAAAAACATCCGTCTTCCTAGTGTAAATCACCTCTAAATTTTCAAATTTTTCTTCAAGATAAGTGCCAAATTTTAGTGCAATGGCTAACGCAATGTCTTTTTCATGGCTGCTAGCGCCAAGACAACCTACATCCTTTCCTCCATGCCCAGCATCAATGACAACTGTATTGAGTTGTCCAAAAAAATCGTCGCTTTGTGCTGAGGCTGTTGGGCTTAATAAAAGGAGACAGAATAAGGTCTGCAATAGTCTTCTAATCATCACGTTTATCACCAGTCGAATCAATTAATTTATTTAGTTTTGACGCCTATTCCGACAGCAGTACCATACACAAAAATAGTATTATAAGGTGCGATCTAAGCTCTACATTTCTCGGTTTTTCATCCTTTCATTGTTAATAACTAAACTGTCTCTACTCAATGCGTTTAGCCAAGAGAAAAAGGACAGCCTGACGCCCCAAAAGGATACTGTAAGTAGAAGCGACAGCATCACAAAAGACAGTTTAAAGCTAATCACAACTGACAGCCTTCTTGTCAAAAAGGATACCACACTTTCTGAAGATGCCATAGAATCTAAGGTAGAGCAAATTGCAAAAGATTCAATTCGCATCGATTTAGGCAGCAAAAAAATGTTCCTTTACGAAGATGCTCAAGTTAATTATGAGCAAATTCAATTGAATGCCGATTACGTCGAGGTAGATTTAAACAATACCATTGTTATAGCAAATGGCATTGAAGACAGTAGTGGAAAAATGGTCGGATTGCCTATTTTTAAAGAAGGCGCTCAAGAATATAAAGCTGGCAAAATAGCCTACAATTACAATACCAAGAAAGGAAAGATCTCTGAAGTGCTTACTCAAGAAGGAGAAGGATTCATAAAAGGAAATGAGGTAAAGAAAACAGGCACAGAAGTAATGTATATTCGAAATGGACATTACACCACCTGCAATTTAGAAGAACCCCATTTTTCATTGGCCACCTCAAAGCTAAAAATCATTCCAAATGACAAAATTGTCACTGGTCCAACAGTATTGAAAGTGGACAATGTGCCAACACCGCTAGGTTTGCCTTTTGGGTTTTTCCCAAATAAAAAAGGAAGAGCATCGGGGATTGTTATACCTACTTATGGTGATTCGAGAAACCTCGGTTTTTTCTTGAGGAATGGTGGCTTTTATTGGGGTATTAATGATCATGTAGACGCTAAAATTACCGGAGACATTTATTCATTGGGGAGTTGGGCTACCAATTTTGAAAGCCGCTACCGCACTAGGTATCGATACAGTGGAGGAATAAACCTAAGTTACTCCAACATAAGAAACAGCTTTCCTGAGTTTCCGGATTTCAGTGAAAGTCGAGAATTTTTTGTTCGTTGGAATCATCGGCAAGATCCAAAAGCCAGACCATCAAGTCGATTTTCAGCCAATGTAAATGCAGGAAGTCGTCAAAACTTTAGGAACAACTTAAACAGTTTTGCAGGAGATTTTCTCACAAATACCTTCCAATCTTCCATTACCTACACCAATTCACTCCCTTCTAGCCCATTTAACTTAACAGTAAGTGCACGTCACAATCAGAACACTCAAACTGGTGCGTTCAACATCAATCTGCCAGATGTAGCATTTAACATGTCAAGGATTTATCCCTTCAAAAATTTTGGAAAAATTGGCAATGAATGGTGGAGAAGTATCTACAAAAACTTAGGAGTAAATTATTCTGGCAATGCGACAAATCAACTGAGTACTGTCGACACCCTCATTTCGCTCAATACACTTGGTGAGCTAAGTAAAGATTTCAGGAATGGAGTGCGTCACAGCATCCCAATAAGCACTTCCTTCAAAATGTTTCAACATTTCAATATCAATCCTTCTATTAATTACAGTGAAGTGTGGACTTTTCGCACCTTTAGCAGACGTATTGACCCAGAGACAAATACTACTGTTCGAGACACCTTAAACGGTTTAGAACGCGGTGGAAGTTACAATGTAAATACTGCACTCACCTTTAAAGCTTATGGAATGTTTCAGTTTAAAAATGGCCCCATTCAGGCCATTCGTCATGTAATGACTCCTTCTGTTTCTTTCAATTATCAGCCTGAAATAAACACTGGCTTGCGCACTATCACCGATGATGAGGGAAATGAAACAGAATATAGCATTTTTGATGGAACACTTTATGGGCGTCCAGACAGAGAAGAAAGCGGTAGAATTGGCATTGGCTTGATCAACAACATTGAAATGAAAGTGAAATCAAAAAACGATACCACTGGAATTAAAAAGATTACCCTTTTCGAAAATTTATCATTCAATTCCAATTACAACATTTCTGCCGATTCCTTGAATTGGGCACCAGTTTCTGTAAATGCACGAACACGCATAGGAAAGTTCCTTACACTACAACTCAATGGTAATATAGACCCATATGCTCTGGATAGCAATGGCAACAAAATCAATAAATCCTGGAACGCACAAAGCGGAGGTAAATTTGTTCGACTTACCAACGGTACAGCGGCAGTTAACCTTCGTTTTAGAGGTGGAAATAAACAAAGTAATGCTCCGAAGAAAAGTGAATATGGTACGGATGCCGAACTTGAAGAAATTAACCGAAACCCAGAAAACTACGTTGATTTTAGCGTACCATGGTCTTTGAACTTTCAATACAACATCCGCTACAGCAAACCAGCTTTTGAAGAATTCATTACCCAAACGCTCAATTTTAGTGGAGATTTAAGCGTCACCGAAAATTGGAAAGTAGGTTTTAACTCAGGCTGGGATTTTGAACGTTCTGACTTTACCTACACCGCCCTAAATATCAACAGGGATCTGCATTGCTGGCAATTGGCCATCAACTGGATACCCTTTGGACAGCGGCAGAGTTACAACATAACACTTAGTGTTAAATCAGCAGTTCTGCAAGATTTGAAACTGAACCGTAGACGTGACTTCTACGATGTGATTCGTTAGTGATGACTCTTTTTTATTTTCAATAAAAGAATTACCTTTGCCGGCTCAAATTTTATAATTAAATACATTTATTATGCCTACGAAGATTAGATTACAAAGACATGGCAAGAAGAAGTTTGCTTACTTCCATGTAGTAATCGCCGACAGTCGTGCCCCACGAGATGGGAAGTTTATTGAAAAATTAGGTACGTATAACCCAAACACCAACCCCGCTAACATCGACATTGATTTCGATCGCACATTGAGTTGGGTAAAAAAGGGAGCTCAGCCTACAGACACTGTAAGGGCATTGCTTTCTTACAAGGGAATACTCTATAAAAACCACCTTGACAAAGGGGTAATTAAAGGAGCCTTCTCTCAAGAGGATGCTGACAAAAAGTTTGCTGAATGGCAAGAAACTAAAGCAGCAAAAATTGATGCCAAGAAAGATTCACTTACTGAAGCATCCAAAAAAGCAGCCGCTGAAAGATTGGCCGCTGAAGCAGAAGCCAACAAGAAGAAAGCTGATGCCATTGCTGCAAAGAACTCTGTTCTTGCTGATGAGCTAGATGGAGAAGTTGCAACTGAGGCAGATGCAGAAGTTCAAACTGAAGCTGATGCACCAGCTAAGGCTGTAGAAGAGGCTGAAGTCCCACAAGAAGAAGTCGTAAAAGAGGAGGCTCCAAAAACAGAAGAAGCTGTTAAGGAGGAAACTCCCAAAGCTGAAGAAACTGTTGAAGCAGCTGCAAAAGAGGAAACACCTGAAGCAGAGAAAGCTGAAAAGGCTCCGAAAGCAGAAGAAAATAATGAAGAAGAAAAAACAGAAGGATAAACATCACCGATGAAAATTGGCGATTGTTTTTACTTAGGTTACGTTCAGAAAACAATAGGAAACAAAGGGGAATTAGCGTTAAAATTAGACGTTGATTCCCCTTCTTCTTATTTAGGCCTGGATGCCATTGGCATTCAGATACTAAAAAACGACAAGAGCTGTATCCCCTATTTTCTCTTGAGCAGCGAATTGCTCAATTCAGGCAATCTTAGGGTCTTATTAGAAGGTATAGAAGATGCCAATGAGGCAAAATCTCTAATTGGCAAACAATTGTATTTACCTCTCGAGCTACTTCCTTCATTGGTAGGAAATAAATTTTATTTTCATGAGATCATTGGCTTTGAAGTTTTTGATCAACAAAAAGGTCCAATTGGCAAAATAAAAGAAGTATTGGAATTTTCCACCTCCAATTTATTTGCAGTTGAGCATTCTAGCGGTAAAGAAGTATTGATTCCAATTACCGATGACTCTATACTTGAAGTAGATCGAGACCATCAAAGAATAAAGGTTCAAACTGCTGATGGACTAATTGATCTTTATCTTGAAAAAGAGTAAACCATTTCAATTCAAACAGTTTTCGGTCCACCAGGAGCAATCTGCCATGAAAGTAGGCACCGATGGAGTTTTGTTAGGAGCTTGGATCGTGCCAGGTGATGCCCAAAACATATTAGACATTGGTTGTGGTACCGCTTTGATTTCTCTAATGCTGGCGCAAAGAAGTAAGGCCAAAATTACTGCCATTGAGATAGAGCCAAAGGCTGCTGAAGAAGCCCAATTCAATGTCAAAGAAAGTCAATGGTCCAATCAAATCAAGGTAATCCATCAAAGCTTTCAAGACTGCCTTATAAATCACAAGCAATCTTACTTTGATTTAATTGTATGCAATCCGCCCTATTACCAATCAAATCAAACAAAAGGACAGCGTTCTTTGGCAAGAGAAAATGAACACCTGCCCTATTCATTGCTTGTTCATGGGGCATCACAATTGCTTTCAAAAGAAGGCAAACTCTGTGTGATTGTCCCTGCTCCGGAGAGTGATGAGCTTCTGCGATTGGCCAAAATGCATGAGCTGCACCCAGCTCACATTACTTTTGTAGCTGGAAACAAAGACACTGCAATAAAGCGGCATTTAATTCAATTGGAAAGAAAAGCATCAACTCCTCTAATGAACACCTTAATTATTGAACATAACAGGAATAATTACACAGAAGAATATCAGAACTTATTGAAAGATTATTTGTTGATTTTTTAACCCCAATATGCATGGAAATGAATATAGAAAAAGTCAGTAAAATAATCCAAAATAGAAGATCTTGGTATGCGGCACAAATGGATGAAGCGGTAAATATTCCCAATGAGGATATTTGGAAATTACTAAAGAACGCCAACTACGCTCCTTCCCATAAACGAACGGAACCATGGCGTTTTGTCGTTTTTGACCCTAATCAGCTCAGTTCTTTTTTCAATAAAATGTCTGAGATTTATTTAAAGACCACTCGGCCTGAAGATGTAAAGGAGGATAAACTGAAAAAATATAAAATGAAAGCGCTAACACTTTCTCATGTGATTGCCATTTGCATGAAACGAGATGCCGCAAAGAGAGTACCTGTTAAAGAAGAAGAATATGCGGTTGCATGTGCTGTTCAGAACATCTTACTGAGCATGGACTCATTGAATATCATTGGATATTGGAGCACAGGAAAACTTGCATTTTTAGAAGAAACCAAAACCTTCCTAAATCTTGATATAGAAGACAAATGCATGGGTTTCTTACAATTGGGCGTGCCTAAAAAAGGATTGCCAAAGTTTCCCAAAAAACAATTGAGCGAAATTGAAACTAAAGTAAGGTGGATCTAGGATTCCAACATTTCTTTAAATTCATCAAGAGATGATAACACAAAGTCAGCTGTTGGAACTGATTGTCGTCCACCCTCTGACAGGAATACAGTTACCATCTTGAGTCTTTTCCCCATTTCAATGTCACTGTTTGAATCTCCAACCATTATAGACTTCTCAAAATTAATTTCCGGGAAATCCTTCAGCGCTTGTAAAGGCATTCCCGTATTTGGCTTCCGGCATTTCGCATTTTTTTTCTGCAATTCAGGACAGTAATACACCTTGTCAATTCTTCCACCTGATGCATTAATGTGACTTAACATAAAGTCGTGCACATTAGAAAGCTCTTCATGGGACATTAAACCCTTGCCAATCCCTTGCTGATTCGTGACCACAAGTATCCGTTGAAACGTCTTCTTCATCTGAACAATTGATTCCAGTGCACCTCTAATAAACTGAAATTCACTCAATCTCTTGACATAATCCCCATCAAGCTTTTCATTGATCACTCCATCCCGATCAAGAAATAGAGTCCAACTGCTGTCCACATTTAATTTATTTTTCATGATTGCTATCTAATATTGTAGCTTGTTTTGCGGATATTTTTGGCGAAATTCGTTGACCCTTAATCAGGGTCAAAAATAATTTTAATTTCATGAGTAAAACGCATCTAGTATCTGGAGGTTGTGGTTTCGTTGGCCGCAACATGGTTCAACGATTGTTCAACAACACCAATGACCGCATCATTTTTATCGATGACCTTTCTGTAGGCACACATCCCTCCACTTGGCTGGGAGAAGAAGAAGAAAAAAGAAAAGATGGAGAGGCTACTTTTTACGGAGAAAATGAACGCTTGGTATTCGTTCAAGACGATTTCAGAAACACGCTTCATCATCTCAACAAGAACGAACAGTATTTTCAAGAGCATTTAGGCATTGAATTTGACAAATTTTCCGATGTATTTCATTTTGCCGCCATCGTTGGTGGTAGAGCCAAAATAGATGGTGACCCAATGATGGTCGCACTGGATTTATCCATTGATGCTGAATTCTTCTACTGGATTTGTCGTCATAAACCAGCACGTGTATTGTATCCTAGTTCAAGTGCTGCCTACCCTGTAGACTTGCAAACAGATACCAATGCCATTGCACTCAGCGAAAGTGACATTGACTTTGCTCGCATGGGGCAACCTGACATGACTTATGGTTGGTCAAAACTTACCGGAGAATATTTGGCCCACATTGCTGCAAAATATTATGGCGTTTCTGTAACCTGTATTCGCCCATTTTCTGGCTATGGAGAGGACCAAGATTTAACTTATCCTGTCCCTGCAATTGCTGCAAGAGCCGCCAATAAAGAAAATCCATTCGAAGTGTGGGGAAGCGGCAAACAAGGCAGAGATTTTGTGCACATTGACGACGTTTTGGATTGTACACTCCTCGCGATGGAGAAGATTACGGACGGCACAGCCATCAACATTGGTCAGGGTCGCTTAACATCTTTCTTGGAGATTATTGACATATTCACAGACTTTGCAGGCTATAAACCGACCATCAAACCTTTATTGGACAAACCTGTAGGTGTGCATTCACGCTACTGCAACATGGATTGGGTAAAAGAGAATTTGGGTTGGGAACCAAAAATCTCCATCCGTGAAGGTATGCGCAGGGTTTATGAAAAAGCAGTTGCCAACAAAAAATAAATGAGCAAGCGACGCATTGTTTGTTTTGGGCCAGGTCCGAAGTTCAAAGGAGGAATTTCGAACTACAATACATCTTTGGCCAAAGCCTTGGACAAATTCGAAGACACCGAAGTTCATATTGTGTCATGGACGCAACAATACCCTGCAATCATTCCGAGAGAATTTGTTGACAAAAGCAGCAAGGCAGATTTGTTGGAAGGCACCAACATTCAAGTAAAATACATCACCAACTATAACAATCCCGCAAGTTGGAAAGCGACCGTAGATTACATACGCTCTTTAAATGCTGAAAAGGTGATTTTTCAGTGGAGCATTGCCATACAAGGCTTGCCATTAGGATGGATTGCAAAAAGATTGCAGAAAGGCTCGATCGAAGTTCTGTTTGACTTACATTTTGTCATCCAAAAAGAGAATTCCAAGATTGACCAAGCATTTACCAAATATGGAATTAAGAAAGCTGACAATTACATCGTTCATGCCTACAAAACTGCGGAGGAACTGAAGTCCACTTTTCCTGACAAAAATTTCAAAATCACTGAAGACGGAGATAGAGATAAAAAGGGCTCCCCCTCTATCATTAAATTGTACCATCCCATTTATGATTTATTCAAGGCCGATCCATATTTTGATGTCAAGGCCTTCAAAGAGAAATATGGTCTAAAAGAAAACGTTTTTCTCTTTTTCGGATTTATTCGAAAATACAAGGGTTTACATCACTTAATTCCCGCCTTTAAAAAAGTCACTGAAAAAAGAGATGACGTAAGTTTATTGATCTGTGGTGAATCCTTTTGGGCCACATTGGACAACAGCAAGCTCAGCACAAAAATTAAAAATGCTGCTTTTGGTCTTGCCAAGAAACTCTTGCTCAAGAAGGCAGACGACGAAGGTGAATACAGACCGTTAGAATTGATTGACGAATTGGAGCTTTCAAAAAATACCATGGTGATCAATGAGTTTATACCCAATGAAGACGTCAACAAGTATTTTCAGGTGAGCAATGCTGTGGTACTGTATTACGATTACGCCACACCTTCTGGAATAGAATCTTTGAGTTACAATTTTCAATTGCCCATTTTAGCCACTAAAGTGGGGCATTTCCCTGAAACCATAGAGGATGGTTTTAACGGCTACCTCGCTGAAGCCAATAACATTGACTCTATGGCTGAGCAAATGTTGCGTTTTATTGAAAAGCCATTGCCCAAAGAAAATGTGACTGAAAAGACAAAAGAGCTGAGCTGGAATAATTACGCAAAAGCAATTTTGGCCAAATAATCAAATTAAAGTTCAGCTTCTATTTTATAATTGTTTCTGTTCGGAGAGTTTCTCGACACTAGTTCTGCAAGGAAGCCTGCTAAGAACAACTGTACACCCATAATCATTGCTACCAATGCAATGTAAAATTGAGGTATGTCAGTTACTAAGCGTGATTTCTGGCTAATGCTTAAATGATACAACTTCTCGGCTCCAATGTATGCTGCCATAATAAAACCCATGGCAAACATTAAGGTTCCAATTAAACCAAAAAGATGCATTGGACGTTTTCCAAATTTTCCTACAAAATTGATCGACAATAGATCTAGAAAACCATTGATGAAGCGCTCCAAACCAAATTTAGTCACTCCATATTTTCGCTCTTGATGTTGTACTACTTTTTCACCTATATTTCTAAATCCAGCCCATTTGGCAATGGCAGGAATGTAGCGGTGCATCTCACCATATACTTCAATGTTCTTTACAACATCTTTGCGATAAGCTTTTAAACCACAATTAAAATCGTGCAAATGGATGCCTGTCATTTTGCGTGTTGCCCAATTGAACAACTTGGTAGGTATGGTCTTTGAGATTGGATCAAAGCGTTTCTTTTTCCAACCTGATACTAAATCATATTTATCTTCAACAATCATGGAATACAAGCTCGGAATTTCTTCAGGGCTGTCTTGCAAATCAGCATCCATAGTGATGATCACTTCTCCCACAGCCTTTTGAAAACCAATGTTTAGGGCCGCAGACTTGCCATAATTCCTTCTAAATTTGACCGCATGCACATTCTCGTTATTCGTTGACAATTCATTGATGATCTCCCAAGAGTTATCTGTACTGCCATCGTCAATAAAAATCACCTCACAACTTAGCTGATGTTCATCGACAACCTTTTGTATCCAATTAAATAATTCAGGAAGAGATTCCGCTTCGTTGAGTAAGGGAATGACAACAGAGACTTGTTTTTCCAAGGGCCTTAGGTTTGATCGAAAGAGTCCGGATCTTTTTTTAGGAATGCCGCAGCAATCAATGAAAGAATAAAGCCGAATATGACTTGACCTATAATTCCAAAAATTGAGGCCATACCGGGAGTAAGGAATTTGGCTGTCATATTCATTGACATTTCAATTTGATCATCTGGTAATCCTGATTCATAAAATTCATTCTCTTGTTCCTCTAACTTGAACTGCAAGAAACCATCGTCCACAAAACCCCAATATGCATAGTTCCCAACTGCCACAATAATTGATGCGAATAATGCAATCATCACACCATAACCAAGGGCAGAACCGTAAGAAATTGTACCACCGCATACTTCATCTCTGTATTTTTTTATGCCATACACCAAGCCTCCGATTCCAACTACAGAACTAACAATTGTCATGAGTGTGCTGTCATACATTTCAAGTACATAAATGAGCAGATTGATGACTAAGATTGCTAAACCAAACATAGCCCCGTAGTTTAAAGCAGATTTTAGTTTTGAAGGTTTGTTTTCCATGGTGTAAATTTTGATTTCAAACAAATATAGTTAATCTGCTTGCCATATGAATTAAGACGGTTTAAATTTTCATTAAATGCATTGTATGCTTACTTTTGTAGCGGGTAAGTCTTGCACGACCAGCTCCTACTGAATCCCCCAGGATCGGAAGATAGCAAGGGTAGGTGGTCGTAGCGGTGCGATGCAAGTAGCTTACCCATTTTTTATGCACTTTGTTCAAATCTTTTTTTGCGGAAACCCTCTCCCACTTTTACTTTTGACAACAAAATATAGCCGATGAAATTTTTTATAGATACCGCCAACCTTGATCAAATAAAAGAAGCACAAGACTTAGGCATTTTGGATGGTGTAACTACAAACCCCTCATTGATGGCCAAAGAAGGCATTCATGGAGAGGATAGAGTTCGCCAACATTACATTGATATCTGCGAGATTGTAGATGGAGATGTGAGTGCAGAAGTGATTGCAACCGATTTTGAGGGCATTGTCGCAGAAGGAGAATCTTTGGCTGCTTTGCACGGACAAATTGTGGTCAAAGTCCCCATGATCAAAGATGGAGTAAAAGCGATTAAGTATTTTTCAGACAAAGGCATACGCACAAATTGTACCTTAATCTTTAGTGCTGGACAAGCATTGCTCGCTGCGAAAGCAGGTGCATCTTACATCTCTCCCTTTTTAGGTAGATTGGACGATATATCTACTGACGGATTGAATTTAATTGACGAGATTCGCACAATTTACGACAACTATCTATTTGACACCGAAATACTTGCAGCATCAATTCGTCATCCAATGCACATCGTCGATTGTGCGAAGATTGGCGCAGACATCATGACAGGCCCCTTGAGTGCCATCACCGCTTTATTGAATCATCCGTTGACTGACATTGGATTGGAAAAGTTTTTGGCAGACCACGCCAAAAACAAATAAAGAATGCAATGCTGATCAAACTTTACGAAGAAAATCCAAACCCAAAAGATCTTGGTCAAATTGTAGAGTGCTTCTTAGATGGTGGAGTGGTCATTTACCCTACCGATACTGTTTACGCTTTAGGATGCAGCATTCATTCCAAAACGAGCATAGAGAAAGTTGCTAGGATAAAGGGCGTTAAACTCGAAAAGGCGGATTTCTCATTTGTTTTTTCGGACATGAGTCACATTTCAGAATACACCCATCAATTCGATTCCATTGTATTTAAATTGTTAAAGCGAAATTTACCTGGTCCATTTACCTTTATCCTTCAAGCAAATTCGAGCATTCCAAAGCTGTTTAAACGGAAAAAAAAGACCTTGGGGATTCGCATACCTGACCATCCTATTTGTCAATTGATCACGCAGCAATTAGAGAAACCTTTGATCTCCACCTCCATTCACGACGAAGATGAAGTAATTGAATACACTACCGATCCTGAGTTGATTTATGAGAAATACAAAAATCAAGTAGACATTGTCATTGATGGAGGATATGGAAAAAATGAAGCTTCAACAGTTGTTGACCTCACACAACATCCTTTTGAGGTTATCCGTGAAGGAATTGGAGAGTTAATTCTTTAAATCTATGAAAGCCTTGGGCAGCGCTTCGATTAAATCCGACGCAATCATGCTGTCTATTCCCATCTGATCTGCTGCAAAATCTCCAGCTAATCCATGTAAATAAACACCAACGATAGCTGCATCTTTCGGAGAATATCCCTGCGCCAACAAAGATGTTATAATGCCTGTCAGCACATCTCCACTTCCTGCAGTAGCCATGCCGGCATTGCCTGTTGAATTGAAATACAAATTTCCTTCTGCATCAGCAATGGAAGAATGCTTGCCTTTCAGTACTAAAATGACATGATATTGCATTGCAAATTCAACTTGTTTTTTTAATCTGTCAAATGGGTTTCTCCATTCTCCCACCAATCGTTTAAACTCCCCTAGATGTGGTGTTAATATCGAATGCTTTGAAAGTTCGTTTACCAACTCTTTCTTATGTGCAATGATGTTGATTGCATCTGCATCTATCACCATTGGCTTACTTTGAAGTTTTATAAATTGCTCTAACCAAGCTATTGTTTGGTTAGACTGTCCAATACCACAGCCTACTCCGTGAGTAAAATGCTTTTCAAAAGTTAGATTTTCGCCCAATTCATTCTCTCTACTCTCTCCAACTATCATTGCTTCAGGTACAGCAGAGTGCAGCATTGCATGAGCAGATTTAGGACAATGCATACTCAGTAAACCAACTCCAGAGCGTAAACATGCTTTCGCAGCCAATATTGCGGCACCCATTTTTCCTTCTGAACCAAGGTGCAACAATGCATGGCCAAAATTCCCTTTATAAGCCTCAGAATTCCTTGTTTTTAACAATCTTCTGACATCATTTGCCTCGATGTAGTTCATTTTAGATGGGTGATCAAATGCAAAATCAGGGTGCAATCCGATATCAACGATTTGCCACCTTCCTACAAATCGTGCAAATTCTGGCAATAAAAAAGCCAATTTAGGGTATTGAAAAGTGAGCGTATAATTGGCTTTTATGGTATTTTGATCATTGTTGTCCAATGCTATATCAGCAGCCAAACCTGAGGGAACATCCACTGCCACACAACATGCGTTGCTTGTATTGATGCGAGCGATAACTTCTGCAATAAATCCCGTCACCGGACGGTCTAATCCGCTCCCAAATATTGCATCTATAATTAACGTATTCTCTTCAATTTTAAATATATAGTCATCCTGTCGTAAATGTTTTGGATCATTTTTCAAGCGGTTGTAATTGCTTCTAAAATCTTCAGACCATCGCGAAGAAAAGTCAACAATTAGAATTTGAGGATTTAGCCCTCTTTCAAAAAGTTTTCTTGCGATCACTAAACCATCGCCTCCATTATTGCCTATACCACAAAACAGTTGTATTGCTTTAAAGCCATTTAAATCTATGCAATCAATTAATCTATCTAAGGCTTTACAAGCAGCTCTCTCCATTAAGTCAATTGATGATATGGGCTCGTGCAGAACGGTGTATTCATCTGCCAATCGGATATCTTCGACAGGATAAATATTTACCATTTACTTTCGTTCAATAAAATTTCATGCAATTCCATCACCTGTTCTAGCAGTTTTGATCGATGATCGTTTATAATAATAAAGTCCGCAAGTTTATTTCGCTCTTCATCGGTATATTGAAGAAGCATTCTTTTTTCTATGTCCTGCTTGTTCATACCATCTCTTTTCATCACTCGCTCTATTCTTACTTCTTTGGGTGCAAAAACAGTTATGATTTTGTCTAAATCGTGATAGTATCCACTTTCAAACAATATGGCCGCTTCTTTCAACACATAAGCACTTCTTTCGTGAGTGCGTGTCCAATAATTAAACGCTTCATTAACTTTTGGGTGCACAATTTTAGACAATGATTCAAGCGCCTTAGGATCACTAAATACCAAACGCCCAATGCGTTCTCTGTCTATGGAGCCATTTGTAGTGTACATATCTGACCCAAACTTTTCCCTTACTTTATCAATGACCTCTTGATCGTTATTTAAGAGTTTTCTTCCCTCATGGTCAGAAGAAAAAACAGGAACTCCAAGATTTGAAAACATCTGACAGACGGTCGATTTTCCGCTGCCCATGCCTCCGGTAATACCTATCCTAAGCATAATTTATTTCATGATGATGTATTCAACTTTAGCTGGATCTATACGAATCAGCTTTATATAATCTGGCTTATTCTTTAGCACTACTTCTAACTTCTTCTCTTTATTCTGAATCCCACTAAGGTCGACAGCAGCTTTCAAAGAAGAGGCAACAAGGCTCTCATATTTGCTTAAAGGTACCAAAACACGGACTTCAACTTCATCAGGAAAAGTGAGTAAATCGTATTCATTTGATGCCACATTCAATTTTAATTTAACTCTTTTCTCTGTGAATTTCTCTACTGGTATCAAGACTTCAACATTTTTTCTGGGAACTTTAATGTTTGGACTTAAATCGTCGAGATTGAGTTCGATAGTGCCAGTTACAGTATCCTCCAAATCAGCCCACTGAATCTTTTTACTATTTATTGAAGATAATTTATCAAGCTCGTCTTGCGGACCAGTCACCTTAATTGTTGGAGGGTTCAGTACAATGTCACCTCTTAATTGGTATCCTTCTTTAAAATCAAGGTTGATATGGGTAGATACTTTAAGGCTCTTTTTAGAAAGTTTTTGTGCGTTGAAATACAATATTTCTGGTGATAGTTGATCTATGCGCAATTGACCATCCAATATATCTGCTATATCTTGCTTGAGCTCATTCGCCTTAAGCACAAAACGATTTGGATTTTGGTCGGTAGGGGAATCAAAATCAACTTTAATCACATTTTGATTTAAACTTAGCTGCTCCCCAATTAAAGAAAAACCTGTCCCGGTGACTCTAACGTTTAACTGATTTACAGCATTTTCCTTGATGATCCAATTGGGATCAATGCTATTGCATTCTATCTGAACCGTGAGTGAGGTTGTATAGGTTTTAGACAAGGATGCAAGCAGCCAAAAAAAAGTAGAAAGTAAAAGACAAAAGAGAAAAATTATGGCCTTCTCGTTTAGGCCAAACTTTCCCTCCTCCTCTTTAAAAATCAATCGAATAATCTTCTCCTTCACGAGATGTCAATTTTCGTGAATTTAAGAAAATTACTTAGTTGTTTTCAATGGTTCGTTAGATGCGAAATCTGCTGCTATGGCAGATTTTTCAATTGTCACTTTAATGTTTGTAGCGATCTCGATAATGGCTGTAGTTTCCTTAATCTCAGAAATTTTTCCATGAAGGCCTCCAATGGTAACAATTTTATCTCCTTTTGCTAAACTTTCACGAAACTTCTTTTGCTCTTTCTGCTTCTTCAATTGAGGTCGGATCATGAAAAAGTAAAAAACAAAAATGATGAGAATCAAAGGAAGAAAATCCATGATTCCGCCTTCACCACCAGATGGGGCCATTAAATATATTGACAATAATTTCATATTCATTAGTTATTATTTGCTGTATTCGGTGCAATCACATTGCCTTTAAGGGCAAGTGTTTTTTTATTGGGAACTGTATTCGCAATCAATGTTACTGTTTTGTGCTGTCTACCACTTTTTCCTTCACTGTTAAATTCAACATCTATCACTCCTTTTTGTCCTGGTCGAATAGGTTGCCTTGGCCAACTTGGCACAGTACATCCACAACTTCCACTCGCATTGGAAATGATTAAATCGGAATTTCCAACATTTTTAAATTCAAACCGCTTTTTTACACTTTCTCCTTGACTAATGTCACCAAAGTCAACCACCTCTTCAGTAAATTCAAATTCTGGCAATTTTGCTTCACCCTTTTCACCTTCGGCAGCAGTTTCGGGATTATTGATTAAATCCGTGCTTAATTGCTCTTCGCCATTTTGAGATTGCTCGCTGCTTTCACAAGCAAACAAAAATGCGATCGCTGTCAAAAATAAAAATGCTCTATTTCTCATTCTTTTTAAAGTTTAATTATTGAATTAAGCCCCTTCCGGACTTTTTTAATTGATTGTTATTTTTAAATTCTATCAAAAGTTTATCTAAAACACCGTTGATGAATAATTTACTTTTTGGAGAGCTGAATTGTTTTGCAAGTTCAATGTACTCATTCAAAGTTACCTTCACGGGTATTGATGGGAATTGCAAAAATTCTGTAATGGCCATTTTCATTAAAATAACATCAAGTACTGCTATTCGTTCAACCTCCCAGTTTTTAGTTTTCTCCTCTATGAAATTGTTGTTTTCTGCATCATTCGTAATTGCTTTGTGGTACAAATTTCTCACAAAAAGAGCATCATCCTCATTGTCTTTGTATTGTTCAGGCAAAGTCTTGTATCTCTCTGCAGATTTAATTTTGTCGAAATAACGAATGGCCATATTGATGGCAAAGTCACAATCCTCAAAATCCCAATAGATGCTTTGCTCTTGAAGCAAAGTGTAAAAGTCTTCGTTGTCGAGGAGATAACGTTGATAGAGTTGTATGATAAATTTTCGATGATCTGCCCCTTCGTTTTGAATGTATTGGTTGTAAAATTCACTTGTTTTAACCTTTCGCCATATTCTTTGCAAGATTTCCTGATGCTGATCCCAACTTACTTGGTGGTCATTTGCTTTTTTCTTCAAGAGTTGATTGCCTTCAAGTGCTTTCAGCACATATCCATCAATGAATTTAAGGTTTGGATGTATATCATCTTCAGAAGGCCTGACCTTTCCTTTAGCCTCTTCCATTTGTAGTTGTGCAATGTGGGAAAATTCAAGTGGCAACAACAGAAAATGAAGATACAATTGATATACTCTATCAATACTTAAAAAGAGCGCTTTCTCTCCCTGAACTATGTCAGCATTCTCAGACTGAAAATAACCGTAAAGTGCCTGAAATACCTTTACCCTAAGTAGTCTCCGATTGAGCATTTAACTCCGTGTTTTCAATTGAGCAATAGACTCGATTCTGCTTTTCGCTACATGTAAAGCAGCCAACTGAGGAGTAATGTTTTGTTCTTCTGCAGTTTGGAAAGTTTTTAAGGTAGTATAATAGATACCTTCCGTGAGCTCTAATGCTCTTTCCTCAGAAATTCCTTCCACCTCTCTATAAACATTGATTAAACCACCAGCATTAATCAAGAAGTCTGGTGCATAAAGAATGCCTTTTTGCTTTAACATTTCTCCATGTTTTACCTCATCCAAAAGTTGATTGTTGGCAGCGCCTGCTATAAGACTACACTTCAATCGGTCGATTGTACTGTCATTCAAAGTAGCACCTAAGGCACAAGGTGCATAGATGTCCATGTCCAAGTCAAAGATCACATCTTTGTTTTCAATAATTTGAGCATTGTATTTTTGAGCTACTTGCTCCAATCTATTAAAGTTGATGTCAGATATCATGACTTTGGCTCCATCCTTTGTCAGGTGTTTCACCAATGTTTCACCAACATGCCCTACTCCTTGAACCAAGACCTTCTTTCCTTCTAAACTGTCTGTTCCATATTGTTTCTTTGAGGCAGCTTTCATTCCAATATAAACACCGTATGCAGTAACAGGCGATGGGTCTCCACTGCCACCCAAAGATTTTGGCAAACCAGATACATGTTTAGTTTCCATATTTACGTATTCCATATCCTTTGGACTAATGCCTACATCTTCAGCTGTGATGTATTTGCCTCCAAGGCTATCGACAAACTTCCCAAATCTTCTAAACAAAGCCTCTGATTTCTGAGTATATGAATCACCAATAATTACAGCTTTTCCGCCACCTAAATTTAAACCACTTATCGAAGCTTTAAACGTCATGCCTCTTGACAATCTGAGCACATCATTGAGTGCATCAGCTTCAGTGCTGTAATTCCACATTCGGGTACCACCAAGTGCAGGACCTAATGTAGTGTTGTGGATTGCAATGATGGCTTTTAAGCCACTTGCATTATCTTGACAGAAAACAATCTGCTCATGATCGTTGTTCTGCATTTCTGTTATTACCGTGTTCTTTTTAACCGCAGATTCTTCAATGTTTAATACCTCTTCCATGCGAATATTTACTTAAATGAAGCGAAATGTTTATCCTACTTTTGTTCAGCATTGCTACTCCTCAAAAAAGGGTTGCGAAGATAAGTAAAAAACAAACGAGCTTAGCCTTTCTAATTGGCATGAAATCCCTAAAATACCTTAATAAATATCTCTGGAAATATAGACGTCGATTGATTGTCGGAATCATTTTTGTTGCGGTTTCCAATGTCTTCTCTATTTTCCCAGCACAAATAATTCGCGAAGCTTTTGATGCAGTTGCTCAATCAGAAGAATTGAGGAATTTGACTGATAATTTGGATCATTCAACAACAAAAGATGGACTAAGTTTCGTTGCTTCGTTTGCAGAAGGCATGGATTTAAAACAAACTATCCTTTTGTTTGCAGCACTCATTTTCTTAATGGCGTTTATGAAAGGTATATTCACCTTTCTTACACGTCAGACTTTAATCATTATGTCAAGGTTGATTGAATATGATTTAAAAAACGAAATCTATGCGCACTATCAGGATTTAAATATGGCCTTTTACAAGCGCAACAACACTGGCGACATTATGAACCGGATCAGTGAAGATGTCAGTCGTGTGAGAATGTATTTGGGACCAGGAATCATGTACACAATCAATTTGATTGCTTTGTTTGTGATGGTGGTGAGTGTGATGCTGAGTATAGATGTTGAGCTTACTCTGTATGCCTTGTCACCTTTGCCAATTCTATCTATTCTCATTTACATGGTAAGTAGCAGAATAAATAAAAAGAGTGAGGTTGTTCAAGAACAATTGTCAAAGCTCTCTACATTCTCTCAAGAAAGCTTCTCAGGGATACGCATTATTAAATCTTTTGTGAAAGAGAAATATATGTTTAGGGAGTTGGATAAAGAAGCAGAGGACTATAAATACAAAAATTTAGATCTGGTAAAACTAGAAGCTTTTTTCTTTCCAATCATGATGCTTTTGATTGGATTGAGTACAATTCTTACCGTTTATATTGGTGCAATGAAGACCATCTCTGGCGAAATTTCAGCAGGAAACATTGCAGAATTCATCATTTATGTCAATATGTTGACATGGCCTGTCACTGCTTTGGGATGGGTAACTTCATTGGTTCAGCGAGCAGCAGCATCTCAAAAAAGAATTAATGAGTTTTTAGAGACTAAGAGTGAAATCAGAAACCCCTCAGATGAAACAATTGATATTGAGGGGAAAATTACTTTCAGAAACGTCTCCTTTGTATATCCCGACACAGGTACAAAAGCGCTCAACAATGTTTCATTTGAAGTTAAGGCAGGTGAAACACTTGCAATAATTGGTAAAACTGGATCTGGCAAATCAACCATAGCAGACCTCATTTGCAGACTTTATGATCCAAATGAGGGTGATGTTCTTTTAGATGAGAAGACACTTGATAAGTTAAATTTAAGTGCCATACGCAGCGAAATCGGCTATGTTCCTCAAGAAGTTTTTCTATTTTCAGACAACATTGAGAACAACATTTCATTCGGTATAAATGCAAGAGAAGTTGATTCTTCGCGCATCGAGAAGGCTGCACGAATGGCTGTTATCCACAAAAACATTGTTCAATTTCCAGAAAAATACAACACTGAATTGGGAGAAAGGGGCATTACCTTATCTGGCGGTCAAAAACAACGAATCTCTATTGCAAGGGCCCTGATTGATTCACCTAAAGTATTGATTCTAGACGATTGTTTATCGGCTGTTGACACTGAAACCGAAGAACTCATTTTAAACAACTTAAAAGACTTTATTGTCGACAAAACAGCCATCATTATTAGTCATCGAATATCTTCCATCAAACATGCGGACCAAATTATTGTCTTGAATGAGGGTGAGGTCATTGAGCAAGGTACACATCAAGAATTATTGGCATTGAAACAAACCTATTACGAGACCTATCAGAAACAATTGTTAGAAGAGGAAGCCTCCGTAGCTTAGTACTGCTAAATCAAAAGTATTTTTAGTTAAATTTGTTCTGCAACAATTAAATACACACATTTATTGACCTTATAACTTTATTCACTGATGGAGGAAAATGAGAAAGATGGTTCAAACAGAAGAGCCGATGATATTTACTCAAAATCATTAAGAGCAGGAAATAGAACCTATTTTTTTGACGTAAAATCTACTAAATCAGGTGACTTATACCTAACAGTCACAGAAAGTAAAAGACGATTCAACAATGACAATGGAAAGTTCTTTTACGAAAAGCACAAGTTGTTCTTATATCCAGAAGACTTTAGCGATTTTACGGAAAACCTCAACCATACGCTCGAAAAAATATCTGAATTGAATGGCGGTAAAGAAATCGTCAGCCGCGCAGAATTGGAAGCACAAAGAGAGCAGATTAAGGAAGAAGATGCTCCATCCTCTGACGAAAATGGAGAAAGCAAAAGTGAATTTTCAGACGTTAGTTTTGAAGATTTGGGTTAATTGGAAATTACGGCTTAATCACTGCTTTCCTAATTCAGTTTTTCTTATAAAGTCTATGCTTTCGTTAAACAATGGTTGCATAATTACGTCCTTGTCAACGAAGGGAACATTCTTTCTGAAATCAGATTTCAAAAATTCTATTGAAGGTGATGAAGCTTTCTTTCTAAAATCAAGAGCTTGGCAAGCAGTCAACCACTCAATAGACAATACTTTTTCTAAATTTTTCAATACCCTAAATAATTTGGTAGCGGCATTTGCTCCCATGCTCACATGATCTTCTTGTCCGTTCGATGAATCAATGGTGTCGATTGAAGCTGGTGTTGCCAATTGCTTATTCTGACTTACGATTGCAGCTGCAGCATATTGTACGATCATAAAACCAGAATTCAACCCTGGGTTATCCACCAAGAATGCTGGCAATCCTCTTTTACCACCTAATAACTTGTAAATCCTACGTTCAGAAATAGAAGCCAATTCTGCTGTGGCTATTGCTAAATAATCCAATATCAAGGCCAAAGGTTGTCCATGAAAGTTACCCGCTGAGATTACTAAATCTTCTTTCTCAAAAATCGTTGGATTGTCAGTGACAGCATTAATTTCAGTCTCCAATACACCTTTTGCATAAGCAAAGGTGTCTTTACTTGCTCCATGCACTTGCGGAATGCACCGCAGGCAGTAGGGATCCTGGACTGTTGTTTTCTTTTGTTGTGCGATTTCAGAATTCTTCAAAAGCCGCAATATTTCGGCTGCAGTTTCTTTTTGTCCATTATGCGGCCTTACTTCATGAATGAGAGGGTGAAATGGACTTAAACTTCCATTGTAGGCATCAATAGAAGTTGAAGCAATAAGGTCAGCCCAATTGACAAGTTGATCCAATTCTAAAAGAATATGGGTGGCATAAGCGCTCATGAATTGAGTTCCATTGAGCAGGGCCAATCCTTCTTTGGGCGCCAATTCGATGGGCAACCATCCATTTCTTTCATTCATCTCTGAACTAGGCATTCGTTGACCTTCAAAGAAAACCTCTCCCTCTCCTAATAAGGGCAGCGCCAAATGAGCTAATGGTGCCAAATCACCTGAAGCCCCTAAACTCCCTTCTTCGTAAACAACTGGCGAAAAGCCTGCATTATAAAAATCTATCAATCGTTGAACAGTATCGAGTTTTATTCCAGAATGCCCTTGTGACAATCCTTGAATTTTCAACAACAGCATCAATTTTACGATTTCAATTGGCACCTCTTTTCCAAGGCCACATGCATGAGAACGGACGAGGTTGACTTGCAGTTGTCTTAAATCCTGCGAAGATATTTGAGTATCACATAAGCTACCAAATCCTGTATTGATGCCATATATTGGATCTTGCGATTGCTCAATTTTAGTGTCCAAGTATGCTCTGCAACTTTGTATCTTATCAATACTTTCTTGGCTTAACTCAAGTTTTTTGTTTTCAGTTAAAATGCATTGGATGTCGACTAAACTTAAAAAATCACTGTGTATTAAATGGACAATTTTACTCATGATTTAATGCGTTTAATGATGGTCGGAAAGTTTACTTTCTCCTGCTTTCCTGTCTGCATTTCTTTGAAGCTAAGTAAAGCAGTATCCATTTCTTCATTTCCTACCATTACTACATAAGGAATATTCTTTTGGTCGGCATACTTCATCTGTTTTTTGAGTTTAGCAGGCTCTGGGTAAATCTCAGATCTTATTCCAGCTGCTCTAGCTTCCTGCAATAATGTCAAACAATAAGTTTGTTCTTTCTCACCAAAGTTGATGAAAAGCAATTGGGTGCTTTCTGCTAATTCTGGAGGGAATAAATTAAGTTCCTCCATCACGTCAAAAATGCGATCTGCTCCAAATGAAATGCCAACTCCAGACATGTTCTTTAATCCAAAGATGCCTGTTAAATCAGCATAGCGTCCTCCCCCACAAATACTCCCCATTTCCACTTCTTGTGAATTCACTTCAAAAATTGCACCAGTGTAATAATCTAACCCACGCGCCAAGGTCACATCTATATTCAATTTGGCATTTTTTAAACCACAGTTCTCTACAAGGTTTAGTATTGATCGAATTTCTTCAATGCCTTCAAGACCAATTACAGAATTTTTTAAAAAGTCTTTAAGTTGGTAAATCACCTCTTCATTGGTTCCCTTCAATTCAAATAAAGGTTGAATTTGCTGAATTTCCCTGTTTGAGAGCCCTCTCTGGCTCAGCTCTTGGTTCACTTTTGTGTTTCCGACCTTCTCTAATTTATCAATTGCCACAGTAATGTCGATGATTTTGTCTGTTCGACCAATGATCTCTGCAATGCCAAACAGTACCTTACGATTGTTCATCTGTATATTAAAATGCCTAAGTCCTAAATCGCTTAAAACGTCGTCAAATATTTTTATCAGTTCAACTTCATTGAGCAAGGACTCAGTACCGATGATGTCTGCATCGCATTGATAAAATTCTCGATACCTCCCTTTTTGAGGCCTATCAGCACGCCATACAGGCTGAATCTGGTATCTTTTAAAAGGAAATGTTATTTCATTTTGATGTTGCACCACATAGCGCGCAAATGGAACAGTTAAATCATACCTTAATGCTTTGTCTGAAAGTTTGGCAGCCAATCCAGATAAATCACGATCATGCAGTTCCTGGTCATTTACCTTCTTTAAATAATCCCCTGAATTTAATACACTAAATATCAAACGATCACCTTCCTCCCCATATTTTCCTGTGAGGGTCTCACGCAACTCCATCGCTGGAGTTTCAATTTGCTCAAAACCGTAGAGTTCAAAATGCTTACGAATCGTATCGAAAACATGATTTCGCTTGGCCATGATATGCGGAGAGAAATCACGCATTCCTTTTGGTGTTCCTACTGATCCCCTCATAGTTATTTCATCAATTTTCTATACTTGAATTTTGTAGGTTGATCGCCAAGTCTTTTCTTTCTGTTCTCCTCATATTCAGAGAATCCTCCCTCAAAGAAATACACTTTCGCATCCCCTTCAAAGGCCAAAATATGTGTACAAATTCTATCTAAAAACCAACGGTCGTGAGAAATGACAACTGCACAACCAGCAAAGTTTTCGACACCTTCTTCAAGTGCTCTTAAGGTATTGACATCAATATCGTTAGTCGGCTCATCTAACAATAAAACATTGGCCTCAGTCTTAAGTGTCATGGCCAAGTGCAATCTATTTCGTTCTCCACCAGAAAGCACCCCTACCTTTTTATTTTGATCTCCACCGTTAAAATTAAACCTTGATAGATATGCCCTAGAATTGATGATTTTTCCACCAATTTCTAATTGTTCTTGATCATTTGAAACCACCTGGTAAACCGTTTTTTCAGGATCCATGGCTTTATGTGTTTGATCTACATAACCAATTTCCACTGTCTCTCCCACTTTAAAGTCTCCTGAGTTGGCTTTTTCTTCTCCCATAATCATACGAAAAAGAGTGGTCTTTCCTACACCATTTGGTCCGATTACCCCGACAATTCCTGCCGGAGGCAATTTAAAATTCAATTCTTCTATTAAAATTCGATCGTCAAATGACTTGGTCACTCCTTTCGCTTCTATTACCTCATTTCCTAACCTTGGTCCTGAGGGAATAGGAATTTCAAGCTGTTGAATTTGATCTTTGCCACTCTCGTTTAATAGCTTCTCATAATTGTTAAGTCTAGCTTTTGAACGGCTCCTTTTGGCTTTAGGGTTCATTCTTGACCATTCCAATTCTTTCTCCAAGTTTTTTCGACGCTTGCTTTCTTGTTTCTCCTCTTGCTTAAGTCGAGAAGATTTCTGATCGAGCCAAGAGGTATAATTTCCTTTAAAAGGAATTCCTTCTCCTCTGTCTAACTCCAATATCCATCCAGCAACATTGTCCAAGAAGTACCTGTCGTGTGTAACCGCTATGACAGTGCCTTTGTATTGCTGAAGGTGCTGCTCCAGCCAAAATACAGATTCCGCATCTAGGTGGTTTGTAGGCTCATCCAACAACAATATATCTGGTTCTTTAAGCAATAGTCTGCATAAAGCAACTCTGCGACGCTCTCCTCCTGAAAGGTTCGCAATTTTTGCATCAGGATCAGGACAGCGCAACGCATCCATTGCTCGATTGAGTTTAGTGTCCAGCTCCCAAGCGTTTAAAGCATCTATTTGCTCTTGCAATTTAGCTTGCTCATTCATTAATTGCTCCATCTTGGATCCGTCGGCAAGTACATCTGGATCTGCAAACTTTTCATTGACCTCTTCATATGCTTTCAAGACAGCAACTGTCTCAGATGCTCCCTCTTCAACTATTTCTCGTACGGTTTTTGATTCGTCAAGTTGAGGTTCTTGAGGCAACATACCCACGGCATATCCATCAGAAAATACAACATCACCTTGGTAAGATTGTTCCTGGCCAGCGATGATGCGCATTAGTGTTGATTTTCCGGAGCCATTTAAACCAATGATACCAATTTTAGCTCCGTAATAAAAAGAGAGGTAAATGTCTTTAAGTATTGCTTTACCAGAAGGTAAGGTTTTGGTAACATTTACCATTGAAAAAATCACTTTTTTATCGTCTGACATTTTTATCGTTTAATTTTTGACAAATTTGTGCAATTATAATGGTTCAGCATAAAGGAACAACAAGATATTGTTAAGTTAAGTCAATTGCAAAAAAAGAAGAGCCCAAAAATATTGTTAGGAAGGTATGAGTCTGTCAGCTTTCCTGAATTAAACATTTCCTCAATTGATGCCAAGATAGACACTGGAGCGTATTCAAGTGCTATTCATGCTCATAAAATATGGACTGAAACAGTTAACAACAAAGAAATTCTAAAATTTGATTTACTCGATCCAAGTATAAAAGGATACACTCCTCATGTAGTTGAAAGTAGCAATTTTAGGCGAAAAAGAGTGAGAAGTAGTAATGGTAGGTTAGAAGAACGTTATCTTATTAAAACCATCTTATTTATCGGAGGAAGAAAAAGAAAAACAGATTTAACTTTAGCAAATAGAAAGAAAATGAAGTACCCAGTTCTGATTGGCAGAAAACTCTTGGGGACTGGATTCGTTGTAGACGTTTCGTTAAATAACATTAATAATAAATGAAGATAGTAATCCTTTCCAGGAATCCTATGCTGTATTCAACTTCTAGACTGGTTGAAGCCGCAGAAATTAGAGACCATTTTGTTAGAGTATTGGACCATACAAAATGTTACATCGTAAACGAGAGTAAAACGCCTTCAATATATTATGGAAAGGAAAAAATTGAAAACGTAGATGCGGTCATTCCGCGAATTGGAGCATCTGTGACCTTTTATGGAGCATCCATTATTCGGCAATTCGAAATGCAGAAGATATTCAGCACAGTGAAGTCTGTAGCTTTGACAAGATCAAGAGACAAATTGAGAAGTATTCAGATCATGTCTCGTGAAAATCTTGACATTCCGAAAACTGCTTTTGCTCGAAACCCAAAAGACATTCCCCACCTTATACGGACGGTTGGCGGAGCACCATTAATTTTAAAGGTATTGGAAGGTACGCAAGGTTTAGGTGTTGTTTTGGCTGAGACACAAAAGGCTGCTAAATCTGTAATTGAGGCCTTTATGGCTATGGACAAAAGTATACTTGCACAAGAATTTATAGCAGAAGCTGGAGGAGCAGACATAAGAGCATTCGTAATTGATGGCAAAGTAGTTGGAGCTATGAAACGTCAAGGTAAAGATGGAGAATTCAGAAGCAACCTTCACCGTGGAGGGAGTAGTAGCATGATTAAGTTAAAACGAAGAGAAATTGCAGCAGCTGTTAAAGCGGCAAGAGCAATGGGATTGAGCATTGCAGGTGTAGATATGTTGCAGTCTGATCGTGGCCCATTAATTCTTGAAGTTAATTCATCTCCTGGACTTGAAGGAATAGAGAAATCCACTGGAGTTGATGTAGCCTCAAAGATCATTGAATATTGCGAAAATAGCGTTGGTAAAAAGGCAAAACTAAAAGACAAGGTTGGTGTGTAGATTCTAAACTTTTTCTAACTCAAAATCTTCAGGGAGTAGATCAATTTTATACTTTTTAAAAGATGGATTGTATTTTCTTTTTTGTGCCTTTGCTTCAAACCATTCATGAAATAAAACCATTTCAGCAGTCGTTGAATCCCACTGATAAGGCTTTCCCAATGAAGCTAATAATTGTATATTAAAATTATTTTTCTTCCATGTAGATTGATAATTTAGGTCATTTCGTTCCAATTGTCGAAGTAAATTTAAAATCAATTGTATTCTACTGCTCTTGTCGATCCCAGTCCTGCTTAAGTACTTTCTAAAACTCTCCAATTCGTAATCTACCGTGCTCAAATCCTCTCTTTCAAGGGAAATCATAACCCGTAGTAGCCTAATCCATAAGTTCCACCCTTCTCTATCTTTTTCAATGAATCCCAAATCATACATCTTCCTAGAAGCAAATCGAAAGTCTTCTAAAAGAAAGGCAATTACTGCCGAGTAGTAATCAGCTTTGGTTTTTTGGAATGGATATTTACTAATGAGTTCGTGCTTTAATATGTGATCTATTTCATTAAGGGCCTTTTCATATTCCCCAAGAAATATAAGTGCCTTGGTCTTCTGCTCTAGTGCGATAAGGTGATTTAAAGTTGGATTCTTCATGGACCATATTTCAGATGCCTCAGCAAATTTATAAGTGCTTAAAAAGTCACAAGCGCCAATAAGGGTATTTGACAAACTACTGTAAATTATAGTAATCCGGATTTTGGAAAAAATGGATTTTTGCTTCTTTAAATGTGAAATAAAATTCAAGCCAGTTTCTACTTCTGCTTTAAATTGATTGTTCGCATAATGAAACTCCATCATTAATAGCAAATAATAACTCAAGATTTTATAAGAGCCCGTTGCATCAAAGTATTCCTTTAATTGATGGATCTCACTAAAAATGTCCTTTCTATATTCACTTTTCTCCAATGAAGCAGACAAACTTGCTTTAATACTTTGATACAATGATCTACTTTCAAGAAGTAGATTACGAGATTGTTCATACCGTTTAATCTCATTTTCCAACTTTTTAAACTTATCTAACTCCTTTGTATTTCCATATATTCGCCGCATTAGGAATAAACACTCCACCAACTCATCGTAAAGTTCATAAGTCTTTGTCGTTCGTCTTATCAATTTAAGACTAGCCTTAGACTGATCGACCAAACCCTTGTTCAACAAAATTTGAGCTCTAATAAGTTGCTTTCTTACATCTATCTGAACCCTAAACAATTCATTATAAGAATCCTTTCTTTTTATATTGACATCCAACAACAATGATTCATACACTCTATTTATTGTTCTCTTAATTAGCCTATTGAAAGATTCCGCATTGCTTTCGGGAGAAACTTTTTGTTTTATTTTGCTATAATCATACATACCTTTGCGGCAAATTAGTTGATACAAAACGAACATTTTTCGATGTTTCAACGTATGATTAGATTCATAGGCAAGAATGTGTTTCCGCGCCAACCGAACTTCAGATGAATGAAGTGCATTTACGAGGTTTTGAAGTTGTACTAAATAGCGGTTATTTTCCAAATTACAGCTTATAATGTCCTAAGATTTCTTCGAAGAAGTCTATTGAGCTTGACTTCTCTACAATATTAACAGTTTTTTATTGTCTTTCACGCATTAAATCTGTCCATTTCACCCCTTTACAGATTCGCTATGTTTGTTTCATCAATTAATAATAAACGCAAAAACCAAATATTATGACTAGCTTAATCACACTTCTTATTTCTTTACTTGGATATGGAACACCTGCAGACTTTGATCAAATGACTGAAATTGAATTAAATGCTGCTATTGCAGAAGCAGAACAACAATCAAATGCAGATGGCGGAACTTGGGGCGATTGGGACGATGCATCTGTTGATCAAGGAGTAAACCCTTAAAGTTTTGATTAAAATATATAGGCAATAAAGAAACATCTTTTTATTGTCCAGAAAACACAATATCAATATGCTCTTTAACAGCGTATTGATATTGTGTTATACTCATATTTAGGCATTTTCAATGTCTATTTAAATAAAAGATCGTCCTTCGTATAATATAAGTATGGCAATAGATTTACATCGTAATTCAAAAATGCATACCCATGATGACTGTACGAAATATGATCCAACAACTCGACGAACAATCTCTACATTTTTTTGATCGATCATTCTATTCAAAGGTTGAATTGGGACAGTCTAGCGATTTTATTTTCGATGGTTATGCTAAAGGCAAAAGCACAGAAGAAATTCTTGAACTTATTAACGGTCGAATAAATGCTCCGAAAGTATCTTTCAACCAATTTAAATTGGCTGAAAAGTCTATATACAATGAACTACTTTCTTGGTATGAGTTGAAAGCCGAATCCAGAAAAGATCACTTACCGTCGTTAGTATTTTATGCTGTCAATCAAGTAAACGAAGATAACGATAAGTTTGCGGCAAGACTTGAAAATCTGTTTCATGAACTCAAGGAAAACAAGATTGAACACATTGCTTGCCCTTTATTAAAGAAGCTTTGTGAATTGCATAAAGCTTCCCCTCTGGAGGCAGTATACCAGCATCTGTATAATAAGTATTATGCAATAAACGCTAACATTGATAAAGTAAGAATGGAATTTGAAAGTCTCAATAACAAACTTGCGCTAAGCGCAAAGAATGGAGACACGCCTGAAATTACCAAATCAATGATTCAGGATTTCAAACGAATTAGACTTTTGAATGACCGCTTACCAAACAATGTATCAGCTGTATACAGGGACTTAAGCAAACTTATACTGATCGTAACTTGCAATCAGAATCAATTACTCAAAGACAGTGCATTAAGCCTTAGTGGCTTTATATCAGACTGCAACCATAGAATTGACGCATTAGAATTTGGAGTAGAACGTTTCTTTCTACAGAATATATTTCAACAATTATTTCTCTTGAATAAATGCAACAAGCATGAAGAATCAGATTTGGTGAAAGGATTTAGATCTATCAATGAGAAGCAAAGAAATGCATACAACTTTAATTTCCCTACTGATATCTATAGAAAGATTCAAAGACACATCTACCACATTGATGCAGATAGCAATTGCAAACTAATACAATTTTATAATTGGAAAGATTATGGCCTAAATCAATTAATGCCTAAGGCCTATAACGCTTTGTCGCAAAATAGGGACTCATGTGTGACGAATTGATTGGTTAACTATTTTTCTCTGAGTCTCAAGAGACCGACTTAAACGTAATGGTGGTTAATTATATAAGTCGGTCTCTTTTTTATTCTATTTTTTTTGAAAATTCGAGAATTTACACTTTAGGTTTCCCATTTTTATTGAAACTAAATTGCCAACTATAGGGCTTATGTCAGCCACCCGCAATGGAATGTCAACTGATTGCCCTGCAAGCCCATTGCCAAATAATATAAAAGGTACATGAGTATCATATGCATAGGGGGAACCATGTGTTGATCCTTTGTCACTGTATGCTGTCCAATTTTTCTCTTCAATTAGTATCAAATCACCAGAACGTGGCAAACAACTTCCTTCAATTGCCTTTGACAATAGAGAATTGGTATTCGATATGATTTCTTTCGTGTTCAATACCAACTTTATTCCTTTTTGATCCTCCAGCCACTTAGTAATCTCATTCAGCGTCTGTTCTCGCATTTTAGCATTAACAGTCATCCATTTTTCATTAAAGTAAATGTTTAGGTTAATGACTTTATCAATCCAATTCTCATCGCCTAAATGAGAATCACAAATTGAGTCAATTTTTTCTTCATAATACGCTTGATCTAGAAAACCATTGGAAATGCCATTTCTACTTAGGTAGGACCTTGGCATACTTGCACCATGATCAGAACTAAGAAATAATAAATATTTATCTCGTCCTATCTGCGTGTCAAGAAAATCAATAAAATCAGCAATCGTTTTGTCCAATTTGAGGTATGTGTCTTGAACTTCTATAGCCTGAGCACCAAATCTATGACCCACGTAGTCTGTAGCGGAAAAACTAACTGAAAGAAAGTCCATAAATCCTCTTTTACCTAATTGTTCTTCTACAGTGATGATTTTTGCAAAATCTGCTAACATCTCATTTCCTTGAGGGATACTCTTTAAAGCATCAAAGCCTTTCATCTTTTTCAGATTCTTTAAATCATATGGTAAGGTCTCCAAATCTCCTTCTCCAAAAGGAATTTTATAGTTTAGATGATCATCTTCACTTTCTTGATATGCAGAGCTATCTTTCGACAATGACCAGATTCCTGAAAAGTAGGCATCAATGTTTTGTTGCTCATTAAAGGCTTTAAGAATAGATTGGTTTTGTGCTTTATAAAATTCACTGCTTCTGAATTGACCTTTTTCACCATCAAACCAATATGCAGCATCTGCAAGATGCCCAGCTGGCAAAATAGCGCCACGATCCTTCAAAGAAACTCCAATACTTTTTGATCTATTGTTCTGCTCTTTTTTTATGTAATCAGAAAAAGTAGAAGATTTTAATCGCTCAGGAGTATGTGCTATGTCTCCATTGACTTCATGAGTAGCGCAATAAACAACTTTACGATTTGATCGATCAAACCAATTGTTCCCAACGATACCATGATCTTTAGGAGTTCTACCTGTAAATATAGTTGCATGACCAGGCCCTGTATATGTAGGTTTATAGGAGTAATGCGTTTGAGTAAAATTTACGCCCTCTTGAATTAAACGTTTGAATCCTCTATGACTGTAATCATTCCAAAACTCTTTTAGATAGTCAAATTTCATTTGATCTATAACTATCCCTATGACCAATTTAGGTCTGTCATCTTCTGTCTCTTGACTAAAAGAATTGGCAAATGTTCCTGCTAACAGTGAAATACATAAAAGGATCTTCCTCATTCCTTAACTTTTTGAATTGTTAAGTAGTATAAAAATGAAACCAATGCCTAGACTTACACTTAACAAAATATTTACAATAGCTATTTTCCAAGCACCAATTTTTATAAGTTCAACCGTTTCATAACTAAAAGTAGAAAAAGTACTTAGTCCTCCACAAAAACCTACCAAAAGAAATAAACTATAGATTTTTTTTAATTCTTCTGAAGTTTGACTCAGCGACAATAGAATCAGTGCAAGCAACACACAAGCAATTATGTTTGATATAAATGTTCCAATAGGAAAAGTAAAAGGAGCATATTTATGCACTAGATAACCGATCAGAAATCGTAAGAGACTACCTAATCCTCCTCCCAAGAATACCAATATGATTTGTTTAATCAAGTCGAAGTATGTTAAGTTGAATTGCCAATTTCCAAATACCCCAAGCAATTAAAAAACCAAGTAAACTTCCAAATAAAACATCAGATGGATAATGCACCCCCAAATAAACTCTACTGTATGCTACAAGCAATGGCCATAGAAACAATAGTTTGAAGAGGTTGTACTTTTTATTTCTTCCCAAAAGGAAAAAAAACAACAGAGCCATAAAGCTTGTATTTGAAGCATGACTTGAAACAAAACCATATTTACCTCCACATTTGTTTTGAACACTATGGACATCGCTTTTTAAGACTAAATGATGACAAGGGCGATAACGTTTAAATTGATTTTTGAACAAATGCACTGAACTTTGATCACTTATGCCAATGCCAATTAACACCATGACAACCACGATCCAACTTTGAGATTTATACCTCTTAATGATGCACCATAATAGAAAAGCGTACATAGGGATCCATTGGTACTTTCCAGAAATGTGCCACATTAGAACATCAAAGAAAGCATTGTGATTTCCATTGATTAGAAAAAAGAGAGAGTGGTCAATATTTTCAATAAAAGTCAGCATGAATTAGCCTATGTTTTCCCAAAGGACATCTTTTAAATGGTCTAAATTATATTGACTAACAGAAGAAAAATATACAGGCTTAAGATCGCTAATTGTAGCACTGATTTCTTGCATCAATTCATCGTCCAACATGTCGCATTTTGAAATGGCAAGTACTCTTTTCTTGTCTTGCAATTCTGGGTTATGCAGCTTTAATTCTTTTAACAATACATCATATTCATTTCGAATGTCAGTGCTGTCTGCAGGCACAATAAAAAGCAGTACAGCATTTCTTTCTATATGTCTCAAAAACCTCAACCCCAAACCTTTTCCTTCATGGGCTCCTTCAATAATTCCAGGTATATCTGCCATCACGAATGAATAATGGTCTCTATAAGCGACAATGCCCAAATTGGGAGTAAGCGTAGTAAATGGATAATTTGCAATTTTTGGTTTTGAAGCTGTAATAGAAGACAACAAGGTCGATTTTCCCGCATTTGGGAAACCCACAAGACCTACATCTGCTAGCACCTTTAATTCAAGAATTTTCCATTCTTCTTGACCCTCTTCGCCTTCTTGTGCATAACGAGGAGTTTGATTGGTAGATGTTTTAAAATGCGCGTTGCCTTGTCCACCCCTTCCACCGGCCAAAAGAACTACCTCTTGACCATCCTCCAATATTTCAAATTCTACTTTCTCTGTCTCTGCATCTTTTGCCACTGTTCCAATTGGCACATCGACAATTACATCTTTCCCATTTTTACCTGTGCTTCGGCTAGCACCACCATTTTCTCCTGATTTGGCAATTAAATGTTTCTGATACTTTAAATGCAAGAGCGTCCACCTTTGAGCATTTCCTCTTAAAATAATGTGCCCTCCTCTGCCGCCGTCTCCACCATCAGGTCCACCTTTGGCAGTAAGTCGGTCTCTGTGCAAGTGATGAGAACCACTACCCCCTTTGCCAGATCGACAACAGATTTTCACATAATCAATAAAATTACTGTTTGCCATCTTTGAATTTGAAGCAAAAGTAACCCATAAATTATGCAAATCAACCAAGCTATTTTGTCTTTGTCAATTAAAACCATACTGTGGTCTTGAAGCCTTTTCTATTGGACGAAAAAGTAGAGATTTGGATGAATTATCGGAAACATAAAGCTATATTTGATTAGGACGGGTTGTAACGCAAAGAATCATTTATTTTGGATAAATATCATATCGCCATAGTTGAAAATTCTGAGAATGAAGCCATCATTATCGCGAGTTTGCTCGAAAAATCAAATAGACAAAATTTTGAAATCGTTCACTTTACTGAGATTAAATCTGTCAAGAACTATTTATCAGTAAACAATGTAGACATCATTTTATTAAATCTTTTTCTAAAGGACAGTTTTGGCGTGCACACTTTCACAAAACTTTTTAGAGAATATAGAGACATACCATTTTTAATATTAACTGAGGTAGATGATGATGAAATTGGTGCAAATGCAGTCAAGGAAGGAGCGCAAGATTACCTAATAAAAAGTGAGATAAACTCTCAGAGCATTCATAAGGCCATTATACATGCAATTGAACGGAAACATTTTGAAGAGCGATTAAGAAATAGTGAGCAGAAGTATAGAAATCTATTCCAAAAATCAAAGGATGCCATCTATATCTCTTCGGTAGATGGAGATTTTATAGACATTAACGAAGCTGGCTTGTCTCTATTTGATTATACAATCAATGACTTAGATTCCTTAAAAGTTGCAGACCTTTATGTAAGAAGAAGAGATCGGTTGCGACTAAAAAGAGATTTATCTGAATTTGGCGAGGTAATTGATTATCCTGTTGAGTTGGTAAAAAAGGACGGTATAACACTGGTATATTGCTTGCTAAGCACAACAGTGGTTCGAGATAAAGAAGGAGAAATCATTGCTTATCAAGGAATAATTCGTGACATCACAGAAAAAAGAAGATCAGAATTGGCCTTGATTAAAAGTATGGAAGACCTAGATCAAGCCAATAAAGAACTCCAATTCTTAAATACATCTCTTGAAGATAAAGTTACCGATCGCACCAAACAATTAAAAAAAGAAAAGGAACTAGCTGAAGTTCAACATAAAGAAATCAAAGAAAGCATTAATTACGCTAAAAGGATTCAGGCCTCTATTTTACCTCCTATGCAAAAAATAAAGCATAGAATTCCTGACTCTTTTATTTTTTATCTTCCTAAAGACATCGTAAGTGGTGATTTCTATTGGTATGCTGAGGCAGAAAATAAATCTTACCTCGCCATAGTAGACTGCACCGGTCATGGAGTTCCTGGTGCGTTTATGTCGATTATTGGTTATACACAACTCAACGAGATAATGAGCGACGGCAAACAAACTGAGCCTGGAGAGATTCTTAAAGAATTGGACAGAAGAGTACGTTTGGCGCTAAACCAGAATTCAATTAACGGGAAGAATAGCAAAGATGGAATGGAATTGGGTATCATTGCCATTGATCATGAATTAAATCGTCTTGAATATGCTGGTGCCATGCGCCCTCTATTCTTCATTAAACAAAACGAACTTAAAATTATTAAGGGCGATAAATTTTCAATTGGAGGAGTTTCAAGACGCAAAAAGGTGTTCATCACTCACAAAATTAATTTAGAAAAAAATGACTGTTATTATCTTTTCTCTGATGGATACCCAGATCAATTTGGTGGACCAAGGGGAAAAAAGTTTATGGCTAAAAATGTGGCTGCTATGCTGATGAAAATTGGCTATCTCCACATGAAAGAGCAATCCCAAGTAATAAAAGAAGCATTCTTCAACTGGATGGGTGAAGAGGATCAAATCGATGATATCCTCATCGCAGGATTGCGATTCTAACTTTCTATTACATCCACCAATCGACCAAATACCTGCTCTACTTCTCCAACTCCATCAATCCGATTGTACTTTCCTTGATCTTCATAATATTTTTTAAGTGGTGCTGTTTTCTTGTTATATGTAATGATCCGATTATAGATTACTGATTCGTTTTTATCGTCCTCTCTCCCAGATTCTCTTCCCCTTAAAATTATTCTAGCCACCAATTCCTCATCATCTACTTCAAGAGATAACATCTTATCTATTTCTGTGTCGTGTTTTTGAAGCAAATTATCCAATGCTTGAGCTTGTTCAGTTGTTCGTGGAAAACCATCAAAAATAAAACCATTGGTAGTTTTTTCTTGATTCAAACAGTTTTCGATCATATCAATGACAACATCGTCTGGGACCAGTTCTCCTTTATTCATAAAACTTTGCGCCAATTCTCCCAATTCAGATCCTTTTTCAATTTCGGAACGTAAAATATCCCCAGTTGACAGATGTCTCAAATTGTATTTATTCTTCAAATCATTCGCTTGAGTGCCTTTTCCGGCACCTGGAGGTCCAAATAGAACTACATTCATCATACTTGCATCCATTTTTAATGTTTGCTCTTCAGACAACACATAAAGAGCGTTTAAATTTCTTCCCAATCCATCATAATCTAAGCCATACCCAACAACAAACTCAGGCGAAATCTCAAGTGCAATGTACTTGATTTCAATCTGTTTGCGGTACATCTCAGGCTTGAACAAAAAAGTAGCAACTGAAATGGAGGCTGCTCCCATTGTATTGACAATGTCAATGACAGTTTCTATAGTGTTGCCAGTATCTACAATGTCTTCTAGTATGACAACATGTCTCCCCTTTAGTTGGTGATCCATTCCAAGAAGTTGTCTTACATTCCCTGTACTCTGTGTACCTTGGTAAGATGCCACTTTTACAAAAGATACTTCACAGTCAAAATCAATTTTTTGCAACAAATCCGAGGCAAAGCAAAAGCAGCCGTTCAGAATTCCTAGAAATACCGGATTTTTACCCCGATAGTCATGATTTATCTGTTCAGCTAAAGTGCTGACTCTCTCCTTGATAGTGTCTGCTGATATATAAGGTTTAAAAACCTTATCGTGTAATTTTATTCTGTTCAAGGTCAGCTTTTAATGTGGTTAAGGTTGACAAATGTAGCCATATTTGATACACAACTACATCTAAAATAAGACGATCTTTTGCTCGAAAATTTCGAACTATCTTTGCAACCATCCCAAGACATTCTCTATGCAAAACATACATTCCAAACAATACAAAATAGGCATTCTTGGCGGCGGTCAACTAGGAAGAATGACTTTACAAGAAGCATATAACCTAAATCTGCATATTTCTGTCCTCGATCCTGCAGAAGGAGCCCCTTCGGAAGCCTTGGCGCATGAATTTGTAAAAGGTGATTTTAAAGATTTTGAAACTGTTTATAATTTCGGAAAGAACAAAGAAATCATTACCATTGAATTTGAAGATGTGAATGTTGAAGCTCTTGAAAAATTAGAGAATGAAGGTGTAAAAGTTTTTCCTCAGTCTAGAGTGCTTCGAATTATTCAAGACAAGGGCTTACAGAAGCAATTTTACCGTCTCAATAAATTCCCCACAGCAAACTACATCCTTATAGATTCTGCAAAAGAAGCTCAAGCAGCAAACGTTCGATTTCCAGTTTTCCAAAAACTGAGACGATCAGGATATGATGGCTATGGTGTGCAAAGCATAGACGATAAAAATGAAATAAAGAATGCCTTTGATGCTCCGAGTGTACTTGAGGAAAAAGTGGATCTTCAAAAAGAACTTTCAGTGATAGTGGCCAGGAATGAATCAGGGGAATGCAAAACATTCCCAATGGTTGAATTAGAGTTTAACCCCAAAGCAAATATGGTTGAGTTTTTGTTCTCACCTGCCATTGTCGATAAATCGATTGAGACAGAAGCTTATCGTTTAGCCAAGGCTCTTATTCAAGGTTTAGACATGGTCGGCATCTTAGCGGTTGAGTTTTTTCTATCAAAGAAAGGTGAACTCATGATCAATGAGATTGCCCCAAGATCACATAACAGTGGTCATCACAGTATAGAGGCAAACTATATTTCACAGTTTGGACAACATATAAGAGCTATATTGAATCTACCTCTTGGAAAAACAGATATGCGATGCCCTGCTGTGATGATAAATTTATTGGGTGAAGAAGGTCATCAGGGTACTGCACAATATGAAGGTTTAGAGGAGGCCTTAAACATCGAAGGTGTTTATCCGCATCTTTATGGTAAAGAAGAGGTTAAATCCTTCAGAAAAATGGGACATATTACAATTCTAAATGAAAATTTAGAAGCAGCTAAAGCAATTGCTCATCAGTTAAAAAAAATGGTTAAAGTAACCGCAATACAAAAAAAATGAACGCACACATTGGAATAATAATGGGAAGTATTTCCGACCTTAAAGTCATGCAAAATGCATTGGATTTCTTAACCGATTTCGGGGTCGATTATGATGTCGATATCGTTTCTGCACACCGAACGCCTGAAATGATGATTGACTATGCTAAAACTGCTGAGCAGAAGGGTAAAAAAGTCATTATCGCAGCAGCTGGTGGTGCAGCTCATTTGCCTGGCATGGTGGCATCTGTAACAAGCTTACCTGTAATCGGAGTCCCAATTAAATCCAGCAATTCAATCGACGGTTGGGATTCAGTGCTTTCCATATTGCAAATGCCCGCAGGTGTTCCTGTGGCTACTGTTGCATTGGATGGTGCTAAAAATGCGGCCATTCTCGCTTGTCAAATAATAGGCACTTCGAATAAAGATATTCAACTAAAAATGAAACAATATAAATTAGACTTGAAGGAGAAGGTGGCTCAAATGAATGCAGAATTAAAAGGTGATTAGGTTTACGCTCATAGCATTCCTTTTTTTCCTCAAAACACTTAATATTTGTGCACAAGCGAAAAATGAATCAGAATCACTAGCTCTAAACACCGAGCAAAAACGAGCTTACATCGGACTTAGTCTCGGATTCTCAATTCCATTTGGTTCGTTTTCCGCAGACAACACAACTACTCAAGAGGCCAATTTTGCCAAAAGAGGACAAAACATTCATTTACTTGATTTTGGATATCGATTAAAAGAATCCATCCACCTTGGTGGTACTTACTTGAGCAGTCAAAATGGTATTGACAATAAAAAAGTTGCTGACTATTTCAATTCATTGTCGAATCTAAAGTATTCTGTAGAGAGCAATTCTTATGAATTGAATGCCCTTCTTTTGGGAGGAGGGTTCACAAAAACAAACCAAAGCATTGATTTAGACATGCTTTTCATGCTTGGTGTAGGCAACTTATTTCTGCCCAATATGACTATACGTCAGACAGATGGAGCGAATGAAGAAGTTTTTTTAATTGGCTCAGACAAAAAAACAAGCTTCGGCGTGGGTATAAAAGGTGGTTTTCGGATACATCTTACAGAATTTTTAGACTTCACCACACATGGGACTTTTCTTGTTTTCGAAAATGAATTCGATCAAGACACAAATGTGCTAAATACGAACGGTGAACCCATTCAACTTTCTAGCACGATCACTTACCAAGTTTTTAATGTAAACTTTGGGCTTGCATATCGCTTCCTTTAAGTTTTCAATTCAAGATGATCTCAGCAAACGACATACGTCAATCACACGAACGAATTAAAGAACATATACACGATACTCCTTTATTGAATTCTGAGAGTATTAATGCATTGGCTGGTTGTGAAATCACATTTAAGTGTGAAAATTTTCAAAAAGTTGGAGCCTTCAAGATCAGAGGCGCCATCAATGCGATTAAATGTCTTTCAAAAAATGAGTTAAAAAATGGTGTAGTGACACATTCTTCGGGGAATCATGCCCAAGCAATTGCGAAAGCCGCGAAACTCATGAATACCGTTGCATACATTGTCATGCCTGAGAATGCTCCGAAAGTTAAGGTCAATGCTGTGCAAAGCTATGGTGGCAAAATAACGTTCTGTACCCCAACATTGGAAGCACGTGAAAGCAGCATGAAACACCTTCAAAAAAAAACAAGTGCCGTATTTATTTCACCATACGATCATCCAGACATCATTTCTGGGCAAGCAACTGCGGCAAAAGAAATGCTTGAAAAGATTCCACTTAACGTAATTTTAGCTCCAGTTGGGGGAGGTGGTTTACTTGCAGGCACGGCACTTGCATCAAAATACTTCGGGAATGATATCGATGTCATTGGAGCTGAACCCTCAGGAGCTGATGATGCTTATCGCAGCCTAAAAGAAGGCAAACGCATTACAAAACAAACACCAAACACTATTGCAGATGGCTTGCTTACAACTTTAGGTGAACTTAATTATAGCATAATTAAAGACAATGTAAATGAAATCTTGACTGTCGAAGATTATGATATTCTCAATGCAATGCGATTGATTTGGGAACGATTAAAAATCATTGTTGAACCTTCTTGTGCCGTTCCATTGGCCGCAGTGCTCTGCAATAAAGAACAGTTTAAAGGCAAAAAAATAGGCATTATTTTAAGTGGTGGAAATGTAGACTTAGACCCTTTTTTTAATGACTTTCTTTAAGTAGGTCGGGGAATTTCTCTTTAAAACGATTTAATCGAGGTATAGATACATTTCTCACATATGGATTGTTTGGATGATTCTGTTCATACTCTTGATGATAATCTTCTGCCTGCCAAAACTTCTGAAACTGTTTTACTTCAGTGACAATCGGGGCATAAAAAGTGGATGATTCTGTGAGACCACGAATAACAGATTCAATGACTGACTTTTCATTGTCATTGGAGTAAAATGCAATCGATCTGTACTGAGGACCTCTATCGGGGCCTTGTTGGTTAAGAGTAGTTGGATCATGAGATCCAAAAAACACAATCACCAATGTTTCAAAATCTATCTGATTTGGATCATAAAATACCTGTACGGCCTCTGCATGTTGAGTGCTTCCACGACTCACATTTTCATAGGTAGGGTTTTCACTTTCCCCCCCTGAATATCCAGAAATAACCTCTTCTACTCCTTTGACTGATTGATAAATAGCCTCAACGCACCAAAAGCATCCACTCGCAAAATAGGCTACAGAAAGCTCTCCATTTTTTACTTTTTGATCTAAATTGATATTTTCTTCTTGCCCCAATTTAGAAGGAGGCTGTTCACAGGCCTGAAGTGCGCTAAGCAAAAAGGCAAAAGTTAATATAAATACAATTTTCATAATTAATAAGATTCTTCGTTTGAATTAATATAAGATGATAGCAAATCACCAAACTCAATGCTGCTGTCCAAATGGGATTTACTTATATATGAGTATTCCGCCAATGCATGCAATAGGTACTCCATCATAAGAAGCTGTCCTTTTGAGCTTAGGTGACCGTATTTTCTTTCAATCAATATGGCTAATCCATCCACCTTATTGAGACGACTTTTATATTCATTGGTTGAAATGTCATGGATCAGATCAAGAGAGTGGGAAGAAAACCACTGAATCACCGCTCTGAACAATTCAGCATCTTTAGTAGTGTTTTTCTTCAAATCTTTTAATTCAGGAAAGAAATTGATCGCTTGATTTCTGATAGCTTCACGAATCAATGCAAAGCTCACGCCGACAGCACCCTCCTGCTCCCCCTCATATACCATTTCAATTTTTCCAATTATTGCAGGAATAACTGAGATCAAATCACTGATCCGAATGACTGCTGCTTTTTCATTGTTAATGAGCATTCTCCGTTCGGCTGAACTCAACAATGTTTCATAAGCAGAGATTGATAATCGTGCTGACACTCCTGATTTTTCATCCACATAATTGCTCTGCCTAGCTTCAACAGATATCTGCTCTAAAAGATCTTTCACCAATTCTGGAACTTCTACTTTGGCCTTTTGTTCTGGATGCAATTTCGCTTCACTTTGTGTTATCCTTTTAGATATTTCAATGTCTGAGGGATAATGTGTCAATATTTGACTCTGAATGCGATCCTTCAAAGGCGTTATGATCGAACCTCTATTGGTATAATCTTCAGGATTTGCAGTAAACAAAAATTGCACATCAAGTGGAAACCTTAATTGAAATCCACGTATTTGAATGTCTCCTTCTTGTAAAATGTTAAACAATGCAACTTGGATTCTTGCTTGGAGATCTGGAAGTTCATTGATTACAAAAATGCACCTATTCGATCTAGGAATTAAACCAAAATGAATTACCCTTTCATCAGCATAGCTCAACTTCAGGTTTGCTGCTTTTATTGGGTCAACATCTCCAATGAGATCAGCAATGGATACATCAGGAGTTGCTAATTTCTCAATATAGCGTTCTTCAGGTCGCACCCATGTAATTGGTGTTTTTTCACCTTCAGTCTCAATCTTTTCTTTTCCGTAATTCGAAATTGGTGAGAAAGGATCATCATTTACTTCGGATCCTTCAATAATTGGAATTAGGTCATCTAACAAGCGTACCAAAATGCGTGCTATTTTAGTCTTTGCTTGACCTCTTAATCCAAGCAGATTAATGCTATGTCTAGACAGAATGGCCCTTTCAATGCTTGGTATAACACTGTCTTCGTATCCGTAGATTTCTTTAAACACCGTTTCACCTTTTTGAATTTTTTTAATGAGGTTGTCACGCAATTCGTCTTTAATGGACTTGCTCTGGTAATTGGCCTTTTTAAGCTCACCAATGGTTCTAATATTTTGATAACCTTTCATTTAGAATCTCTTTTTTTTGTTCTTTTCGTAATCCGTGAAAATAAAATTCCCCAGCCCATTTAAATCAGAATAGAAGGCTTTCCCTTGATTGGCTTCAGTAAAGTCCTCGACAAATTTTTGCAAATAAGGATCTTTAGCAATCATAAAAGTGGTAATTGGGATATTTAACTTTCTGCACTTTATGGCCAAATTGATCGTTCGATTGATGATTTTTGGATCATGCCCCCAACTATTTTGATAATGTTTTCCACTCTCAATGATGCAAGTAGGTTTACCATCGGTAATCATAAAAATTTGTTTATTCGCATTCTTCTTTCTCCTCAATAGATCCATTGCAAGTTCCAAACCAGCAACTGTATTTGTGTGGTATGGACCCACTGATAGATAGGGCAAATCTTTGATCTCAATTTCCCATGCATCATTGCCAAATACAACAACATTCAGACTGTCCTTTGGATATTTGGTCATAATGAGCTCCGACAGGGCCATAGCCACTTTCTTGGCAGGTGTAATCCTGTCCTCACCATAAAGAATCATAGAATGTGAAATGTCAATCATCAATACAGTAGACATCTGAGCAGTTTGATTGCTTTCTCTTACCTCAAGGTCACCCTCTGTCATCTGAAATCCTTCAATGCCATGATTAAGTTGAGCTTTCTTGAAAGACTCAGTAAAGTCAATCATCTCTAATTTATCACCAAATTGAAAAGGACGTAAACCCCCTGAATCTTCGTCTGCTCCGCCCACAATTTGGGTTCTATGATTTCCTCGGTCACTCTTTTTTAACTTTCCAAAGATTTGTTCTAGCGCATTTTTTCGAATGATTTGTTCAGACTTACCATCTAATTTAACATTCCCTTTGTCGTCTCGCTTAATGTATTTTTTCTTCTCTAAATCCTTCCTAAAGTCTTCCAAAGTATACTCTTCAGTAGTCAACCCATATTCATCATCAAGCTCCTTAAGCCAATTGTAACTTTCTTCAAAGTCGCCTGATGTATGAGTCATAAGCTCAAGAAATATTTTCAACAGACGTTCAAATGGAGTTTCGTTTTTATTTTCTTTCGCGAATTGATGAAATCTTAAGCCTTTCATTATATAAAAAACGTAAAGTTATTCTACTTGTTTAGAGTTTCTATTAATTTAATGTCATTGTCAGAACATTTCTAATGTTTAAACTTGTAAATACATGCTTAGAAAAGGAATTTTATTATTATATATTTTATCTCTCATTACAATTCATCTTTCGTCTGCTAATGAAAATATTCAATGGGTTGACATTGGTCAAATAAACTCCTCCAAACATCTAGCTGCAAAGGCACTCATTTATCATGATCCAGAACACAATTTATCTTCTGATTCAGTATTAAAAGATATTGGAATATACAAAGATGCCTTTTTAGGTAAGCTGGACATTCCATATATGGATTTCACTTCTTCCACCTATTGGATGAAATTGCCAGTGGAAAACACTTCATCAGTTAAGAAAACTTTTTACATCCAATTGGCAAGACCTTTAACAAACATTGTCCGTTTACATATTTTCAATCAACAAAACGAAAAAATAGTCACCATTCGCGGAGGTGATGAGCTTGCATTCATGGATCGTATGTATCAGCATAGAGAATTTATCTTTCCTTTTACGTTTAAGGCTCATTCAAGGTACACCCTTGTGGTAGAAACCAGAAGTGATGGTGAAATACTGAAATTACCTTTAAAATTTTGGACCATCAATGAATTTACACAATTTACATCCGAGGAAAATTTTTTCCTAGGCCTTTACTATGGCACCTTTATTTTGGTAGTGATATTGTTTTCTTTTTTTGGAATTGCACTTAAACAAAAGGTTTACTTGTATTTTGTTTCCTACGTTTTCTTCCTTGGCCTTTTTCAATTTTCATTAGATGGCATGGCCTATCAATTCTTTTGGCCAAACAATCCTTGGTTGGGCAATCATAGTATATTAATATTGGCAGCTACCTCTCTCTTTTTTATGCTTATGTACATACGTTTAATACTGAATTTTAAACTGCAGAAGTTATGGTATCAGCGAGTATATTATTTCTTCGTGGCTCTAGGGGTTATCTGTTTGCTATTTAGCTTTACGAATGGATTTATTTACCCTTATATTTTCCCTGTCTTAAATGCCTTATCTCTCTTGATTATACTATATGTAATTTTCGGCATTGTTCTTCGTTATAGAATGGGCAAACATCCTGACCCTTCCATTAGCATAGCATTCGCATTTTTATGTCTTGGAGCAATCTTTTTTATTCTCAGCAATGTCAATATTATACCGAATGAATTTCTTGCAAATAACGCTTTGAAATTAGGTTCTGGAGCAGAAGTTACCTTTCTATCCTTGGCAATGGCAAGTAGGTACCGAAGAACACAAAATGAAAAGATTGAAGCACAGAAAGAAGCCAATAAACGATTGGAAGAGATAAATGAATTAAAGAGTGAACAGACGGAAAAATTAGAACGACAAGTAAAAGAGAGAACTCAAGAAATTGCGCATAAAAATGATTTATTATCAGAACAAAACAAGGAAATTATAAATAGCATCAATTATGCAAAACGATTACAGGATGCTATTTTACCATCTGACAAAGTTCTAGTTCATTTATTTAAAGACAGTTCAATCTTATATTTACCCAAGGACATCGTCAGTGGTGATTTTTATTGGATAGAGGAAACAGATGAATGCATATTTTTTGCAGTTGCGGATTGCACTGGGCATGGTGTTCCAGGTGCGATGGTGAGTGTTTTAGGACATAACTCTTTGAACCGCTGCATAAAGGAATACAATTTAAGTGACCCGGGTAAAATATTGGACTCCGTTACAGAATTGGTTATAAAGACACTTTCTAAGCAAGGGATGAAGGTAAATGACGGAATGGATATAGCTTTATGTGCATGGGATAAAAAAAATCAACTCTATTTTGCTGGTGCCTATAACCCCATTTATTTAATAAGAAATAAAGAACTTATTGAATACAAAGCCGACAAACAACCAATTGGACGTTATGACAATAGTAAACCATTTACTACGAAAACAATAACTCTTGAAAAAGGTGATTCTTTGTATCTGTTTTCAGACGGTTATGCTGACCAGTTTGGAGGACCGAAAGGGAAAAAATTGAAGTATGCAAATTTTAAAAAGTATTTGCTTGAATTAAACAATTTGAGTTCAATAAAGATTAAAGAAAGCCTACATCAAAGATTCAAAGAATGGAGAGCTGATGAAGAACAAATTGATGATGTTTGTTTAATGAATGTGAAATTCTGAAGGGGAGTTGGAACAGAATTGTGAGGGCTTAAATACACTAATTAGCAAAAAGAATAAATTAAGTATCTTGCAATCGTTTTAAAGCAGAGAGATGGCTGATAAAGTTGAATATCAAATGGAGTTTGTAGTGCGTGCATCACCAAAGATGCTTTACAAATTCTTGGCAACACCCTCAGGCTTGTCAGAATGGTTTGCAGACAATGTAAATTCTCGTGGCAAAACATTCTCTTTTTTCTGGGAAGACACTGAAGAAGTAGCTTTGCTTGTGAGCAAAAAACCTGACAAGCACATTCGTTTTAGATGGGAAGAGGAAGAAGACAACAGCATCTTTTTTGAATTTAAAATTGAGATTGATGACCTCACAAATGACGTTTCTCTCATCATTACAGATTTTGCAGAAGAAGATGAAATTGAGGAAGCCAAATTGCTTTGGGAAAGCCAAATAAATAGCCTTCTTCACGCCATCGGCTCATAATTAATTTTTGAATCCTCTTTAACTCAGTGATAAATACAAATCATTGAAAACCTCCTCTAAGTTTATACTAAAATCGTTTGCGTCGCCATTTATGGCGACTTTTTTGATTTCGATTTTTGTTTTGTTAATGCAATTTCTATGGTTACGTATTGACGATATTGTGGGCAAAGGCATAGAATGGCATGTCATTTTAAGATTATTGTTCTACATTGCAGCAAGCCTAGTACCTATGGCATTGCCTTTAGCCATTTTGCTCTCATCATTAATGACATTCGGCAATCTTGGCGAAAACTATGAGCTAGTTGCATTTAAATCAGCTGGAATTTCCTTGAAACGAATATTGCGCCCACTCTTTGTACTAGTCCTAATTCTGAGTGGTATTGCTTTTTTATTTTCTAATTATTGGCTTCCTGTAGCTAATTTAAAAAGTAAATCGCTCCTTTACGATGTTAAGGAGCAGAAACCAACTATGGACATACGACCAGGTATATTTTCGAGTGGACTAGATAACTTCACAATACGCGTAAAAGATAAAAAAATCGTAGACGATGTAGAACACCTTTACGATGCAATGATATACGACCATAGGGCTGGAAATGGAAACCTTTCGGTAGTTACTGCTGAGGAAGGCATTATGACTATATCAAATAATAAGCAATACCTCGAACTAAAGCTCTTCAATGGAGAACGCTATGAAGAAGATGAGGCAGGAAAAACTAAACGTACCTTTCCATTGGTTCGTTCCAAATTTAAAGAGAATCTTATCCGTTTTGACCTTTCTCAGTTTCAACTGAATCGTACCGATGAAGCATTGTTTAAACAACACTATAAAATGCTTAATCTAAAGCAGCTTGATGAATCAATATCAAAGCAAGAAGTAGAATTGGACAGCAGCATCCACTCATTCAATAAAGTTTTCAAGGATGGATTCTTTCTGTATTCGCAGCATGTAGAAAAGGGGTTTAACCAAATTAAGAAGGTTGAAGAAATTGACTTTAATTTGCTCATTGACAAACTAAATTTACCTCAAAAAACACAGTTGTATGCAACAGCCACCAATCTGAGCAGGAACTCTAAATCTCGGTTAAGTAGCATTAATGGGAATATAAGTGCTCGTTCAAAATTCACACGAGGCTTTCAAATTGAATGGCACAAAAAACTGAGTTTACCGTTTGCATGTATTATTCTCTTTCTAATTGGAGCTCCGCTAGGAGCCATAATTAGGAAAGGCGGACTTGGAATGCCAATTGTCATTTCTGTGCTTTTCTTTCTAGTTTTTCATATTCTGAGTACTACTGGTGAGAAATTGGCCATGGAAGGTTCATTGGAAGCGGTTGAAGGAGTCTGGATGGCCTCACTTATTTTATTTCCAACCGGAATCTTTCTTACATTGAAAGCCACAAGTGATTCTCCTCTGTTTAAGGCAGAAGCTTACAAAAACATCTTTACAAGGTTGTTGGGCAAAGTCTCAAAACCTGCAAACTAGCTTATGAAAATTGGCATTTTACTTTCGAGATTTCCTTATCCTTTAGAAAAAGGAGATAAGCTGAGGGCTTTTCATCAAATCAAGTCACTTTCAAAAAATCATGAGCTCTACGTTTGCGCGCTAAGTACTGAGAAAGTCGATTCGAAATCGTACGAACTCGTAAAATCTTACTGCAAAGAAATCACTATTATTCGTTTGCACTTTATATTTGTTGGATTGCACCTTATTTATGGATTGTTCTTTAGTCGCTTGCCATTGCAAGTTCTCTATTTCTATGATCGTTCAGCAAAAAACAAAATTATTCGATTCTTCAAAAATTTCGAAATAGACCATCTTTATTGTCAACTTATTCGAACTTCTGAATACCTGAAAGATTTTAATAATTGTCCTAAAACTTTGGACTATATGGATGCACTTTCAAGTGGAATGTCTAAAAGAATAGAAAAATGCCCATTATACATGAAGCCGTTTGTTAAAATTGAGGCGAAACGACTTAAACGTTATGAACATTTCATTTTCAAACACTTTGATCACAAAACTATCATCTCGGAACAAGACAGAAAGATAATAGTACACGCGAAAAACAACACCATTAAAGTTATTCCAAATGGCGTTGACTTTGATTACTTTAAACCAATTGAAGCCCCTATAAAACACGACATCATTTTTACTGGAAACATGTCGTATGCTCCAAATATTACTGCTGCTTCTTTTCTTATCCAAAAGGTAATGCCACTGTTGTGGAAAGATGACGAAACACTGACTGTGGTTATTGCAGGCGCAAACCCCAGTAGAAAAGTTAAGTTACTCGCTTCGAAAAATGTTGAAGTAACAGGATGGTTGGAAGACATTCGAGACTCCTATGCTGCATCTAAAATATTCGTTGCACCAATGCAAATCGGCAGCGGTTTACAAAATAAGTTATTGGAAGCGATGGCCATGGAATTACCGTGCATTACAACAAAACTTGCAAACAATGCTTTGAATGCAATTCATAATGAAAGCATTTTGATCGCGAATACACCAGAAGAATTTGCGGCCTACATTAAAGCACTTTTAAAAGATCAAAACAAACGACAATTAGTGGCTGAAAGGGGGAACAAGTTTGTAAAAGCGCGCTACAATTGGGATGAAACCACTAAACAACTGGAAAAACTATTTTTGACGAATTAACATTTTAACATGGAAGACTTAAAGAAGCTTGTAGAAGCAGCCTGGGATGACCGAACAATGCTTGGTGAAAAGGAAACAATCAATTGTATTGAAAAAGTGATTGCTTTGATTGATGAAGGTCAATTGCGTTGTGCTGAGCCTACAAATGAAGGTTGGAAAGTGAACGAATGGGTAAAGAAAGCCGTCGTTTTGTATTTCCCAATTCGTAAGATGGAAACTATTGAAGTGGGTCCATTTGAATTTCATGATAAAATGGCGTTGAAAGCCAACTATGCAAAAAAAGGTGTACGTGTCGTACCACACGCAATCGCACGTTATGGGTCTTATGTATCTAAAGGAGTAATCATGATGCCTTCCTATATAAATATAGGTGCCTATGTAGATGAAGGCACTATGGTGGATACTTGGGCAACTGTGGGGAGCTGTGCCCAAGTGGGAAGAAACGTTCACCTAAGTGGCGGTGTCGGATTAGGCGGAGTACTTGAACCTTTGCAGGCATCTCCTGTAATTATTGAAGACAATTGCTTTATAGGCTCACGATGTATCGTGGTAGAAGGAGTGCATGTTGAGAACGAAGCAGTACTGGGTGCAAATGTTGTACTTACTAAATCAACCAAAATAATTGATGTCACAAAAAAGGAAGCCATCACTTATCGAGGAAAAGTACCTGCTCGATCTGTAGTTATTCCAGGATCATATACAAAACATTTTGAAGCTGGAGAATTCCAAGTTCCATGTGCTTTAATCATTGGTCAAAGAAAAGAAAGTACAGATAAGAAGACCTCTTTAAATCAAGTTTTGAGAGAGTTCGAAGTTGCGGTTTGATAAGATGAAAAGAATCCTGATTATACAAACTGCTTTTATTGGTGATGTGATTTTAAGTACGCCCATCATAGAAAAGTTGCATGCATTTTATCCAGATGCTAAGATTGATTTTCTTGTTAGAAAAGGCAATGCAGGTTTATTACAAGGTCACCCAAAACTGAATCGTGTTTTTATTTGGAAGAAAGATCAAAAAAAGTACACCAATCTTTTTAAACTTATCTACCTTATTCGAAGCAAAAAATATGATTGTGCCATTAATGTACAGCGCTTTTTTGCCTCTGGGTTAATCACCATACTCTCAGGAGCCAAGCTAAAGATTGGTTTTGTAAAAAATCCACTTTCGTTTTTGTTTACAAAACAAATTGGTCACCGTCTTAGAGGACAGCATGAGAGCAGTCGTAATCTATCTCTTGTAATGGCACTTACAGATGACAAATATGTAAGGCCAAAATTGTATCCAAGAAAATCGGACTATGCTTTGGTATCGAAATATCAAGTATTGCCTTATGTCTGTATTGCTCCTACTTCAGTTTGGGGAACCAAACAATACCCAATGGTAAAATGGGTAGAACTTATTCTATCCTTGGACGACCGTTGGATTGTCTATCTGATAGGAGGGGATGTAGATTATGACGAATGTGAGGAAATACGTGAAATGACAGGCAGAAGTAATGTTAACAATCTTGCTGGAAAAATGCGATTTCTTGAATCTGCTGCTTTGATGGAAAAAGCAGCGATTAATTATGTCAACGATTCAGCTCCAATGCACATTGCTTCATGCATGAATGCGCGTACCAATGCTGTTTTTTGTTCGACCATTCCATCTTTTGGCTTTGGTCCTCTTGCTGATGAATCAAAAGTAGTCCAAGTAGAAGATTCATTGGCGTGCAGACCATGTGGAATTCACGGGAAACGAAAATGTCCTTTAGGGCACTTTAAGTGTGCTTATTCTATTCAAAAAGAGCAGTTTGATCAAGTGGAGTATCCTGAAATTGCTGATTAAATATACGTTCTATCCATTCATGGTAAATGTCAAATTTGATTAAATCGTTATGGTGCCCTCCATCCACTGTAATCAACTCAATTTGATTTGAATTGAATACTTTCTTTAATCTTAAAGATTGTTCGTAGGGTACAATCATATCGTCAGTTCCATGAAACATATAAATTGGACATTTCACCTGATCAGCAAATAAAAATGTTGGAAACTCATATGTTAGAAAATTCTCAATAGCGAAAAAGAAATAAGCATCTCTAAGCATCTGTTTTAAGCCATAAAATGGGGTTTCCAATATCAAGTATTTTGATGTTCTATTTGCTGCAACATAGGTGCCAAATGTACTGCCCAATGAACGACCATAGATGATGATTGAGTCAGCGTCGTACAGGCCGTTTAAGTAGTCATATGCAAGCAATGCATCTTCATACATCTTAGCTTCGTCATAACTTCCTCCACTCTTCCCATATCCTCTGTAATCCAACAAAAACAAATCATAAGAATATTGCCTTAAATGGCTAGTAAGTCCTGCCCATCGCTCCAAATTGCCTGCATTACCATGAAAATATAATACAACCCCAATTGAATTCTTCTTTTTAAAATGCAATGCATTTAATTTGACATCATCAGAAGTTGTTAAAAAAACCTCTTTTGATGGAGTTTCATATTGATATACAAAATTTTGCGGAAGTGATTCAGACAAAAAAATAAATCGTTCTTGAAAAAAGAAAGCAAGAAAGACCATCACAGCAAGCAGCAAAGTCCCAGTAAGGAGATAAAGGAGAAATTTATTCAATCTATTTTTCATCGAGGTGATTCACTTGATATGACGTTTTCTCCATATCGATCGTATGTGATTTGTTCTCAATAATTTCTACCAATTGTTCATGGTAAGAACGAAAGGTATTGAGATTCTTGTGTCCGCCACCGACGACCGACCAAAGGCGTGTTTTATCAGGATTTATTTTAGCCAGTTTTATACTGCTCTTGAAAGGAATCAATTTATCATTGGTGCCATGAATAATGTGAATGGGACACTGAACATATTTGATCCATTTATAAGTAGGAACAGGATACCGTAAAATAATGGAGAGCGGCATAAAAGGAAGGTAGCGATTGGCCAAATGTTTTAAACTGTAATAGGGTGCATCTAATATTAGCATTCTTGGAGAATTGGTTGAAGCAAGTTTTGCAGCAAAGCCTGAACCCATAGACCTGCCATAAAGAATGATATATTTCTCATCAACCATTTTATGAATCCTATCATAAATGAATTGCATATCATTCTTAATCGCTTTTTGAGAACGACGTCCAGTGCTCTTTCCAAAACCGCGATAATCGACCATGACTACATCGTAGTTTAAACGTACAAAATCCACTGCAAATTTCCCCCAACCTTTAATACTTTTTGAGTTACCTTTTAAATATAAAACTACCCCTTTTGGCTTCTTGCATTTAAAATGCAATCCATTGATAATCGCACCATCTCTTGTTTTAACATTGTATTCTTTGACGTCTTGATTTTTATATATAAAATGGAATGTTGCTGGTAATTTTTCAGGTTTGAATAAAAACAACTCCTGCAAATAATACAAACCAATGCTGAAGAGTAGGTATACTCCTAAGACAATTAACATTAAAACTAACCAATGAGGCATGTAACTAAGGTACAAATTTCAATCTTTCAGCCCTATTCATTAAATTGCTGAATTATGATAAAAGAATCATTTTCAAAATTCATCTTTTCATTGCTTGCTTCTGGTGTATTCTATATAGCTTATTCCCAAGAGGGAATGAAACTTAAAGACCCAGAACTTATTGTCCTGGGCATAGCTCAAGATGCAGGTGCTCCTCAAATCAACTGCAAAAAAGAATGCTGTCTAAAAAAAGAAACTTCAAATTATGTTGTGTGCTTGGGACTTGTAGAGGGTGAGAAAAGATATCTTATTGAAGCAACGCCTAACATTGGCAAACAAATCAGTCTATTCGAAGAAGAATATCCTTTCGTACATTCTTTCATCGATGGAATATTCATTACACACGCACACATAGGTCACTACAGCGGACTTATGTATCTGGGAAAAGAGTCAATGAATTCAAGATTAATTCCAACCTACATGATGCCTAGATTGTATGATTTCATCCTCAAAAATGGACCTTGGAGCCAATTGATAGAAACTAAAAACATCCAGCCGGTCCGTCTAAAAGCAGACAGGGGAATTGAAGTGAGCAATAGGATTACCATTATCCCATTTTTAGTCCCTCATCGAGATGAATTTTCTGAAACCGTAGGCTATAAGATACAAGGTCCGAATGCGACAGTTCTCTTTATTCCAGACATCGACAAATGGACAAAATGGCAAAAATCAATCAGCGAAGAGTTGAAAAAGGTAGACTTTGCTTTGCTTGACGCCACCTTTTATGATGGCAAAGAAATCAACGGTAGAGACCTAGCAACGATACCCCATCCATTTGTGGTAGAGAGTCTTAAGTATTTCAATAATTTAACTCTTGAGGAAAAGTCAAAAATTCACTTTATCCATTTTAACCACACGAATCCATTGCTCAACGAATCAAGTAAAGAATATGAAATGACGCTAAAAAATGGGTACAAGGTAGCACATAGAGGTATGCGCTTTAAACTTTAGTTTTCTTGACGAATCAATACACCATCGGCAAGAAATGCAGTATTGATTTCAGGCTCAGTGATGGCTGCTATTTCCTCTTCACTTTTACCGGCATCTTCTGCGTAGTGTTTCAAATCATCAACTGACACTGTGTCTTGGTAGGCGATGCCTTCAAAAATTACATCTTTTCCACTGATATCAGTCGGTACAAAGAAACCATAGTCCTTGAAACGAATTCTCATCAAACTTCCGTCAGCAACCTCTACTTTCATCCAACATCCTTTCTTCTGACAAACCTCAACAGCTGTTGCAGCAATTTTAATTCTTATGCTGTCTTCAGATTGCATCATGCTTATTAAATCTGATGTTGATTTGGCGTCTTCTTCAGTTATCATTTTTCCAAAATGAACACCATCGCTTTCTTCTGTAAATTCTTCAAAAGATGTCTCTTCAACTGTTTCTTCAGTTGCTGTTTCCTTTGCTTCGGTGCTAGCCTCTTGGTTGGCATTCATGCAAGATTGGAATGAAATTGCAAATACAATGTAGATGGCTAGAAAAATTCTTTTCATGGCATATTTTTTTGCAAAAATAGTTCTTTCTAATTATTTAGATAGGATAACAAATTCAGTTCTTCGATTTTTTAAACGGCCCTCCTCTGAATCGTTGTTCGAAATTGGACTTGATTCTCCAAATCCCTTATATTCTAACCTAGACGGATCAATTTCTTCTAAGATTAAATACTGGTAGACGGCTTTTGCTCGATTTTCTGATAAGATCAAATTCTCTTGGTCATCACCTACATTATCAGTGTGCCCGTATATTGCAACTCTAACAGCTGCATTATCTTTTAGAAAAACAATGAACTCCGTAAGAATATTCATCACTTGTTGATTGAGCATATAAGAGTCAGTTGCAAAATTGATGTTATTGATCTGATAAGTTGCGCCTTCTTCAATAGGTTGAAATTCCATGGCTTCCATCCTCGTTGGCTTACCAATTAAGTCTTCGCCAGTATTGATGTATTGACTTGTAAAAGCATAGCCATTTTTCTTAGCCATCATCATAACATCTTCTTGTTCCTTGGCAGATATCACGGCAACATACTCCCCATTCTCCTCATCCACTACCCCTTCTACTATTTCCTCGGTTGCCATATTTTTCAATTCAATACTCATCCCCTTGGCCGCATCAGGATCCTTACTCGCAACAGATCCTTTCACAAATACCACTTCTTCAGGCCTCGCTTCTTCAGGAATTTCAAAAGCGTAGATATCTAGACCCTGATCGTTCATATTCGAAGAAAAATAACCGTACTTACCATCTGTACTGACCATAAAACCATGTTCGTCCTCTCGAGTATTGATGGGAATACCAATATTGGTTGGCAATTCGAATTTTCCAAAATCATTAATCCGTGTAAAAAAAATATCCTGACCTCCTACTCCTGGATGTCCGTCTGATGAAAAATACAATGTTTTACTGTCAGAATGCATAAAGGGAGATTTCTCGTTTCCACTAGTGTTAATTTGTGGACCAAGATTTATGGCAGGACCCCAGGTTCCGTCCTCTTGCCTTTCTGTTTTGTACAAATCCATGCCTGCACCACCTATATTCTCTGCACGCGCACTCGCAAAATACAAGGTTTTATTGTCTGCGGATATAGAAGGTTGCCCTTCCCATGTAAAGCGTCCGTTGATGTGATTACCGATGCTTTTTAAGTCTGTCCATTGCCCTTCACTGCGTTCTGAAAAATAAATATCACCATTTGAAAAGCCACGTCCATCCCTGGTTACTGATTGACTAACAATGGTAATAAACAACAACCTATTGTCTATTGATATGCTTGAACCTCCTTGATAAGCACCTTTGTTAAATGGGGTTGGCATGGGTATTCCGTTTGAATATTCGCCATTGTATTGCTTTCTACTTTGAACAAACAACTCCTTTTCTTCAGCTCCCATAGCAGTTTTCCCATCTATTTTAGCTTTTCGAGTATAGAATAAATACTGATTATCTGGAGAAAGCATGGGAAGGTATTCGTCCAATTCAGTGGATGCACCATTTACCTTCACTGGGTTGAAGGGCACAGGTTTGTCGAATATTTCTTTGTATTTCTCAATTTGTCGCTTCAATTGCAATGCTTCCTTATATTGAACGCTTGTTTTACGGTTCACCTTTTCGAGATAAGTCATTAGTAAATCCCAAGAAACATCAAATTTTCGCTCACTGTAATAATGTTTTGCCAAGACAAAAGCCGCATCAAAATCGCGATAGGCTGGACAAGATCGATGTGTACGCTCGTAGTAGGAAATTGTGCGGTTCTTATTTTGATCAACGCTTTGGTCCTTTTTGCTGTTCAAGTAAGCAAGCATTGATAAGGCTTCTGTATAATTCGGATCGATGTTTATGGCATCTGTCAAATACTTATACGACTCTTTCCCTCGAAAGGAGAATTGTCTTGCTTTATCATACAGTTTCTCAGCTTTCTTATCAGGTTTTGTGCAGCCCCAGTCATCTTGTGCTTTACATATGTGAAAACCAAAAAGTAGCGCAAGTACTGCACTACTTTTTAGCCATCTTTTATATAACTTTTTTTTATTTCTCATTCCTTCTCAAACAGTGCAAATAACCTATAGAATTTGTGTTTAGCCACCAAAAAGCCCCTTTAATTTATCCTTGGCTTTTTTCTTGAGTTCTTCTTCTGCTTCTTTTTTCTTTTTCTGCAATTCTTCCTCTGCTTCCTTTTTCTTCTTTTCCAATTCTTCCTTCGCTTGCTTCTCAAGTTCTTGTTTTTGTTTCTCAAGTTCGTCTTTGGCTTTTTGCTCTAATTCCTTCTTTTTCTTTTCCAACTCTTCTTTAGCTTTGTCCTTCAATTGCTGTGTGGCATCACTCTTGGATTTTTTAAAATCTGTTTTAATTTCTGGATTTGTTGCATCACCTACAAGGCGAATGTCTAGGTTAATGGTTTTTGCAAGGTCTAATTCAACGCCCTTGTTCGCAGCTTGCGCCAATAAACCATCCACAGCCTCATTAGCCATTGTACCAAATTCTTCCCTCGGGATTTCAAAACTGAAGACATAATCAATCGTTTGGTCAAACGAATTGCTGCCTGCAATTGTGAGTTTAGAATTGCCAATTTTATTTGTAAATGGATCGACAAATACTTTGCCATTCGAAATAGTAAAGCTGATGGCAGCATCATTCAAGCTCATTGGGTTTAAGTTTTTACTCTTGGTAATGTCTGCTATTTTTTTGAGCGGCTTGTATCCTTCTACAGATATATTTTGGGTGTTCAGCTTCCCATTCCCGTTTATACTCTCATAGATTGGTTCCATTAGTTGATCAAGTGCACCGCTTATATTTAATGTCGTGGAATAGCCCCCTTTTGCGTGTTTCGCTAATGGCGCCATGGTTTCAACAGTATTGAAAGTTTCCACTGTTTGCTGTACATCAAAGCCTTGAATCTGCATGCCAAAATCAAAACTCGGTTTGGTGGAATCAACTGTTTCATAAAAACCATTCATCTTCATTGTACCGCCTAGCAATTGCATGGCCGTTTCTGTCATGCTTACCTTCTGCTCCTTCACATCAATTCCTCCTTTGATGTTTTGAATGTTTATATTGTCATACACCAGATGATCTATCGTCGCTCTTGTTTCAAGGTCAATGTTCTTTGGTATTTGAACAACCTCAATGGTTTCCTCAACAGCAGAAGTATCTGATGTTTCTTCTGCCTCAGGATCTATTCCTGCAAGCTCATTAATGTCTAGTAGCTTAGATTTTATGTTGAGTGTACCGCTCAAAACTTGATCGTCTTTTAAGGCATATCCTATAAAATTTTCCAATCGCCCATTGGCAGAAAGATCACTCTTGCCCAAAGTCATGTCCATTTCTTCCAATTTTACAAATTTTGGACTAAAAACTAGCTGTGCTTTGCTTAAGTCAATTGGATACTCCAAAGAATCTGTACTGTAGTGGAAATTCTCAACCATAAGGTTTCCATCTGCTTCAAAATCCTCGTATTCTTCCTTTTCTAGAGTAGATAAACGTCCGTTTAAGCTAATGTCAGAGGTAAAGGTCCCATTCAACTCATCGTTTTCCTCCAAGGGAATTACATCCTTTAAGTTATCAAGCATCAGTTTCCCTTTCATAGCAGCTCTTATGTATGGATCACTGATTGGGTTGGAGAGGTATAAATTAAAATCAAATGGGTTTTCAGCTATTTCTATATGAAAACGCTCAATATTTACAATGGTGTTGTCTAAACCACCTTCTTCACTATCTACCTTAGCATTAATTTGAATGTTCTCTACTGCTTTTGGTAAATCAGGATATTGAAACATGGCGTTGGCCACTTGAAGATGAACTCCAAAAGCAGGGTATAATGAATCCAAATAAGTGCCGTTCACATAGCCATCCAAAGAAAGTACACCTTCCGTTTTCACACCTACCAAATCTTTGGCAAATTCAGCAGGAATCATGGACAATAACTCGATAAAATCTGTTTCCTTTGTCATGTAGGTAAGGTTCATCTCGATGGCTTCATCTGGCATAGCAATCCAGCCTTCAAATGCCAATGGGAGTTTATTGACCATCAATTCATTTTCCTTAAAAGTGAATTTAAATTCTTCCAAATTCATTTCCATCATGGCATCTAAATTTACATTAGCTGCATTGATATAGTTTATACCGTCATAATTCAAATCAAAGGCATTGGAGTTTAATAAAGTCTCAATACTTGTAATATTCTCGGTAAAGTCTCCTGACAAATCTACATCTAAACCCCTAATGGCCATATGCATCGGAAATGTTGCGTCATCGTAAATGACTTTACCCTGGCTTATCTTCAATTGTTTTAACGACAATTTAAAAGCTGTAGTCTCTTTAGCTACTTCCTCTTCTACAATATCTACTGAATCACTTTCTTTAGCAATAAGATAATTTGCTCTTCCATCCGCCAAAACTTTTGCATAAACACTAGGTTCTATGATTTGAATGCTCTTTACCTCAATGGATTTTCCTTTTATCACTGACATTAAATCGATGATTAAATCCAATTCTTTAATGCCAGCCAATTCAACACCTTCAAATTCATCAATACCATTAACGGTCACATTTTCTATGGCAAAATGAAAGTTTGGAAAGTTTTTGATCATACTCAAACTAAAATCACCAAAATCAATTTTAGCGTTTACAGCATTATTTGATTCTTCTTTCACTAATTGAACAATGTCGTCTTTAAACAAAACAGGCATGATCAACAAGGCCGAAATGATTAATATGATAAGGGCCGAGAATATTTTTAGGATTGTTTTCATGCGCGTTTATTTATTTCTCAACAGGATGAGGGATTAATTCATTTTCAGTGTAAGCAACTACAGTAGATACTGTTGCGTCGCCAGTTACATTGACAACAGTCCTGCACATATCTAAGGGGCGATCTACCGCAAAAATCAAACTTATGCCCTCAAGTGGAACACCAACTGCTCCTAATACAATTGCCAACATAATGATTCCAGCTCCTGGAACTGCTGCTGAACCTATGGATGCCAATGTAGCTGTCAATACAATTGTCAATTGAGCTGACATGCCCAATTCCATGCCATAAACTTGTGCAATAAAAACAGCTGCTACTGCTTGATAACAACTTGTGCCGTCCATATTTATTGTAGCACCTAATGGCAAAACAAATGAAGCCACCTTATTAGAAACCCCTAATTTCTCCTCACATCGCTCCATTGTTAATGGCAATGTGGCTGCTGACGAACTTGTTGAAAAAGCCAATAATTGTGCAGGCGCGATACCTTCAAAAAAACGTTTGTAAGAATAGTTCGCCAATAATTTTAATGTCAATGGATAAACAATAAATACCATAAAGGCCAAGCCCAATAAAACCGTAATTGAGTAAACTGCCAATCCTTTAAGTATTTCAACTGCAGCAGAAGGGTCTTCACCTGCAAGTTCTACCATGATATTTCCAAGAAGGGCAAACACACCGATGGGAGCAAACAACATGATTAAATCGACCATTTTTAGGATGACTTCATTGACTCCATCAAAAAACTTTTTTATGGGTTCTACCTTGGCAGAGTCTGGTGCCACAATCAATGCAATGCCAAAAAGCAATGCAAAAAAGATCACTTGAAGCATATTTCGATTGTCTCCCGACGCATTAAATATATTGCTAGGCACCATGTCTACAAGAAATTGCAATGGACCACTCTCTTTCTGAGCCATGGCTTTCTCCTCAGTGCTCTTCACTTTGGCATCGTTTTGTTTTACCATCTCTTGCCGAATTTCCTCGGAAAAAGATTTTCCAGGTTGTATGGCATTAACTGCCACTAATCCCACTGTAACTGCGATCACAGTTGTTATTAAATAAATACCAATCGTTTTTCCTCCCATAGATGAGAGCTGAGCAATGCTTTTTAAGCCTGAGATTCCATTAATGAGTGAAACTAGAACGAGGGGAACAGCAATCATCTTGAGCATATTGATGAAGATATATCCCCAAGGAGCAATCCAATCAGAAGTAAAATCTTGCCATCCTGAATTTGCTGCCAACAATCCATAAAGTAAGCCTAAGAAGAGACCTATGATAATTTGCCAATGCAGTGGAAATTTTCTTTTCATGCTTTTAAATTTTCGCAGTTTTGTTTCTCAATAAATGATCCGTTAACACCAAGGCAGTCATTGCCTTGACAATGGGTACTGCTCTGGGAAGTACACAGGGATCATGTCTTCCCTTGCCTTTTAACACAACTTCCTTGCCTTGATCATTGATCGTCTTTTGATCTTGCATAATGGTAGCCACTGGCTTAAATGCCAACCTAAAATAAATGTCTTCACCATTGCTAATCCCACCTTGTATTCCTCCTGAATTATTGGTTTTTGTACTAACCTTTCCATCTACTTTTTCAAATGCATCGTTGTGCTGACTGCCCAACATCTCTGTAGCGCAAAATCCAGATCCAAATTCAATCCCTTTGGTAGCATTAATGCTCATCATAGCTTTTGCTATATCTGCATGCAATTTATCAAACACAGGCTCTCCCAGACCAATTGGACAGTTTTTAACAAGGGTTTGAATTGCGCCTCCAACTGTATCTCCTTTCTCTTGTATTTCAGAAATGTAGGCTTGCATTTCATTGGCTGACTGTTTATCTGGACAACGAACATTGTTTTTGAAAGTCTCGCTAAAATCCAATTCCTCAAACTGCTTTAGCAATGCTATTCTCCCTACTTGTTGCACATAGGAATGAATTTCTAAGCCGTATTGCCTCAGAATTAGTTCAGCTATGGCACCTGCTACAACACGGCATGCAGTTTCTCTTGCTGAAGATCTACCGCCACCCCTATAATCACGATGTCCGTATTTTTTTTGATACACATAGTCAGCATGAGAAGGGCGATAGGTCGTCTTTATTTGGTCGTAATCATTGCTCTGTTGGTCTTTATTTTGAATTTGGAAGGCAATTGGTGTGCCTGTGCTTAAACCTTCAAATATGCCTGATAGGAAACTCACCTTGTCTTCTTCTTTACGAGAAGTTGTTATCCTTGATTGACCAGGTTTTCGGTAATCCAATTGCTGTTGGATAAAATCAAAATCAATTTTCAAGCCAGCTGGACAACCGTCAATAATTCCACCGATACTCTGTCCATGGGATTCTCCATAACTAGTCAATCGAAATAAGGTACCAATGCTGTTGCCTGCCATGTGAACAAAAATAACTTTTTGCTTTTACCCATTTTCAAGCCTGTAAAGACATTTTCAATATTTAACGTTAAGCCAATTGGCTGGCTTTTCTTTGATACTTTTGGATGACTCAGAATTGAATTATGCTGATACAAAACATCAAAGGTCTTATTCAAAGCCGGACCGACAATATTGCTTCTCCTCTCAAAGGAGACCAATTACAGCATTTACCTCTTATAGAGAATGCTTTTCTTCTCATTGAAAATGATCGGATCAAAGCATTTGGTTCTATGGACAATTGTCCTATCTATGAAGGTCAAGTCATAGATGCTAAGGATCAATTTGTATTACCTACTTGGGTAGATTCACACACCCATTTGGTATTTGCAGCGCCTAGGGAAGAGGAATTCGTCATGCGCTTGAAAGGAAAGACCTATCAAGAGATTGCTGCTGCAGGTGGTGGAATTTTAAATTCGGCTAAAAAATTGCGTGAAAGCTCGGAGGCGACATTGTTGGAAGCTGCAAAGATTCGCCTGCATGAGGTAATTCAGCAAGGTACTGGCGCCATTGAGATTAAAAGCGGTTATGGCTTGAATGTGGCAGGTGAATTAAAAATGCTGCGTGTCATTCAACAACTCAAAGCAGAAAGTCCAATCCCCATTAAAGCAACTTTTTTAGGAGCACATGCTTTCCCTGCAGAATTTGCAGACAATCATCAAGCATACATCGACCTCATTGTCAAAGAAATGTTGCCTTTGATTGCCGCTGAAAATTTGGCTGACTATATTGATGCTTTTTGTGAAAAGGTGGCCTTTTCTGTGGAAGAAACACAACAAGTGCTCGAAGCCGGTAATAAATATGGCCTTAAAGCGAAAGTACATACCAATCAATTTAACAGTATGGGTGGAATTGAGTTATGTATTGCACATAATGCACTATCGGTAGACCATCTCGAGCTTGTCAATGAGGCAGAAATTAACGCCTTGAAGGATTCGGAGTTGATCACAACTTTGTTGCCTTCGGCACCCTTCTTTTTAAGTGACCCTTATCAACCAGCTCGCGCATTGATTGATGCAAATATCCCTGTGGCTTTAGCTTCTGATTTTAATCCTGGCTCCTCCCCTTCTAGCAATATGAATTTTGTAGTATCACTTGCTTGTATCAAATTGGGTATGACTCCTGAAGAGGCCATAAATGCTGCCACTCTTAATGGTGCATTTGCAGTTGAATTGGAGCAGGATTATGGCAGCATTCAAACAGGGAAAAAGGCTAATTTTATCCTCACCAAAAAAATTCCTTCCCTAGGGTATATTCCTTATGCTTTTGGGAGCAATGTAATAGATCAAGTATTTATAAACGGTAAAAAATACCATCAATAGAAATGAGCATGCAGTTAATAGAGTGCGTTCCTAACATAAGCGAAGGTAGAGACAATTCTAAAATCAAAGAAATTACATCTGTCATCGAAACAATTGATGGCGTGAAGTTATTGGACGTAGATCCAGGAAAAGCCACCAATCGAACTGTAATCACTTTTGTTGGCGCGCCCGAGAAAGTTATAGAAGCAGCTTTCTTGGTCATTCAAAAAGCTGCAGAGCTTATCGACATGAGCCAACACCAAGGCGAACATCCAAGAATGGGTGCTACAGATGTTTGTCCATTGGTACCAATATCTGGCATTAGCATGGAAGAAACGGCTGAATATGCCCATCGTTTAGGTAAAAGAGTAGGTCAAGAACTCGGCATTCCCATTTACTTTTATGAAAATGCTGCTAAAACAGAAATACGAGAGAACTTAGCCAATTGCAGATCTGGCGAATATGAAGGTTTGAGTAAAAAGTTGGTAGATCCAAATTGGGCACCTGACGAAGGCCCAGCCGAATTCAATGCTTCTGTCTCCCAATCAGGAGCTACTGCCATCAGTGCAAGAGACTTTCTTGTTGCCTACAACATCAACCTAAACACCACATCTACTCGACGCGCAAATGCAGTTGCTTTTGACATTCGAGAAGGCGGCAGAGTCAAACGAGAAGGAAACCCAATCACTGGAAAAATTGTGGAAGATGAACAAGGCAATCCTATACGCATTCCTGGATCATTAAAATCTGTCAAAGGCATTGGGTGGTTCATAGAAGAGTATGGAATTGCCCAATTGTCATTGAACCTCACAAACATCAGCATTACACCTGTTCACATTGCCTTTGATGAAGCCTGCAAGAAGGCAAATGAACGCGGTCTGCGAGTAACAGGATCTGAATTGGTTGGTCTTATTCCACTACAAGCCATGTTAGATGCAGGCAAATACTTTCTAAATAAACAAAATCGTTCCTTAGGAGTAGCTGAAAGTGAACTCATAAAAATCGCCATTAAATCCATGGGCTTAGATGACCTCAGCCCTTTCAATCCTGATGAGAAAATCATTGAGTATGTGATGGCAGATAAAAACAAGAGCAAGTTGGTGGACATGAATTTGACTTCATTTGCCGATGAAACTGCTTCTGAATCACCTGCTCCTGGTGGCGGTTCTATAGCAGCTTATATTGGTGCTTTGGGCGTTTCTTTAGGTACCATGGTAGCAAATTTGTCTGCGCATAAAAGAGGATGGGACGATAGATGGGAAGAGTATTCGAAATGGGCAGAAAAAGGAGAAGAATACAAAAATCAATTGGTGTACTTGGTGGATGAAGACACCAATGCCTTTAACAAAATTATGGAGGCTTTTAGGCTCCCTAAATCCAACGAAAAAGAAGTATTGTTTCGCAAGCAAACCATTGAAGAAGCCACAAAATATGCGATTGAAATACCATTTAAAGTCATGCAGACAGCTTACGAATCGATGGAAGTAATGAAAGCGATGGCAGATATTGGATTGCCTAGTTCCATATCAGATGCTGGTGTGGGTGCGTTATGTGCAAGATCCGCTGTACTTGGAGCTCACTTAAATGTAAAAATCAATGTTTCAGGCTTATCGGATCAAGATTTTGTAACTGATATACTCGCAAAAAGTGAAACATTGCGAAAGGATGCAATAAAATTAGAGAGTGAAATATTGGAGGCTGTAGAAAAAAAACTATAACTATCCTCCATTTATTTCTAATCTGCTTCTTTAAAGACAAGAAACGTATACTTATAAACGTTTCAATAAAGGCATGAGCAATAGTCAAAATAAGGAGAGAATCATTCGTTCGATAAAAAGAATAATCTATTTTTTCCCTTTACAATTGCTGCTTGTTCACTTAAAAAAGAATCAGCAACTCTTGTTCTTTTGGTTGATTCTCTTTTTGATAATATTTAAGAAAATTGGGCTAAAATACGGCATACCATATCTCTTTTTGGCGCCTGAATACATGGGCCGAATCAGCATTGCAAGTTTTGTAATATTGGGATTTGCCATTGGTGGATTTGTAATTGCATTCAACATCTCTTCCTACATCATGAATGGTTTCCGTTTTCCTTTCTTGGCAACGCTTTCAAAACCTTTTCTGAAATACAGCATCAACAATGCGAGCATTCCTTTGCTCTTCCTTTTCTCTTATTCAGTATTGACGTATCAATTCCTAACAGATAGTGAGTCTTTAAACTCACATGAGGCCCTGCTACGTCTTTTTGGGTTCCTTACCGGCTATGCTGCATTTGTTGGTTTATCTATGGCATACTTTTTAGCGACAAATAAAAGTTTCGAGAAAATTTTTGGCAAAGAACTGACAAAAGTTTTGCGTGCACATGGCAAAGATGATGAGACTCCACATGATTTGCTGAGCAAAAAAGCCAAAAGCTGGTTCAGCAGAAATCCTGAAGAGAAATCTAAACGTGTTGACAGTTATATCGGTGGAAGGTTTGGCTTAAAACTCACCAGAAGTTTCGCCCATTATGACCGACAGATGTTGTCACAAGTATTCCGACAAAATCACATCAATGCTTCAGTGTTTGAAGTGGCCATCATCCTCTCTGTTTTTGTTTTGGGTTACTTCAGGGAACAAGACTTTTTCAACATACCAGCAGCCTCTACAATCGTTCTCATATTCACGATGTTATTAATGGTTACCTCTGCCATTCGTTCATGGATAAAAGGCTGGACATTTGTCAGTTTAATCGCTTTGATCTTGTTGATCAATCAATTATCTAAATACGATCAGTTTTATTACGAAAACAGAGCCTACGGTCTTGATTATTCCATCAAGACTCCCTATCCAGCTAATGAATCAATCCTTAATGAAAGTGAGTTCAATGCAGACCTGCAAAAGACTATACAAATGTTGGAGCATTGGAAACAGAAAAACAAAGACAGTCTCCATACTAAACCCATAGCTGTATTTGTAGCGACATCTGGCGGTGGTTCAAGGGCTGCCTATTGGTCATTTCTTGCCTTGCAACATTTAGACAGTCTCTCCAATGGAGAACTGATGAAACACAACATCATGACAACAGGTTCTTCTGGAGGAATGATTGGAGCAGCCTATTATCGCGAATTGGTTTTACAATCACAATTAAATGGTCTCAATGCCTATGATCAAAAATTTCGAGAAGATTTATCCAAAGACATTTTAAATCCAGTTGCCTTTAATATGTTGGTCAACGATGTATTGATTCGAACACATACTTACGAATACGACAATTACAAGCATTGGAAAGATCGAGGATATATTTTTGAAAAAACAATCCTAAAACACAGCAGAGGGTATTTAGAAAAACGTTTAAAAGATTACTCCCCCTTTGAATCTAATGCTCAGATTCCAACGCTTATTTTTTCTCCTTCCATCGTGAATGACAGTAAGCGACTCCTTATTTCTTCACTTCCTCTTTCTTTTTTAACTGAAGAAAATGAATCGGGTTCTGAAAACATTGATTACCAGAGATTATTTCACGATCACCAACCGTTAAATACGCGGTTTTCAAGCGTACTGCGCATGAATTCATCATTCCCATACATTATGCCTACGGTAGACCTCCCCACCGATCCTGAAATAGAAGTTTTTGATTCCGGTTTGAGGGACAATTATGGCATTAAACTCACTTCTTTGTATGTCCATGCTTTAAAGGATTGGCTTGTTAAAAACACTTCCTCTGTGCTGATTGTTCAAATTAGAGATGGCTTAAAATCTGCGGCTAAAGAAAAATCATTCCAAAAGAAAAGTCTACTGGATGAAATATTGTCTCCATTTGGTAGCCTTTACGGAAATTGGTTTGAGGTGCAAGATTACAACAATGATGAATTATTGAAATACATGAAATCTTGGTATCCAGGTGAATTGACTATTCTTGATTATCAATTAAATAAAAGTCCTGAGAATTATATCTCCCTTAGTTGGCACCTGACCAACAAAGAAAAACTGCAGATCAAGAAATCCATTGCTTTACATGAAAACAAAAAGGTCGAAAAACAACTTCTTCAATTGCTCAATTAATTCAACACATGCCTAAATCTATTCTTCTTTGTACAGTATTCTTGATGGCTTGCCAACTTCAGGCTCAATCAAAACTAGATAGCATCAATCAAATGGGGTTTGAACATTATCAGAACAATCAATTCCAAAAAGTCATTGACTTAGTCCATAAATCCGACAGCTTGAATATGCAAAGTTTTGATTTGCTAGGAAAGACCTTCGTGAAGACTGGGCTATACCCCGAAGCTGAAGCCATGTATCAAAAAGCCTTGGAAATGAATCCTTCCTCGCTAAAATCGAAAAATGAATTGGCTTCTTTGTATCTAAAAATGGATGAAAAAAACAAAGCGATAGATTTATACAAGGAATTGGTGGATTTTGATCCAACAAATGCCTATTTCCATAAGAGGGCTGCCGAGGTGTATAAATCGATCGGCGATCCTGTGAATGCACTCGTGCATTATAGCAAAGCCAATGAACTGAATCCCAAAGACATTGAAAACACTCTAGACTTGAGTGAATTGCTCGTTGATATGCAACAATTACGGGCTGCAGATAGCTTGATCGAGGATCAACTAAAAAATTTTCCCAAGCAATCCGTTTTGTTAAAAACACAGTTTTAGATTAAATACAAGCTCAAAGAATATCAATACGTGATCCTTCTTGCGGAAAAAATAAGGGAATATGCTTCCATGGATGTATTGAGTAAAAAATTGTTAGGCATCGCACATTATCGAAATAAAGAGGCTGACTCTGCCATTTTCTATCTAAATGAGGTCATTGAGCGTACTGACAATAGAGAGATTTTACTTTTCTATCGAGGACTATCTTACCTCGAAAAAGAAGATTTCGAAAATGCCATTGATGCAGGCATTTCTGAAAATATGAAGAACTACTATATCCAATTGGGAGGTACCTGCGAAAGAATGGGCAATTTCGAGCAATCCATTCATGCCTATCGTCTTGCTTACGAAAGTT
>Ga0316208_1000222_pt1 | contig 78635 bp, 71 predicted proteins | sample 3monopyrite_MG_FD_204944 | JGI IMG/M metagenome (GOLD analysis project Ga0316208, IMG submission 204944) | Microbial mat bacterial communities from mineral coupon in-situ incubated in ocean water Damariscotta River, Maine, United States -... | ecosystem: Environmental > Aquatic > Marine >... | reverse complement strand
ACGTCCTGGGCGCGGTCTCGCGGAACGTGGCGACATCGCTTCCCGATTACGAAAGCGAGCTCGCCTTCGTAATCGAGGGCGGTCGAATAGTTCGGCCGATGAAAATCGTCGAAGGGACCGTTCGCGGAGGTCGACTGCTTGTTAAAGATCATCGGATTCGCTGGCGTGTCCATCCCGGACTCGGCGACGTGATCCGCGTAGTTCAGACCGACGGCAAGAATCTTGGGCGGACGCGCAATCGGCGATTCGAGCCGAACAGCGTCGATCTCGATGCGCGGCGCGACCTCGCCGATCTCCTTCGCCCGGGCGAGGACAGCGTCTCCCCCTTCGAGGAGCGAGATCATATCGTCGGGTAGTTCGCTGCCGCCCAGGTCGGCGATCTCGTCTCCGTGAATAATGCCGAGGCGAGTCGAGCCACCGTGGGTAAATGTCGCGAGGTTCATCTGTCGTCCTTTCAGGTCTTGCCTGTGCAGTGTTCATCGATCAGCGTGCACACCCGCCGCACGCGATTCGCTTGCGCCTAACGTTCCGTCCGTCCGAGCGTCGCATCCCCCAACAGGAGATGAATCAATGCATCCGCGTGCGACTCGATCGCCGCCGCGGACATTGGGTCATAGCCGGCGACCCGACGACATTCGGGCGCTTGATGAAAGATCATCGCGACGGCGCCGACGAAGATATAGGTGAGATGGATCGGATCGATTGAGCTCGGGAAGTTCCTGTTCGCCCCAACCTCGGCGAGCACCTTCGCGATCGGTTCGAAGACAGGACGAACATGGCGGTCGACGATCCATCGCATACGGGGTCCGTTCCGCTTCCCCTCCTCGTTCATCATCAGCACGAACTCGGGACGCTCCCCGACGAACGCGACATAGCGCCGAATGAACCGCGCCACGTTCTCGATGGATGGGTCCGGGACGACACTCTCGATCCCACCCACAGCCGAATCCAATTCGGAGAAGGCCAGATCGACGGATTCCCGCCAAAGCGCCTGCTTCGTTCCGAAGTAGTACGGGATCAATCCCTGATTCACACCGGCGGCGGTCGCGATGCTTCGCGTCGACGCGCCCTCGAAGCCGTGAAGAGCGAAGCATTCGAGGGCGATCTGCACGATATGCTCTCGCGTCGACGGATCTTCGTCCGCTTTCGATGCAGCTCGGGCCGGCATGCTCAACACTCCCCTTCGAGCGGTTTTTATACACTCGAATAACTGAGAGATAGCTCGCCCGCGCGATGCCCGTCAAGTCGCGCGGGTCAGGCTCCGCTCGACCGACTGTCTTCCTTAAGAACGAAGAACCTGACCGCTGCGCGTTCCAACATGCTCGTCGTTCTCGAGGGTGACCTGACCGTTGCAGATCGTCGTGCGATAGCCGTCCGCTCGCTGCACGAATCGCCCTGCCCCGCCCGGGAAGTCGTGCCGGAATTCTGGCATCCGTTCGCTCACGCGTCCCAGGTCGATGATATTGATGTCGGCCTTCTTTCCCGCCGCCAGCAATCCGCGGTCCTCACATCCCATGATGCGCGCGGGTGCCGACGTCATGCGGCGAACGGCTTCCTCGATCTTGAACAGGCCCTCCTCTCGAACCCAATGCGAAAGCACGAAAGAACACCAGCCCGCATCCATCACCTGCCCGACATGCGCCCCGGCATCGCCGAGCCCGGGCAGCACATCACCGAGGGAAATGAGGTCGGCGACGGCACGTAGGTTCGGGTTGAACAGGCGCAACGTGAAGAGCGCTTCGCCTTCGCTGTCACGACATAGGCGGAGATACGCAGCGGCCTTAGATTCCCCCGCGCGTTCTGCGATCGCGCGAAGCTCGCTCTGCTCATCAAAGACATAGTTGGGCGCCTTGCCGTCCCCCAGCCAATACGTGGGCACCTTGGCAAAGACGCCGGTATCGCCCTCGGCGTCCTCCACGAGCTGCTTGAACGTCGCCGCATCCTTGATCGCCTCGAGTCGCGCGGCGAAATCCTTCTTGGCAAGTTCGGCCCAGGCCCCCTTCGTCCAGGGCAAGGTCGCCATCAGCCCGGAAACGAAACCGGAACCACGCGGAATCGCGACACCGTTCACGTCCAGGCCGTCCTGGCGCATCTTGCCGATTCGATCGGTAAAGAGCTTCCCCGATCCATCGGAGCGCCCCGCCGTAATGCTGAAGAGCACCCGGTCACCCGTCGCTTCGGCTTCCTTTCGGATCAGTTCGAGTTCGCCTTCGAAATCGCCGCTCAGGTTCAGGACGTTTTGCATCAGCCCACCGCCGGCCCCTTTGACGGCCTGCGCCATGCGCACGAGTTCGTCATGGTGCGCGTGGGTTCCAGGGACATCACGACCGTCGGGCAGGACGTGTCCAATGATGCGCGAGGTGGAGAATCCGATCGCACCATCCGAGATCGATTCGCCTACGACATCCGCCATCTTGGCGAGCTCGGCTTCCGTCGGCTGTTCGTCGACAGCGCGGTCGCCCATGACGTAGTACCGGACGGCGCAATGCCCCACGAGACCACCCACGTTGAGAACTGGATTCGTATTCTCGATCGCATCGAGATAACCGCCGTAGCCTTCCCAGTTCCAGGGCAGACCATTCAAGATCGCGTCGGCGGGAATATCCTCGACGGTCTCCATCATGTTGGCCAGCGTATCCGCATCATTAGGCCGAACCGGCGCGAACGTCACACCGCAATTCCCGAGCAGCGCCGTCGTCACGCCATGCCAACTGATCGGCGTGAGGTAGGGATCCCAACCGATCTGGGCATCGAGATGGGTGTGGATGTCGACGAACCCTGGCGTGACCGCATGCCCGGCTGCGTCGATCTCGCGTGTGCCCTCGCCTTTCACTTTTCCGATCGCGGTGATCGAGTCTCCATCGATGGCGACGTCGCCTCTGACCAGTGGCGCGCCCGATCCATCGATGAGGTTTCCGTTCCGAATGACGATGTCGTGAGCCATGCTGACGCGATCTCCTGGGCCCAGTCCGCGGAGGACCGGGGTGGGTGGGTTAGCGGGGCAAAGGGTATCGCCGTCCGGGGCTTAGATCGACCGCCACCGAGCGCCCTGCGACCGACTCGACGCGCTAGGCAGCCTTCGCAGCCCCGCCCCGAACAACCTTCAGTGGCAGGATAACAAGCAACGACGCGGCCAAGACGCCGAGGAAGCCCTGAAAGACTGGTACATAGCTTCCGGCCGAATCCCGCACGATCCCGATCACAAGAAAGGTAGGCGCGCTCACGAGGGACGTTGCCGGTGCCATCAACCCCATCGCGCGACCGAAGTTCTTGAGGCCGAAGAGCACAGGAACGATCGCGTTCCAGACCGGCAGGATGCCGCCGGTCGCCACCCCGAGAAAGAAGGTCGCCAGCGCCAAAATTCCGTATCCGGGCATCAACGTAAGCAGGAAGATCGCGAACGCGGTCGAGACGATCGCCGCGGAAAATGCCACCTTGAGTGGGAGTCGGTCCGCGAGATAGCCGAAGCCGAGCTTGCCCAAGACGCCGCCTAACGCGACGTAGCTCATCAGCGAGCCTGCATCCCCGGCGTTGAACCCCGCGTCAGAGAAGTACTTCCCGAGATTCGCGACCGTTCCCATATAGCAGGCCAGAAAGAGCGAGAGTCCGATCGTGAAGAGCCAGAAGTCGAGGCGTTTGAGGATCTCTCCGCTTGTGAGTGCCGGCTCATCCCCGATGGCCTGCCCTGCGGCGCCGGCAGGAGCCGGCTCGGCGATCACGCCTCGGTGTTCGGGTCGATCCCAAAAACGCAGCAAGAGAAGCGGAATCGTCACGACGGCAACCACGACCGCGAGGCCGCGCAATCCGTCACGCCACGCCCCTGCCTCGATCGCATAGCCGAGGCTTCTGGGGACGACGAACCCTCCGATCGAAGTACCAATCGCGGCAATCCCGAGCGCTCTGCCGCGGGTCGCTGTAAACCACCGCGAGATCACCGCCGACCCCGCCATCGGTCCGCAAAGCGGCCCCGAGATTCCCAACAAGATCCCCATCAGTACGAACGTCGAATCCGACTGCGCATAGGAGAGCCCGACCAAAGCAGCGATCAGCGCACCGACACCGATCAAGAGCAGTCCGCGCGCGCTCCACTTATCGACGAGCGGGCCGGCCAGGGGCGAAACGACGGCGCCGAGAATCATCACGATGCTGAAGAGCGAATTGATGGTACTCGCGTCACTGCCCAGCTCTTCGATGACAGGGGGGACGATCAGGGGCAACGCATAGGTGTAGAAACCCGTCGCGAAGAACATGACCATGAAATGCGTCGCAACGATCCACCAGCCCTGGAACATCCGATTCCTCACGCTTTCGTCCGGATCGCTACGCCTAACGCGTATGCGTCGCCGTCAATACGGGCGCGCGCGTCGGGCACGCAAGATGCGCAAGCCAAACGTCCACGACCTGTTCTGGCATCTCCGGATTGAAGTACCCGTCGATGTAGCCCCAATGAGCGGGGCTCGACATATAATCGATCTGCAAGCCGTCGACGCTCTCGAACTCCTGTTCCCAGAGATGCGTCCAGCGCGTCTCCATCGGATATGGGTGCGTCGTGCGAATTCGACTCCATCGCCAATTTCGGATCGCAGGAATCGCGGCGGCAAGAATCGGCGTATCGCGCTCGAAGCGCGCCACGAGATTTGGCTTCGCCTCGGGCAGCACCCGTAGCCAAAGCGTTCGCTTCACACCGATGAGCCCTGGACGGGAGATCCCTTCGGCAAGGGACTCGGGGATCGCAAACTCAGCCGACTCGATCTGATGCCCGAGGTCAGCGAGCTCGCCGAGCTTGGCGTCGCCGACACCGAGCGCGGCCATCACCTCATGCGGCCCGTGCTCGTTCCCCGAGCGCACGCGCGACGAGAAATCCGCAAGTGCGTCCTGGCTCTCGAAAGAGAGGTCCCAAGTCAGGTCCCCACCGCCCACCGAGAAATCGAAATGCGCGCCGGCATGGGAAGCGATGACACCCGGCAGGTTCTCTCCGGACCGCGAGAGCTGCGCCGCGATCTCTGCTCGCTCACCCGCGTGAGCCTCCCCGCGCAAGGAATCGCGAACGGCGAGCTGCGCCACGATGCGCACACTCATACGCTCAACCGTCCGAGCGCATCGAAGCCGGGAATCGCTTCCGGCGCCGCCGCATAACGACGAGTCCGCGACTCAATGAACGCTTCACAGTCCGCCCACCAGGCTGCGATATCCGGCGTCGCGTTCTGGCTTCGCATCTCCCAGAAGCCCGCAACACCTTCGAGGCGCCAGATCAACATCACGCTCTGAGCCAGTCCCTCGGTTGCGGTGGGCGGTGTGACGAGGGTTTGCACGAGACGCTGGCCTCGCGCGGCTGCGCCGGGGACATAACGCTCGTGAAGCGCGCCCAGGAAGACGTCAAGGCAGCCCGTCTTCAAATGCAGTTCGTCGACAACGAAAATCGCATCCGTTTCAGGTCCCGCCGATGCTTCCCGTCCGTCCGCGCCGCTCATGGTTCCCTCCGCTCAGAGGGATACGCTAGCCCGAACTTCGACCGGCGCAGCGGGGGCGTGAGAACGCGGCGCCAGGATCAGTCGGCCGGCTCTTCCGGTGGGGTCTCCTCGCTCGCGACGGGCATCAGGTGAGGACGCGTCGGCTCTTCGACGGGCGCTTCATAGTTTCCGCCACCGTTGGGAAGCGAGGCGGACATGTCGAGCCCGCCGACGACGATGGCCCCGTCATGCATGATGATCCGGGGCGCCTTGATATCGCCGCCGACGATGCCACCCTTCTCGACTTCGACGAGGTCCGATGCAACGACATCGCCCGTAATCTTTCCGTAGACCATCACGTTTTCAGCATCCACGCTTGCCTTGACGTGGCCTTCCGCACCGATCGTCACCTGGTGGTTGGCGAGTCGAACGGAACCCTCAACGGTTCCCTGGATCTCGAGATCCTCTTCGGCCACGATGTTGCCGGTAATCGTCGTTGCACGTCCAATATGAGCCATGGGGTCAACCTCCAGAGCCGGCATGGCCGGGTCATCGGGAAAAAGCGGTTCGACAGCGCGAAGATGATCGCGCGGCGTATTTTCAGAGTCGGGTTCGGCCGACTCGTTCGGAGAGCCGTCCATCGCATCGTTCGAATCAGAATCGCGGCTTCGCTGAGGAGGCAAGCTCGGCGTATCGGATCCATGCTGGCCGAAGCGCCGTTCGACGATGTCTCCAAAGAGCGATCCTTCTTCCCCCGATTCCGATCCAGTCGAAAGAACACCGGAAACGACGCCCACATTCTGGGGCGACGAATCGATCACCGTCTCGGCATCAGGGTCGGGAGGGTTCGTGTCGGAGGTATCTCCGCCCTTCCCCTTCCCTTTTCCCTTCTTGCCGCGTTTAAAAAAGCCCATCGCGCACTCCACCTCTAGCGATTCACACCGAGGAGTATGTGCCGTTCTGGAACCGCGCTGTGACGATCGCCTGCTGTACGGCGCACACTTCACCTGCGCCCTGCGACACCGCTGCGCATTGAGTGCGTGTTTCAGCCCGCGCTCGCTTCGTCATCCATCTCCTGAAAGACGCGTGCGACGGTTCGAAAACCGGCGACCGCCACCGGAAATCCCGCGTAGAGCGCGCAATGTCGGATCAGCTCGCAGATCTCGCTTCGACTGACACCGAATTGTTCCTGTCCGAGTCGGATATGAATCGCCAACTCTTCCTGGAGTCCGCGAGTACAAAGGATGGCCATCGTCGCCAGGCTTCGCGTCGCAGTCGGCAGCTCTTCGCGTCCCCAGAACTCGCCGCCGACGCGCGTGATCAGTTCGCGCATCTCGGCTTCCACCTCCGGTGGGAATGCCAACTCGGAGACCGGATTCTTCGTTTCTTCACTCATTCTGAACTTCCTCCTGTGTCGCGATGATGCACTACAGTCGGACCTTCGTCGTCACCTCGCAGGAGTGTCATTCAATGCACCGTCCCCGTGATCTCGTCCTCGCCCTCGCCTTCCCGATCACCCTCTTGCTGTTCGCCAGTCCCACCACGGCAGAAACCACATCCACTCAGGGTTCGCCGGTCGAGCAGTACTCGCCCGGATTCGGCGACGACTTCCCGCGCGAAGTGTTATGGGGCGACACGCACGTCCACAGTTCCTTCAGCATGGACGCGAACACCATGGGGAACACGCGACTCGATCCCGCTTCGGCGTACAAATTTGCGCGGGGCGAGGCAGTGGTCGCGAACAACGGGATGACGGCGCGACTCGATGTCCCGCTCGATTTCTTGGTCGTCTCGGATCACGCGGAATACATGGGACTACTCCCGGCCCTGCGTGCCCAGGACGAAATGCTCCTGCGTGATCCTGTTGCGCGGCGCCTCTCCGAGGGCATCAACGGAGATCAGGCGAGCCAGTACAACACGATCACCGAGCTGATCGGCACCCTCATGACGTCAACGCCGCTGATCGACAACGAAGAGTTCAAGCGCTCGATCTGGGAAGACATCACGCGCCTCGCGGACGAGAACAATGAACCCGGCCGTTTCACCGCACTCATCGGATACGAATGGAGTGCCATGCCGAGTGGCGACAACCTCCATCGGGTCGTGGTCTACGGCGACGGCGCGGAGGTCGCGTCCCAACTCACACCCCGTTCCTCCTTCGAGGGCGAGCGCCCGGAAGATCTCTGGGACTTCATGGAGGATTATGAGGCGCAGACGGGGGGGCGCATCCTGGCGATCCCGCATAACCCCAACATGAGCAACGGCCAGATGTTCTCCCTCGAACAGAGTGATGGCGCCGCCTTCGACGCAGAGTACGCGGCGCGGCGGGTTCGGTACGAGCCCATCGCAGAAGTCACGCAATTCAAGGGCGATTCAGAAAGCCATCCCTTCCTCAGCCCGGATGACGAGTTCGCGGACTATGAAACCTGGGACGCCGGCAATATCGGCGTCCCCACGACGCCCAAGACCGATGACCAGCTCAAGTACGAATACCTGCGCGAAGCCTTCAAGAACGGGCTCGGCGAGGCCGCGCGAATCGGCGTCAATCCGTACAAGATGGGTCTCATCGGAAGCACCGACTCCCACACCTCACTCGCCACCGCCGCCGAAGACGACTTCTGGGGAAAACTCTCATCGATGGAGCCGAGTCCCACTCGCCTCGCCCCCCACCCCTACGAGGAACCCGACACAACGGTCTTCTCCTGGAGCTTCGCCGCGTCGGGTTATGCCGCGGTCTGGGCCCACGAGAATACCCGCGCTTCGATCTTTGAAGCGATGCAGCGACGCGAGGTCTACGCGACGACTGGATCGCGGATCACCCTGCGCTTCTTTGGCGGCTACGACTTCGACGAAGAGGATGCGACGCGGCCGGATGTCGTTCGGCTCGGATATCGCAGGGGCGTCCCGATGGGCGCCGACCTTCCGGAATGGTCGGGCGACGGAGCCCCGCGCTTTCTCGTGCGCGCCCTCAAGGATCCGAACGCAGCGAACCTCGATCGCGTGCAGATTGTAAAGGGATGGCGCGGCACCGAGGGAGAGCTCAAAGAGAAGGTCTACGACGTCGCGCTCGGCGGCGGTCATCGCGAGGGATTCCTGGGAATCGGCGGTCCCCGCCCGGTCGGCTCCACCGTCGACGACGAAACGGCGACCTATACGAACACGATCGGCGCAAGCGAGCTCAGCGCCTACTGGGAGGATCCCGATTTCGACCCGAACCTCCACGCGTTCTACTACGTGCGGGTCATCGAAATCCCGACCCCGCGATGGACGAGCTATGACGCCGTCCGATTCGGCGCAAAGCTCGATCCGCGCACGCCATCAGAGGTTCAGGACCGCGCCTATTCGTCGCCGATCTGGTTCACGCCGAAAGCCGACTAACCTACGCGATGGTCTGCTTCGCAGTCCAGGCGTCGGCGCTCAGCTCTTCACGTCGGCGAACTTCACGACTTCGGTCTTCCATTCTTCGGGCCAGCCGCCCTCGGCGCCGACGATCCGACCGAGCATCCCGCCTTCACTATGGCCGAGGGTGTTGAGCCAATTCTTGTGTCCCGGGCCCGGATCCTCATGCGCAATCAGGATCTTGACCGAGCCATCTTCTTCGTAGCGTGCTGTGAACTTGTTGACGGAGATATCGAAGAATCGGAACTCGAGGGATTCCATCCAGAAATTCGAGAGCTGAAGGTTCCAGGTCGCACATTCCGGCAGACCTTCGATCGTGACCGCCAGCGCCTCGTCGGGCGCGAGTTCCCAATGGCTCTGGTAGTAGTTGATCGTCGGATCGCCACCCGCCGCCTGCAGCACCTTCTGATCGTGGGACGGCAGCTTGTTGAGCGTCGTCTCCTTGTACATGGCGGTCCACATCAAGCCGAGCTGTGCCGTGTTCTCGAGGAAGGTCAACGCCCCACCCAGCTGCGCTTCGAGGGCCTCCGGATCGAGGTTGTTATTCGGTCGCTCCGGATTCAAGCATTCGATCTCGAGCATCGCGCGCTTTTCCTTCGAACGATCGCCGAAGGTCTGGCGGACCACGATATTTGTCGAGTCCTCGGTCATCGGCAGCCAGTTCCCCGGTTTCTCCGTCGCCGACATCAAGATCTCGAATGTGCCGTCCTCGTTGAAGGTCATCTGGGAGGAATCGATCTCTCCGGTACTCGACATCTGATCGACGGTTCCACCGCCGCCCTTCACGCCGATGCTGAACCAACTGACCGTGCCGCGATGGCCCGTGATCCGGTAGTCGAATCGCCCGTCGACGGAGCAGTTCTCGTAGTAGTTGTCCGGGTTGTCGTTAAGGACACCCTTGGTCTCATCCGCGAGTCGGTAAAAACCGGGGTATTGCGGGTCGGCGTAGTCGACGGCGCGCTCGAGTCCGCCGCGCAGAAGTCGCGACAGAAAGCGATAACCGAGGGCACGATTCTGGACATCGGTCGGGGTTCCCTCGCTCGAAACCAGGGCTCCCGCGGCCTTCAGTCGGTCACAAAAATCGTCCCAGATCTGGCCACTCAGAATTCGCTCTTCGTTCTCGCTCATACCCATCTGATTCTCCCTTGGATTCGAAGCCTCGGATCAGCGCTCCGATCGCGCGAGCGCCGTCTTGCCCCGCGACATCCTACGCTAGCGTGACGATTCGAACGTGACCGCCCCAAAACCGCGCCCGGGGAGCCTGCGTATATGGCCCCGGTCCGGTCAATCCCGGTCCCTGTACCCGTCGTCGCAGAAGGTCCAATCCATCCATGAGCGAATCCTATTCCCCGAGTCGTCCCTGCCCCGTCAAAAACGTTCCTCAATGGGATTTCGAGGCGGACGTCCTCGTTGTCGGCTTCGGTGCTGCGGGCGCTTCTGCGGCGATCGATGCCGCCGAGACCGGCGCCTCGGTCACGCTCTTTGAAGTCGCCTCGGGAAGCGGCGGAACGAGTGCCATGGCGGGCGGGGACATCTACCTGGGCGGCAATGGCGGCACGTCTGCTCAACGCGCGAACGGATTCGAGGACGATACGGAGGATTTCTTCCGCTACATGATGATGGCCGGTGGCCCGGACGCCGACGAAGAGCGGGTCCGACTCTATGCGGAGGGCGCCCTCGATCATCACGAATGGCTCAAGAAGCAAGGCGTTCCCTATCGAGATACCTATATCCCGGGAAAGCCTGTTATGCCGGGAACCGGGGACTGCCTGATTCTCTCGGGCAGCGAATTCGCCTGGCCCTTCAAAGACGAAGCCAAGCCCTGCCCCCGCGGCCATCTCCCCGAAGCCACCGGCGAGACCGGCGGATTTTTTCTGCTCGATGCGCTCACGAAGCGCGTGAACAGCCTCGGCGTCGACGTCCAATTCGATACGCGCGCCCTCGCGTTGATCACTGACGAATCAGGTCACGTCTGCGGGCTCGTCATCGAGGCCAATCGCGAAACGCGATTCGCGCGGGCTCGGGGTGGCGTCATCCTGTGTGCGGGCGGCTTCGCGCTGAACGAAGAGATGCTGCGGCAATACGCACCGATCCGAAAGCGACTCGCCGACGACGGACTCTCCGGCGGCTATGACGACGGGAGCGGGATCCGCATGGGCATGAGCGTCGGTGGCGCTGCGATCCACATGGACGAGCTCTTCCTGACCCTTCCCTTCTACCCGCCGGAATCCCACGTCAAGGGCATGCTCATCAACGACAAGGGTTCGCGCTTCATCAACGAAGATGCCTACGGCGGCCGTGTCGCCCACTTCATTGCGAGCCAGATCGGCGAGAAGTTCTACCTCCTCGTCGATGACGAAATCTTTGAGCAGCCCTCGGAGTACTCAAAGATCGAGATCGCGTCGGTCGGGGAGACTTGGGAAGAGATCGAAGCCGACCTCGGCTTTACAAGAGGCACCCTCGTCTCAAGCGTCGAGGTCTACAACCGACATGCCGCCGACGGAGAAGATCCTCTCTTCAACAAGGATGCGAACTGGATTAAGCCCCTCGACACGCCCCCTTTCGCTGCCCTCGCCTGCCACCTCAAAGAGGCCTACTACCCCTTCTTCACCCTCGGCGGCCTGAGCGTTCGTCCGACGGGCGAAGTGCTGACAACGGACGGTGTCCCCATTCCGGGTCTCTACGCCGCCGGCCGAACGGCCTGTGGCCTTCCGCGATGGGGCAAGGGCTACAGCTCGGGCATGTCCCTCGGCGACTGCACCTTCTTCGGTCGAATGGCGGGCGTCGCCGCTTCCAAGCGCGCCAACAACTAACACGGGTCGTCTGCAGACTCAGTCGAGTTCAAGGATCCAGGCGCGAAGCGGAAGCATCTTCTTCCATTGGCGTACGCACCAAGTTGGAAACGTCCTTCCCGCCGCCTCTTTGGGCATCGGCGAGACGCTGCTGGTCACAAGAGATGCGTGCCGCAGCAGGCGATCCCTCGATTCCGAGATCGAGTCGAATCCTCGCGGCAATTTCTTGTAATGCTCGCCCCCGAGTGCGAGCCCCGCCTTCGCGAGTCGCGCAGCGACTTGCTCAAGCTTTCCCCCGTCCCGGTCATCGGCCACCCGCGCGCGATACCGAGCGAGCGCATCCTTGTCGAATCCGTGGACCCCGACGCCGAGCTCAATCGTCTCCGCTCGGACGCGTAAGAAGAAGGAACACGGCGCACGCTTGCGATCGTCTCCATCCCAGAAAATGAAGTCGATATGATCCTTGTAAGGCGTCTTGTCCTTCGAGAAGCGAACATCCCGATTGATGCGGAAGATCGATCCGTTCACCCGGGGCTCCGCCTGCACGCCCGGCGCGATCTTCTCGAGCCGCGGTCCCATCGCGCTAACAAAGGCCTTTGCCGGTTCGAGGTAGTGCGCCTCGTAGTCGAGACGATGGCGCTCGAACCAGACCTTGTCGTTCTGCGCGCTGAGTCCGCGCAGGAACGCTGAGGTGTCTTCACCAAAGCCGTCGAACGTTGCCATAATTGGTCTCCCGACGAGCGCCCCCGATCAACTCGCTTGAGTCGAGAGTAGGCACGCTTTCGGGCACTTGCGAATTACAGGCTTCAGACGACCCGGTTGGGGGCGTCCTCGCCTGCCGTAAAGCGGCTGACGCCCTCAATCAAGATGCGCCCCATGCCCAATCGCGCTTCGATCGTCGAGCTCCCGATATGCGGCATCATGAAGACGTTCGGCAGGTCGAAATAACGTGGATCGACCGCCGGCTCTCCCGCGAATACGTCGAGCCCCGCGCCCCGAATTCGATTCGACGCGAGTGCGGCGATCAGAGCGTCATCTTCAACGACATCGCCCCGGGCGATGTTCACCACAAGAAGATCTGGCTTCGCAACTGAAAGCAAGGCCTCGTTGACGAGCCCTCGCGTTTCCTCAGTCGATGGACACGCAAGCATCAACACGTCCGAATCCTCGACCAGCGCAGCTGCCGTCGCGCGGTAGCCCTCCCCGTGCAGATGCGATGCGGGGAGTGCGCGGCGATTGTGATAGAGAACCTTCATCCCGAGCGCGGCGCCGCGGGCGGCGATGCGTTCACCGATATCGCCCATGCCGACGATCCCCAGCGTTCGGCCGGAGAGCTGAACGCCCACGAGTTGCGTCGGATTCCAGCCTGGCCAGCTGCGCCCACGAATCAGCTCGATGCTCTCCGTCGCCCGTCTCGCGGCTCCGAGCATCAAGAAAATCGCGTTCTCGGCCACGGAATCGGCGAGTACCCCCGGCGTATTGAAAACGGCGAGTCCATTTGCGCGGGCGAGCTCGAGATCGATGTGATCCGTTCCCACCGAGTACGTCGCCAGAAAGGAGACACTTTCCGGCAGCCCTGCGATCTGTTCCGAGCGCATGGCAACATCGAGCGAAAAGAGCACGCCATCAAAGCGCATTCCCTCTTCGCTCAGCGTCGTGAGCTCGTTCAGCGGCCCCGAGGCGTCAGACGCCTCAGCTGCGAAAGTCAGGTCGAAGACTTCCGCGAACTCGCTGCACACCTCGGGTAGAAACGTTGAGGCCACGAAGACCCGCGGCTTTCCCTTTCCCATCGCGACGGCTCCCATCGCGACGCGCCTAAGCCGGCTGCTCGGTCGTGGCCGCCTTGTCTCGGCCCCACTTCTCGGAGAAGAAGGTCCGAACGCGCTCGAGGCCAAGATAGAAGACCGGTACGATCAAGAGCGTCAGCATCATCGACGTAAACATGCCGGCCGCGGTCGCGACCGCCATGGGCGCTCGCGTTTCCGAACCCGCCCCCAGACCGAGCGCCGTCGGCAACACTCCGAAGATCATCGAGAGCGCCGTCATCAAGACGGGCCGCATCCGAACCGGAGCCGCCTTGCGCATCGCATCTTCAGCGGACATCCCTTCATCCCGCAGCTGATTCGCATAGTCGACCAGTAGGATCGAGTTTTTCGTTACCAGCCCGATTAACAAGACGATGCCGATCATACTGAAGAGATTCAGCGACATGTCGAGCAGGTAGAGACCACCCAGCGCCCCCACCATCGAGAAGGGAAGCGCCGCCATCACGATCAGGGGCTGCAAGAAGCTCTCGAACTGGGCCGCGAGGACCATGTAGATCACGAGCACGGCGAGGCCAAGCATCGTGACGAATTGCTGCCCCGCCTCCTTCATCTCTTCCGCGTCCCCGGTCAGTCGCAGCGACATCGTGGGCGGCAGAACCTCCCCGGCAATGCGGAAGGCGCGATCGATTGCGTCCGAGAGCGGCAGGTCCTCGAGGTTCGCCATCAGCTCGACGCTGCGGACCCGATCGGTCCGCGTAATCGACGAAGCCGTCGCGCTCTTCTCGACGCGAACAACATTTCGCAGATCGACGAGCTCGCCGTTGCGCGCCCGCACCCATAGGTTCCCGACATCAGCGAGGTCACTCCGCGCGCCCTCTTCCATTCGGATCCGAACGTCATGACGCTCTTCGCCATCCTTGAATGTGGCGACATCGAGTCCGCCGATCATCGCCTGGACGATCTCTCCAACCGTTGCCGCATCGATGCCCAGCTGAGCCGCCTTGTCGCGATCCGGGATCACGAGCGCCTCGGGCAGGCCGACCCGCAGGCTCTTTTCGAGATCCACCATGCCGCCCTCCGCCGCAAGGCGTTCGAGCATCAGGTCTGAATAGCGATCGAGTTCATCGAGACTCGCGTTCCCCACGATCTCGATCTCAAAGTCCCGATCACTCGAGGCCATCGGATCCATGACGGCGAATTGCTGTCCGGGAATCGCGTTCAGCGCCTCACGGGTATCCCGCATCAGCTCATCACTCGACCGTTCACGCTGGTCCATCGCATGCAACCGCACGTTCATAAAGCCGTCACTCGGCCCGCCGATATCCATGCTGGTCGAGCCGATCGCAGCAAAGATCGAGGCGACCTCCGACTGGGCCATGAGGTAGGTCTCGATCTCGTTCAGAATTTCGACCGTCGCATCAAGGGAGGATCCCGGCGGCGTCTTGAACTCAATCGACATAAAGCCGGAGTCCGACTTCGGAAAGAACTCGCCATTGAGCCGCGAGCCTGCAAAGACCGCCAGTCCGATCGACAGAATCGCGACCATCGTGGTCTTCCCACGATTCGCGAGGGTCCAATCGAGCGCCCGCGCGTAGTTCCGCTCAAGCCCCTGAAACCAGTCTTCCAGCTTCTGATAGAGACTGTCCGGGGCGCGCTCCTTCGGCGGAGGCATGCGAGAGGCGAGCATCGGGGTCAACGAAAGCGCCACGATCAGGGAGATGATCACAGCGACCGCAACGGTCACGCCGAATTCCGTCAGGAAGCTTCCCATCATGCCACTCGCGAAGGCGACCGGCAGGAACACCGCGGCAACAGAGAAGGTCGCGGCCGCCGCCGCAAAGGTAATTTCGCGCGTTCCATCCCGAGCCGCATCACGAGCGGATTTCCCGCTCTCGCGATGTCGTTCGATGTTCTCAAGGACGATGATCGCGTCATCGATCACGACCCCGATCGCGAGGGTCAGTCCCAGCAGCGTCATCGTGTTAAGGGTGAAGTCAAAGATCCAGATCATCCCGAAGGTCGTGATCAGCGAAAGCGGAATCGCCGCCGCGACGATCATCGTCGGCCGCGTCCTGCGCATGAAGACGAATACGACGACGACCGCGAGGAGCCCACCGATCCAAAGTGCTTCAATGGTCTCTTCGAAGGATTCACGAATCGTTTGTGAGTTATCGATGAAGCCCTCATTCGGAACGACCTCGACACCATCCGGTACCCGTTCGCGAATCACGTCCATGCGCTTATAGAACTCGTCGACGATCGCGACGGTATTGCCGTCCGATTGTTTCTTGACCGCGACCGCCATGCCGGGCTTGCCGTTCATGTGCGAAGCCGTACGAACGTCTTCCGCCCCGTCCTCAATCCGCGACACGTCGCGCAGTCGGATCGGAGCCTCGCCGTCCCACGAGATCACCATCGCGCCGAGTTCTTCGATCGAGCGGAATTCCGCGTCGGTCTTGAGCGCCCAGTCGACGGTGGATCCTTCGACGAAGCCGCCCGGGCGGTCGACGTGTTCACGACGCAACGCAGAGAGGACATCGCTCACGGAGAGATCCCTCGCCCGAAGCGCATCCGGGTCGATCCAGATTCGAATATTGCGTTCGAGGTCGCCGTAGATCTCGGCACCGGCCGCACCGGGAATACTCTCGATCAAGGGCCGGATATGCCGATCGATATATTCCGTCGTCTCTGTGACGGGAAGCTCCGACGTGATCGGTGCGTAGATGATGGGGAAGATCGAGTAGTCGGCCTTGCCGAGGATCGGCGGATTGATCTCATCCGGCAGATCGTTCAAGGACATGTTGATCTTGTCGCGCACATCCTGTGCCGCGACGTCGAGATCGTGCTCGAGTTCGAACTCGAGCATGACGCGGGCCATGCCCTGCGCAGACGTCGAGTAGGTGTGCCGCACGCCTTCGATCGTGGCGAAGGCTTCTTCGAGCGGGTCGACGACTTCGTCTTCCATCGTGGTCGGCGATGCGCCTTCGAGACTGACCACCACGCCCACAAAGGGAAAGGTCATATCGGGATAGCGATCGATCCCGAGGCGAGCGAGACCCAGGACCCCGAACGTGGCAAGCGCGAGGGTCATCATCCAGGTCAGAACCGGACGATCGATTGAGATATCGGACAGACTCACGAGTCGCTCTCCCGTCCCGTCGGCCCTGCCGTCGCGACCGGAGCCTGTTGCGAGGCTCGCACGACGACCACCATCCCGTCTGAAAGTCCCCCATGTCCGCGGCGAACGATTTGATCGCCCGCACGAAGCGCTCCACGGACCTCGACGAAGGCACCGTCCGAAGCCGCGGTTTCGACGGGCACACGCTCGACGCGAGCATCATTGCCTTCCATCGCCAATACGCGATAGACCGAAGCACCGCCCACCCGCTGAATCACCGACTCCGCAGGCACCATCAGCACGTTCTGTCGCTCAGCCACGCCGAGGCTGATGCGCGCAAAGAGTCCCGGCCGGAGCAGTCCGTGCGAATTATCGACCTGCGCCTTGATGCGCAGCGTCCGCGTACTCGGATCGACGGTCGGAGAGACGAAACTAACAACGCCCGAGAAGACGCGGTCCGGAAACGCACCCACCGAAATTTCGATGTTCTGTCCGACCCGCACCCGTTCCGTATCGAGTTCAGTCAGGCTGAAGATCGCTTCGAGGGGATTGAGGGAGACGAGTTCGTAGAGGGTCGTGCCCTTCTGCACGAATTCACCCAATTCGACGGAGCGTCGGGCGATCATGCCCGCGAAGGGCGCAGCAACACTCGAGTCACCGACCGCGCGACGCGCCACGCCGACCGCCGCTTCTTCCGCGCTGACCGACGATTTGGCCAGAGCCAGCATCGTCTCCGCTTCTTCGAGCTGCTGGATCGAGGAAACGCTTTCCGAGCGCAGTTCGCGGATTCGCGCGGTCTGGCTGCGTTCCTTGCGAAGGTTCGCACGTGCCTGGGCGAGCTTTGCTTCTGCGGCGGCCAGGTCGAGCTTGCGCCGCTCCGGATCGATCTCGATCACGATGGTGCCGGCCTCGACAAAGGCGCCCTCGTCGAGAGCGAGTTCAGTCACGCGACCGTCGACTTCAGCCGCGATCTCCGTATGGAACTGCGCCTCAAGGTCGCCACTCGCTCGAATGTCCTCGGACAGTGTCCTCGGCTGCAGCGCGTAAACGGAGACCGAAGGCAGCAGTTCTTCGACGGCCGTTTCTTCCTCGGCGCATCCAGACACGGTCGCCATGCTCAACGCGAGCGGCAGAAGGAGCGCGAGCGAGAATCGAGATCGATCGCGCGAAGGCTTCATGAAATTCGGATTAGTGGACGTCATCGCGACGTATTCTCCATCTCGGACATACCGAGGAACAAGGCATCCAGCGCGCGCTCAGCGAGGCTGTCATCCAGTGTGAAATCAGGTTGGGTAATGCGCAGCGAAACAAGGCCGTAAACGAGGCTCCAGAGAACCTGCCCTGCGCTGCCAGAATCAAAGGCGCCTAACGTGTTCGAGTCCCCGAAGCGGTCGAGCGCACTCTCGATCGAACTACGAACACGATCCATCGCGCTCGGCATCCGACTCTCGCCCTTGCGGGACAAGGTCCACATCAGGCGCGTGAAGGTTTGGTTTTCCGCACTGAACTCGAAGTACGCGAGCAGCATCGCGCGCAGATCACTTTGCGCATCGCCGGTCGGCGGGATGCCTTCCAGTTCGTCGGCAAGCAAGGCGACCCGCTCTTCAAGCAGAGCGTCGATCAAGCCATCCTTGTCACCGAAATAGTGATAGACGGTGGGCGCGGAGTATCCGGAGCGTTCACCGAGTGCGCGAATCGAAAAATCCGATCCGTTCTTCTCGATCATGAGTGCTTCGGTCGCGTCCAGAATGGTGCGACGGGCTTCCTGGCGCTGACGCTCGCGGCGTTCGGCCTGGCGCGGACGCGCCAATGGCTCGGACGCGGACGAATCCAGATCCGAGGGCGGTATCTCGTCGATACCGCTCTCGCGGGCGAGCCCAGCGCCCCCGGAAAGCTCCCCAGGGGGTGGTGATTGCATGAAGTGAGGACCTATTGACTTGACGGGCGGTCAGTCGATTGACCGCCGTTATATAGCCATCCGTCCCTCGCCCAGCAAGTCCCAATGCCCTCGTGGCGCTGACTCGCGTTTCAGCTGAAGGAGTTCCAGCCGAGCACGTCCTTTGAGTCTTTTCGAAACGCTGGTTTGAAATCCGTCCCGATCGTATAGGCGATCGGGAAGAGCCCGACCTGCGTGTAATGCGCGGGAATTTCGAGCAACTTGGCGAGCTCCTGCTCGCGCCAGAGATGCCCCGTGGTCCAGGCGCTCCCGAGCCCCCTGGCCCTCAGCGCCAGCATGAAGCTCCAGACCGATTGGATGATCGAGCCCCAGGAGCTCGCCTGAAAGAAGACATTCGCTTCCTCCATTCGTCCGGCGAAAACCGGCACGAGCACGGCGGGCAGGCGATGAAAATTCTGCCGCAGGTGATCGACGGAGCTTCCGATCTCGTCGGCCCGGGGCACCACAGCACCCGGGTAGCCGCCGCTGTCGGCCATCGTCGCAATATAGTCGTCGAGGCCCCCGTTATAGATCTCCGCGATCTTCGCGACGATCGCCGGGTCGTCCACCACGATCCACTTCCAGTTATTCATGTTCCCACCATTGGGCGCCTGGAATGCGATCTCGAGGCATTCCTCGATCAGCTCGCGGGTAACGGGGCGATCGTAATCGAGTCGCTTACGAACGGCGCGCGTCGTCGTGAGCAGCGCATCCGGATCCAGATCGAGACGAGTTTCAGACATAGCCTTCTCCTTCTTGGGGGCCCGCAGGCAACGCGCGACGCCGGGTCGCGGCACAGGCTCGCGATGGTGACCAATCCTGCCGCGTTCTGCACCATACTAGGCACTCGCCTCGAGACCTTGCGTCGCCCGGGCGTTTCGAGGAGAAACGATGCTCTCTCATCTGCGTGTGCTGGACGTGACCGATAGCGGCGCGAGTGTCGCCGGGCGGATTCTTGCCGATCTTGGCGCCGAAGTCGTCCTGGTCGAACCCATCGGTGGCGTCGCATCGAGACGGCTCGCGCCCTTTGCGGACGACGTGATCGATCCCGAGCGCAGCCTCGAATTCTGGTCACGCCATCGCGCCAAGCACTCCCTCGAAATCGACCTGACCGAGGGGGAGGCCCGCGATCAACTCGAACGACTGATCAAGGCCAGCGACGTCTGGATCGACGATCGCACCTTTCCGGGACTCTCGGATCCGGGACTCTCGGACGCCGGCTTCAACGCCGCGACGATCGAACAGCTGAACCCGCGTATGGTTCATGCCCTCGTTTCCCCCTTCGGCGAAGGCGGGCCCAAAGACGATTGGGCCGCGACGGACCTCACGATCACCGCCTCATCCCATGCGATGTGGATGACCGGCGATGCCGATCGCGCACCGCTGTCCTGCAGCATTCCCCAGGCGCTGCTTCATGCAGGGGCCGACGCCGCGAGCGGCATCATGATCGCCCTCGCCGAACGAGAACGCTCCGGACTCGGACAACACATCGACGTGTCGGCGCAGGTTTCCATGATGCAGAGCAGCCAGTCCGGCGTGCTCGCGAATGCCTGGAACGCCGAACCCCTCAGTCGGTCGGGCGGCGGCGTTGGGGTCGGCGACTATCGACTGCGCTTTGTCTACGAGTGCGCCGACGGCTACGTCAACCTAACGCTGCTCTTCGGGAATCCCATCGGCCACTCCACGGGTCGCTTCTTTGAATGGATGGACGAAGAGGGGTTCTCGAACGATGCGCTGCGCGGCGAGGATTGGGTGCGATACGGCGCAAAATTCCTGGGCGGCAACACGACGATCGAAGCCCATGAAGCCATGATGGATGCGATCGAGCGCTTCACCCGAACGAAGACCAAGGCCGAGCTCTTCGCCGCGGCCTTTGAGCGGCGACTGCTGATCGTCCCCCTCTCCGATGTCCGCGATCTCGTCGAATCCGAACAGCTCGCCGACCGCGAATTCTGGACACCGATCAAGCACCCCCACTACGACGGAGAAATCCTCTCACCCGGCCCCTTCGGCAAATTCAGCGCGACGCCCCTTCAAGTGGATCGCGCCGCCCCGACGCTCTCCGACTATCGCGAGCGCGCTGAAGCCCTAACGGCTCGGCCCGACCTAACCGAAGTGCCCCCCGCGCCCAGCGCAGGTGCACGCGCCCTTCCCCTCGAAGGCCTCAAGGTCCTCGACTTCACCTGGGTTTACGCCGGTCCCGCCGTGACCCGGCAGCTCGGCGACTACGGCGCGACGGTCATCAAAGTCGAAACGAGTTCACCGCCGGATGCCCTCCGCGCGAACGGTCCGTACAAGGACGGAATTCCCGGAGACAACCGCACCGCGAACTTCTCGAACGTGAACCTGAGCAAGCAATCGATCGGGCTCAACCTGCGCACCCCAGAAGGCGTCGCCCTCGCTAAACAGCTAATCGGCTGGGCGGACGTCGTAATCGAGAACTTCTCGCCCAAGGCCATGAAGAACTGGGGCCTCGACTGGGAATCGATTCGAGCAGACAACCCCGATGTTGTGATGCTCTCGAGTTCACTCTCAGGAGGAACGGGACCCCAGGCGATGCTCGCGGGCTACGGCACGATGGGCGGAGCGCTGGCTGGCTTCGGCTACATCACGGGCTGGTCGGACCGACGTCCCGCCGCACCCTATATGGCGTATACAGACTACGTGTCGCCCCGCTTCGCTCTCGCCGGACTACTGGCCGCGCTTGATCATCGAAAACGCACCGGCGAGGGGCAACACATCGATCTCTCTCAGGCCGAATGTTCGATCCATTTTCTCGGCGCAGCCCCCCTCGACTACGTCATTAATGGCCGAATCGCTTCCGCGCAGGGCAACGCTTCTCCCCACTACGCACCCTCCGGCGTCTATGCGACGGAGGGTGTGGATCGATGGATCGCGATCGCGACGCCGGATGACGATTCGTGGCAGTCCCTTTCGGAGTTTGCGGAGCGCGGTTGGGCGAACGATCCGCGCTTTGCCACCCACGACGCACGGCTCGCGAATCGCGCGGCACTCGATGCTGAGATTGAATCCTGGACGGGCAGCCAGGATCGGGCAGCGCTCGAAGCCCAACTGCAGGAACGAGCCATCCCATCCCACCGGGTCGTCGATAGCCCCGACGCATCCGTTGACCCCCAACTTACGGCGCGCAATCACTTCATCACCGTCGACTACGGCGAGATCGGACCGATGCCCTTCGAAGCCTCACGAACGAGACTCGAGGCAACACCCCCGATCGCGACGCCCTGCCCCTATCTGGGCCAGCACAACCAGGAGATCCTGTCGAACGTGCTCGGCCTCGACGACGAAGCGATCACCGAACTCGTAATCGCAGGAGCCATCGAATAACATGCCCCCGATCGAACGTCTGCTGGTCGCCAATCGCGGCGAGATCGCTCTCCGGATCGTGCGGAGCGCGCGGGAAAACGATGTTGAAACCGTCTCGGTTCATTCGCCCGAGGATGAAGCGCTCGCTCAACGGTATGGCGCGACGAGAAACATTCCCCTCAAGGGCCGTGGCGTCGTCAGCTACCTCGATATCGAATACCTGATCGAGATCGCTCAACAGGAACGCTGCGATGCGATCCATCCGGGCTACGGCTTCTTGAGCGAGAACGTCGACTTTGCACGCGCGTGCGAAACGGCGGGAATCGTGTTCATTGGCCCGGGATCGGCGGCGCTCGCGCTGTTCGGCGATAAATCCAGAGCCCGCGCGCTTGCCGAAAAGCACGACGTCCAGGTCGTCCCGGGAATCGAGGCACCGGCCTCCCTTGATCAGGTCGAGCGGTTCCAAAAAGAGATGGGCGGCGCCGCACCGATCCTGCTCAAAGCGGTCGCCGGCGGCGGCGGTCGCGGCATGCGAAGAGTCGACCCGGGAGACGAGATCGCATCGGCCTTCGATCGATGCGCCTCGGAAGCCGAACGCGCCTTCGGCTCGGGAGCGCTCTTCGCCGAACGACTGATCGAGAAAGCTCGTCACATCGAGGTGCAGATCGCCGCCGACCAGCAAGGCGCGATCACCCATCTGTGGGAACGCGACTGTTCCCTCCAGCGCCGCCATCAGAAGCTCGTCGAACTCGCCCCCGCCCCCGCGCTTCCCGCGAGTGTGCGAGACCAACTCCTCGAATCCGCGATCACCCTCGCGCGAGGCGCCGGCTTCGTCGGCGTCGGCACCTTCGAATTCCTCGTGGCTGCGGATGGCGCAGCGTTCTTCATCGAAGCGAACCCGCGCCTCCAAGTCGAACACACCGTGACCGAAGAGATCACGGGGATCGACCTCGTCGCCGTCCAGCTCGGAATCGCCTCGGGCCGATCCCTTGCGGAGCTCGGCCTCGGCGAAGCACCTGCGATCCGCGGACAGGCGATCCAGCTTCGGATCTTGGCGGAGTCGCTCGATGCAAATGGAGACCCTCGGCCGAGTGGAGGGACGATCACGACCTGGACGCCGCCTGCGGGTCCCGGCGTCCGCATCGATAGCGCGATAGGCGAAGGCCTAACAGCGCACCCCGCCTACGACTCGCTGATCGCGAAGCTGATTCTTTCCACCGCGGAAGCCGACCCCGCGCGGCTCATCAAGCGAACCGCGCGCGCGCTTTCGGAGTTCGTGATCCAGGGGATCGACGCAAATCTCGACCTGCTCACCGCCCTGCTCAGCTACCCCGAGATCCAAGTCGGGAAGACGACCACGCGCTTCGTCGAAGAGAACGCCGACGCACTGATCGCCGAAACGTCGCGCTTGGCGGATCTCCGCCAGTCCACGCAGGCGAGCATTGCAGCCCCGACCGCTCGTGCGGGCTTGGCGGCCCCGTCGCGAACGCTTGCAGAGGGCCTCGTCGCCATCCCGGCGCCCTTGATCGGCACGGTCCTCGAAGTCTCCGCGGCAGTCGGAGACGAGGTCGTTGCAGGCCAGCCGCTTTGCGTACTCGAATCCATGAAGATGGAACACGTCGTGACCGCAACAGCATCCGGCCGACTCGAGGATCTCTTCATCCAAATCGGCGACGTCGTCTCAGAGAACGAAGCTCTCGCGGCGATCGCGCCAAGCGGTGCGCAAAGCGAAGCCGAAGACGAATCCAAGAGCCTTGACCTCGACCACGTCCGGCCCGATCTCGCCGAAGTGCAGGCACGCAATGCCCTGCTCGAAGACACGAGCCGCCCGGAGGCCGTGGAGCGACGGCGAAGTCGCGGCCAGCGCACCGCCCGCGAGAACCTCGCCGCGGTTTGCGATGTGAACACCTTCAGCGAGTACGGCGGTCTCGCGATCGCAGCCATGAAGAAAGTCCGGCCCGTCGAAGAACTCCAGGCGAAGACGCCGACCGACGCCATCATTACGGGAACCGGCTCGGTCAATGGCGCGTTATTCGATGAAGACGCGGCGCGCTGCGCGTTCCTCGTGGTCGATGCGACGGTGCTCGCGGGAACCCAGGGCTTCTTCCATCACAAGAAGATCGACCGCATCCTCGAGATCGCCGAACACGGCAACATGCCCGTCATCTTTTACCCGGAAGGCGGTGGCGGACGGCCCAACGACACGGATGCGAGCGACATCTTCGTCGCCGGCCTCAACATCACGAGCTTCAGCGCCTTCGCCAAACTCTCCGGCAAGGTACCTCGCGTCGCCGTCGTTTCGGGCTTTTGTTTCGCGGGCAGCGCCGCCTTTGCGGGCTGCGCGGACGTCATCATCGCGACCCAGGACGCCTGCCTCGGCATGGGCGGCCCCGCCATGATTGAAGGCGGCGGACTCGGTGTCTTCGGTCCGCGCGAAATTGGCCCGACGAGCGTGCAGGTCCCGAATGGCGTCGTCGACATTCTCGTCGAGAACGAAGAAGAAGCCGCCGAGGTCGCAAAGCAATACCTCTCCTATTTCCAGGGCGCGGTCGACTCATGGACGGCCCCGGACCCGCGCGCGCTTCGGCATGTTATTCCCGAGAACCGTCGGCGGATCTACGACGTGCGCGAACTGATCCAAGGCCTCTTCGACGAGGGATCAATTCTTGAACTGCGACAGAGCTGGGGCGTTGGCATGATCACGAGCTTCGCCCGAATCGAAGGCCGCCCGGTTGGATTAATCGCGAACGATCCCATGCACCTGGGCGGCGCGATCGACGATACGGGTGCGGAGAAGGCCGCGCGCTTCATCCAACTCTGCGACGCCTTTGGCCTGCCCATCGTGTCGCTCTGCGACACCCCCGGCTTCATGGTCGGCCCCGAAATCGAAGAACGGGCGCAGGTCCGCAAGGTCTCGCGACTCTTTGTCGTCGGCGCGAACGTCTCGGTCCCGCTTTTCTGCGTGATCACGCGCAAAGGTTACGGGCTCGGCGCTCAGGCGATGGCGGGCGGCGGCTTTACGGCGCCCTTCGATACGGTCGCGTGGCCGACCGGTGAGATCGGCGGCATGGGCCTCGAAGGCGCCGTCAACCTCGGCTTCAAGAAGCAGCTCGAGGCCTGCGCAACCGACGATGAACGCAATGCGCTCTTCGAAAAACTCGTCGGCGTGATGTACGACAAGGGCAAGGCTCTGCACGCGGCGAGCGCCCTCGAATTCGATGCGGTCATCGACCCCGCCGAAACCCGCGACCGGATCCTCCGCGGGCTCAAGGCCCATGGGCCGATCGCCAAGGGCCAGCGCAACTTCGTCGACACCTGGTAGAACGACCTGGCAGAACGGCTTAGCCGGCGAACCGGCCGCCGTATTAGTTCTCGCCGAAATGCTTCGCGCGCGCCGCGCGATACTCTTCCATCGGCTGAAACTCGGGCTCGTCCTTGAAGGTCTCCTTTACGAAGGCAAAGACTTCCTCGTCCGAGAGAGCGGGGTCCCACGCGATGATCTGCGGCTGCTTCACGTGCCACGGGGAATCGATGAAGACCTCGAAGCCGTTGCCTTCAGGATCCTTCGAGTAGACCGAGATCGCGTTGCCGTGGGTCACGAATCCGGGCGGATCGCCGCGGCCGTCCTTGGTCAGGCGATCGGCGACCTCACGAACCTCCGCCAGGGTCTCGACGCGAAACGCGTTGTGATCGAGGCTGGACGCCTCTTCCGGTCCGCGCACCTGCAGGAAGGCGATCTGATGGTGATCGCTCGACTTCCCGCTCATAAAGGTGATCGGCGGCCCGTTCGGGACGACTGGGCCGCTGTCCGAAACCTGTAGATCCAGAATGGCAGAGTAGAACGAAGTCATCGCTTCAACGTCACGGACGCGCACAACGCAATGGGACCAGGAAACTTGCATCGAAACCTCTTGCTTTGAATGGCGGTTGAACGGCGGTAAATCGCGGCGCTCGGCACGCCGCCGGTCAGCAATCTTAGTCTTGCGCACCGCGAACGAGTCGCCCGGGCAAGGCGCCCGTGTGCTCCCCGTTCCGGAAGGTCACTTCGCCGGAGACGATCGTTGCTTCGTAGCCGCGGGCCTTCTGAATGAAGCGTGCTGCCCCTGCCGGAAGGTCGTTGGCGATTTCCGGGAGCGCATTCTCGAGTCGATCGAGATCGATCACGTTCACGTCGCCCTTCTGGCCCGGAACGAGAGTGCCACGATCGTTGAGGCCGTAAAGCGATGCCGTGTCCGCGGTCATCTTCTTGACCGCCTTCTCGATCGGCAGCTTTGGACCGCGGGTGCGGTTCTTCACCCAATGCGAAAGCAGCGACGTCGTCATCGACGCATCGCAAATCGCGCCGCAATGCGCGCCTCCGTCACCCAACCCGAAGGCTGTTCGCGGATGCTCGAGCATCGTGTGCACCGCCCCAAGGTCATAGTCGGAGTAGTTGAGCAGCGTGAGCATGAGCAACTGCTTCCCATCCAGCTCAAGCAGCCAGTCGTAGAGCAGCTCGAAAGGATCAACGCCCCGCTCGGCGGCAATCGCCTTCAGGCTCTCCTCTGGCGGCGGCTCGTAGTTCGGCGGATCTCCGAGTCGGAAGATCTTGTCGATCCCGAGCTCGATCATCTCCATGACGACCTTCATCTGCGGAATCGGGTAATACGACTCTTCGTTGAGAATCTGCTCTCGCACTTCCGGCTTGCGCAGCTCCGCGACCCGCTCCTCAAGGGGCAGCTCCGCGAGCGCGATATACGCCGGGCGGAAGCTGAAGGGATGGAAGGACTGATGCCCGATGAGCAGCGTGTTTGGCCGCGCACTCACCTGGGGTCGCAGATCCGCCCCATCCTTTTCGCCCGCCTCATCGCAGAGGTCGAGCAGCCGCTTCCAGTCCTTCGGCGCGACATCGTGCTGGACGAGCGCGAAGGAAACCGGGCGCTGAATCTCCGCCGAAAGGCGTCGCATCCAGTCGATTTCGAGATCCGGCTTCGACATGTCTTCGCCCTGGATCCCGGCCGGAGCGAGTTCGACGATGCCCTCACCGAGTTCGCCGAGCACGCGCGCGATGCCGAAGATCTCGTCCTCAGCGCCGTGGGTGCCGGGGACGACCTCGCCGTCGACGGCCCGATGAACGATGGTGCGGGACATGGAAAAGCCGAGGGCTCCGGCCTGGATCGCGTCCTTAACAACCACCGCCTGCTGCTCGATGTCCTCGGCGGTTGCCGGTTCGTTCTTCGCGCCGCGCTCGCCCATCACATAGGCGCGCACCGCGCCGTGGGGAACCTGGGTTCCGATGTCCATCGTGTACTGGCGCTTATCGAGGGCGTCGAGATATTCGGGGAAGGTTTCCCACTGCCAATCGATGCCTTCATGAAGGGCTGTGCCGGGAATATCCTCGACGCCTTCCATGAGCCCGATCAGGAATTCCTGCTTACCCGGGGCAACCGGCGCGAAACCGACGCCACAATTCCCCATCACGAGTGTCGTCACTCCATGCCATGAAGTCGGCGTAAGGACCGAGTCCCAGGTCGCCTGACCATCGTAATGTGTATGGATATCGACGAAGCCGGGGGTCACGATCTTTCCGCTCGCATCGATCTCTTCGCGCCCCGACTCTTCGATCGAGCCGACGGCGGCAACCTTCCCATCCTGGATGGCGACATCCCCAACGAAAGGGGCAGCACCCGTTCCGTCCACCACGGTCCCGCCGCGAACAATCAGATCGTACATATCCATCTCCTCACGCCTCGCAATTCGCATCTCTAAAGGTCGCAGCGGCGCCCAATCATCCGCTGTCTAGATTTTCTAGGCCGTCTTCGGTCTCGGTACGGCCACTTCCCAGGCCTCATGGTCCCTTGAGGCGCGCACGGCATAACACTTTCCCGGACGCCGAATCGGCATCCCTGCCGGAGAGCCGTCCCGCAAATCCATCAGCCCGCCATGAAGGGGGCACTCGAGAATCGTACCTCTGATCAGACCGCCCTTCATCGACGTTCTGACATGGGGACACTGATCGTGGACGACATAGGGCGTCCCCTCGGCATTGCAGAGCAGAAGAGCGAGATCCCCAATCGAGAAAGAGTCGCTCTGGCCCACGGGCGGGAGCGAGATCGGAATCTCGACCCAGTCCACCTCACCCGACGAGGGAGACGCTGCTTCGGCCTCACACACGCGCGGCTTCATCCTCGGCGGCCTGCGTTTGGCCGCGCTCAAGGTAGCCCTCGAGGGTTTTGTGGTGATGGAGGATCCGGATCTCCTGGCTACCGAGATGGAGATCCTCAAAGGCCCGGGACCGCATCCCCGCCTGGATTCGCGGCAGGTTGTAGAGATCCTCGTCGAGCAGGTCTCCGCCGTCACATACGCCGTCGAGGGTGTCGCCGTTCTTCGTCGAGAAGAACTGTTTCTCCGGCCGCGGCATCTCCGCGCTGGGCGCGTTCATCAGGCTCCAGAAATCGAAGTACATCAGGTTCGGGTCGGTCGGGTGAGGCCGATGCGTGAAGACCCAGGTGAAGAGCGCATGGGTATTGAACGTCATGTTCGGAAACACGGTGTAGTGGAAGTCGTCGCAGAGCTGCGACTCATTCAGGTCGGCGAGGTTGGCGCCGAGGGAAGGCGCGATCTTGCGCTGCTGTTCAGCGAAGGCCTGTCGTGCTTCTTCTGCCGTCCCCTCGAAATCGCTCAGCCCGATCCGATCAAGAAACATCTCCTGAATCTCCGGGGTCACCGTATTCGCGCCCGGATGACGAAGACTCGCCTGAACCTCGGGGAAGATCATCCGCGTATGTTTGTCGTAGCAGTCGTAGAGTGTGCGCGTGTCATCGCTAAAGGCGAGGGTCCACGTATGCGTGGCCGCGAGATGATAGGCCTCATTGAACGCATCGACGCTCGTCTTCCAATTACACTCGATCTCGATCGTGCAATCGAAAGCGACTTTCCAATCCTCGAAGTGATAGGGGTCGAGGTGTTGTGGCACGACTCCGAGATAATTGGCAAGCGGCTCCGCCTCGGGGTCGAGATTCACGAAGACGAAGCCCGCCCAGGTCTCGCAAAGCACGGGGCGCAGCGAGAGCTTCTTTGCATCGACGCCCTGCGGAAAGCACTCGGGATCCTGTGCCCCGAGCAAGCCACCATCAATTCCGTATTCCCAGCCATGAAAGAGGCACGAGAACTTTTCGGCGTGGCCGCGCCCCGGCTCACGGAGGCGATTGCCGCGATGCATGCACACGTTGTATCGCGCGCGAAGCGAACCGTCCGGCTGCTGGATCACGAGAATGGACTCGGGCCCCAACTCGAAGGTGAAGTAATCGCCGGGACGTTCGAGATCTGAGGCACGTCCGGCGCAGACCCACGTCTTCGTCCACATGTGTTCCCACTCAAGCGCAGCAAAGTCGGCGCTCGTGTAGCGAGACTTCGGAATCGGCGCGTACTCGAGCCCGGGATCGGGCGCGCGCTCCATCGGTGTCGCGAGCGTTTCGGTTGCGGCGGACATAGGCGAGCTCTCCCTGGAATCGTGCAGCGGATGCCTCAAGCGCGAGCGGGCGCTTGCGGGCAGAAGGCGATTCTAGAGAGGAATCGATTCGAACGTCAATCGCGCAGAAATTTCGACGAGACTACGGTCAAACTCGAATTACGGCGCGCAAGCCCCTGGGTAGTCAAGCGAGACTCTCGCCTGCTGACGCATGCAGTCGTTTCCGTAGGTCACCCCGTCGCATCCGCAGACCGGCGCGACTACAAGGGGACAGACATCACCGACGGGCTGACAGGTCCCGGGAAGATCCGCGATCTGGCAGGTGTTCGCCGGCGCTTCGCAGAACTCGGTGGGGTCGCACGCGGGGTTCGGCGGGTATGTGAATCCACCGCACTGAACCGGCCCGCCCTCTTCCACCTTCGTGTAGAACTCGCTGGTGCGGAACTCGCGACCGTTCCCCGCCGGCCCGGAAATTTTCTTCATGCGGCCGAAGCCGATCAGGCCCGGGCCCTGGTAGAGCTGGGAAAGACCGAAGTCGATCTCGGGTTGCGATGCCCCAGAGTAGGAAAGGTCGATGCTATGCAGCCATCCCACGCGTCCGCCGTTGATCTTGAATCGGAGCAGCGACGGACACGGAGCGGCGATACAGACAATGCCGGAGGGAACGACACCCCAATATTTTCCGTGCTCCGGTTGACTTCCGGTGGCCCCGATCCAGGCATCGTCAACGACGAGCTTTGGGACATCGATCTCGGCCCCGAAGGACTCCAGCACGAGTTCGCCGCGGGCGAGCAGCCGCTGGCCGCCGAACTCGCCGTACAGATCGACTTCTTCACCTGAAGAGAGTCCGAGGCGCGAGAAGTCCACACCGCCTACATAACACTCCACTGCCTTGGTCCCGTCGGCGCAGCGGGTGAACTTGCGATTGATACGCGCAACGAAGACGCCGCCACAAAGAGGTGACGGACACAGGCGCATATCGAAGCGCGTCACGCGGTAGTAGGTCGAGCGCTCGAAACCGGCGGCGGCGACTTCATCAAAGGGCGGCCCACCACCGACCATTCCGATGGATGCGGAAGGCATTGCGACGAGCCCCCACAGAAGTGCGGCCAGAATTAGCGCTGCTCGCAGAACCTGAGCTGAACCGGAAGACGCCATGATTGATCTCCTGCGGCGCCCCGATCAGTCGCAAGGAGCGCGCCAGTTGCTCCCCGCATTATCCCAGAATCGCGCCGGATTTGTGCCGGATTCGTGCATCGAGATCCGTGACACAGAGAACCAATCTGCGGAGTCGGTGCTCTCTCTCACGCACAGCTGTGCCTGATTCGCAGGCAACTTCAGGACCGACTGCTCAGTCAGCAGGCAGCCCGACAGGTCGATTCAAGAATCAACGACCCGTGACCTTCCCTCGAGAAGCAACTCAGGCGACTCTAGGCCCGAATTTCGCGTGACAGAACGATTGAGTTTGTGGCCCGCCTTTGGCACAGTCGTTGCTTCTTTTGCGGCGTATCCGGCGCGCTCCTCAAGCGCCGCCCTGCCCGATCCCAGTTAACTCGAATCGGATCCGCGCCCGCGGAGACTTGTCCTTGTGTGGATGCACGAGACATCAACCGATTCACAGAACGAATAGAGAAAATGGAGGTCCCCCCGATGGGCACCAAGTCTAAGCTCGAATACATCTGGCTTGATGGTTACAAGCCGACCCAGAGCCTGCGAAGCAAGACGAAGATCGTCGAGGACTTCGGTGGCAACCTCGATGACTGCCCGATGTGGTCGTTCGATGGTTCGTCGACGGAGCAGGCTGAAGGTGGCGCATCGGACTGCCTTCTCAAGCCCGTCGCACTCTACCCGGATCCGGGCCGCAAGAACGGCTGGCTCGTGATGACGGAAGTCCTGAACGCAGACGGTACGGCGCATGAGTCGAATGGCCGCGCGACGATCGATGACGCCGACGCAGACTTTTGGTTCGGCTTCGAGCAGGAATACTGCATCTGGGACAACGAGCACAACGCTCCGATTGGCTTCCCGCAGGGCGGCTACCCCGCTCCGCAGGGCCAGTACTACTGCTCCGTTGGTGCTGCGAACGCGGTCGGTCGCGAGATCGTCGAAGAGCATCTCGACCTCTGCCTCGATGCCGGCCTCAACGTCGAAGGCATCAACGCCGAAGTCATGTGCGGTCAGTGGGAATACCAGGTGTTCGCCAAGGGTGCTGCCAAGGCCGGCGACGAGACCTGGGTCTCTCGCTACCTCCTCGAACGAACGGCAGAGCGCTACGGCTACTCGATCAACATCGAGCCCAAGCCGATCAAGGGTGACTGGAACGGTTCGGGTATGCACGCGAACTTCTCGAACACGCTGCTCCGCACGTGTGGCGACCAGGCCGTTTACGACCAGGTCTGCAAGGCGTTCGAGCCGGTTGTCGCGGATCACATCGCCGTTTACGGTGCCGACAACAACCAGCGCCTCACGGGTGCTCACGAGACGCAGTCGATCGACCAGTTCAGCTACGGCGTCTCTGACCGTGGCGCGTCCATCCGCATCCCGATCGCGACGGTCGAAGCCGGCTGGAAGGGTTGGCTCGAAGATCGACGCCCCGCGTCGAACGCTGACCCGTACAAGGTGGCCAGCATCATCGTGAAGACCGCCAAGGGCGCGAGCGCGGGCATCAAGGCCTAATTCGCCTCATGCCAGCCGGCGCGGTTCGCTTCGGCGAATCGGTCGACGATGAACGAAAAACGAAGCGGCGTCCGGACTCAGGTCCGGGCGCCGTTTTTCGTTCCGGTCAGCGACAAACGCGTTTCTCAGACCGCCGCGAGCTTGCCCACGCTCGCCGCCTCGAGCGTCTCCGGCGATCCTCCGCTTTCGCGAAGCTTCTTGACCGCGTCGAGGGCGGCCGAGCCAATGGCCGCGATCCGGAGATCGCCGAAGGGCGTTCCTCCGACTCGGTTATTGATCATCGCGACCGACAATCGGCGCGAAGGGTCCGCCCAAGCCCCGGACCCGCCGAACCCGAAATGCCCGAAGCCCGAATCAAGGCTGCCTTTGTAGGTAAAGGCCGTGTGGTACCCGAGCCTCCACCCCATGCGAATCGGAATGACGCGATCCGCCGTGCGAACCTGCACGCGGCTCATGTTGTGGACCGCTTTTCGCGAAAGCAGGCGCGTTCCATCGAGGGTCCCCCCTTCCGCGATTGCAGCGTAAAGCCGCGCAAGCGAGCGCGCTGTGAACAGGCCGTTCGCTGCAGGAACCGGAACCTCGAGGATCCGTTCGTCGAAAAGCGTCTTCGCGTTGTCCGGCGGAACGAGCGCATCGAGCAGATGTTTGACGTCGAGCGGCGACCCAAAGAGTCGGCCTACTTTTGTTAGGCGATCCGCAACGTCGTCGGAGAAGAGCTTCTCCATCAGTCCTGGCCGACTTGCGCCGGGCCGCGAGGAAAGCTGCGCAGCGCGGGCCCGCGCCTCCGGCGGAGCACCAATATGGATGCCATCGAGGCCGAGGGGGATTTCAAGCTCGTCGCGAATCACATCGCCGAGCGCGCTCCCCGTCACGCGTTGAATCAGCTCGCCGGTCAGCCAGCCGTAGGTGAGCGCGTGATAGGCGCTTCGCCGGGTCGGACGGGCCTCCGCCTTCGCCAGCGTCTCCACCATATACTCCCAATCGAGGATGCGATCGCCCCGGTCGAGCAAGGGACGGAGTCGCGACAAACCCGCGCGATGGGTCATCAGATCACGAATCGTGATCGTGCCCTTTCCCGCCGCCGCAAACTCGGGCCAGTAGCGCGAAATCGGATCGTCGTAGTCGATCTCCCCGCGATCCACGAGCTGATTGAGAAGGGTCGACGTAATGCCCTTCGAAGTCGAGAAGGACATCGACATCGTGTCTTCCCGCCACGGCTTTCCGCCGGAATCCCGAACGCCGCCCCAGAGATCGACGACCTTCCGCCCCTCGAAGTAGACACAGACGGCCGCGCCACCTCCACTCGATTCGATCTGACTCTCGAATGCCTTGGCCACGGGCCAGAATGCGGCCGCGACAGATCCTTCGGTTGCCATGCTCACCCCCGACGTTCTCCCCTCGACCCCCACGATCGGGAACGAGAACGTGCTGAACTGCAACCCAAAGCATACTGATTCGGGTTCATTCGCGTACGGGAGCGCGCCTACAGCGCTTGACCCGAGGTCAATGGGCGTTTCTTGACATCTCGGGCTGTGCCGGGTTTTCTGATCGGAGTAGGAAACGAGCGACCCAGCGAGAGGGGCCCCATGCGAATCCTCGTCACAGGCGGAACCGGCTTCATCGGCACCCATACCGTGAACGCACTTCTCGCCGCCGGGCACGACGTCAAGCTCCTCGTGCGCAACGGCGAGAAGGCAAAGCGACTCTGGGCTCATGAACCTCGTGTGCTCGAGGACATGGTCGTCGGCAAGATCACATCCGGGCCTGCGACCGTCGATGCGCTTCGTGAATGCGATGGCCTCGTGCATACCGCTGCCCCCGTCGCCCTCGCGGTCTCGAAAGTGCAAGCGCGCACGGTCGCGCGAGAGAACCTCCGCTCGGTTCGACTATTGGTCGATCGCGCCCTCGAAGATGGTTTGCAGCGCGTCGTCCACCTCTCGACGACGGCGCTCTTCGATACGACGGGCCGCGAGGTCGCCAACGAAGAGACGCCGATCGTCGAAGGCGGGGACACGTACGCGCTGTCCAAGACCGCCGCGGAGAAACATCTGCGCAAGCTTCAAGACGAAGGCGCCCCCGTCTCGATCGTCTATCCACCCGGCGTAATCGGCCCCGACGACCCGGGCCTTTCTGAAGCGATGCGCGGCATCCAGCAGTTCTTGCAAGCCAGCGTCATGATCACTTCCTCCGGCTTCCAGATCGTCGACGTGCGCGACCTCGCCGCGGTTCATCTTGCGCTCATCGAGCGGGACCCCGAACCCGGCCGCTTCATCGCAACCGGTCGCTTCCTTCAATGGGAAGAGTTCGCCGACCTGCTCGACGCCGCCGCCGGCATCCGCCTCCCGCGCATGCAGCTCCCCGGCCGAGCCGTCCGCTTCTTCGGACGTCTCGGCGACACCCTCCGTCCGGTCCTCGATCTCGACCCCTCGCTCTCGAGAGAAGCCACGCGACTCGCCACCCAATGGGTCGCCTTCGACGGAAGTCATACCGAGCACAAGCTCGGAATGAAGTTTCGAGACCCGCTCGAGACGCTCTTCGACACAGTCCGCTGGCTCGCCGCCCACGAACACGTCGATCCCGAGCGCGCCCTCCGCTTTACCCACCCGGGGCGCGGACGGAACTAGCGGCTGCCGTCACCGCCCGGCGGTCGATTCGCAGTCTCCGAATATTTCCGGGAACCTTTCCCCGAGAAGACTCCCCTGCCCGTCCTAAATGCGATTCGCGCCAACCGCGTGCGAATCGCGTCCAGGAGATCCACCTCCGTGTCGACCCAAGAAAATCTCGCCGACCGCCCCGATGCCCGCCTCTGGTTCATTCTGGCCGTCGGCGTTCTCACAATCGCCAATGCCCTCTGGATGCTGGTCGGTCCGATGCATTGGTATACCGACCTTCCCGCCGCCGTCCCGGACACGGGCCCCTTCAATCCCCATTTCGTTCGCGACATCGGCTGCGCCTTCCTCGCAACAGGCGTCGCGCTCGTCTGGGGCTTCCGAAACGCCGCCTATCGTGCGCCGCTTGTTGCGATCGCGGCGCTCTTCCTCGCCGCCCACGCCGTCCTGCACGCCTACGACACGATCCGCGGGGCGCTGGGTCACGACCATTGGCTGCTCGACCTACCCGGGGTCTACCTCCCGGGCATCGTCCTTCCCTACATCGCCTATCGGCTGATCCTCGAAGACCGCGCGAACTAACGCCGCGGAACACATCGTCCTCACGACTGGAGACACTCAGACATGGCACGGATCGACGGCATCACCGACGAACAGGCAAGCTTCATGACGAAACGCGTTTTCGCTGCGGCGGCGGGTCGGACAGGCGCTGTACCCGATCCGCTTCGCATCATGGCGAAGAGCGGTGGGACCATGTGGGCCGCTGGACTCTTCGAGATCGCCATCGATCGCGCGAAGAGCGTACCCGAGCGACTCAAGACCCTTGTCTGCTTGAAGACGGCCTCGATGGTCGGTTGTGTATTTTGACTGGATATCAACTCTGCCGTCGGCAGAGAACAGGGACTAACTGAAGAACATCTGCGCGGACTCGCGAACCCGGAAACCTGTGAGGCCTATTCGGAAGTCGAGCGCCTAGCGATCGCCTACGCGGCGGCGCTCACGACGACACCGGCGGTCGCGACGAACGACCAGGTCGCGGAACTCCGCGAGCATCTTTCCGATGAACAACTCGTCGAACTGACCGCGATGATCGCGTGGGAGAATTTTCGCGCGCGCTTCAATCGGGGATTCGACGTCGCGGATCAGGGATTCTCGCAGGGCGCATACTGCGCCCTCCCCGAAAGCCATCCCGCGCTCGCGGCGCCGGCTCCCTAGCCCGATCGGAAGCCTCTCGTCCCGTAAAACCGGGCGCGTTTTCTCTGCAGAACACACCCGTCGATTGCTCTACAGTGCAGGCTTCATCTGCGCGCGGCACCCACCGCCGCGCGCAACGAGGAGCCCCATGTCCGATCGCATCGAACCCCGTGTCGTCCGCTATGGCGGCGCCCTATTCGACCAGAACGAGATCGACCGCGTCAACGCGCAGCTCGCCGACCCAATGGGCTTGATGCCGGGCGAGCAGGTCATGAAATTCGAGGCGCGGGTCGCCGAGTACATGGGCATGCAGCATGGCGTGATGGTGAACTCCGGATCGTCGGCGCTCATGATTGCGATGCGACTGGCGAACCTTCCCCTCGGTTCGGAGGTCATCACGCCTGCACTGACCTTCTCGTCGGATGTGGCTGCGATCTACCACGTCGGATGTACGCCGGTCTTCCTCGATGTCGGTCTCTCCGACTATCAGATCAATGTCGACCAGATCCCGGACGTCGTCTCGGATAAGACCCGCGCGATCCTGATCCCCGATCTCGTCGGCGGGATCTGCGACTGGGACAAGGTCCGCGCCTACGCCGATGAACACGATCTCTTCGTGATCCACGACAGCGCCGACACCCTCGGCGGCACGCTGCGCGGACGCAAGACGGCCACCCGCGCGGACGTTTCGATCACGAGCTTCTCGATCCACCACATCATCACGGCGCTCGGGAATGGCGGCATGGTCTTCTTCGATGACGACAAATACCTCGACCGCGCGCTTTCACTTCGCGCCTGGGGGCGTTCGAGCGAGAAATTCATGTGGGGGACGAAGCAGCAGGACAGCGATGGCCGCTTCCTTGAAACGCTGGATGGCGTCGACTACGACGGCCTCTTTATCTTCGAAGAGAACGCTTACGGCTTCATTCCGAATGAGTGCGGCGCCGCCTTCGGCCTCGGCCAGATGGATAAGATCGATCGGCTCTGGAAACTCCGCGAGGAACGCTTCAACTGGCACACCGAGTTCCTGCGCCAACACGAGGACAAGTTCGTCCTCCCCACGATCGTCCCCGAGACCGAGACGACCTGGCTCTGTTACCCGATCCAGCTTCGACCGGAAACGGGCTGGAGCCGCGGCAAGCTCCAACGCCAGCTTGAAGACTCCGGCATCATGAGTCGCGTGATCTTCTCGGGAAATATCACGCGCCATCCCATGCTGAGAAGCCACGAGTTCCGCATGCATCCCGATGGACTCGGCACCTGCGATCAGATCATGGAACACGGCATCATGCTGCCCTGCCATCCGACGCTCACCCGCGAAGACTGCGAATACCTCTACCAGGTGATCAACGACTTCATCGAAGCGGGCGGCGAAATCACCGCAACTCCCCCGGCGATCGCCTAACAGTCTTTCCGGACATCCCATCAAGGACGAATCCATGATTGAAGACCATCCCGCCATGATCGCCGCCCGCGGCTCCTGGAAAGCGGCCCAGGCCGGCGACAAAGAAGCCTGGCTCGACCTGATGACCGACGATGTCTGCATCGAAGATCCGATCGGCCAGGCCCCCACGAACCCGACCGGGGAAGGTGTGAAGGGCAAGGCTGCGGTCTCGGCCTTCTTCGATCAAAACATCGGCCCGAGCCAGATCAAGATCGAGGTTCGCGACTCCCGGACTGCCGGAATGGAATCGGCGCACCACCTCACCCTCACGACGACGCTCTCGAACGGCGTCGTCTCGAAGGTCTCAGGGCTCTTCACCTATCGCGTAAACGAGGCCGGCAAGCTCACGAATCTGCGCGGCTACTGGGATATGAGCGATATGACGTTCGAGCAGCCCAACACCTAGCGGACCACGCTCGCTCTACTTCGTCCCCGAAAAGAGGGGACGCGATGATTCAACTCAACCGAACAAGACAACCGGAGAAAGATCGAAATGGCCGAGAAGACACGACGTGAACGCGGGCTCGAAATGATTGGCAAGGTCTACGCGGGCGACGTCGTCACCCCGCCCGAGGGCAACGTCTTCACCGACGTCATGCTCGAACAGCTCTTCGCGGAAGTCTGGTCCCGCGATGTCCTCTCGATTCGTGATCGACGGATCATGCTGATGGGCATCATCGCCGAAAAAGGCGAGCCCATGACCTTCGGGATTCAGGCGAAGGCCGCACTCAAGAACGGCGAACTCAACCCGGAAGAACTCCGCGAATTCATGCTGATGATCGCGCAGTACGCGGGCTACCCCCGTGCGGCCTCCCTCGTCGGCGTCATCGAAAACGCGATCGCCGAGTTCAAGAAGGAAACTGCGAGCGACTAACGCTCCGCCTCCCCGAATGGGCCCGCTCAGGGCACCGGGATCTGCATCGGTCCGACCGCGGCGCCCCCGTCAACACAGATCACCTGCCCCGAGATATACGCGGCCGCTGGGCTACAAAGAAAGAGCACGGCGTTCGAGATGTCCGCGGGGCTACCGGTATAGCCGAGCGGGCATCGCGCATTGTCCTCGTCGCCCGGGGCGATGCGCGCCATGCCTTCGGTTCCGCCGATTGCGCCCGGCGCGAGCGCATTGACTCGAACCCCATGCGGGCCGAATTCCACGGCGCAGGTTCGAGTCAGTGAATCCACGCCGGTCTTGGCGGCGGCCACGTGGGCTTGATAGGCGACGCCCATCCGCTCGAAGGGCGCCGTGATATTCACGATATGGCCGCCGTTCGCCTTGAGCGATCGCTCGTAGGCCGCCTTCGTGACGTGATAGGTCCCACGCAAGTCGATATCGACGACGGCTTTGAAGCCGTTGTAGGAAAGGCCTTCGATCGGCGCGGGGAAATTTCCGGCCGCGTTGTTGATCACGATATCGAGTCGACCCCAGCGCTCGAGGATCGCCTCGATCACCGCTTCGACCTGCCCTCCTTCGCGAATGTCGCAGGGGACCCACATCGCTTCGATCCCGGCGGCCGCGAGTTCCTTGACCGCCGCTTCGAGCACATCCGCGCGCCGGCTCGCGATGCAAACCTTGGCGCCGTGCTCGCCAAGGGCCTGCGCGATGCCCCGGCCGATGCCGGTTCCTCCGCCGGTCACGAGCGCCACGCGCCCCTCACAGAGGTCCGCTCTAAAGTCGCTCATCGGGTCTCCTTGTCTGGGGCGCAGGAATCGATTCAGCCCGGGCGAACGATAGGCAATTCTCGGCTCTCAATGACACCGTCGGTCTTACTCCCGTCCCGCGGAATCCGCCTATACTCGGCGCCCGAGCCAACCCGAACCCCGAGGAATTCCCATGTCTGATCTCGTCACCATCGACCTCAAGGATCACGTCGCCGACGTTCGCCTGAACCGCGCCGACAAGATGAACGCCGTCAACCCCGAGATGTGGAAGGCGATCTATGAAGCCGGCGCTTCGCTCCTCGACAATCGCGAAGTTCGTGCCGTCGTGCTCTCGGGGAATGGCCGTGCCTTTTGCGCCGGCCTCGACATGGCGAGCATGCAGGGCATGACAACGCGCGACGATTCCGCGCCGGGAAGCGGCAACTCGCTCAAGAGCGGAAGTGATCTTCCGGAGAATCAGTTCCAGCGAGCCGCGCTCATCTGGAAGCGACTTCCCGTTCCCGTCATCTGCGCGATTCATGGCGTCGCCTACGGCGCAGGTTCACAGATCGCCCTCGGTGCCGACATTCGAATCGCTGCCCCGGACATGCGCTTCTCCGTCCTTGAGATCAAGTGGGGCCTGATTCCGGACGTCGGGATTACGCAGACCCTGCGCGACGTCGTTCCGCTCGATGTCGCCAAGGAGCTGACCTGGACTGGCCGCATCCTCGACGGCCCTGCCGCGAAGGAACTCGGACTCGTGACCCACGTCTCGGAAGATCCGCTCGCGCAGGCACAGGAACTCGCCGCGGAAATCGCGACCAAGTCACCGGATGCAATTCGACGCGGGAAGGCGCTGCTCAACACATCCTGGTATGCGGATGAACGGACCGGACTCGAACTCGAAGCCAAGCTTCAGGGAGAGCTCGTCGGCAGCCCGAACCAGGTCGAAGCGATCAAGGCGAACTTCGAAAAGCGCGCGCCCAACTTCCAGCTTCCCGAATAACATCGAGTCAACCGGAGCACTCTGACCCATGTCCGAAACGCCGAGCCGCGAAGCCTTCGGATCGTTCCTCGATCTCCTCGGAGAAGTCGACCGCGACTTTCTGAGCCCGCAACGACGCGTGACGAGCGCCGAAGACGTCGCGGAAGGGGAGCATATGCTCCTCCATCTCGTGAAGGCGTCGCTCGACGTCTGGGTCGACAACGATGCCAGCCGTCCGCGCTTCGCCCCGCTCGCGAGCGCCGTGCTCAAATGGGGCGGTGAAGGCGCGGACAACCCGGCGCATTGTGCGCCCCTTGATCCGGAACGGCGCTACATGATCCGCGGACGGATGAAGGATGAGGCGTATATCAGCTTCACGGTCTACACGGGCAAGGCGGAAGGCGACTGGAACGACGGGGTCATCTCGGCGATGAATCACGAAGAGTTCGAGATCGCCCCGGACGGCAGCTTTGAAATCCCGATCGCACCCGAGCCCACCCCAGGCGCACTCCACATGAAAGCGGGGAAACCCAATTGCGTGATCTCCCGACACTACTGGGAGAGCGAAATCTGCGGCATGGCCGATCCGGCGAATCGGGTCGAACTCGAAATTGAATGTTTGGACGAGCCGGGATTCCCGCGCCCGCTCGGTCCGGACCGTCTCGCGAATAAGCTTCAGGCCGCGATGAACTTCATCAAGGGGCAGACGCTCGACCGACCGGCGACGCCCGATCCGAGCAAGCAGCCCGAGTGGTTCTCGCTGGTGCCGAACCAACTGCCCAAGCCGATGCAATGGGTGCCCAGTGAAGGCGGCGGCGCCGGAGCCGTCGATAACGCCTATTGTGCGGGACTCGTCGTGTTGGCGCCGGATGAAGCGCTTGTCGTCGAAGGACGCTGGCCCGAGTGCGTCTACGCGAACGTGATGTTCTGGAATCGCTTCCAACAAGCACCCGACTATCGCTATCGCCCGTGCTCCCTCAATCGAAAACAGATGAAGGCAGACAGCGAAGGCCAGTTTAGATTCGTCGTCGCCCACGAGGATCCCCTCGTCCCGAACTGGATCGACACGGAAGGCCACGCCGCCGGCACGCTCTATTGGCGTTTCCTCTTGCCGAAGGGCGACATCGAGCAACCGCGATGCGAAGTGGTCTCTCTCGAATCTCTCAAGCAGCGTTAGGCGACTCGCCGGAGATTGAGCGCGGCCGCCCGGACTCCCCGGTCGTGCCGAGGCGCACCGACCGGGGAGAGCAGGCGATTCGGTCCGTGTGACCGGACAAAGGGAGCCGCCAGGAGCGAGACGAACCGCTTCGACGTAGGTGCATCCGCATTACGTCACTCTCCCGACAACCCGGACCGATTCCGCATGCCGGCTCCCATTTCCGGCGAGGCCGAAGGGCGTATGGGAACCCCAGCGAAGTCGGCAGCGCAGCGCATGCGCAACGCCACCGATCTCACTGTATGAGTGCTCGCATCGCCCTTCGCGGTCCCGGGAAATCGCGGCTCGGCGGGCGACTCGGCGTACAGCCCCCAAACCGCTGCACTGGGCACGACTGACTCAGGTGTCGCGGGAACCCACCAGGTCCGCCATCAGCTCGTAGGCTTCTTCCTGCTCCGTGCGCACAGTCACGCCCGTATAGGGCATGTCTTCCCACTGCGCGCGCCATCGCTTCTTGATGCGATCGACGTCACCGATCAAGCCCCCCTCATCAACGTATTCATCCGGAACGGCTTCGATCGCCTCCTCCCGCTTACCCGCTTGAAAGAGTTCGAGGATCCGGTCCGCCGCCTCACCCCACCCTTCGCGATGCATCCGCTTGTGATGGAAGTTGAGCGACGGATGTCCCATCCCGCCGACATAGAGCGCGATGAAGGGCTTGTTCGCCTGGACCGCGCCCTTCACGTCATCCGTGATCGTGACAGAGACGCCACCCTGAATCTCGAAATCGTCGTAGCCCTTCCCGTTTCCCGCAGCGGCAAAGCCTTCTTCGAACCAACCCTTGAACGTGTCGACGTTGCCCGGTCGCATTCCAAAGGCGAGCCAACCATCCGCGATCTCCGCGGTCATCTTCACCATCGCGGGCGCGCCGGTCCCGAGCCAGATTTTCGGCTTCTTGTCGAAGTGGAGCATCGACTTGAGCGGCTTGCCCAGTCCAATCGATCCCGGCCCGTCGTAGGGCAGCTTGATCTCGGGACCGTCGTGCGTGAGGTATCCCTCACGCGCAAAGATCTTGTTAATGATCGTGACGTAGTCGCGAAGGCGATCCTTCGGCTTCCCCCACGGCGTCCCGTACCACCCTTCGACGATCTGCGGCCCCGAGAGGCCAAGCCCGCCGATCACGCGCCCGCCCCCGGCCATCTGATCGACGGTCGCAAGGCTCATGGCGGTCATCGTCGGTGTTCGTGCACCCACCTGGATCACGCCCGTCCCGAGGCGGATCTTTTCCGTATGCGCCGCGATATAGGCGAGCGGAGTGATCGCGTCGGAGCCGTAGGCTTCCGCCGTCCAGACCGAGTCGTAACCGAGCGCTTCGAGGCGCTTGATTCGTTCAATCGGCACGTCGACCTTACGTCCGGAGTATTCGATGGCACAGCCGAGCTTCATCTTTGCGTCCCCTGCTAGATTCGTGAGTGTCGAGCATACGGGATTCCGCCTCGTGTTCGCGAGCGTTCAAACGATCGAAGCCGACAGGAGAAAACGGCGAGATGGAGCCGAAGAGCCCGCCCCTTTTTACGCGCTACGGATTTTCCCGGCCGAGCGCTGCGCCCGATACCCTCACGATCGAGCCCTATCCCCAGATCTGCGTAAACGGAACGCTCCGCGCCACGATCGTGGCCTCGGCCATCGATCTGGTCGGCGGCCTGATGACCCGCGAAATCGCGGGCGTCGATGCGACGTTCACGAGCGATCTTTCGCTTCGCGTTCCGCTGCCGAGCAGCCCCGCGCGTCTCAAAGCAAACGGCACGCGAATCCGCGAAGGAAAACGGCTAGTGACAACAGGGGTCCGCCTCCTTCAAGGCGACACGGTCTATGCCTACGGCGAAACGACCTTCGCGCGGATCCCACGCGCGCCGGAGGATGCGAAGAGTGTTGCTGAGCTCTCGACGCCCCTCGAAATTCCAAGCCATCCCCTCGCAAAGCCCCTCGCGGAAGAGGTTGGGATCGAGGTCATCGATGCTGCGCAGGGCCACGTTTCTCTTGTTATGCGACCGGCGCTACGCAATCCAGAGGGCGTGATGCAGGGAGCGCTCGTGGCGCTCGTCGTCGAATGCGCGGCCCTTGCCGCTTCCGAAGCGCGGGGGGAGCGTCCGCGTGTCGTTACGGAAATGGATCTGCGATATCTCGCCGCCGCCTCGAAAGGGCCGGTTGTGAGTGCCGCTTCCTGGATCGGCGTGCCGGATGCGAACATGCTGCGCGTCGAATTGCGTGATGCTGGGCAGGACAACCGGCTCACCACGACCGCCCTCGTCCGGCTGAGTGAGCTCCCCTAGCGACTCCCATCGCCCGAGTCCCGCCCCTCCCCTCCCCTCCCTCGTGCGAGCAACTCGCTATCGTGCCCCCATGACAGACATCGATGTAAACCGCGAAATCGAAACGAACCTGTCCGGGCAGACGATCATCGTCACCGGCGGAACCCGGGGCATCGGACTCGGCATCGTCCGCGTGCTCGCCCGCGCCGGCGCTGAATTGATGGTGACGGGGCGGAAGCCGGCGCGACTCGAAACGGTGTCGGAGGAACTCTCCGCCGCGGGGGTGCCCCATCGTACGATGGCCGCGAATGTCGGGGATCCCGAATCGAGCGCCGCCGTTGCGGCCGCGACACTTGAGGCCTTTGGCAAGATCGATGGACTCGTGGCGAACGCGCAATCCTTTCGACCCGTCACGAAACTCGAGGAGGTGACCGCCGCGGATTTCGAGCTCGTCCTCGACACGGGTCCGAAGGGGACCCTCTCTCTCATGCAAGCCGTCCTGCCCAGCATGCGGGAACAGGGACGAGGCCGGATCGTCACCTTTGGTTCATCCATGGGAAATACGGGGGCGCCCGGTTACGGCCCCTACTCCGCCGCCAAGGAGGCCGTTCGCTCGCTGACCCGAACGGCGGCCCGTGAATGGGGCGAGTTCGGTATCACGGTCAATTGCGTGTGCCCCGCGTCCGTCGCCCATCGCATGCCGGTCGGCGAAGAAAACAGCGAACGTGCCAAGGCCTTCGCCGAGATGTACAAGGATCATCCGCTCGGTCGCGATGGCGATCCCGAGGCGGATATCGCACCGGTCGTGACGTTCCTTCTCTCCGATGCGAGCCAATACATGACGGGCCAGACCTTCATGGTCGACGGCGGCGGGATCATGCGCGCCTAAGCGAAGAACGCGCCCACCCCACCGCTTTACAATGAGAGGACCGTGAGTGACTCCCCCATCTCCCGAAGTCGCAGCCTGGAAGCGTTTCTGCCAGCGCATGGAAACCCTCGGCGAACGCATCCTCGAAGACGACTTCCCGAACGCGCCGGAAGATCGGGTTGAAGGCATCGCTCATCTCGCCGATCAGGTTTCCTGCTGGCTCGGCTGGGCGATCCCCCATGGCAATCCCGACGCGCCCTTTTTCCACCGCTCAAACGACCTCTTCACCCAATGGGGCGGCCCGAATCAGGACAACGCCTATCACCACGCCCGCATCGACCCAAAGCGGCGCTATCGCGTCGCCGGTCGCATGAACAGCTGCGAGCACTTCGTGATCACGTTTCGCGTGGGCTTCATGCACATGAAGGAATGGGGCACCAAAGCGTCGATCACCTCGGTTGAGCGCGGGATCGAGCCCGGGATGGAATTCGAGATTCTTGTGGGCGGCGATGGATCCGACCCCGACTACTTCCCGATTCCCGAAGGCGTCACGACGCTGTCGACCCGGGAATATTATGTCGATTGGCAGGCGGCCGAGCCAGCGACCATGACCATCGAGTGTCTCGACGAGCTTCCCGCACCGGGACCGCCTGACGCCGAACAGGTCAGCCAGCAACTCGCCGACCAGATCGACCACGCCCTCGATCAGGTCGAAAGCAGCATTTTCGGCTGGAACGACTACCTCAAGGAACATCGCGCCAAAGGCGTCGACAACACCTTCGCTGCCCAGCAGACCGTGGCGAAGGGCTTGAGCGATGCGCGTTATGCCTTCCTCTTTTGGAATCTCGAACCCGACGAAGCCCTGATCGTCGAAACGGATGTGCCGGACGCGCGATATTGGGGCCTGCAACTCGCCACGATGGGTTGGTTCGAACCGGTGGATGCGATCGATCGCATCACATCGATCAACCAACACCAAGCGGCGCCGAGCAGCGATGGAAAGATTCGCCTGGTCCTCGCCCACTCAGATCCCGGCGTGCCCAATTGGCTGGACGTCGGAAGCCATCACTCGGGCCTACTCACCTATCGATGGTTCTGGCCGAAAAGCGACCCGACCTATTCGACGCGCGTCGTTAAGCTCGACGCGATTCGCCAGTCGCTTCCCGAGGACACGCCACTCCTCTCACTCTCGGAACGGCAAGCCGACCTGCGTGCGCGCAAGCAGCATCTCGCATGGCGGTTCCGAACGTGATCGCGTCATGAGCTGGGAGGCGCCGGCTCGGCCTGACTGGGTGCTCGCCATCAACTGCGGCGAAGTCGCGCCGATTGCGGAAGAAGCGGCCCTGCCCCTTACCCGCGATGCCCTCGTGGGTGCGGCCGCGGCGAGTCAGGGACGTGGAAACGCGAACGCCTCCGAGACGACAGCCCACTTCGACCATCCCGACTTTCCTGCCGCTCCCGCTTTCGAACGCCTCGAGCGTTTTCTCGCAGCGATCGAGGAAGAAGCTCAACTCACCACGATGGGCCGCTTCATGACGCGACGCTTCCTGCTGCGCCTGCTCGAAGTGCGCCTGCAGATCGTCGGCTGGCTCGAAGAGGATCCCGGCGTTCAAGAGGAGTGCATCAAAGCCCCGCTCTTCGTCGCCGGCGCGCCACGAACGGGAACGACGATCCTTCACACGCTCCTCGATGCAGATCCCGACCACCGTGTGCCGGAGGGCTGGGAACTGCTCCGTCCCGTTCCGCCCCCTCCCGAAGACCCGAACGACTTTGCGCGTGATCCCCGAATCGATCTCGCCAATCGCGAGCTCGTCCTTCCACAGACCGTCACGAGCGGCCTACTCTCGATCCACGAATACGGCGGGCGCAAACCGAAGGAATGCCTCTCCGCGCAATCTTTCGCGTTCCAATCCGAAGAGTTCACAGCACGCTTCTCGGTGCCGAGCTTTGAAGACTGGCTCGTCCGTTCGGACATGACCGACGCGTACCGCATGCATCGCCTCGTCCTGCAGATTCTGCAGCGGCGCCACAAAACGACGTCCTGGGTCCTCAAGTCGCCCGTTCACCTGCACAACCTCCCAACACTCTTCGAGACCTACCCGGATGCGCGGGTCGCGATCACCCATCGTGACCCACTTACGCTGCTGTCGTCGCTCACAAGTTTGATCGCAACGCTGCGCTGGTCCCATAGCGATCGGGTCGATGTGGAATCGATCGCGTCCTCCCATCTGGAGCGTTATGCCGGAACCTTCGAACGGCTCGTCGACTGGACGGAACAGAACGCCCTTCCGGACGAACAGATCCATCACAGCCAGTTCCGCGACTTCCAGGAAACGCCGATCGAAACCGTGCAAGCGCTCTACGCGCGCTTCGGAAAGAGCTTGTCCGAAGATGCGGTGCGGGCCATGCGAGATGCGCTCGGCGAGAATCCGGCGGATCGCCACGGAACCCATCGCTATTCGAGCGAGGATCTCGGCGAGGACGAGCGCGCGCTTCGCGCCCGATTTGCGCGCTACCAGGCGAAGTTTGGTGTGCCCTCCGACCGCTAGCGCGTTCCGTCAGACGATCGGATCGCCCATCCTCGAGTAGACATCGAGCATCGAGCCCGAGAAGAACCGCTTTCGCGCCGCGTCATCGAGGGGCGAGAGCTGTTCCTTGTAGTATCCGATCGGGTCGGTGAATCCCTCGAAATGGGGAAAGTCCGAAGAGAAGACCAGCATGTCCTCCGGCAGGTCGCCCATCGTTTGCAGCACCGGCTGATCGCGACTCCAAGAGAGCGGTGTGCCGCGCACGTTGCGCGCCATGTATTCGCTCGGCTTGAGGGGCAGGCTGTACTTGCCCAGGAAAAGTTCCGACGAGGGTTCGATTCGACCGTCGATGTCCCGGTAGATATACGGGAGCCAGCCCGTCCCGAGCTCGGCGAAGAGCACAGTCAGGTTCGGGTGTCGTTCGAAGACGCCGTTGAAGATGAAGGCGTTGATCAGCATCTGCGCACCGACGTGTCCGAAGCCCGCGGAGAAATAGCGAAGGCTATTCGTATCGGTTCCCAGGTTCGCCCAACCCGGATTGAAATCCATCCGCTCGAAGCCCACGTGGAGCATCGGCGTCATTCCCAGATCCGTCGCCGCCGACCAGAGTCGGTCCCAATGGGGGTGACAGGGCGGGAAGCCGCCGACGGGGTAACCGGGAATCAGAAAGATGCGGCTACCCCGCGCACGCATTCGCGTGAGTTCCGCGATCGCCCAATCGAGATCGGTGTACTCAAGACAAGCGACGGGAAGAAGACGTCCCTTGGCTTCTTCACAGGTCGTGGCGAGCCAGTCATTGCACGTCGCGATGATCTCCTGAAGAAGCGGCAGATCCTTGTCGCCGATCGCGAGCTCGTATCCATAGCCCGCAAGGCAAATCACGTTCTGGATATCGATGCCCTGTTCGTCCATCCACTTAACACGCGCGGCAGCGTCGGCGACCGCGCGCTGACTCTTGCCTTCGAACTCGGCCCGGCGCTCGGCCTCCCCCGCCTTCTCCTCGCCGAAGAGAATCGCGAGGCCGGGTGGCACGAGTTCGTCGATCGAGGGCCGATCTGCTTCCGGGACCATGCGAAGCAGATCCCCCGCGACGCCTTCGACGGCAGTGATCGCCGGATGAAAATCAGGAAGTTTCTTTGCGAGTTCGGGATAGGGTTCGAGCCAATCCCCGCCCGGTTCGAAATGCGCATCAACGTCAAAGATCATGAATCGCTCCCCTGCGCACCTTTCCCTCGATCGGGATCGCGATCGCCAACTCCCGATCATCGCGCGCTGATTCGACTCTGAATCATTCGCGCTGTCACGTCAAATGGGCTCGCACACGCCACGTGCGGAGGCATCGCGACTTTCGTTAGGATCCGACTCCCGCCGCGATTCTCGCCACCTCTGCGGAAAAGGACCCAGCCGTGCCCAACTACACCCCCGAAGAACAGCGCAACATCGAAACCGTCGAGAAGATGTTCGACACGACCAGCTCCGAGGACAAGTCTCTCCTCTTCGCCGAAAACGCGGTCTGGTGGAACGGGCTCCCTTTCGTGGGCGAACAGGGCGAGACAGAACACAAGGGTCGCGCTGCGATCAATGCGATCCTGACCGGCGCCGTGTCGGAGCCTACGAAGAAGAAGATCAATTCGGGCGTCGATGCCTACGACGTCTCGACGATTCGAAACGAGGACATCGTCGTTCTCGCCGACGGCGACTACGTCATGCGCCAGCACACGATGCGCGCCAAGACCCATCGTGGCCGCGACTACACGAACGTCTATTGCTTCGTCTACCGCTTCAATGCCGCGGGCGAGATTCAATACCTCACCGAACATTGGAACACTTGGCACGCGCATAACGTGCTCTTCAACAATTTCGATCTGGAGCCGGCACACCCGGAAGGCTGAACGCCTCCCCGCCCTCCTCACATCACCTCACATCTCTCCACCCAAAAGGCGAACGCCCTCATGGAACTCGACATCATTGCTCACCCCGGCACCCTCGCCGCCTCCCACGAACACGCGCGCCAGGTAGAAGAAGCCGGCTTCGGCACAGTCTGGTGGACCGATTCGGGTCGCTCCGCCTATCTCGCCTGTACCGCCTCTGCGCTCTCGACGGATCGCCTACTGATCGGAACCGGGATCGCGGTCGCTTTCCCACGCAGCCCCATGGTCACCGCCGGCATCGCTTGGGAACTCGCCGCCTCAACAAACGGCCGCTTCATCCTCGGACTCGGAAGCCAGGTCAAAGCGCACATCGAGCGTCGCTACAGCACGGAATTCTCGCCGCCTGGACCGCGCCTCAAGGAATACGTCGAGAGCATCAAGGCGATCTTCCGCGCTTTCTCCCGCGAAGAGAAGCTCTCCTACGAAGGCGAGTTCTACAACTTCTCGCTGCTGCCGGACATGTGGAGTCCCGGTCCAATCGAGGTCGATGCGCCGCCGATCTACATCTCTGCCGTCCGCCCGTATATGAGCCGGCTCGTGGGGGAGTGTTGCGACGGGATTCACGTCCATCCCTTCCACTCGCCGGAATACGTGAAGGACATCCAGCGCACCGCGATCGAGAAAGGCCTCGAGCGCAACGGACGCTCGATGGACGAAATCACCTTCTCGATTCCGATCATGACGGCCGTCGGAGACACGGAAGAGGAACTCGTCAAGACGCGCGAGCACGCCCGGATGATGATCGCCTTCTATGGATCAACACCGGGCTACGAACCCATGTTCGAACACCATGGTTACGACGGCCTCGGACAGGAGCTCAACGGGCTCCAGCGGCGCGGCGACATCCCCGGCATGAAGGCGCTCGTCACGGACGAGATCATGGCGCACTACTCGGTCGAGTCGAACTGGAACGACCTCGGCGCGACGCTCGTCGATCGATACCGAGATCTGGCTCCGAACGTGCGCGTCACCTCCTACACGGCAGCGGATCATTTCGATGATCCGGCCATGCGTGAGAAATGGTCGCATGTCACCAAGGCGATGCGTGACGCGGGCTGATCGCCCAAGCCCCTCGCGCGACTAGATCCCGGCGAACTTCCGCAGGGCGTCGCGGCTTTCGAGATCCTCGATGGCCGCCGACGCCCGCTCGAGAAAGGCCGCCGCGAAACGTTCGCGCCGATCCGTCGTGTCTTCGGGGAACGTAACGATCTGGCAGGACGCCGGGGCGAGATAAGCCGCCTGAAGGCGATGGGACTGCCAGGCCTCATCGAACGAAATTTCGACGCCGCCTAATGCGCCGCGTATATCCAAGTAGTGGCGAATCAGGTCCGCGTCATGGCTACGACGGTCCTCAACCGACAGGCACATATTGAGGAAGTAGCTGACATCGCGCAGCGCCGTACTCACGACGACGAGTCCCCAATCGAGAAAGCCCGTCACACCATGATCGTCGAAGAGATTCCCGATATGGGTATCCCCATGAATGACGGTCTTGGGCCCCCGCTTCCAAACGTCGTGAAGCGCGTCGCGGTGTTCGATATAGACCTCGGACATCTCGGCAAAGGCCGGGGTCAGTCGGTCCCGATGATGCTCGAGACCTTCCGCCAGGCGCAGTGAGCCGTAGTCGCTCGGCGGGTCCGGTTCAAGGACCCAGGCCGCTTCTGCCTGTCGTCGCGCCGGATCCTCGAAACGAACATGCATCGCCGCGAGATCTTCGAGCGCCTTGGCGGCCGCATCGGGTGTGGGACTCTCGGGACCACTCGAGACCGTACATCCCGACTCGTTCAAGTCCTCGAGCAGCAGAATGAAGGCGCCCCCCTCGTCCTCCTCGTACCGAACGACATGCGCCTCCGGGATCCGCATCGAAAGCTGCGGCGCGAGCGCTTCGTAGAATTTCGCTTCGCGGAGGCCCATCTGCGTTTGGGCAATCGCGACGCGACGCGCGGGATCGTTCGGGAGGAGCTTGCAGAAGAGCGACGTCGGCCCCTCTTCGCTTCCGGGCGCATAAGCGACCCGAAGCCAGGCATGCGAGTTCGTCACTTCCGCACGATCGGCGATCTCGACGGACTCGACCCTTAGTCCCTCATGTCGCTCGGCCAGCGCCGCTTCGAGCCAACCCGCGTCGATCTCGTTGGCGTTGGCGGGGACGCCGCCCGCATCAGCACTCAAGACCTAGCTCCCGCTCTTGACGCGAGAAAGAATTTCATCGGCGCCCATCGCGGCGAGATGCGGTCCCGCCTGCAAGTCCCCGAGCGTCCGAATCACGGACCGTCCGCCCCGCGCTTCGATCGCCGTATGCACGGCACGCTTGTTCACCGCAAGGACGGCCGAGGAAGTTCCCGCCATCCGCGACGCAATCTCGAGTACCTTCGATTCGAGTTCATCGCCGGCAAAGGCCTGGTTGATGATCCCCACCTGTGCAGCTTCCGTTCCGTTGAACTCGCGGCCGGCGACCTGAAGTTCCATCGCCACCCGCGGAGGCAGATGCGTCGGAAACCAATCGAAGTCCGGCAGCGCGAAGCGCGTCACGGGATGAGAGAAGCGCGCGTCCTCGGCGCCATAGGCGAGATCGCAGGCGCCGACGAGTTCCAGCCCACCCGCCATCGCATAACCATGCACCTGGGCGATCACCGGCTTGTAGAGATCCCAGATCGAAGTCCAGCCGGCCGTCACGTGTCGTGCCCACTGCATCCCCACCGCCGACGTCCAATAGGGCTGATCCGTTCCAAGGTCGGAACCCAGGTCGTAGCCCGACGAAAAGCACTTCCCTGCCCCGCGAACGATCGAAACCCGAATGGCTTCGTCTTCATCGGCGGCGCGCAAGCCGTCTAGCAGCTCTCGCCGAAGCTGGTTATTCATCGCATTACGCTTGTCGGGCCGATTCAAAGTAAAGCGACGGACGCCTTCTGCGGGCTCATCGATCGCGACGGCAACTTCTTCGGACATGACTGGGTCTCCTTCAGCTCGGGACGCATCCCTGCAGGACGAAACGACTGTAGCGATCCGGTTGGGCCGCGCTCTTGAAGCCTGGGCGTACGCTGTCTATACGATCATTGCGCCGGCTGTGACATGGAGCTCGACGCCGGTCACGTTCCGCGCGCGATCGCTCCCGAGATAGAGGCACGCCTCGGCGATGTCCTCGGGATCGACGTGCCGCTTGAGTTCGCTGGCCCTTGCCGCGCGTTCGCTCATCTCTTCACCGCTCTTGCCGGCACTCTCGCCCATCTGCTCAAAGAGTCGGGTCAGCGGCTCGCCCGTCGTAAATCCGGGCGTGACGATATTGACGCGAACATTCGATCCGCCGACCTCGCGAGCAAGCGTCTTCGAGAGGCCGACCATCGCGAGCTTCGTCGAAGTGTATTCAGAGTTCTGTGGTTGCAGCGCGGTCGTCCCCAGCGTCCCGATGTTAATGATCGACCCACCGCCGGTCTCCGCCATCGCCTTCGCCGCGTCGCCACAGAGTTTCATCGTGCCGATCACGTTCAGCTGAACGGAATCGGCATAAGTCGACCAATCCGAATCCACGATCCTTTTGCGGGGAAAGGAGGCGGTCGCAACATTGACCAGCACATCGATGCGACCCAGTTCCTGCGTCGTCCGCTCGATCAAGGCACGACATGCATCGAGATCCGTGATGTCGGTGGGGATTGCGAGCACACGGCAGCCCGTTTCCGCGGCCAGCTCCTGAGCGAGCGCCTTGAGCGGCTCCTCGCGGCGCGCTGCCAGCACGACGTCTGCGCCATCCTGCGCGAAGGCGAGCGCCGTCGCGCGTCCGATTCCGGGTCCGGCCCCCGTTACGACGGCAACCTTGTCTCGCAGCGTTCGGTCCAAGCTCGACTCCTCTGTTCTCGGATCGGAACAGGTCCGAGAGCAGGCCAGCCTAGCCAATCGGGAAGCCGTAGGTCGGGCGCCTCCGTGCGCGTTAGACTCCCTTCGCGTCGCCCGCAGCCCCGGCTCTCCCAGCCCAAGTCCTACGATCGGATCCCACCCTGAGTTCCTCCGCCCCGACCGCACCCGACACGCTCCCCGAGACGCAACCCACCCCCGTCGATCCCGCCAACGCTTCGACCGACGAGACCGCGCGACGCCGACCGAAGGGAAAGGACCTGAAGCCGCTGCGCGGGTTGCTGCCCTTCGTGCTCCGCTACAAGGGAATGGTCGCCGCCGCCTTTGCTGCCCTGGTCGCTTCGACGAGCGTGATGCTTTTCGTGCCGATGACGATTCGTATGGTGATCGACGAAGGCTTCTCGACCGAGAACGCCGAGGTGATCGATCAGTACTTTCTGGGCCTGATGCTCGTCGCGCTCTTGATGGGCGTGACGAGTTCCGTGCGTTTCTTTCTTGTCTCCTGGATTGGCGAGCGCGTTGTCACAGATCTGCGATCGGCGGTCTTCGATCACGTGGTTGGACAGAGTCCCGCGTTCTTCGAGGAGAACCACACGGGCGAGATCCAGTCGCGACTCACGACGGACACGACGCTGATCAAGACCGTTGTCGGGTCCACGGCATCGATTGCGCTTCGCAATGCGTTCATGCTCGTCGGCGCCGTGAGCATGCTCGTCTATACGAGTCCCCGTTTGAGCCTGCTCGTGTTGGTTGCGATTCCTGTGATCGCGCTTCCTCTCTTGTTATTCGGGCGCCTTGTGCGACGCCTGGCTCGCCGTAGCCAGGATACCTTGGCCGACACGAACGTATTCGCCGGCGAGGCCCTTTCTTTTATCCAGACCGTTCAAGCCTTCACTCACGAAGACTACGACCGGGGGCGTTACCGCAACGTCGTCGAGGTCGCTTTTGGCGCGGCCCGGGCGCGCATGATCGCACGCGCAACACTCACGGCCCTCGTCATCTTTCTCGTCTTTGCATTCATCGCCGGCATCCTTTGGATCGGGGCCCAGGGCGTGCTCGAGGGGACGATGAGTGGCGGATTGTTGAGCCAGTTCGTCCTCTATGCGCTCTTCTGCGCGATGAGCATGGCAGCGCTCACGGAGGTCTGGGGCGACCTCCAGCTCGCCTCCGGCGCCGCTGAGCGGCTCTTCGAGTTGCTCGCAATCATGCCGTTGATCGCCGCCCCGGCGAACCCTGTGGCTCTTCCCACGCCCGCGCACGGACGCGTCGACTTCGACGGGGTTGGTTTTCGCTATCCCACGCGGCCGGAGATCCAGGCCCTCGCCGACTTTTCGGTCAGCGCTGCCGCCGGCGAAACCGTCGCGGTTGTCGGTCCCTCCGGCGCAGGCAAGAGCACGTTGCTTCGTTTGTTGCTGCGCTTCTACGATCCCGCTGCGGGAACGATCCGCGTCGATGGGGTCGATATTCGCGATGCCGACCCGAGCGACGTGCGAGACCGAATGGCGATCGTCCCTCAAGAGACGGCGATCTTCACGACGACGCTTCGCGAGAACATCCGCTACGGACGGCCCCACGCGAGCGACGCTGAAGTTCAGGAAGCAGCAGCAATCGCCCTCGTCGACGAGTTCGCCCGCGAGCTTCCGCACGGATACGACACGATGCTTGGAGAGAACGGGATGACCCTTTCCGGCGGTCAGCGTCAACGCGTCGCGATCGCCCGCGCCGTTTTGAAAGACGCGCCGATCCTCCTGCTCGACGAGGCCACGAGCGCCCTCGACTCCCATAGCGAACGACTCGTGCAGCAGGCCCTCGATCGGTTGAAAGCGGGACGCACGACGATCGTCATCGCCCATCGCCTCGCGACCGTCCGCGGCGCCGACAAGATCGTCGTCGTCGACGGCGGTCGAGCGGTCGCTTGCGGAACCCACGACGAACTCGTTCGCGAGGGCGGGCTCTACGCGGACCTCGCCCGCATGCAGATCGATGGCGCGACCGACGTCCTTTGAGCCGCATTCAAGATCGGGCGCCGTTGGTTGCGCTAGCCTGCGGGCAGCAAAATTCGCGAGGGGGGAACGACGATGAGCGATGATCCGAGCCGATACGCGTGTCCGAATTGCAGCGGGGCCATGGATGGTCTGAAGTGCAAGATCCGCTGTCCCCGATGTGGCTATTTCGAATCCTGCTCGGATCTCGAACCGGCGCCGCCCTACAGCGCAAAGCCCCCCGCTCGACCGGGGCGCCCTCGGCGTTAGCCGCGAAGCAACCCGCGCCATGACCTCCCCTCCGTCGTCTTCGCACGTAGCAGAGAGCTTTCCGGATCTCGTGATACCCGATCGCGACTTCGCCGACGCAACCGCAGTCGCGGATTGGTTGGGCGACCATCGCAACCCCCTGACGGACCGCGCCAACACTTCGGGCGCCCTGCTCTTGCGCGGCTTCCCCCTCGCAACGGCCACCGACTTCCACGCCTGCGTCGAAGCCCTCGACCTCGACCGTGGCCACGCCCGCTTCAGCTATCGCGACTCCCTCTCGAACGCCGTCCGCATCGACCGCACGGACCGCGTCTTTACCGCGAACGAAGCGCCGCCGGAGGCGACCATTCGCCTCCATCACGAGCTGGCTCAGACCCCGGTGTACCCGCGCCACCTGCTCTTTTTTTGCGAACGCGCCGCAGAGATGGGCGGCGCGACCGCACTGTGTCGCTCGGACGATCTCTACGACATCCTGGCGAAGCGCTTCACCGACTTTGTCAGATCCGTCGAACAACACGGTGTTGTGTATCGCCACGTAATGCCCTCGGAGGATGATCCCACCTCTTCGATGGGGCGCAGCTGGCGAAGCACCCTGAGCGTAGAGAGTCGCGACGAGGCCACCGCCCGGCTCGCCGCGCTCGGCTATTCATCCCGGTGGCTCGACGGGGACGACGTCGAAGTCCTCACACCTCCCCTTCCGGGAACTCTCGCTCTCGCTGACGGGCGAACGAGTTTCTTCAACCAGATTGTCGCAACACGTTCTTGGCGAGATTGCCGGAACGATCCGGAGCAAGCCGCGCGGCTGGGAAACGGAGATCCGATCCCCCTCGACTTACGCAACGTCATCGCGGAACAGACCGACGCCCTCGCGATCGACCTCGACTGGCAGGTCGGGGACCTCGCAATGCTCGACAACCATCGGGTTCAGCATGGCCGCCGCCCCTTCCAGGGGAAGCGGAGTGTTCTCGTTGCGTTCGGGGCTCGCGCCTAACGACGCAAGCGAGCCGGGGCTACCAGATCCACCCCGCCGTGCCGTCCTTCGGCACTTCGTGCACCCAGTAGAACTCGAACCCATGCTTCACGGCGTAGAGATGATCCGCCTCGCCGTCGCCGATATGGATCCATCGCGTCGTGTCCGGGAATCGCGCGCGAATCTCGTCGAGCTTGTGCTTATGGCCGACGAAGTCCATTTCGACCCCATGCCGCTCCCAGAGCCCGCGCTGATCCGTCATCATTCGGTCCGAGGCGCTTCCAACGATGTACCCGAGGGCGTGCGCACGTTCGACCCAGTCGATCGGGATCCAACCTGGCGGATCGCCCACGGCGAGAGTGCCATCAATATCGAGACTCAACAGAACCAACTCAGCGCTCCTTCAACCCCAAAACGGGGCGACGCGACGACTATAGTCTTCCTGCACAGCCCGATTCACCTTGATATGATCGAAGCCTCGCCCCCCGCCTCTCAGACGAGCGCGCAAACCAGGAGCCTTCTCATGTCCGCAGCGGAACGCCTGATCTCCTCCGATGACCACGTCGACCTCGCCCATGACGCCATCAAGGCAAACCTGGCGACGAAATTTCACGCTTCCTACGACGCCGCGATCGGCGAGTTCGGGGCAAGCATGGCGACAACGATGAGCGCCGAAGCGAATGGGCTCTGGCGCAAACAACAGGGGCTCGAGGCCGTCGAAGTCGCGAGCATGCAGGACCTCGCTGGACGACGACATCCCGCCGCGGGACGTCCGGGACATACGGATCCCAAGTCGCGACTCGAGGATCTTGATGCGGATGGGATCGATGCCTCGGTGATGTACTGCGAGGTCAGTGCCTTTCGATATCTCTATCTGCTGAAGGAAGGCAATCGCGAAGCGACCCGCGCCTTCAACCAGACGATGGCGGACTTCGCGTCGATCGATCGCGAACGCATGGTCGTCTCCTATCAGATTCCGATCCACGACATCGATGCCGCCGTCGCTGAAGTGAAGTGGGTCGCGGAGAGCGGCGGTAAGTCGCTGCAGCTGCCCGTCAATCCCGCGGAGCTCGGACTCCCCGACTACTGGGACACGCGCTACGACCCGCTCTGGAACGCCGTCCAGGAAACCGACCTCCCGGTCTGCCTCCACATTGGCCTGAACACGCAGCTCGAAGGCCTCGCCCGCCGCGACCCCACGCCGCAGAAGGGCATCTTCGTGGGCGCCGTAGCCCTCACGACCGCCGAACCGCTGGGTATGTTCATTATGGGCGGCGTCTTTGAACGCTTCCCAAAGCTCAAGGTCGTCTTCGTCGAGCCAGGACTCGGCTGGGTGAGCTGGTGGCTTTATATCGCCGACGATCTCCGCACTCGACAGGGCTACGACTTCCCGGCGATCAAGGAGCTCCCGAGCCACTACTTCCACCAGAATGTCTATCTGACCTTCATCGATGAGCCCGACGCCTATCGACAGGCGACGGAACGTCTGGGCGTGAATAACATCATGTGGTCCTCGGACTATCCCCACCCCGTTTCGAGCTGGCCGCGATCTCAGTCGGTCGTGAACGCGATGTTCGACGATATTCCAAAGGGCGATCGCGCAAAAATCGTTTGCGGAAACGCCACGCGCGTGTGGAACCTCTGATGTCGTCGGTCATCTCTCCGACACCGGATGGTGTGGATCAGTATTTCTGGGACGGCGTCGCGCGCAAGCAGCTCTTGCTTCAGAAATGCGCGGCGTGCCAGGCGCTCCGGCAACCGCCCGCGCCGATGTGCCCCGAGTGCAATGCGCTTGAGTGGGACACCCAGGAAGCCGGCGGACGGGCGACCGTGTACAGCTGGATCCAGTCCCATCATCCGACGGAGCCCGACGCGGCGCCCCGGATTATCGCCGTCCTCGACCTCGAAGAAGGCGTCCGCTTCGTTTGCAACCTTGTCGAGATCGACCTTGCCGATGTTTCCTTCGGAATGGACGTCGAACTCTGCTGGGCGACCTACCCGAGCATGACGCAGGAAGCCGATCAGATCCTTCCGCAATTTCGGCCCGTCTCGGGAGACAAGTAGATGGAACGCAATCTCTGTGATCAAGCGGCCATCGTCGGCATCGGTCAAACCGAATTCTCCAAGAACTCGGGCCGCTCCGAACTCCAGCTCGCTGCGGAAGCCTCCTACGCCGCGATCAAAGATGCCGGGCTCACTCCCGCGGACATCGACGGGATGGCGACCTTCACCCTCGACTCGAGCGACGAGCTTCTCCTGATGCGCGCACTCGGCATCCAGGAGGTCAACTACTGGTCCCGCGCGCCCTTTGGTGGCGCCGGTGCCAATACGACCGTGATGCAGGCCGTCGCCGCTGTCGCGAGTGGCGCAGCGAAGCACGTCCTGATCTGGCGCGCCTTCAATGAACGATCGGGCCACCGCTTCGGTCAGCCCCAGGATCCCGGCACAACCGTCGGCTGGAACTGGTACCTGCCCTTCGGCCTCGATACGCCGGCCAAAATCTACTCCCTTACGTTCCAGCGCTATATGGATCGCTTCGGGTACACGAACGAGGACTTCGGCCACTACACCGTCGTCGCGCGCGATCACGCGGCAACGAACCCCGCCGCGTGGTTCTACGAACGCCCGATCACCATCGAGGACCACCAGAACTCACGCTGGATCGTCGAGCCAATCCTGCGGCTCCTTGACTGCTGCCAGGAAAGTGATGGCGGTGTTGCGATGATCCTGACCACGCCTGAGCGCGCTCGGGATCTGCCGAAGCCCCCCGTCCTGGTTCGCGCCATCACCGACTGCCAGCTCATTCACGGGCACGTCATGTTCAACTACTACCAGGACGACTTGGCGCGCTACGAAGAAAACTATCGCGCAGCCGAGCGACTCTACGGCCTCTCAGGACTCCGGCCGGAGGACATGGATGTCGCCACCCTCTACGAGAATTTCAGTCCCATCGTCTTCATGCAGCTCGAGGGCTTCGGTTTCTGTAAGGAAGGTGAGGCCCGCGACTTTATTCGCGAGGGTCATATCGGACTCAACGGCACGATTCCGCTGAATCCGCATGGCGGACTCCTCGGCGAGGCCTACATCCACGGCGTGAATAATATCCTTGAAGGCGTGCGCCAGATCCGTGGCGAGGCTGCGAACCAGATCGCCGATGCCGAGCACGCTCTGGTGGCCGGAGGGCGCGGCGGGATGATCCTCGGGAAGGGCTAGGGCGAGTGGCCTGCGGCGGGACCTCCCCGGCATTAGTCGCCGAAGCTGAGCAATCCGCTCGAGCCCTGGTTGTTCTCAAAAAAGTCGAAGTCGATTGAGATCGCGGCGGCGAAGAGAATCCATCGCTCGGTCGCGGACCAGTTTCCGTTCTCGATTGCGACGCGGAACGTATCGGCGTCCGCGAAGATCTCACGAAGCGCCCCACCCCACTTCTTGCTGATCTCGGCCTCGCCGGAACCATCCCTGTGCTTCACGCGAAAGGTCCAGATCCTCCACAAGGGGCTTCGAATTTCCGCGAAGAGGCGTCCATGCTCATCGTGCAAGTCGTATTTCTTGTAAAGGATGCCGAAACGACGCTCGACGCTCCCGAGCTTGGCGCCCCCTTCCGCGGTCACATCAAGTGAGGAGAAAAAGAAGAAGAAATCCCGGGCCATCCGCAGAACGGCGGAGCCATCGATGTCGTGAACGCGAATATCAAGCGAGCGATGAGAGCCGAAGAAATTGCGCTTCAGGAAGCCGCCGATTCCGCTCGACACTTCCGAGATCGTCCCGAGTTCATTCTTCTCAGGATCGAGAATCGTGTACTGATTCTTCGTTTCGAAATCGACGATGATCTCGGTCCATTCCTTCTTCTGCCGAACGAAATATTGGTCCGTCGTCTCGATCGCATTTCGCAGCATCGTTGCTCTCACCCCTTCTTTATCATGCGCGGCGAGTATCTCACTCCTTACGAGGAGGAAGTGCCACCGCTCAAAATTTCGGCTCCGCTCTCAAGAGCGCGGATCCCGTCGCGCTCAAGCGCTTCAATCGATACGTCATGAATCGAAACCACCGGCGCGCCCTCGGTCTGGATCAATCGGAGACTGAAGACGCCGGCAGTGTGTTCGAATGTATCGATCCAATTCCCTCCGATCCCCGGATCGCGATCCGAAAGCACCGCGAGAATCGATCCGTCGTCTTCGAATTCCGCCGTGAACTTCGTGATGTAGCCCTGTCCGTCTTCGTAGACGTCGAGGTTTTCCTGCCAGCGATTGCAGACCTGAAGGATCCAATGTTCGCAGACGGCGGGGGTAAAACGAACGACCAGGGCTCGACCTTCTGGCTTCTGCCAACAACCGAAGCCGTGTAGCCGATCGAGCACGCCGCCATTGCTGAGATAGGTCGCCTCAGAGAAATCAATCGTGTTAGGCCGCTTCGATAAATTGTCGTACCACCAGGCGCGAACGAGCTCCGCATAGCCCAAGACGATCTGCCCCGTCTTGGCGAGGCCTTCGCTCATCTCCGCCGCCCGAATCGGTCGCGGCTTGGGATTGTCGATTCGTTCGATCGACATCGTCGGCGGAACGACGGCGCTGCGATCGTTGAAGACGGTTCTGATCAGGATCCCCGTCGTGCCCGGCTCGAGGCCGAGTCCGTTTCGCTCGGGTGGATTCTGCTGGACGAGTACTTCAAAGTCCCCGTTCTCGTCGAAATCGAGATCGCGACTCGAAAGGAACGAAGTCGTCGTCAGATTCGTCGGATCGAATTCGGCGAGCCCCGCAACGCCAACCGGCGCCCAGTCGCGTTCGCCCAGGTCCTTTGGTTGGGGTGCCGTCCAGGTCGCCATCACGAAATAGGGAAGCGTCCCGCGATTCCCGCGGATTCGGTACGCATGTCGCCCATCCACGAATTCGCACATCAGATGGTCCTGATCCGGACTCTGCACATTGATGCTCTGACGCCAGGGTGCATCGCGCAGCCGGGGCCGCTCGGGCTCGCAGTTTTCGACCATGCGCTCGAAGCCGTTGCGCACCATGCGGGTCAAGTAGCGGTACCACTCCGCCCGTTCGACATCGCTCGGCTCATCTCCAAACCCGTCGATCACGCGGCCTGCGACCTTCAGGGTTTCGCAGAAATCATCCCAGGCCTCGCCCGACACCAATCGGTCGCGCGCTCGGTCGCTCATGCTTTCGTTCTCCCCGCGCGGTCCGTCGCGTCTCGCTACGCTCTCGTCGCCGCGAATCCTCACGAATCCTCACGATAGGGAAAGCGCGCGAGGCCTGCTCTTGGCGCCGCGGTCCGCCCCTCCTCACATCGAATCCCGACCTGGAGACCAGCGTGTCCAAACCCGAACCCACACCGCCGATCGACAAAGATGCCCTTCGCGCCTCCCTTGTCGCGACACCCTATCTCCAGGCGCTCGGCCTGGAAGTGGATACGATCGCCGACGATGAGATCCGACTCGTCCTTCCCTTTGCGGAGCGCAACTCGAATCCCGGCGGCGTCCTGCATGGCGGTGTCGCGGCCTCACTCCTTGCGATCGGTAGCCGTTCCGTCGCCCGAGCCCACCTCGCCGCGGACTCAGGTCCCTGGGTACTCGGCCAACTGCAGGTCAACTACCTCTCCGCCGCGCGCGAAGAGACCGTTGTCGCGACCGCGCGATTGCAGCGGCGGGGGCGAGCGCTCTGCTTCGTGGAGACCCAGGTCACCACCGAAGACGGCCAGGCGATCGCTGCAGCGACGGCCGTGGTTCGTGCGGAAGGCGGTGTCGCTCCGGAGAACCTACCCAAGACGTTCGGAGACGCGGGCGGAACCGATCCCGGCCCCCTCGCTGCCCACCTTGAAAAGGCGCCCTTCATGGCCGGCCGGGGTATGCAGATCGTTCATATGGCGGAGGGGCGCTCGCGCGTCACGATGCCCTGCAGTGAAGCCAACCAGGCCGAAGATGGACGGATCCACGACGGCGCGATCCTCGCCCTGCTCGACACCGCGGGCGCGATGGCCGCCTGGGCCGAAGCGGGACCCGCACGCTGGAAAGCCTCGACGGCCTCGCTTCAAGCGCAAACCCTCGCGCCTCCGCCCGCCGGCGAAGTCGTCGCTTACGCACGATGCACCTATCGCGACCAGGAGATGTACTGGTCCGACGTCGAAATCGCCGACCCCAACACCCAGCAAGTCCTCACCCGCGGAACCGTCTTCTACCGCCTCGCGCCCTAGCTGAATCGGCCTAACAGCTCAGGCCAACTAAGACCGGCTGATTCGGCGAAACGGTCCGACGCGTCTTCCGAAAAGCGCCTGCGGCCTAAGACGCGGCGGCTTTGCCGGCGCGTCGCCCGAAAAACGTCGACTCGCCGATGCATGTCCCGCTCGAGTAGCCGGTCCCGTCCTGGGCGATATTCGAAGCGCAGCCGCCGATTGCGTAGAGGCCGGCTACGGCCTCTCCGCTCTCGTTGAGCACTTCGCCATCGATCGAGACATCGAGCCCGCCGAGGGTGAACGCCATATAGGTCGCCGCCCCGACCGAAGCATCAAGCGCCGCATAGGGTGCGTTAACGAGAGGCTGGAGCCACTTCTTGCCCTTCTGGAACTCCGGATCTTCACCTTTCGCCGCGTGCTCGTTATAGGAAGACATCGTCTCGACGAGCGAACCGTCGGGCAGCCCGAGCGCCTTCTCCATCTCTTCGACGCTCTCGAAAGCATCCACGAGCGGATAGGCACCGTAGTGCTGCGGCTCGACCGCGTAGGTCTGCTCGTCGACGATGAGCCATCCCGTTCGGTCGGGCTGCTTCGTCGTAAAGATGCTCGAGCGCGAGTGATACGAGTCTTCTGAGACATAACGCTTGCCGAGCTTGTTCACGAGGATGCCCTTGATATGACTCTCGGGCGGATAGAAGGCCGCGGTCATCAGCGCACCATCCATATGCTTGAGAACGCCGCCGGCGGCCTTGCCGAGCTGGTGTCCCGCACCATCGTCGTTCGGCGTGTACTGCCGCGTGTACGCCTCGTCGAGCAGTTCGGGAAGATGCTCTTCGAGCAGCGCCTCGTTCTCCGTAAACTGTCCGGCCGCGAGAATCACGCCGCCGCGCGCGCGCACACTCCCCTTCTCTTCGCCAAACACGCGGTAGCTGACGCCGCAGATCTTCCCGTCTTCGCGAACGAGGTCATGCACCTGCGCGTCGTAGACCACCCGAACGCCGAGCTCCATCGCCTTCGCCGTCAGGCATTCGATCATCTTGGCGCCGCCGAGTTCGCCGACCTGCGCGACCTTGTGTCCGCGCGGTGCGGGCTTTGCCTTTTCGCGGAAGGGATAGACCTCTTCGTTCCCGGACCAGATGAGGCACTCATCCGTCATCTGCAGAACGTGCTTGCCCTTGTACATCGTGTCGTTGAAGGGAACGCCCTGCTCGACGAGCCAATTGAAATGCGAGACCGACTCCTCGCAATACATGCGGATCTTCTTCTCGTCCGGCTCCGGCGTGTTCATCATGAGATAGGTGAACATGTCTTCGACGGTATCTTCGACGCCGACGGCCTTCTGCACGCGCGTGCCGCCACCGAGATAGAGATGGCCCGCAGCCATCATGGTCACGCCACCGCCGCCACTCGCCCGCTCGAAGACCAGCACATCCGCGCCCGCTTCTCGGGCTTCGATCGCGGCGCACACCCCGGCGCATCCCAATCCGATGATGATGACGTCCGCTTCGGCGACCTCGTCCGACCAGTTCGTAACCGCGCCTGCCTCGACGACTCCGTATCCGTTCTCGCTCATGCTACTCCCTCGGCCGCGGCATCGGATGAGACGCGCGGGTTCAATCGGAAGCGGAGTCTAACCCACGAAAGCGGCCTTCGAGCAACCTCGAAATCGCCTCATCCGCCAGCTTGGGACCGGAGCGCCGAGACGCTCGAGAGGGTCGAAACCACGTAGGGGACGAGCGGGGTCAGCATCATCTTGAGGGCGCGGGTGCCATCAATGTCCCCGCGCAGGATCGCGTCGCCGTGATTGATCGAGATGAGGACCGTGCCGACCACCACGAGGTAGATCAGCGCGCGGCGGACGACCGGGCGCGAGAGAGCGACCTCGAAAAAGCCCGGAACGGCCTCCCCGCCTTCGACTGGATGTTCGGCTTCGCTGGACACACGCTCTCCTCAGGGCGACTTCGGGCAAGACCGGCCGCGGCCAGACATTGCCTTGAGTCACGGCCCAGCGTCAATGTCCGCCAGCCTGATTTGAGACGGCGCCGGAATCTCTAATCGCCCGACCCGCCGACACCGAATGCCGCTAAATTCTCGTCTCGCCCAACACGCGCCCTCGCGCCGAGAAAGAAAGAACGATATTGGACGCAGCCGCTCTCGACGAAATCATCCGCAATCGCCGCACGATCAAGCCGCCCATGATGAGCGACGCGCCGGTCGCCGAAGAGGACCTCCGCGCGATTCTCGAGAATGCGAACTGGGCCCCAACCCACGGCATGACTCAGCCCTGGCGATTTCGTGTTTACCGCGGCGATGCCCGCGCTCCCCTCGCCCAATCCTTCGGCGACCTGTATGAGACGTCGATTCCCGTCGAAGAACAGAAGGAGGGCAAGGCCGACAAGCTGCGCAAGATGGCCACCCTCGCGCCGGTCGTGATCCTCGTCTGCATGGAACGACAGAAGATCGAGAAGATTCGCGAGCTCGAAGAAATCGAGGCCGTCGCCTGCGCCGTTCAGAACATGCATCTCACCGCCGCGTCGCGCGGACTCGGTGCGTTCTGGTCGACCCCGCCCTTCCTCTACAAGCCCGAGATGAACGCGTTCCTTGGGCTCGGCGAGAAGGATCGATGCCTCGGCATCTTCTACGTGGGGCATCCGGCGGAAGCGGACTCATGGCCGAAGGGGCGACGTCAGTCGATCGATGATCGGGTCGAGTTCATCGGGGATTGAACACGTCGAGGCGGAGGTTGATCGAAGGCGACCTGTTCGCCCCTGAGTGTGCCTGCCGGATCGGCCGGCGTCGATCGCCTACACTGCGGCTGCTCCCGAACCCAAGAGCCCGAAGGAACGCATGGACGCCGACCCGCCTACGAAGACGGTGACAGACCGTCTCCGCGAGGACATTCTCGCCGGCCGGATCGCGCCCGGATCGCGCCTGATCGAGCTCCAGCTGACCGAACGCTATTCCGTGGGTCGCGCCGCGATTCGCTCCGCCATCCTCGAGCTCGACAAGGAGGGCCTCGTTCTTCGCGAGACCAATCGAGGGGCGACGGTTCGGATCATCACGGTCCGCGAGGCGATCGAGGTCTATGAAGCGCGGGCTGCGCTCGAAGGTCTGCTCGCCCATCACGCGGCACGAGAAGCAACCGACCAGGATCGTGAGCGCCTACAAGCACTCATCCCCGCAATGCGCGCCGCCCTCGAATCCGGGGACGCGAGTCGCTTCACATCCCTCGGCCGCGAACTCCATGAACACGTGCGACTGATCGCTTCGCACGCTGTCGCGAACGATCTCGTCGCGAACCTGCGAAACCTTTCGCGCCATTATCCAGAACGACTAACCGCGGTTCGCGAACACGCGGACCAATCCCTCGCCGAGCATACGGCGATCGTCGAAGCCATCGTTGCGCGAGACCCCGAGCGCGCCCGGACCGCCGTCCAGAGCCACATCGACTCAATCATCGAAATGCTTCGCCGCGAGTCGGACTAAGAGCGCGTCGCCTAACCTACCCGACGGCCCTGCCCCATCCATCGCCATGCACCGACGGAGGCGAGTACGGCTCCGATTCCGATCCAAAGCGGTTGATCGAGCCACGAAAGCGAGGCCGCGAGCGCCGAGGCGCCGAAGAATGCGACGAGCAGCGCGGGAAGAATGCAGCAGACGAAGAAGCTGATCCCCGCGCCGAAACCACTCGCCCGAAGCAGGCGGGAGATCGCCCCTCCCTTGCCCGCCTCAACGGACGGGGCGCTGGCGTCGTCTTCGAGCAAGGGCCAGGCAGCGAAGAGCGAACCATGGGGATCCACACCGCCGATCTCGACGCGCAACTGACCTCGGCGCTCGCTCGGGCGACGCTGCCAGTCGATCGAGGTGCAGCACTGTCGCTCAAGCGCGATCCATTCATCGACACGGTCCGCGAGCCCCGGCGCGTCCGCGAGTTCAAGCGCGACACCTTTCGGGAGTCGTTCGCGTCCGAGTGCGGCCGGTGAAATTTCCGCACGAACCCAAGCGATCCGTTCGCTGAGCTCCTCGGAGGAAAGCGTGCAGATTTCGGTTGGATCGAGGGGCGCCGCAGACGCCGTCCCCCGATCCGAGTTCGCCCCACCACAGCATCCGGTCGTCTGCTTATCCTGGTTCATCATCCGTTCCTCAATCAAGGTTTGCGGGCGCGTTTCATGTCGATTGGACTGACCCTACAGGTTGAAGTGCACTTCAAGTCAAGGCTTATCTCTGTGCGAACCTAGAGCGCGCCCACGCAAGGATCTATCCTTGCGAATCCGCTCACCCATCATCGAAAGGTCTCGCCAAGTGAATCGTCGATTCCCAGCAACGTTCGTCCTGATTCTGGTCGCATCGGCCCTCTCCCTCTCTTCGACCGGCTGCCGGAACACGATCCTCAACCTGATGGAAAACCAGGTCGTCAAAGTCATGACGACGGACCCGCTCGCAGCCCTCCCGGACGGTCTTCACGTCCTGGTCTGTGGAGCCGGCGGCCCACTCCCCTCCGAGAACCGCACCCCGGCATGCCTCCTCGTCATCGCCGGCGAGACGGTCATGCTCTTCGACGCCGGTGCGAGCACGACGCGAAACCTCGCTCTTGAGGGATTCCCGGTACAACTCGTCGAACGCGTCTTCATCACGCATTTCCATTCCGATCACATCGACGGCCTCGGAGAAGCGGCGACAATTCGCTGGGCCGGCGGCAGTTGGGAAACTCCGCTCCCCGTCCATGGCCCCCACGGCGTCGCCGAAGTCGTCAGCGGCCTCAATCTCGCCTATCGCCGTGACCAGACCTACCGCACCGAACATCACGGCCTGGCGGTCACGCCGCCTAACGCAGCCGGACTCTCCGCCTCGCCCTTCGACCTCCCGCCCGAGGGTCAGCCCGCCGTCGTCTTCGAAGGCGATGACCTTCGCGTGCTCGCCTACGCCGTCGACCACGATCCGGTCTCCCCGGCAGTCGGCTACCGGGTCGAGTACAAGGACCGCTCGATCTCGATCAGCGGAGACACCGCAAAGTCCGCAAGTCTCGAGTCCGCCTCGCAAGGCGTCGACGTGCTCTTTCATGAGGCGCTCTCGCGCGTCCTTGTGGGCGTCATGAACAAGGTGGCCACGGACACGGGGAATGCCAACATGGCCAAGATCACCGCCGACATCCTCGACTACCACGCATCTCCGGTTGAGGCCGCGGAGTCTGCAACCACTGCAGACGTCGGCGCACTCGTCATCTATCACGTCGTCCCGCCGCTCCCACTCGCCCCGCTTGAGCGCATCTTCAAGGAAGGCATGGACGACGCCTATCACGGACCCATCGAAATCTCCGTCGACGGCACCTTTATCTCGCTCCCCGCCGGCAGCGACGAGATTGAAATCGAATCTCCCTGAGGCCTCATTCGCCCGAGCGATGAAAGAGATGGAGTAGACCGAGAACCATGCCCTATATCGAAGATCGACTCGTTCACGATGCCGACGCGCACATCATGGAGACGCCCGGTTGGCTACGTGACCACGCAGACCCAGCCATTCGCGAACGGATCGAGCCCCCGGGCTACGTCAATGAACTGAAGCAGACCGGCGATAGTGAAGAGCAGCTCTCGGATATCGACGCCGCATTCCAGAAGATAGCCGTCAAGCACGCGTCCCTCGACTACCGCGCGAACGAAGAGGAAGAGATTCTCAACCGGAAGAACTTCGCTGCGACGGGCGCCTTCGATCCGGCGGACCGCAGTCGCGCCCTCGATCTGATCGGAGTCGCGAGTCAGCTCGTCTTCAACACCTTCCACAACAGCCGCCTGCACGACTGGGAGCACGACGACGACCTCGACTTCGCCTACGGCGTCGCGACAGCGCATAACCGGGGGATGACGGAGTTCTGTGCGGACGATGCCCGGCTTCTTCCGACTTGTTATGTGCCACTCGCGGACTTCGAACGAACGAAGGTGATCGGACGCGAAGCGCTTGAGATGGGAGCGGCTGCACTGCTCGTGCCGTCGGGCTGTCCGAAGGGACATTCGCCGAGCCATCTCGGACTCGATCCGTTCTGGGCGATGGCCCAGGAAGCGGAGATCCCGATCGTCTTCCACGTCGGCGGAACCGGAGAGCTGATTGATCCGAGCTACTTTCTGAACGGTCTGCCGATCCCGGCAGATTTTCATGGCGGTGAGGAGAACTTCCGCTCCGTCGACTATATGGGCATTCCCGTTCCGCCCATGCAGACGCTCTCGACGATGATCTTCGATGGGGTACTCGAGCGCTTTCCCGCGCTCAAGATCGGCGTGATCGAACAGGGCGCGATCTGGCTGCCGAGTTGGATCAAGCAGATGGATTCCGCGATCGACGCGTTTGCACGGCATGAGGAGCGACTGCAGAAGCTCTCGCTGTCCCCCGGTGAATACGTGGAGCGACAGATTCGCGTAACGCCCTACCCGACCGAGGATATCGGCTGGATCACCGACCAGATCGGCCCGAACGTTTGCCTCTTCTCGACTGACTTCCCCCATGTCGAGGGCGGCCGCCGACCGATGGAACGCTTCGAGCGAAGTCTCGGCGACGCGAGTGAATCCGTGCGCCAGCGCTTCTACGTCGACAACTTCGTCGACCTCATGGGCGCAGGGCTGCCGTCAGAACTGCCGCGCTGAGCAATCCACACGGGGAGCCCGGACCGCCCCGCTAGGGTTCGACGATGACCTTGCACTCGCTGGACGGCGTGCGAAGCGCCTCGAAGGCGTTAGGCAGCGCGTCGAGGGAGATCCGGTCCGTGATCATCGGAACCGGGTCGATGCGCTCGGCGGCGAGCATGTCGACCGTCAGCTGATAGTTCTGGTGCGTGTAGTAGGACACGAACTGCATCGACAGTTCCTTCGTCCCAAACACGAGGGGCATGAACTTGTCGGGGGCCATGCACATCCCCGCGGACAGAATGCGCGCACCGCGATCCACGATCAATGAAATCTCGTGCACGACATCCGGTCGACCAACGCATTCAAAGGCGAGCATCGGCGCCCGGCCGGTGATCTTCTGATAGGCGGCGGCGAGTTCTTCCTTCCCGGGATCGATCGCGGCGGTGGCTCCATAGGCGAGCGCCATCTCCCGTCGGTCCGCCGAGTAGTCACTGACCACGACCTCCCGCGCGCCGAGAATCTTCGCCCAGATCGCGCACGCGAGTCCGACCGGACCGGCGCCCACGATCAAGACGTCTTCGCCGGTCTTGAGCCCCGCCTTATCAACGGCATGCAGGCCGACCGCGAGGGGCTCGACCGTCGCGCCGTTCGCACTCGACACGTTGTCCGGGAGTCGGAACGTCATCCGGTCGCCCCCGATCGCATACTCCGCATAGCCTCCACCGATCTCACCGAAGCCGGTCATGCGGAGCTGTGCGCACCCCATCACATCGCCGCTCACGCATCGCACGCACGCGCCACAGCTAATGCCCGGCATCGTGCAAACCCGATCGCCCTCTTTCCAAGGACCGTCCGGCCCCTTCGCGCCCTTCCCGACCGCCACGATCTCGCCGGCAAACTCATGTCCCATGACCGCGCCCTTCGGCACGGCGCCGCCCAGCTCGGTCACGTGCAGATCCGACCCGCAGATCCCACAGCCCTTGACCGCGAGGACGACTTCGCCCGGCCCCGGCGTGGGGTCCGCGACGTCGAGGACTTCGAGAGGCTTTCCGGATTCGTTGAAGCAGGCGGCGCGCATACGTTGATCTCCACGTTCAGGTTCGCCCTCGGAGCGTATCACGCAGACGGGGCCCCGTGTCCTCGCCGCTTCGTTTCTCTATCGTGCGTGCGTGCCAAGAGATCTTACGCTGACCGTCGTTGAACAGAGCCCCGTCCGAAAAGGCGGGACCGGTGCGGATGCCCTCCGCGAAACTATCGAACTCGCCGTCGCTTGTGAGCGCATGGGCTACGAGCGCTTCTGGGTCGCCGAGCATCACAACATTGCCGGCATCGCGAGTACCAGCCCCGAGATCCTGATCGGACAGATCGGTGCGGCGACGTCCTCGATCCGGGTCGGCAGCGGCGGCGTCATGCTCCCGCATTATTCGGCCTTCAAGGTGGCCGAGAATTTCCGCATGCTCGAAACGCTCTTCCCCGGACGCATCGACCTCGGACTCGGGCGCGCGCCCGGCGGCGACCAGCGAACGATGGTCGCCATGTCCTATCCCTCGAATCCGATCGATGTTCGCGCCTATCCCGAACAAGTCGAAGATCTGATTGGCTATCTCGGAGACTCCCTCGGCCCGGACCACCCCTTCGCAACGCTCAAAGCCGGGCCGCCCACCGAGGGGCATCCCCAGGTCTGGCTGCTGGGAAGTGGCGTCGACTCTGCTCAGCTGGCGGCTTCACGCGGCCTTCCCTTCAGCTTCGCCCACTTCTTCGGCAACTCTGCCCAGGGGCCGTCGATCGTTGAACACTACCGACGGCATTTCCAACCCTCGGAGGACCTCGCGGAACCCTTGGTTCATGTCGCGGTCCAGGTGTTATGCGCCGACACCGACGAAGAAGCCGACTGGCACGCTTCGAGCATGAAGCTCGGGCGGATTCAGATGGCGCGCAACGAAGAGCGCGGGGGCATCGTGTCTCCGGAAGAAGCGTCGAAGCATGTCTTCACGGCGGAGGAAGAACGGTTCCTGCAGCATTCGGGCATGCGCGCAACCACGGGGAGCCCCGCCGCCGTCGTCGCCGAGCTCGACGAAATCGCTGAGACCTACGGGACGGATCTGCTCGGCATCGTCACGATCTGTTACGACTTCAAGGCGCGCTTGCACTCCTACGAGTTGTTAGCCGAAGCGTATCTCTAGCCCGTCCCGAACAATGACCTCCTGAAACGAAAAGGGGCCGACCCAAAGAGTCGACCCCAGATTCAGCGAGACGCGCGGCGCGGAACTACTTGCGCGGCGGCATCCCATGAACGAGCTGCAGGAACTTCATCGTCGTTCCCGCTCGTCGATGTTCCGAGAGCGCCTGATAGTCCGGATCGGCCCACCATGCGCGCGCGGCTTCTTCGCTCGGGAACTGGAAGATCACGACCCGACCTTCGCGAGCGTCGTCGCCCTCCAGGGTCTCCGAGTTGTCATCGACGGTATGGAAGCTGCCGCCATGCTTCTTCAGGATTGGGAAGAAGCCCTTCTCATAGACACGATACTTCTCAGCATCGTGGATATGAAAGTTGGCAACCATGTAGCAAGGCGTATCCGCCATCTTGATGTTCTCCGGTTCAAACGGTTGGAGCCGAACGCGCGAAATCGAGCGAGTCTCGCGACGCTCGTCTTTACGCTTCGTACTGATGCATGACCGGGGCGCCGGCGATGAAGCCGCCGATGGCCTTACCTACAGCGCCCATCGCGGCGGAGGTCTTGTGGGCTTCGAGGTCCGCCTCGGTCGCCCAACTCTCGACCATCACGTAGCGCGTGTCATCGTCGCAGCTCTTGAAGAGGTCGTACATCTCGCAGCCGGCATCTTCGGCGCGGACCTGGGCGAGTGCCGGCCCGGCAGCCGCTTCGAATGCTTCGGCTTCGCCTGCCTTGATGGGGAGCTGAACGGTCAATCGGATCGACATGGCTTGATTTCCTTGATCGGGGGATCGCTGATGCGGCCTACACGACCTGGCGGCCGGCTACGGCGATCAAAATTCGGGAGTCGCCGACATTAGTACAGCTGACGTCCCAGTCGCCCCTACCGGGGCATCGGAAAAGCGCGTTTTCGAGCCTCGAGACGAACCCATTTTCGACCGGTCGCGCCGCCTTGATCGGGTTATGCTCGCCTCCCCGGTCGGCGAACAGGACCGAACCGATTTCTCGAATGGAGATGCAAGATGGCCGAACAGAAGCTGAAGGGATCGATTCCGAGCGGAGGGCTCGAAGGCATGGCGGTCCTCGTGACCGGCGGAGGAACCGGGATCGGTGCCGCCTGCGCCGCACGCATGGCTGCCGACGGCGCGGCTGTCACGATCTGCGGACGAACCGCCTCGAAGCTCGAGGACGCCGCCAAGAAGATCCAGGCCGGCGCCGATGCGACCGGTAAGGGCGGATCGATTCAGGTCACGGCGGGCGATGTGACGAATGAAGACGATGTGCAGCGCATTCTGGCGAAGGCCGCGGAACCCACGGGTGAGCTCGACGGCGTCGTTGCGAACGCGGGCGGCGGTGGCGGCATGGGCCCCTACCACCTGCAGGACACGGATGAATTCCTTCGCGTGCTCCACCTCAACGTGCTCGGCACGATGCTCTGCGTGAAGCACAGCGTTCCCTACATGGTGAAGGCGGGCGGCGGTTCGTTCGTCGGCATGTCCTCGATCGCAGGCCACGTCCCGCATCCCTACTTCGGTGCCTACACGGTCGGCAAGGCCGGCATCGAAGAGATGATGAAGAACGCGGCGGACGAGATGGGCCCGAGCCATATCCGGTTCAACTCGATTCGCCCCGGCTTCATCGCCACGGAAATCATGGAGGGCGTGCCGCGCGACGGCGAGGTCTACAACTCGTACATCGAGAACACGCCCATGGAAGGCGTCGGCGAGTCCGAAGATGTCGCCAACCTCGCTCGCTACCTGATCGGCCAGGAATCGCGCTGGGTCACCGGCTGCGCGATCAACGTCGACGGCGGTCACGCCCTTCGGCGCGGGCCGAACTTCGGCTCGTTCATTGAGCCCGCGATCGGCAAGGCCGCCATGTCCGGCGGCCCGGTTCAGTCGTAAAGAAGTCGGCGAGAGAAGAAGCGAGGAGTCCCCATGCCCGCCCCCCAGCCGACGATTTTCTTCGAGGACATCGAGGTCGGAAGCGAGCAGACGAGCGACTGGTATCCCATCGAGCGCGGCGAGGTCATCGACTTCGCCGCGCGATGGGACCCCTACCCGCATCACCTCGACGATGCCTCCGCTCGCGACTCGATCTTCGGTCGCATCGCCGCCTGCGCGCCGCACATCTTCGCGATCTCAGCGCGGCTCTCTCATGACCTACCGGGCCCGCTCGCGCTCGTCGCCGGCCTCGGCGGAGACGGCCTGCAACTCGTCGCCCCCGTCTACGTCGACACGAAGGTTCGACTTACGCGCCGCTTCACCGCCGCCCGCGCCTCGAAGTCCCGGCCGGAAACCGGTGTCGTGAGCTTCGAAGACCGACTCGAAGATCCGGACGGCCAGGTCGTGTTCCGAACTTCCGGCTCCGTTCTCCTCGCCCGTCGTCCATAGCGGGCGGCCCGCCGGTTTTCCGAGCGAATCGCGGGCTGTCCCTCGCCTGCGAAATTCCTATGCTTTCGGGGCTCGTCGCTCGCGAAGTCCCGCGGCGACTCCATCCATAGAGGTCTTGCCATGGCTGCTGCCGCGCCCGCCCCCGGAACCGAGAACCTGTCGATCATCGACGTCGATGCGCATATCACCGAGCCGCACGACCTTTGGACTTCCCGCGCCCCCGCGTCCCTCAAGGACCGCGTTCCCCGAGTCGTTGGCGACGGCGCTGAACGCGCCTGGATCGTCGACAAGGACATCCAGATCTCGACGACAAATCCCTCGAGCGTGATCGCGAAGGACGGAAGCAAGTCCCGCGGCACCGAGTTCTTCGGCTGGCAGATCGAAGACGTACACGTTGCGTCGCATGACATGAAGGCACGCGTCGAACTCCTCGACCAGTCCCGCCTCTTCGCGCAGATCCTCTATCCAAACGTCGCCGGCTTCGGCAGCCAGAACTTCATGAAGGTCGAAGATGGCAACCTCCGCCTCGCCTGCGCCCGGATCTACAACGAGGCGATGGCCGAGATTCAGGCCGACTCGAATAATCGACTTCTACCGATGGCACTCATGCCGTGGTGGAACATCGAACAGAGCGTCGAAGAAGTGCAGCGCGCGAAAGACATGGGCCTCAAGGGCATCGTGATGTGCAGCGATCCCGACGCGATCGGCCTCCCCGATCTCGGCCAGGACGAATGGAAGCCGTTCTGGGATGCGTGCAACGACACGGGCCTTCCCGTCAACTTCCACATCGGCGCGAGCGAGACCTCCTTCAACATGTTTGGCCGCGCGGCCTGGCCCTCGAACGGTATGCGCCGACGCCTCGCCCTCGGTTCCGCCGCGCTCTTTGTCGAGAACTCACGCGTCACTTCGAACATGATCTACAGCGGCATCTTCGATCGCTGCCCCGACCTCAAGGTCGTCTCCGTCGAAAGCGGGATCGGTTGGATCCCTTTCGTCCTCGAATCAATCGACTACGAATGGGAAGAGACGGGGGCGCAGCAGGAAATCAAACTCGAGAAGAAGCCCTCGGAATATTTCAGGGACCATTTCTGGGGCTGCTTCTGGTTCGAGAAGGTCGCGCCGACCAAACTCATCGACGTGATCGGCGAGGACAACGTCCTCTTCGAGACCGACTTTCCGCACCCCACTTGCCTCTACCCCGAGGTCCAGGAATACATCGCCGAAGTCAGCGCCGATTGGAGCGACACGCGAAAGCGTAAGATCCTCCAGGACAACGCCGCCAAGCTCTACGACATCGAGTTGCCGGCCTAGCAGCTGATCTCCCCAGATCGTCCCTCCACCGCCCCCCGAACGCCCCCCTGGTGCGTACGGCACGGGGAACGTTTCCGGCAAGTAAGCCGCACCTATCGCCTTTCCGGGCGATCCGGCCCGGATTTCCTACCACGGCCGAATCGGCCTCGTGTTAGGATCGAGAGCGACGGTCCGACTTCGTGACGAGGCCGTATCGACGGGAGCCAATCGATGTCTTCGAAACCTGAACCGCGAAATCGGCCTGCTTCCCTCTATGTGCATATAGGGATGGCGATGGCCCTCTCAGCCGTTCTTATCCTCGGCGCGCTCAGCGCACCGATCGCCCTTGCCGGCCCGGACAGCGATCTCGACGGCGTCGACGATTCGATCGACAACTGCACACTGGTTCCGAATGGGCCCTTCGAGCTCTCGTACCAGGTCGACACGGACGGCGACGGCTACGGCAATCCGTGCGACATGGATTACAACGGCGATCTCATTACGACGAACCTTGATTTCTCAAGCTTCGTCTCGGTTTTCGGGTTCGAGGTTTTCGGCGCGGACCTGCAATTTGACCACGATGGCGACGGAGCCGTCACGCTCAACGATTTCTATCTATACATGCAGTACTACTCAGGCGCGGCCGGCCCCGCGCCCGGACCGAGCGCACCATGATGAGTCTCGCGCCCGGGCCGATCAGTGCGCTTCGTGCATGTTATTCGCCGGCTCGTCTCACCGGACTGTCGATCCTACTCGGGTTCTTCCTCTCCGCGACGACTGCAAGTGCCGTCCACACGATGGAGATCACAGACATCTCCGTCAGCGACGGATACATCTACGGCAATGCCGTGATCCTGCCTGTCGGCGAAACCGTGACGATTGGGACGCGACTCTACGACCCCGCGGCCACTCCGCAGGACGTCTTGGGAGTCGGTCTCTCTTATTATGGCTATGACGAAACCGTCCTCGGTTTTGACAGCGGGGATGTCGTCGACAAAATCTACTCCCTGTTCTGCTTCCCCTCGGCGGGCTGCTTCAACGGGCTAGACAATCAATTGGGAACGCCCTTCCGCCCACTCACCGAATCAGCCGGCTATCCCACGATGGTTCCGCTGATGCCCGGTCCAACGCGGGTCCGCGTGATGCTCGCCTATACGATCAGTCCCGGCGCCTACTCGGCGGAAGGCGACCCCGGTCTCGACGGGATCGTCGCGAATGACGATGCCCAATTCCGCCTCACCTTCGAAGGCCTGAGCGATGGCATCACGTCCATCGACATCGGCACTGGAGACGATCTCGGCGGCATCATCGTTCCCGCGAGCGGTCCCCCCATCCAGATCAGCGACCTCCCCCAGGTGCGCATCGCGGTGCCGGAGATCGGGACGACCTTCGGTCTTCTCGTGGGTGGAGTCAGCCTATTGAGCGCGTCCTACGCGCGTCGACGATCGGGCGGTCGCGTTCGGTCGGAGCGAGTCTGAGCGCGCCCCGGTCTCACTGACCTGGCCCGCTACCACTACCGCTCTCGCGGCAGATCCGCTCTCAATCGACAATTCCGTCGTGAGTGGAGCCTTGTCGACGCCCCCGAGTCCCGCGTCCGCGGTTTTCCGGCAAGGCTGAGCGACCGATCGCACTCGCTCCGGCCCACGATCCGTAGTCGAATCAGCCCACGAGACGCGCAGCACCGCAATCCGCCGGGCATTCGCGGGCAGCTTTGCCGCGTTCTGTTGCCGATCTTGCGTGATATGCAGCACATCAGCAATTCCGGCCCGTATTGGTTTCAGATCCTCCGGGAATCAGCCGAATCACTCTGACGACCGCACTCAATTTGCGGCTTCGAGCTGGACCGCCCTGCGCTTGGCCTCGGGTTTTCTCCCGAGATGCATGCGAGCAGTGGCTCAGCAAGTGAGACGAGAGATTCATGGAAACCAACGGACGACTTCTTCGAAACTCCCGATCCGCAACGCGCGGACTCGCGACTGCGATGATGGACTTTTCGACTTCGCATATTTTGCGAAGCCATGACCGTTTCCGGGTAGAAGCGAGCCAGCAACAGCGACGATTCTTCTTCGCCGCTCTCTTCTGCGCAACTCTCCTAGCGGTACCAACGCACGCGGGCGATGAGGACATTTTTTCCGCCCAAGTCCCCCCCAATGTACTGCTCATGGTCGACAACTCCGGTTCCATGAATACGATCATGGAACACGAAGCCTTCGACGCGACATCGTTCACCCCAACGTGCGACGTACTTCCTTCGGGCGGCGGCGGCGGATGGCGGATCATCGAAGACCAAGACAACGAGGACACCTGGGCCTATTGCTGGTCCAACCTCTGCATCTTTGCGGTGAACAGCAGTGATGACGGCTGGACCGCGACGCCGGACCCCGATGACGACGACGACAGCGGGTACATCGAGCGCAGGTTTTGTGGGGAAACTCGAAAGCTGTATTCCGACGGCATCAACGAGGGCTACGGAAACGACACTTGGTACTACCCTGAATATGTCGAGTGGCTCTTCAGCATCGACGACGGCGACACCGTCACGACATACGGCGAAGCGGGCAGCGAGATGACCGCCGCAGAAATCCTCGCGGACATCGACGACGCGGACAACGGTCGCGCCTATATCGATGGCGAAACGTTCGCCAAGTACCAGATCACCCGCATTACAGCAGCGCGCGACATCGCAAGAGACGTTGTCTATCAGACCAATAGTGACTGTCCCGCCTATCTGGGAAACTGCAATACCTACGAGGACCGCGTTCGGTTCGGCATCGCCCAGTTCAACCGATCGGCGCACGGCGGATTCGTGAACGCGCCCATCGACGCGTACAGCTCGAACCGGCTCGACATCGAGGCAGCGATCACCTCCCTCGACGCATCGACGTCGACCCCGCTCGGAGAGACCCTCTTCAAGCTCTACACCTATTTCATGTCTCGCGACTCCGCCGATCGTCCCAAGGGCGTCGATACCACAACGACGTTCCCCGCCTACAGCTATAACCATTGGGACGGCTACTACAGCAACGCGGCCGGCGACATCCCCGACGACCCCATCGTCGAGGAGTGCCAGAAAAACTTCGTCATCATGGTGACGGATGGCGAGCCGACCGCAGACAACTTTTCGACGAGCGGCAGTCACACGCTCGGGTTCTCCGACTTCGAAGATGATCTCATCGGCGACTACTACACAGATGACGCATGGAGTGACCCCGACGTCGGACCGGCCGGCCAGGAAGTCGGCAACCCGCCCTGGGGATTCTCGAGTGGCGCCGGCTATCTCGACGACATCGCGAAGTTCATGCAAGACACCGACATGCGTTTGGACTATCCCGACACGCACAACGCGGTCGATGTCTACACCGTCGGTTTCACCACGGTCGGCGCCGTCAATTCACTTCTTGAGAAGACGGCCGAGAATGGCAACGGCCTCTACTTCAATGGCAACCAGGCCGAGGAGCTGACCGAGGCACTCGTCAAATCCGTCCAGGACATCATTTCAAAGTCCCAGGGTTTTTCCGCAGCGACCGTACCGGCCGCGCGTACCTCGGACGGCGGCAAGCTCTACACGACGCTCTTTCAGCCCACGAGTACCCGCCCCTTCTGGCCGGGCCTCTTGCGGAGTTACCAGATCACAGTGACCGGAGAGATCCAGGACCGGAACAACGCCTGCGCTCTCGAAGATCTTGTCGACCCGCCGTATTGCACAGGCGGTACTTTCAAGAGCGAGAGTGCCGCACCGCCGTTCTGGAACGCTTCGAAGCAGATGCCGGGCGCAAACAGCCGAAACATGCGGATTTCGCTGCCCGGTAACACCACGGCGCAAACCGTCTCAACCTTCGACCAAACCGTCTCAGAAAGCGACCTTGGCGGCGCATTGGGGCTCACCTCTCAATACCCGCCTCATGCAAACATATCTACCACCTCCGACCTAACAAAGGCGATCGTGGCGTTCACGGCAGGTTGTGAATGGGGTACCGGAATGTATGCGGGCGGCGGAGATGCTTTCCAGGGCTGCGTCGACCGCACGCGAGTCGAAAACGGCACGAGCGTCCCGGACCGACTCGGCGACATCTTCCATTCAAACCCGGTCGTTGTCGGCCCACCGGCGAGCTTCATCCCCGAGCCGTCGTACGCTGAATACGCAGCGAACCCCACCTACGCCCACCGCGACCGCCTCATTATTGCTGGCGCGAACGACGGATTCCTCCATGGGTTTCACGCAGGCGACTATCAGAGTGCGACCGGAACATACGATGCCGGTACGGGGACGGAAGTCTTCGCGTTCATGCCCTGGAGCGCCCGCTCATCCATCCAAACAATGGCGCGCGACGACGCCACCCTCCACGCGC